>Ga0209698_10003693_pt1 | contig 16922 bp, 13 predicted proteins | sample LitLauG_LLR_2012_FD_187203 | JGI IMG/M metagenome (GOLD analysis project Ga0209698, IMG submission 187203) | Freshwater sediment microbial communities from Pennsylvania, USA - Little Laurel Run_MetaG_LLR_2012 (SPAdes) (version 2) | ecosystem: Environmental > Aquatic > Freshwater > Creek >...
GCGGTTGCGCGCGCCGGTTTCGGAATCGTCGAGGCGGCCGAAGCGGAGCGAATCGAGCACGGCGATGGGCCGCGCGCCCATGGTAAATATGTCGCGAAGGATGCCGCCGACGCCGGTGGCCGCGCCCTGGAACGGCTCGATGAAGCTGGGGTGATTGTGGGATTCGATCTTGAAGGCGGCCACCCAGCCATCGCCGATATCGACGATGCCGGCGTTTTCGCCGGGTCCCTGCACCACCAGCTTGCCACGCGTGGGCAGCTTCTTGAGGTGGAGGCGGGAACTTTTGTAGGAGCAGTGCTCGCTCCACATGACGCTGAAGATGCCCAGCTCGGTGTAGCTGGGATCGCGGCCGAGGATGGAGACGATCTTGGCGTACTCGGCGGGGGTGAGCTGGTGCTGCGCGACGAGATCGGGGGTGATGAGGGCGGCGGTCATGCGGGCACCTGATGGGAGGAGAAGCCAGAAGCCGGCCGTGCCTCCGGCGGCGGCGAATTAAACGGAGCGTGCCTGGAACTCACCACAGAGACACAGAGACGCAGAGACACCCCAGGGACAACATTAGAGAGCACAGAGGCGACAGAGGTCATAGAGAAACACAGTCGGCTGGATTTGCCGTTCCCGGTGAGCGGGTGCTGGGCTGGGCGGGTCCAGGGGGACCCGCCCAGACCAAGTCGCAGACCAAGGGGTCTGCCCCATTTTCGGGAGCGAGTGACTGGGTGCATGAATTTGTTTTGGGGAGGTGCAGCCATTGTAGCAGAAGAAGGCGCGGGAGACGCAGACCGGGGGGCCCCGCATTATTTTCACGCGGCTGGAAGACCTTCTGTTTCAGTGGGTTGGAAGGGTGACGCAGGGTTGGAAGGACGCATTTTGCAGAGTGCGTCTCCCGGTTTCCGGGTCAGATCCATGACGCGTAAGGAGCGGACGGGGAGAGTAAGGAAGCCGCCGGAGGGATCGTCGAGACGGACGAAGGCCTGGCCGTCACCGGACGGGAACGGGATGCCGCGACGGGCATTGCTGAGGAGATCATTCGGGAAAGAAGAACGCATCGGGTACCACCGCTTTCAGTTTGGCAGGGGGAATTGGGGCGGGAGGCGGGCTGGAATGGGAAGCGGTTGAAAGGAAGGGAGATATTTTGGTGTGGGGGAGGTCACCCGCCACGGCGCGCGCGGCGCGCGCCCACCGAGATGGATGAAGAAACGCTGCGCGCGCCGGCGATTTTCTGGGGCCTCTCGGAATGCTAAGTTGTTGAAACGGAGAAGCTTGGTGGCGGGTATTTTTCGAAGGATCTGGGGCAAGCCAGGAGGGCCATGCCGCAACTCATCTGAACTTCACCGAGATTCCCGTCCCGGAGACGTGCCTGTGGGAGCAGTTCGACGATGGACAAAAGCGGCTCTTCGTCGAAGCTCAGTTTCGCATCTCCAACGCGCTGCGTTGGTGTACCTGCGCCAATCCACGCCGTCCCAGGTCGAGCATAATCGCGAGTCCACCAAGCCCTGCGGGTGGACAGGTCCGGCCGTCCGTTCCCGCGCCAACCCATTGCATAAACCGCGGCGTCGCGGCCGCAATGCGGGCCTTCTTGAGTTCGGCTCGAACGATGGGTCCTTTCGGGAGGCCGGTTTTTGGCGCGGTCTGATCGAGCCACGCGGCCAAGCGGCTCGGTCCCAGGTTTTCCCATTGGTACGCGCTTTCTGATACGGTTGACAGGGACTCCCGCTTTTGTTAACGGGTATATGGAGGTTTCGGGCGATGAATTATCGACGGGGCGATGCGCTCGCGGTTGTGGTTTTGCTGGGGATGCCGGCGCTCGCGTTGGCGCATCATTCGGTGCAGGCGGAATTCGATCTGAAGAAGCCGGTGACCGTCACCGGCGTGGTCACCAAGGTGGAGTGGATCAATCCCCACGCCTACCTGTATCTCGACGTGAAGGACGATGCCGGCAAGGTGAAGCACTGGTCGTTTGAAATGGCCGGCCCGGGCGCCCTGCGCAGGGCCGGAATGAGCCGCGCCGACCGCGGCGGTATCAAGCCCGGCGACACGGTCACCGTCGATGGAATCCTGGCCAAAGACGATACCGAGTTCGGGCTGCTTCGGGACGTGAAACTTCCCGATGGGCGCGTCTTCACGATTTGGACCGGTGATCCCAATGCGCAATGAACACCTCCGATCGCGGCGCCGGCCCTCGCGGAACGGTCTCCGCGTTGCCGCCGCGCTGGCCATTCTGTGCCTGTCCGCGTTTCGCCTGAGCGCCCAGCAAACGCCCCGCACGCCGGACGGCCACCCGGATTTGGGCGGGGTCTGGAACGGCGCCGTCACGGGCCCCTATATCAAGGCCGATGACGCCAATAGCGCGCTGCTGGCGGCGCGCGACGGCACGCTCCTCAACTTCGAGCGCGACAACACCATCATCCGCCGGTCCGATCCCAACAAGCCGCTCTACAAGCCCGAATTTTGGGAAAAGGTCCAGCACCTGGACCAGAACGGCAACACCGAGGATCCGTCGTTCGGCTGTGTTCTGGGCGGCGTTCCGCGCATGGGCCCTCCCGCCAAAATCGTGGAGACTCCCACCGAGCTGATCTTTCTGCATGTCAGCGGCGGGGCTCAAGGGTGGGGCGACCAATACCGCGTCATCCCCATTGACGGGCGTCCGCACACGCCGCTCCAGGATCTGGATGGAACCTGGAAGGGCGAGTCCATAGGCCACTGGGAGGGAGACACCATGGTGATCGACACCATCGGCCTCACCGACTCCAGTTGGATCGACATCAGCGGCTACTTCCACAGCGAGAACATGCACGTCGTCGAAAGGGTTCGCCGCGAAGGCGGCACGCTCACGTGGCAAGCCACGGTGGAAGACCCCGACGTGCTGTTGAAGCCCTGGACGATGAACCCACGCACGCTGAAACTCAACCCCGATCCCAAAGCGATGCTGCCGGAAACGCTCCCTTGTATCGAGCGCGACCTCCACCACCTGGTGACCAAGGAACATCACTAGGTGCGCTGTCCGAAGAATGACTGGACAGCGGTGGGGCAGGCGCTTCCGCCTGCCAACGCTTTTCAACAGTCCGAAACTTTGCACTAAGGAGCCTATGAAACGGCCTTTTCTCATGCTGGGAGCGGCCCTGGCGCTGGCGTCTCTAGACAGCCCGGCCGCCCGTGCTCAGGACGCAGCGGCTAAAATCAAGGACGCCGAATACGCTCTCGGCATGATTCGCGGCCCGAGGCGCATTGACGCCATCGCGACGCTGGAGTATTGGGGCGCTGGTTACACCTATGCCTTCGGCCAGGCTTACCGGCCCGATACGCCGTGGCCCCCGTTCAAAGTCACCTATCACGCGAGCCTCAGTTACGCGGTGCCGGCGATGCGCGTGGATGTGACACGCTCCAATCCGGACCCTCCGGTGCAGGGCGGCGGCGGGCTGCCGCTGGCGGCTCCGCAGCGGCAGATCCAGGTAGTGAGCGGCCAGTTCGCCTGGAACGAATCCACTCCCGGCGGCGGCCTCACGCCCGGCACTACGGCCGCGCCGGCGCCCGGCGCCGCCAACGACCGGCTCCTTCAACTCTGGACCACCCCCTTCGGCGCTCTCAAGGCTGCAGAACGGGCCGGCGCGAATGCCAAGGTCGCGATGGAGGGCGGCAACACGGTCATCACCTTCCCGCTCTCCGGGTCACTTACCGGCATCACGATGAAGGTGTTCCTGAACGCCAAGAACCAGGTCGAGCGCGTGGAGACTCGCGCCGATAACCCCGTGCTCGGAGACACCGCCACCGAGACGGCTTACTCGGATTACAAGGACCTGGGTGAGATCGCGAGTGACGTGTACTTTCCTTCCCACTTCGTTCAAAAGCAGGGTGGCTTCCCGGTGCTCGACCTGACGATTGCCAAAACCGACGCCAACAATCCTTATGTCGTCTTCCCCGTGCCCGAGAGTATCGAGAAGGCGCCACAGAGCCCCACAGCCGTAAAGGTCGAGGCCCAGAAGGTTGCCAACGGTGTCTGGTATCTGACCGGTGGCACGCATCATAGCGTGGCGGTAGAGTTCCGCAATTATGTTGCCCTGGTCGAATGCCCGCTCAACGACGAGCGCGCCTTAGCTGTTATCGACACGGTCAAGAAGACCATCCCCAACAAACCGATCCGCTACGTAATCAACACCCATCACCACTTCGATCACCTGGGCGGACTCCGCGCCTGCGCGGCGGAAGGCGCGACGGTCATCACTCATGCGGATAACAAGCCGTACTTCGAGAAGGTCTGGGCGATGCCGCACAGCTTGTCACCCGATCAACTGGCGAAAACGGCCAAGAAGCCGGTCATCGAAACCATGACTGACAAACGCGTGCTCACGGATGGAACCCGAACCTTGGAGATTTATCATCTCCAGGGTAGTGACCATGCGGCCACGATGTTACTGGGCTACCTACCGCAAGAGAAGGTACTCATCGAAGCGGATGTGTATAACCCGGCCCAAGCAGGCGCCCCGGCCGGACCCGTGGTACGGGAAAGCGTGAATCTCTACGACAACATCCAGCGGCTCAAGCTCGACGTGCAGCAGATCACGCCCCTCCACGGCCGCCTGGTCACCCTCGACGACCTCCGCCGCGCGATTGCGAAACCGTAGCCGGGAAACGCCGGAATGCTCCAAGAGGCGCAACGAATCCGTTGCCAGTTTAGGGCAGTCGGCGTGACTCACTGGCAAGCTGCCCATGCGGGCTGTTCGCGGTCACGCCGTACCTGACAGTCTCACTTCCGGAGCAGCAAGGCCATGGCCCGCAGCGGCCTCTTAGTCCGAAGTTCCCGCTCTTTGTAGCCACATTTTCCTCGTAAGGCCCTGAAGGTTTTGTAGATCGGGGTTTTTGGCGGCGCAAGAGTGTACCCATGTAACGTGGCCATATTGTTCTTGTAGTACGCGCCATATGGCTGTATTATTGACCCATGTATGTCGAGTCCCCAATCGCAACTCCCCTTCTGCCATCCTCCTCCGCGAATCGGTCCGGATCGGCTCCAAGGTTCACAAGCGCACCCTCTCTAATCTCTCCTCCTGGCCCCCCGCTCAGGTCGACCTCTTACGCCGCCTCCTGAAAGGTGAAGATTTGGTCGCCCGCGAACAGGCCCTCCAGATCCGCCGCTCCCTCCCTCATGGCGATGTCGCCGCTGTCCTCGGGACCCTGCGCCACCTCGGCCTCCCTGATCTGCTCTCCCGTGCGCGTTGCCCTGAGCGCAATCTCATCTGCGCTCTCCTTACCGCCCGCATCCTCGACCCGCGCTCCAAACTTGCCACCGCTCGCGGCTTGGATGAACAGACCGCCTCCAGTTCTTTGGCCGAAGCGCTCCATCTGACCTCAGCTACGGCCGATGACCTGTACGAGGCCATGGATTGGTTGCTGCCGCGTCAGCAGCGCATCGAACAGGCTCTGGCCAAGCGTCACCTCTCCGATGGTTGTCTGGTGCTGTACGATGTGACCTCGACTTACTTTGAGGGTCGTCACTGCCCGCTGGCCCGCTTCGGCCACTCGCGCGATGAGCGCAGCGGCAACCCGCAAATCGTCTGCGGTCTACTCACCAATGCCGAAGGTTGTCCCGTGGCGGTAGAGGTATTCCCGGGCAATACCGCCGATCCCAAAACCGTGGCCGCGCAAGTGCTCAAACTGCGCGAGCGTTTTGGCCTGCAGCGATTGGTGTTGGTAGGGGATCGTGGCATGCTCACCAGTGCCCGCATTCGCGAGGATCTCCAGCCGGTTTCTGGCATCGAGTGGATTACCGCGTTACGGGCGCCGGCCATCAAGAAACTGGCCACCGATGGCGTGCTGCAACTGTCCTTGTTCGACCAGACGGACCTGGCCGAGATCACTCATCCCGCCTTTCCCGGTGAGCGTCTGATCGCCTGTCGCAATCCCCTGTTAGCCGCCGAGCGCTCACGGAAGCGAGGAGAGTTGTTGGCCGCCACCGAAAAGGAACTGGAGAAAGTAAAGGCCGCGACCAAACGGAACCAGCGACGGCTGCGCGGCACCCAGCGGATCGCCGTCGCGGTTGGCAAGGCGCTGGGACATTACAAGATGGGCAAACACTTTCACTATCGCATCCGGAGCAACGGATTCACCTATGAGCGCAACCAGGCGAGCATCCAACGGGAAGCCGCGCTGGACGGGATCTATGTCATACGCACTACGGTGCCAACGGCATCGGCAACCAGCGAGCAAGCCGTCCGTCACTATAAGGAGTTATCCAAAGTCGAGCGGGCGTTTCGCAGCCTGAAGAGTGTGGATCTCAAGATCCGCCCCATTCATCATCACCTGGAAGAACGCGTTTGTGCGCACGTGTTCCTCTGTATGCTGTCGTATTACGTGGAGTGGCACATGCGCCAAGCGCTCGCCCCGATGTTATTTGACGATTACGAGCCCGATGCCGGCGAGGCGCTGCGCACTTCCATTGTGGCGCCTGCCAAGCGCTCGGCTGCAGCGGAAGCCAAAGCGCAGGGCAAATGCACCGCCGACGGGATGCCGGTGCACAGCTTTCAAACTCTCCTCCAAGATCTCCGCACCGTAGCCCTCAACACCGTTCAGATCGGCGAGGAGACCTGCCAAATGGTCACCGTCCCTACGCCGGTACAGCAGCGCGCCTTCGATCTCCTGAAGGTCACGTGCCGAGCCTAAGGTACCCAGTAGCCAACAGTCGTTAATTCGGCCTATCCCCTGAGTCATCAGTCACTTCCTGCCCATCGAGATCGGGAACTTCGGCTTAGTGAAACAGATCCTTTATGCCCATAGAGAAGAAAACAGCGCCGGAACCCTCGCCCGGACCCGGGTTGACGCTTCTGGCGTAGCCGACCGTGAAATTGATCGAACTGGCGAGTTCCGCCCGCAATCCCACACCGGGTCCATAGCGCGTGACGTTGAGTCCCGGCCTGGAAGGTCCGATTTGCGCAACGTCGAAGACGCCCACCGGACTCACGGAGATCAGGTCCATGTCGTTGAGCATCGTGTGGACGATCCGGCGAGGGAATGCCATCTCGGAGGTGGCTTTCTTGTGGGCCGCGCCGCTCATGTCGAACTTCTTGTATTCCTCGTATTCCGCTGCGATCGTAATGTGTTGAGCCTTCAACTCCTTCAGATCGGGAGGCGGCGTCCCCGCCGGGGAGTTCGCATCACACGCGGTGATCGCCTGTCCTGTAAGATCCATGGCATCGGCCACCGTTCCAATCATGGCAGCGGCGGCCTCTCCAGTCTTGGCATCGGCCACCGTTCCAATCTTCGGACTCGGGACCGGCTTTACGAAACCCGCGCGGCGTAGTGCACGCCTAACGGCGCCGGCGCAGTCCCCGAACTCGTCCGCGTTCGGCGCGGCGGCGACTGCCTTGTTCAGGTTGCCCAGCGCCTTGACGATATCCGGGAATTTGGTCACTACGTTTTGAAAGTGCTGATTCTGTGCGTTATAGTTGTTCTCCAACGAGGAAATTGCCGAGTTGATTTCTCCGTCCATTCCCTTCACAGCGCGCTCCTTCGCTTCCGCGGGAATGAGTGGTTTGCGCCAGACTGCAAACGCGGCGGTCAGGTTGTACGCGACGAAGCGATCCGCTCCCGGACCCGCGCCGGTCTGGTAAAAGCGGCTTCCCGGGATCGCGCGGATGACCGGATTGCTCCGAATCTGCCAGGAATCGCCGGGCATAAACATTTGCTCGTGGTTGCCGCCGAAGAAACGTTCGGCGATGGGGAGAGCGCCGGCGCCTTGGATGTCCCCGATGGTTAGCCGCGAGTCGAGATCGATGGAATGTCTGTTGCCCAGATTGTGCCAATAATCGTGATGAACGTCGGCGACGTATTTCTTCCACTGGATGCCGGCGCCGACGTCGGCGGTAGCCAATTCCAGTCCCATCGACGCGGACAGGACGTTATGCCCCCACCGCGAATCGAGTCCGCCGTAAAATTTCAACGCGTTGACGGCCGAAGATGCGGACGCTGCCATCACAACCGGAACGCGGATATCCGTCTGCACGTTTCCCTTTTCCACGAGTCCGCCAAAACGGGCGCTTACGTTTCCTTGCAGAAACGCGCGGGTCGTTCCCGAGTACTGAAGCGAAGCGAGTTTCTGCTGTACGGCGCCGGCGCCGGTCGGCAGGGAGTCGAGGTCGTAGTTCAACTGGTATGAGGAGCGGATCACGGGACCGGTTGAGTCCTTCGAACCCACCAGCGCGGCGTGGACGGTTTGCATGGTTTGGGACCCCTGCCCTTCCGCTTCAAATTGCAGAGGCAGTTTGAATGTGTCGCCGAACAGGATCACCTTGAACTTGCCGCCCGGGGATACCTTGTCCGTGGAGTCGAAGCTCAGCGTGGGCAGGGCGGTGAAGCGGTTGGATTTGGGCGCTGCGCCGAGGGCAGTCTGCGGACTTTTCTTGGCTTCCGTTTGTCCTTCCGGCGTGCCCGTGAGCGCCGGCGCTAACTGCGACGAATAAATGCGGTAGACAAGATCGACGGTGCGCGGGGCAGCCGGGGGGCAGTAAGCCTCCACGATTATAACGGCAAAGCGGAACCTGATGGCGCCGGAAGTTGAGGTTGGCGGGAACAGTCCATCATGGATTTCCTTTCTCGGCTGGTCGCGGGCCGAAGCGTAAGTGAACGGCTGTCCGGCCTCCGGGATTTTAGCAGTCATGTCCTTGTCGAAAACGCGAACCGTTGGCAGAAAATGGAATGGATTCTCGATCTTTGAGCTGTGGACTGTGTATTTCTCTTCCTCTAAATTCGCACTCTTGCAGTTAGGTCCGAGGTCCGGCGGCGGCTCCTGGCCGGCGCAGCAACAGGCGAAAAAGAGCGCCGCGAGCGACCACCGCAGGGCCGGCACGCTGAATTTCTTCAGCGAGCGGCCCGGATTCTTGCGCGCAGGCCGCATCAGGTTGTTTTCGCGGTTAGACATAGTTCCGACGGGCTGGCTGCACATGGAGCATGGGCGTTTCACTAGCCAGCGCCGGCCATCTGTCCAATAGATGAGACCCGGCTCCCGGGAAACGATCTACTTCTTCAGTAAAGCCTCGGCAACCGTTCTTTGGGCGTCTTCCTTAGGGATGATGCCCGCCTCAGCGTCCTTAGCGTCGTCGGCCGCTGGTCCTGCCAAATGTGCTTGCTGTGCTGGACTGAGGCCTTGCCCGCCCGCGATGAGCTTCGCCTGCTGGTTGGCTTGGTCGGCTTTTTCCTTGGAGCCAAGTACACTCGGGACGAGGAAGACATGCAGATTCACGATGGTGACGAACGCATCGGTTGTTTTGGCGCGTTCCTGTAACACGAAGTTGATGGTAAAGGCGTGTTCCGTGCCCTTGGTGTCCTCTTCAAAACCAATGGAGATTTTGCGGAGACCATCCAGGGTATCGAATTCAGCCGCAATATCGAGACCGATCGTGAATCCTTCAAGGGCTTTGGCTTCTTTCGCCGCAGCCGTCCCCGCGTCCCCGCCTGTTGTCACTGCCGCTGACGAATCCGAGGGGGTTCCTGGTGTCTGGTTGTCTGGCATAAGGCGCTCCTTATTGAATTGGTCCTCAAAGTCTAGCACGTACACACCCGCGCGGCTCGGCCCAAGTCTCAGAATTTTGGCGTCCCAATCGCCGCCCTCTACCAAGTACTTAATGCAAGCTTACCGATTCGCCTACCTTGCTCCCAGACAGGCGCGCGCTACTCCACCCGCCCCGAAACTGAGACCAAACCGAGCCGCGACCGTCAGGGAGCCGTCACTTCTGGCTTCTGTGTTCTGAATCCTCACTCCCTCGGCCATCCCCTCCCGCCCTAAAAAATCCACTTCACCGCGAACTGGATCTGCCGCGCCGCCGTGTTCGTAGCCAGGGTCGTAATTTGGCCGGCCGTGGGGTTCGCCACACCGCAGCCCGCGCCGCTCGCGGTGCAGGCGCCCGCCGGGCCCGCCGTGAAGAGCGAAGTATTGGGTTGCCCGAATTGCGGATGGTTGAAGACATTGAAGAATTCCGCGCGGAATTGCGCTCGTAGCGATTCGCGAATCCGCGTGTCCTTCACTACGGCGAAATCGACTTGCGCCAGGCCCGGTCCGATGATGGTGTTCCGCCCCACGTTGCCAAACGTGCCCGGGGCGCCGATCGTGAAGCACGCTGGATTGAACCACTCGTTCACCGTGCCCACGCTCACCGCGCAACCGGGAACGTAGTTGGGGCGCGGCGCGCCGGTAGGCACGTAACCGAAACCGGCCAGGTCGATGCCGTCGCCTACGCTCAGGGGCAGCCCGGTATTCCAGGTGACGATGCTCGTAAGCTGCCAGCCCTCCACCGCGCGGCTTCCGTGGAACGGCAGGCTCACCAGGCCGTTCGCGCGGAAGTTGTGCGTGGCATTGAAATAGCAGAGCCCGCGATCGTAGCCCGATCGGTTGAACGGGTTCTCGTAATTGCTGGGCGAGTTGCCGCCGTTGATGCTACCCAGCGGGCTGCCGCCATCGTCTACGCAGCGCGAGAAGGTGTAGTTCACCTGGACCTGCACATTGCGGCTGAAGCGGCGGTCCAGGCTCACCTGCAGCGAGTTGTAGCGCGAGGTCGTGCCCGTTACCGCCATCTGCAGGAATCCGAGGGCCGGATTCAGGCGCGGGTTCCCCACGATCCGACCGCCAACAAGCGTCGCGAAGTGGGGCGCTCCGTTCGCATCGAAGACCGGCGTGGGAGGATTCCTCTCCTGCTGTGAGATCAGGTCCACTCCATGCGAGCCGACGTAACCAACGGTCAGCACCGTGCTCCCCAAAATCTGGCGCTGCACGTTGAGGTTGTACTGAATCAGGTAAGGCGCCTTGTGGATGTAATAGTCCCAGCCCGGGCTAATGGTGGTGCTCGCCGAGGCGCGTGAAAAATCCGGCATCGGAAACACCGGGTTGCTCGCAGTAAACGAGTCCCACGGCTTGACGGCGGTGTACATCGGATTGTATTGCGCGGGGAAGATCTGGCTATGGTTGAAGGCAAAGCCGCCGCGCAGCGAAGTCTTGTGGTCGCCGAATATGTCGTAGGCAAAACCGAAGCGCGGGTCCAAGTTCCCCCACGAAGGGTTGTCCTTGTTGGCGTGCGGCACATTCACCAGCCCTGTGGCATGCAAGTAATCAGTCACCGTATAAAAGGTGTTGTGGCGCGCGATGGGGTTCGTGGTGAAGTCCCAGCGCAATCCCAGGTTCAGCGTAAGACGCGACGCCGCTTTCCAATCGTCCTGGAAATACGGCGTGAAATCGGTTTCCCGGTAATCGCGGTTGTAGTAGTATTGCGGCCCCGCCGGCGTGCCCGTCACCGATAGCGCCACGCCCGCCAGGAAATTCGGCAGGCTCTGAAAAGTCCATACGGAGCCGCCGCGGAACGGATAGAAGACGTTGGAATCCAGCCGCAAAACCGAAGCGCCCATGTGCAGCGTGTGCGGCCCCTTGATCCACACCAGATCGTCGGCCTCCGTGAACTTGTTCTGCAGTTCGCCGGCCGGGACGAAGAAGCTCTGGCCCAGCGTGGTCAGGCCGGCGATGCCGACATCCGCATCCGGCCTGCCCGTGCCTGGGAAAAACTGCAGCGCCGGAAACGAGCTCACTTCGTAGTCCGCCGTATTCGGGCGCGAGAAACTGACGCGCGCCGTGTTGAGCAGCGCCGGGGTGATCACCCGCCGCCATTCCACGGTAGCGAAATGATCGAACCCCTCGTCTCGCTCCGGCCAGAAGGGCAAGAACCCGGATGCCGCGTTGCCGTTGCCCCCGGTGTACGGATCGATGACATGCTGCTTGTCGAAAAAGTACCGCGCGAAAAACGAGTCCTTGGCGGAAAGCGTGTAGTCGAAGCGTGCCAGGAAGTAGTGCTCGTGCGCGGTCTGGCTGGCTACCTTGGCCGCCTGTCCGGTGCCGAAGGATGTCCCCGGAATCGGCCGGAAATTAAACGTGGGCATCGGATAGATGGCCAGGGTATTCACGATGGCGTCGTAGGTGGCGGGATTAGTAGCCCGCGGAAAGCTGGGAGTGCGGCTCGCGGCGTTGGGAACCGTAGCGATGCGCGTCTGCGCCAGCAGTTGCCAGATGCCTTCGTAATTCACGAAGAAGAACATCTTGTCTTTCTTGATCGGCCCGCCCAGGCTGCCGCCCGGCTGGAATCGGCGGAAAGGAATTATGGCCGGGTCGAAGAAGCCGCGCGCATCGAGGGCGCTGTTGCGCAGGTAGCCGTAAGCCGAGCCGTGAAAGCCGTTGGTGCCGGATTTGCTCACCGCATTGACCACCGCGCCACTTCCGCCGAACTGCGCTCCGTAGGTGTTGGTCAGCGTCTGAAACTCGGCCATCGCCTCCATGCCCAGCGACGTGCCGGTTATCGTGCCAATGCCCCGGTTGAAGAAATTGTTGACGGACTCATCGTCCTGCAGGATCACATATCCTTCCGGCCGCGCCCCCGCGGCCGAGGGAACCGCCGCTCGTCCCTGGCGCGCGTTCGGCGCCATGGTATTGATCAGCGACACGCCCGGCGAGAGGAAAATGAGCTGCTCGAAGTTGCGCCCGTTCAGCGGCAGTTGTTCCATCTGCTGCGTGCTGATCAGAGAACTGAGCGCGGCGTTGGTGGTCTGCACTTGCGAAACTTGCCCTTCCACCGTGACCGTCTGGCTCTGCTGGCCCACCGGGAGTGAGAAATCGACCACCGTTTGCGCGCCCACTGTGAGCGTGATCCCGCGATGCACCACGGTCGAGAAGCCGGCCTTGGAAGCCTGTACCTCGTAGTCGCCCACGCCTAGATCGGGCGCGTTGTAGCGGCCCTGGCCGTTAGTGACGCTCGACTGCGTGACGCCGGTTCCGAGATTGCGGACCTGCACCGACGTCTCCGCGACCGCGGCGCCGGATGCGTCGGTGACGGTTCCCAGAATCGTAGCGCTCGCGGCCTGCGCGTGAAGGCGCGTCACGCTGACGAGACAAAGAAACGCGATGGGAGCAATCGTGCCCAGGGCCCTGGCCCGGATGCGCCGTGGCGAAGCACACGCGATGGCATGCATATCAACCCCCTGGCTGCGAGAGAGCGCAGTGGCAGTATTGTATCCCGAAACCGCGAAATCCGCGCTGGCGGCTGAGCGTTCGTGAGCGTTCGGGTCACACACGCGCGCGTAGTAGGTTTTCGGGACGCGTGTAAGTCAGCGATAAGGTTCCTTGCGGTTGCGCACGCGGAGGATCCGGATGACTTTCTCTTCCTGATCGAAGCGGACGCGCCAGTCGCCGACGCGGAGGCGATATTCGGGCGGGTCGATGCCCTGAAGCTTCTTCACGTTGCCGGCGCCGAATTCGGCGAATCGCTCGACGGCGTGCCGCACGCGGCGGGCGGCGCCCTTATGCCGTTTCACCCCAGCTTCTTCACGAAGAACACTTCGTTGCCGCGCTCGTTGTAGAGCAGTTGGTCCACCAGCTGGCTGGCCATCAGAATGCCGAACCCGCCCGGCCGCTGTCCGCGTTCCTCGCGGATCTCGACGTGCCGCGTGGGCGAGTCTTCCGGATTGCACACGGCCGCGTGGGCGAGTCTGTCCATGGAAAAACCCTTGCCGGGGTCGCGCATGTGGACCATGAGGGCTTGAGCCGCCCGCACGATCGAGACACGCACCCGTTTCCGAGGATCCGATCCGCCCCCGTGCTCGATGCCGTTCAGCAGCAACTCCCGGAACGTGGCAATGACATCTTCGCAGGCAGCGGCCTCCACGTCGGACATCAGTTCGCGCGCCAGATGCGTAGCCCGCTCCGCCGCCTCCAGGTGGCAGCGGACGTCCAGCGTGACCCACTCCGGCCGCCCCGACAACACGCGTATGTCGTCCCGCCAGGAAGCGGCGTCCAGCGCCTGCTGTACCATCTCCGGCACGTGCGGTCCCGAAAAGGGCAGGTGGAGGTAACCATAAGCGCGGTCCCGAATCGCGTTTATGGCGCGCGCCGGGCTGGGCTCTCCTGTCACGATCACTTTAGTATCCGGCCGTACCGCCCGGAGGCGCCGCAGCAGCTTGATGGCATCATTCCCATTCCGGCCTTCCCCGGCGACGACCAGGTCGTACGGTTTGGCCCGCAGGCACTCCAAGGCCTCCGCACCGTCATGGACGCCCTTCAAACGGCGGTCTCTTCGTTCCAGGAGCCGCGCCAGAGACTCCTGAACGGATGGGTCTTCGTGGACCATTAGAAGCCGTTCGAGGCGCACAATCCCACTCTATCCGAGAGCGGCCGGGATGGAGAGATAAAAAATGACAGGGAAAGCCTGTAACCGCGCGGCGCTCGGCAGCATCTCACCGTCTAGGTTGAAGTCCATAATCTTTGCACTCGCAATGGCGTGCCTGGCCGAGGCCCAAATCGGAGGCCCATACCCCGGCCAGACCCCGTATCCCGGACGGTCGCCATATCCCTATCCGGGCGGAAGCCCGTATCCTGGCGGCAGCCCCTATCCCGGCGGGAGCCCCTATCCGGGTACCGGTGGCGGGCGTCGGGGGAGAACCAACCCCACCGACAACCCCGCTCAACCGTTACCCAACTTCCGCGGCAAGTTGAAGCAGATGGACTCCAAGACGCTCTCGCTGGAGATGGATGATTACCGCGTCTTGCAGTTCCGGCTAACCGCCAAAACCAAGTATCTGAAGAATGGCGACGTGGTGAAGAATCCGGATTTCAAGCCCGGAGATCAGCTTTCGGTGGAGGGCACCGAGGACCCGTCGGGCAGTATGACGGCTGTCAACGTGTACTGGGAGAAGGCGGCTCCTGAAACCACAGCCAAAGACGAAAAGCAAGGCGCCGAAGACAAGAAGGATGGCGTCGCGGGCACCTTGAAAGACAAGCCGCGGAGCGCCACCGAAGCAGCGCCGGCTCCCGCACCGAGGGCTGCCGACGATCCCGGACCGCCGACGCTACGGCGAGGCAGGCCGTCTCCGGGCGCCGCCGACTCGGCGTCCAACGACCAGCCCCCGCCGGAAGCGCCTCCCGCGCGAAGTGCCCAACCCGAAGCAGCGCCGGCTCCCGCGCCGAGGGCCGCCGACGATCCCGGACCGCCGACGCTACGGCGAGGCAGGCCGTCTCCGGGTGCCGCCGACTCGGCGTCCAACGATCAGCCTCCCGCGCGAAGTGCCCAACCCCAAGCAGCGCCGTCAACGTCGCCTAAAGCCGAAGCCCCCAAACAGGTGGCTGTCAACCTGCCGCCGAACACCGTGGCGTTACCCCCGAGCACGGTGAGCTTGCCGCCCAGCACCGTTTCCCCGCCGCGCGACGCGCCGGCCGCGAGTGGCGGACTGCGACCTGACCTGGTGGGCCTTCCCGAATCGACGATCGGCAGGCCCAGGCCGCCGCAGCCTGCCGACGACGACCGGCCGTTCCGCAACGATCCTGTCGACGACCAGAGACCTCTAGGTTCACGGCATGAGGATCCGTTGGTCCAGAAAGCTTCCGATGCCGCGCTGGACTTCACCGAGAGCCTGCCCAACTATGTGTGCCAGGAAGTGGCCTCGCGGTTCGAAAGCACGTCGCAGCCGCCGAGCTGGCATGCTATAGACGTCGTCAGCACCGACCTCGTCTACGAGAACTTCAAAGAGAACTACCGCAACATCACGGTCAACGGCAAGCCCACCACCAAGCCCTTGGAGGAGACGGGCGCCTGGTCCACTGGTGAGTTCGGCACCCTCTTGGTCGACCTGTTCTCCCCAGCCACGGCCGCGGATTTCCATTACCGCCGGGACGGGCGGACGGGCGGAATCGACGCCAAGATTTACGATTTCGACGTGAAGCGCGAGAATTCGCACTGGGACATCCGCTTCAACTCGCAGAGCTACACTCCCGCCTACAGCGGTTCCACCTGGATCGATCCCAAGACGGGCCGCGTGCTCCGCATCGAAATCGAGGCGAAGGGTTTACCCTCGGGATTTCCCGCCGATCACGTCGAATCGGCGACGGATTATCAATACGTCCGCCTGGGCGGCACGCAGCAGTTCCTGCTGCCGGTCCATGCCGAAATTCTGAGCTGCCAACGCGGCACCAACAACTGCAGCCGGAACTCGATCGACTTCCGCAATTACCACAAGTACACCGGCGAATCGAGCATCCAGTTCGGAGACGCGAAGTAGGTTCCGTTTAGCTCGGGACAGTCGTCGAGATCGGAGTGTTGACAGACGGAAGCGTCTGTCCCACACTTCCGTGGCCACGATCGTGTTGGAGCATTTATTTCCAGCCATAGAGACTGGATAGCGAACTGAACCCGACGCCTTGAGAACAACGGCTCCGGGGCGCTACCATGAAGACATGAGATTCCGTACCGTGGCTTTAGCCTTGGCATTGGCCTGCGGCTTCACGGCTTCGATGGAAGCCAAGAACAAGCCCGTCGCCAACAATCATTCCAAACCGGGCAAAGGGCCGAAGCCGAAAGTATACAAATACAAACCCTCGAAGTTCAAAAAGTCTAAATTCAAACCCGCCAAAGTGAAGTAGCCGCATGAGCGACGCGGACCTGAGCATACGGCCCGCCGCCGAAGCGGACGTGCCTGCCGTCCTCGCGCTGATACTCGCCCTGGCGGATTACGAGCACGCCGCCCTGGGCGCCGTCGCAACCAACCAAGCCTTGCTCCGCGAAGCGATGTTCGGATCGCCGAGAGCCGTCGAAGTGCTGCTCGCCTCGTTTGGCGAAGAGGTCGCGAGCTTCGCCATTTTCTTCCACAATTTCTCTAGCTGGCGCGGCCGGCGGGGCGTCTACCTCGAAGACCTGTTTGTCAGGCCGGAAGTGCGGCGGCGCGGCGTGGGGCGCGCGCTGTTGCGCGAGCTGGCGCGGATCGCGCTCGAGCGCAATTGCGCGCGCATCGAATGGCTGGTGCTGGACTGGAACCAGCCGGCGATCGACTTTTACCGTTCCCTGGGAGCGGCGCCACTGGAAGAGTGGACCACGTTTCGCATTGGCGGTCCCGCGCTCCAAGCCCTCGCGGAAGGCTAG
>Ga0209698_10003694_pt1 | contig 16921 bp, 14 predicted proteins | sample LitLauG_LLR_2012_FD_187203 | JGI IMG/M metagenome (GOLD analysis project Ga0209698, IMG submission 187203) | Freshwater sediment microbial communities from Pennsylvania, USA - Little Laurel Run_MetaG_LLR_2012 (SPAdes) (version 2) | ecosystem: Environmental > Aquatic > Freshwater > Creek >...
GCCGGTTAAGCGGTCCGGCAAGACTTTGATTGCTACATCCCGCCTCAGACGTGGATCACGGGCACGATACACCTCGCCCATGCCACCGGCGCCGAGCGCACCTTTTACCTCGTATACCCCGAGCCTGGTCCCGGCTGCCAGAGCCATCCATAAACCCCAGTGCTGCCAATTGTATTCGCATTGAGCTGTTGCGGGACAGGCGATTGGATTCCCACCTCTCGGAAGCTAGTAATCGCTCCCGTGTGGTCGGCAAACCAGAAGTTGACCTCACCGCCAGAGGCTGTTCCCTCCGGGGCCAGGGCCCGAACTGATAGAATCGAAAGAATGGCCGGTGCTCCCCAACTCATTCAGATTGAGATCTCTCCTCTACCGCGCGCGCCCAAGCCGCAGTGGCTGCGGGCCAAGGCTCCTGTCGGCGACAACTTCCACAATCTGAAGAAGCTGGCCCGTGGGCTCGGACTGCACACCGTCTGCGAGTCGGCGCAGTGTCCCAATATTGGCGAGTGCTGGAACCACAAGACCGCGACCTTCATGCTTCTGGGTGACATCTGTACCCGCCGCTGCGGATTTTGCGCCGTTCCGAAGGGGCGGCCTGAGCCAATCGATTGGGAGGAACCACGGCGAGTGGCCGAAGCCGTCGCCACGCTCGGGCTGAAACACGCAGTTGTCACCAGCGTGAACCGCGACGACGACAACATTGGTAGCGCCCGGATTTTCGCCGAGACTATTCGCGCGATCCGCCAGCTGACACCGGATTGCCGGATTGAAGTCCTGATCCCCGATTTCCAGGGACTGGAAGAATCGCTGCGCATCGTGCTCGACGCCGAACCAGACGTCCTGAACCACAATACCGAGACAGCGCCGCGGCTTTACCGGGCCGTCCGGTCAGGCGCGCGCTATGAACGCACCTTGACCCTGCTGGAAAATGCCAAGAAATTCTCGCCCGGCATGGTAACCAAGAGCGGGGTGATGGTCGGCCTGGGCGAATCGAGCGCAGAGCTGGTCGAAGTATTCCGCGATCTCGGGACGCGTGGCGTCGATATCCTTACCATCGGCCAATACCTGCGTCCTTCGAAAGATCACCTTCCGATCGCGCGCTTCTACACGCCCGATGAGTTTGTTTACTTGCGGAACGAGGCTCTTCGCTTCGGATTCCGCCATGTTGAGTCCGGACCCATGGTACGTTCCAGCTATCACGCGCATGAGCAGGCGAACGCTACCGCGTCACCGCGGGCGGTGTCGTAAGTTGCCGTGGACGGGTTCTCCCGCCCACGTTGTCTTCCTGAGGATCACGGCTTCCAGGGTTAGTATCTCCATCGAGCAACTTGGCAATGGGGGAGCGGCTGCATGTTGACCGCTCTCCTCCTGGTGATTCTAGGTTTCATCGCCGGTTTGCTTGGCGCTCTGACCGGCATCGGCGGTGGAGTTTTGCTCACGCCGATTCTGGCACTTCACTTTGGCATCCCGATCCGACAAGCCATCGGTACGAGCCTGGTCGCGGTCATTACAACCTCGGCGGCCAGTTCTTCGGTTCACCTGCAGCGGCACACCACCGATATCCGTCTGGGAATGACGCTCGAACTGGCGACCGCCCTGGGTGCCGCAGTCATGGCATACCTCGTGGGCTATTTCAATCGCGGCGCTCTGGAAGGGCTGTTCGCCGCGTTTCTCCTTTACAGCTCGATCATGATTTTGAGCAAAGGCGGCCAGGTCAAGTCGGATGAAGGCTCAACTCTCGCGCAGAATGGCGATGTCGTGATTCCTCCGTATGAGCCTCAACGCTATCCGCTCGGACTTGGAGCCTCTCTGATTGCCGGCGCTCTCTCTGGACTGCTGGGCATCGGCGGTGGACCGATCAAGGTTCCCGTCATGTTCATTTTCATGAACGTGCCGCTCATGGTGGCGACGGCCACTTCAAACTTCATGATCGGCGTGACTGCGGCCGCGAGCGCACTCGTCTACTATCGCCGCGGCGACATCCAACCGCAAATCGCGGCGCCGCTTGCCGTGGGAGTGTTCCTGGGATCTCTGCTCGGCGCGCGCCTCGCTCCTCGCATCCACAGCAGGATCGTCATGTACTTGCTGGTGGCCGTTATGTTGTACCTGGCCGGCCACTTAGTCTTCGATCTTTGGCAGGGCGCGCTGTGAGCCAACTGCGCAACCCCTCGTTCGACCGCGTTGTGGCGCTTGTGCTGCGCACCGGTGCCTTCGGTTGCTTCTTCATCATGCTGGCGGGCTTGATCGATGGATTCTTCACGAAGGGTCCAATCCCCCTCGACATCGAACGGGCGGGCGTGTTGCTCATGCTGGCCACCCCGGTGGTGCGCGTGATCGTGGCTTGCTTTCTTTTTTTCCGGGAAAAGGACTACAAGTACGGCTATATCTCGCTGGGAGTGCTCGTTATTTTGATGATGGGGGCGGTGTTCGGAATTGGAGAGCACTGATGGCGCGCGGATCAGAAGACGTGCAGCTTGATGCTCAGGTATTTCTTGGGATTCTCCCGGATTCCCTTCACCAGGTTCCGCGACTCAACCAACATCTCGTTCGTGTTGTTGTAGAGCGTGTCGTCTTTGAACAGCTTGCCGACCGTGCCCTCGCCGGCCTCCAGCCGTGTGGTCAACTCTGAAAGCTTGGTGAGCGTAATATCAAGCTTTTTCGCCAGTTCCTCATCCTTCGACAGCTTGCCGATCGTTCCTTTGCCGGCATTGATGTCGTCAGTGATCTTCTTGATATTTGCGATCGTGTCGTTCGTGTTGTTGTACACAGAGGGATCCTTCAGGAACTTTCCAACCGTCCCTTTGCCCTGCTGCATGTCGTCAATGATGCCGTTCATCTTGTCAAGGGTGGCGAGGAACTTGTCGTAAGCGTCATTACGGCTGATAAGGCGTCCAAGGCTCCCTTCGCCATTTCCAACTTGCTCCACGATCTTTTGGAAATCCGCTACGGTCAAAGAAAAACGGTTGTAGAGAGTTGGGTCGTAGATCAGTTTTCCCAGCGATCCCTTGCCGCTTTCCGCGAATGCCAGGATTCGATCGGCGCGCTTCAGCAGCGCGTCCATGTTTTGCAGCGTACTCTGGCTGGCGCGCACAACCTGGTTGAAATCAGGATGGACCTGCGTGGACAGCGTGTCTCCGTCCTGTAATAGTCCTCCGACCGCCTGGGAACTGTCGATGTCCAGATAAGTCTCGCCCAGAACGCCGGCCGTCTCCAGAGAAATCTCAGAGTCCCGCCGCATCGAGTCGTGATATTTGGTACTGATCTTCATGGTCACTTCGACCGGAGTGAGCTGTTTGTCTTTGGAGCTCACGATTCTGATGCGCGTGACGTTGCCGATGTCGACGCCACTCAAGCGCACAGGAGCTCCCGGGCGCAAGCCTTCTGCATTGTCGAAGTAGGCTTCGACGGTAATGCGGGGCGTAAGCAATCCGGAGGTCCCCGACATTAGGAACAGCAGGAATCCCAGCGTCAGACTGGCGATGATCACCGTGATCCCGACGCGCAGTTGCGACCACTTAAGCTGCTTCTGGCTAGGCAAACGATTTCCTCATATCGCCAGTTAGGATGGGATGCAAAGGCTGCCGCAACGGCTCAGATTTTGCGTTTCCCTGGTGCAGGCCCACCGCAGCATGATATCAAAATCGTCGTGCTGTTCAGGCTGCTTTCGCCCGGAGTGCGGGCACGACGAACAGAGCAAGTACATAGGCAAAGGCTCCGCAGGCTAAAGTCACCGTCAGCCCAAACTGGATGGCGATGACCATCGCCGACACCGAGCCCAGGACGCTGGCGGCGGCATTCATCGCCCATGCCCATTCCACGGCATTCTCGGCCGGCCCGCTCTCTGCTGGAAACTCAGGCGCGGGAGCGGCAGCAAGAGCACGCAAGCCCGTTGGAAATGGCATCCCCATTAAGAATCCCAGAGGCATCAGAAGAATGCCGCTGACGAGCAACCGATACCCGAAGTCCAACCCGACCCATGCGGCCAGCCGCCCGGGGAGGAAGATTACATAGACCGTCAGGATCCCCAGCACGAGCAGCAGAGGAATCCAGCCCATTTGCGACCCCGGCAACCAGCGGCGTGAAAACAGGCTCCCTGCGCCGCTGGAAATCATCAGCAGGAAGATCACCACGGTTAATGCGTAGGTAGGGTGTCCCAGGAACAGTACGAAGCGCTGGATGAAAGCGATCTCAACCAGGATGTAGCCCAGGCCCACAGCGATGAAATAAAGCAACGGAAGGGTGGACTGGCGGACGCGACCGCCTCGCAGCACCAGTGGCAGAACCAGAAACGCCAGAACGGCGGCCACCGAAATGACGAGCACGAGAAGTAGAACCAGGACCCCGAGGTTGACCTTCCAGTCGATACCGTGGCGCAGGCTTGCATTGCCGAGGATTTGACCCGGCTTCAGCGTGAAAAAGAAAAACGGGGCATTGTCGCTGACCGGCGAGACGTTATACGCATATCCATGTGCAAAAGCTAGAGGATCGTTCATGGCGATCAACTCGGAAAACGGATTCTGCCCTGGATTGGTTGGCAGATAAAGAGGGTCGAGTTCCGAATAACGCTCACAATGCTCAGCCACCGCGTCTTCCTCTGCCGAGCTAAAAGGAGTCTTCTTCGCGAGCACCACGACAGGAATGCCGTCTTCGTCGAGTGATCCCAGCGATGCGACGATGAGATTGCGGGCCGGATTCGCGACTCCCAGGCGGTGCAGTGCCTCCATCGCGACGGCGACGACGCGCAGCGCTTCCCGAGGTTGCTGAAATTCCCAGCGGGTGATGGCGATCATCCCGTCCGGCTTGAGATGGTCAAAATACTCCCGGAACGCATCCACCGTGTACAGATTGTTCTCGCTGAGAGCGAACGCTCCGGCGGCCGTGGATGCCCAGGTGTCGACCAGCGTCATTTGCACGACATCAAAGTGCTCCGGGCTCGCGCGCAGGAACGAGCGCCCATCGGTGACCTGTATGTGCACATCCGGGCGGTCATAGAGATGTTGGGCATAGTCCGCGTAGCGGTCGCGCATAATCGTCGTGGCGATGATGGGATTGATCTCGATCCCAGTCACGCTCGCACTCCCGTTCGCCACGGCACGGAGCACATCCACTCCTCCTCCCGGACCGATGATCGCAAAGTCCCCATGCGGGCGCAGAACGTTGGCCAGGGCAGGCGGGGCCGACATCAGATTCTTTTCCCAGTCTGTATCGTGCCATTGCTTCACGTCCGCGTTCATGATGTAGGTGGAGGCATCGGCATCAATCACAATGGCCTTGGCCTGACCCTGGCGGTCCACTTCTACGCGCGAGAGCGCATTCCAGCGCGCGAACTCAACCCACGCCGGATCGCGAAACATCCCTTTCGCGTACACCACATCGATCAGGCGTCCTGAATAATTCACGGCGGTGAGCGCTGCCAAAGCCAGCCCCAGCCAGCCGGCGATCTTGCGAGAGGATCGAGATTCCGCCCAAATCATGGCGGCCGCAGTTAACGCGATTCCAGCCACCAGAATCGCGTTCGGACCGCCAAGCCAGTTCAACAGCGGGACGACCGCCAGGCAGGCCAGTGCTCCTCCGCAGAGATCAGCCCCGTAGAGTCGTGGAATGCGTGTGGTCTCACGCGCGAAGACAACCGAGAAGAGCAGCCCGGTAAGAAAGAATGGCACAGCCGCCGCCAGGTACAGCGCCGTCAGATGCAGAAAGTTCTTCCCGGAAACATTGAGCGCGACAGGCACGTGCAGCACGATCTCGAGCACCACAACAATCAGTACGGCATTCGCAACGCAAAGTCGCGATGCCAGCAGCCGAGTTGGAATCTGTGCCAACCGGCTCTTCAGCAGATACGCGAACACGCCTCCGGCGCCAAGGCCGAGGAGCGCGATCGAGATGGCAAGAAATGCGAAATGATAGAACAGAACAACCGAAAACAGCCGGGTAAGCGCCAGTTCCAGCAGCAGCGCAGCAAAACTTGTCAGCGCCAGGCCTGCCAGCAGAGTTTTTTCGGGGATCTCGACCTTGGTCGCAACTGGCGCAGGAGCGGAAGCGGTCAGGGGCATAAGGGGACGAAGGCGACAGTCTAGCAGATGACCGCCAAGGCGGTAGCCGGTACTGCATCAAGGATACTCGTCAGCCAGAACGAAAACGCCCACAGGTGCCGAGGGTTGCTGGCAACTGTGGGCGATCGAGCCCTAGCGAACCGGTATGCGAGGTGCCGTGTTTATTCGTCGTCGCCAAACAGGTCCGACATGATGTTCGTGCTTTGATCGCAGGCGTGATTCAGGCAGGGTAGCCCCAGCCCAGATTCCAACGACTTGAGCAGGGAAAAGTGTGTGTAGAAACGATTACTGGAATGCCCACCCCGCCCGTAGTTGGTTTCCACCAGCGTCAGGACTTGGTTGGTATTCGGGGCCAAGCTGTAATCGTTCTCGTCGTACACCACAACGATGGCGTTGCGCCCCTGATGCCAAGCCCGAGACGCATGGATTGCGTGAATGATGTTGCGCAGCTCCAGGTCTCCAACATAGATGAGCGCAGGGTTCAGCCCCGTCTGCGCGCCGATGGTTTGGAAGTCAAAGTCGCACTGCGAGCCACCATTGCCCCGCCCGTGTTGATCGTTGCACTGGTTCGGCGCAATGAAGGAAAACGCCGGCACCTTGCCGGCAGAGAGGTCTTCATACAAACCGCCTGCTCCCTGGAATCCGACGATGTTCTTCGCTCCCGCCGTGAGACCGTCTTGCACGCTCCGGAAATACACGAAAGGATTGTGCTTCGCGGCGTAAAGCTTCAAAAGGCCGCCCGGAATTGTGCCCGGAACCGTGAGGTCGGTGAAGTACCCGTCGCTATAGGTGACGTAGTCGGCGCCAGACGGAGGCAGGCTCTCCTGGTAGCTCTTCCACGTCATGCCCTGGTCGGCGAGCTGGTCCGCGATCGTTTTGCCCGCAGTGTTGGAGGCGGCGTCGAAGCCCAAGGTACCGTCCACATCGATCTCGGAACAAGGAGCCGTACACTCGTTGCCCGAGTTATCGATAGCGGGTGTGGCGGCGTCGGTGCCAGTGCCATAAATCGGGCAGACCGGTCCGCTGTTGGGGGTATCGAAGTTCGTCATCGGGGGGTTGGTGAGCAGATTCGGGGTGCAGGTTGTATTGTGCCAATCGGGACCGTTATCACTGCGAACGCCGAAGTTCGAACCGCCGACGATCTCCAGGTAGTTGGTTGAACTCGGGTGTCCGATAGCGAAGTAGTTCGTCGCTGTGTTGGCCCAGTTCATGTAGCTGTTGGCGAACGGTGCGTTCGGATTGCCGACAATCTGGCCGTAGGCGTGGTTTTCCATAAGGATCACGAAAACATGATCGAGATGGCGGACGCCCTTCGGCACCGGTCCTTCCGCGGAGTACATGGTTCCCGCCAACGCGCCCACGCATAGAAGCAGAGTGACTGCGCTTTTCTTCATTGTGGTTTTACCCTCTTAAGCCTCAGAAGAGTGCCGTACCCGCACGGGAGCGGCCTAGTGCGCGACGGTAAAGGGGGCATGTTAATGCGGCATTAACGCTGAATGAAAATTCGGAGAATGTACGAATCCTGTCCGGGTCGGAGGAGATCCTCAAAAGCGTAGCCAATCATGTGAGGACAGCCGCCCTCGGCTGTCCTTCGAGCCAGTTCGAACTCATCTACTTCGGATACCACTCCAGCAGCCGCACCTCAATCCCCGTTCCTTCCAGCCCCTTCTGAAATACCGTCAGATCGGACCCGTGATAGTGGTAGGGGATCACGATTTTCGGATGGAATGCTTTGACCGCATCGGCTGCTTCTTCGGGAGGCATCGTATATGGCAGATTCATGCACACAAACGCAACGTCAATATTCTTGAGCGCGCGCATCTCCGGGACGCCCTCGGTGTCGCCTGAAAAGTAGAAGCGCTTCCCGCCGTAAGTGAGAACGTAGCCGTTGCCGCGCCCTTTGTCGTGAAATAGCTTACCCGGAGCGGGTCCGCGCTTCAGGTTGTAGGCAGGGATCGCCTCGATAGCCCATCCTTGCCAGGTTTTGGTTTCACCGTTAGCGATCGGCTTCGCCGTGGTGACAGTCTGCACGACCGCCGGAGCGGCGAAAATCTCGGTGTCAGACTTGCTTGCATCCTTGATCGCATCGGGATCCATGTGGTCACCGTGAATGTCGGTGATCAGGATCAGGTCCGCCTTGGGCAAAGCGGAGAACTTCACGGGATTGGCCGGATCCAGGTAGATGGTCTTGCCCCCGGCTTCGATCAACGTGCTGGCGTGGTTGAGCGGAGTGATCTTAACCGGGCCGGCAGAAGTCGGGAAGGTCTGGACTTGAGCGGAAGCGTGTTGGTGAACTAAAAACGATGACACCGCAATACCGAAAATGACAGTCAGAACGGTCTTCATGGAATCCTCGCTGTGGTCCTTCGGGATATTTCAAAACACTATACCCGTTGAGGACAGCCTGCACCCACTTCCAGCCGGATCGTTTCATCCCATGACTGCGAACAGCATTCCGAGGATGGCGAAGGCCGCATCGGCGATTAAGGCAAAGACCAGGGCAATAGCGAAGCGGTCACCGCCTCGCAGTTTGTCGCGCGGAATCAGCGATCGCTTGCACACGATGGTATGCGCCCAGTCGTCGCCATGGCGCTGCTGCCGAAGGTCGTCTTTCATCGCCGCGTAGCCGATGATTCCGAAGAACATCGCATCCACGAAGTATCCGAGTTCCCGGATCACAGCACTCTGGAACTTGCACGGCGAGCCGTCTTCCTGCACCACCACCATGGAAAGAGCAATCTTGCCGACAGTGCTTCCGTGCACCGACGTGAAGACCACGTGGTAGGCGAAGCTGCCCAGGAGCGCAAAGACGAACCCCGCGACTCCGGTGTGCTGCAGTCGGGCCATCGCGACCGGCGAAGCATGTCCCCCCGAGGCAATCACCAGCATGATGACGAACAAGATTCCAGAGACAAAACTCACGAGGTAGTGGACGAGCAAGTCGATGACTCGAGCGCCGACCCGCGGCCAGAAGGTTACGCCCTGGAGTTCGCTCTGCTCCGGCGCGTACCCGCCGAATGTCGGAACGCTAGGGGCAAGAAAAGTTGGCTGATCCGGCGCGGACATAAGTCTCCTCCGATCAACACTTCGATGTCGATCTCTGGGTGCGTCGGCGGGAAGGCAGCGCGGCCCCAAGATGGATGGGAATCATACACCGAACTTCAAATCTACGAAAGGAATCGGGCGTTCGGTCCGCGTCTCATACTTAGAAAAGTTGCTATCCGATGCTCGATGCCGTTTGCAGGGACAAGCGGGTTTCAAAGAATTCTTCCACTCGCCCCAGAACTTCTGGAGCGCTTTTTGATTCGTAGATCGCCTTGCGCAGGGCTGCGCCGCCTGGGACCCCGTGCGTGAACCAGGAGGCGAACTGCTTCATCTTGCCGACGGCGTCGGGCAGTTCTTCTTCGATGAGCATCTGGAAGTAGGTGCGAATCATGTGGTAGCGGTCAGCCTCGGAAGGGTCGTCATACATTTTCGTGTAGCCTCGGACGCCTTCGTCCGGGGCGGCCGAAGGCCGTGGCGACTGTTGGCCAACGAATTGGCTACCAGCAGCAGCTGTCGAGCTTCGCTCGACCGGGCGGACGGAGGCGTCCGCCCCTACACGAGCCGTGGTGCTTGCTGCGCAATACTGCTCGATCTGCCGGAAGATCCATGGATTCGACGGCGCCATCCGCCCGATCATCACCGCGTCGCAACCGGTTTGCGTGACCATGGCGCAGGCATCTTCGGGCGTACGGATGTCGCCGTTACCGATCACCGGAATCTTGATCGCGTCTTTGACGGCGGCGATCCATTCCCAGCGCGCCTGGCCGCTGTAGCCTTGTTCGCGAGTGCGGGCGTGCAGCGCAACCGCCGCAAGTCCACAATTTTCGGCCATACGGGCGAGTTCGACACACACGATTTCTTCGTCATTCCATCCGGCGCGAAATTTTACGGTGAAGGGAATCTTTACGGCGCCGCGGACAGACTCGAAAATCTTGCCAATCGCAGGCAGATCGCGCAGCAGGCCGGAGCCTCCGTTGCACTTCACGACCTTCTTGGCCGGGCAGCCAAGGTTGAGGTCAACTAGGTCGAAGCCGAGTCCCTCGACCATGCGCGCAGCCTCGGCCATCACGCTGGGATCGCTACCGAAAAGCTGCGCCGAGATGGGATGCTCATCTTCGTAGAAGTGGAGATAGCGCTTAGCCTTCTGATCTTTCTTGCGCAGCACGCCATCGGCCGAGGTGAACTCGGTCATGATAAGTCCGCATCCCCCAAGGTTACGGATGAAGCGCCGGAAGACGGTGTCGGTGACCCCGGCCATAGGGGCAAGGACGGTAGCCGGGGAGATGGTGACAGTTCCGACCTGCAGCGTCCCAGGAACGACCCGTGTGGCGCGGACCTGTGTGGCGCGGGTGCCCCCGCCCGCGACTGCGTCAATCTTCTCTGAAGCCGCCGAATTGTCCCAGTGCTTCCGCATGCCCTTACACAGTTTCACGGCCGTGGCCAGATCATTCTAGTCGACCGTCAAGCAAAAGCCCCCGCCTGGGCGAGGGCTCGATTTCCTGTGAATCCGCGCAATCCGCGGAAAGAAGTTACTTCTTCGCCGTCTCGACCTTGGCGTACTTCCGGCGGAAGCGCTCCACGCGGCCAGCGGTGTCCATCAGTTTCTGCTTCCCAGTGAAGAACGGATGGCAGTTCGAGCAGATTTCTACGCCGATGTCGCCCTTATGGGTCGAGCGGGTCGTAAACGTATTGCCGCAGGCGCAATGCACACGGACTTCGTGATAAGAGGGATGAATAGCTGCTTTCATGGGACTTTAAACCTCGATTCAAGTCTTTAGATTCTACCGGATTTCCAGAGGATTCAGCAAACTGCGCCCTCAGCTTTCAGCCCTCATCCGGCCCCCAAAAACAGGGCCTTCAACGAGTTGTCTTGCTGCTTAGTATTGATCCTGCAGCTTTGGTGGCGGATTCCGGCTCGAAGGCGGAACGATCCCGTTCAGCCTGAGGTAGATGGCCATCTGGCCGTAGTGATCGGCGTTATGCCAGACGCAGACTTCGGCGAGTCCGAGACGTGTGTTCGGCCCGGCGTAAGGTCCCTCGATCGGATCGAACATGTTCTTGACCGTGATCGCGTTCAGAGATTTATTGAGAGCTCGGAACGAATCGCGCAGGTACGTCAGCAGCTCGACGCGCGTGTGGGCTGGGCTGGGCCCGTTCTTGTCGCATCCCTCGGGCGGCTTCACGCCGTCAAGTTCGGCGGCGAAAGCGAAGTTGGCGCACGCCACGTGCTTCACTTGTTCCCGGAAGGTTCGCACTTCGGCGGGTCCAAACTCCGGTTTTTCGTTCTTAAACATTCCCGGAGCGGGGCGAAAGTCCCATTTGTCTTCCGGCATGGCTTCGGCGGCGGAGCGGACGTCGTATTCCTGAAATTCAAAAGTACGCATGATCGCTTTGCTGGGAGTTTCGTCACGGCTCAGTTCGGCGGCGGTCGGCCGGTACTGCAGCGGCTGTTCCTGCGCATTGGCGGCGGCCCATGCCAGCATGACGCAGGCGACGCTCAGCGTGGAAACGAATCTTGACATAAGCAACTCCTCTGCCGCAGTGTACGCTCGCTCTTAGAAACGGAACAGGTAGCTGACCTTCACGAAAAATTGGCGGCTGTCGTTGAGATAGTTGCGGGCGGTGTTGGTGACGTAGCCGGGAGAAGTCGGGGTCATCGGGACCACATTCAGGTTCTGCAGGTCGCTGTTGTAGCCGACATAAATCGCAGTGCCGGGATGAACGAGATAAGTGATCAGGAAATCGGCATTGAATTCCCGCGAGGTTGGGAGATAGGTATAGGGCGATCCGACGCCCGGAGTCCCTGCCAGCAGCGCGTTGTACTGCAAAATCACCCGGACCGAAAGCTGCGGTGTGAATTGCCAGTTCCACTTACTGCGCAGGATGTGATCGTTGAAAATGCCGCGTCCGGCGCCGGGGAATTGCGTTCGTGCGAACAAGACTGCGGCGTCCGGCGCGCGCAGGCGATCGAACAGGTACGTGTTTTCGATCTTCAGCGGTTTGATGGGACGGAGTGTGAGCATAGCCTCCGCCGTATCTTCATGCGCTACGAAAGGATGATTGTAGGCTGAGGGGTTAACACTGGTCGGCACCGCCACGAAGTTGATGGGATCGCCCCAGTAGTAGCTCGCGAGGATCGTAACTTTCTTGAAATAGCCAGTCTGGAACGCAGCTCCGCTGGCGTGTTCGTGGTAGTCCTGATTGGGCAGCGGCGTGGACGGACAGAATCCGTAGAAGCAGAAGTCCTGCGGACGCAGGCGCTCGCGGGTCTCTTTGTAAGGCTGGAGAGAGATGATGGTTTGCCCTCGGCCCTGAATCACCAGGGTCGACGAATAGTCGGTGTCGAGGCGTAATCCGGCGTGATCGAAGTCGTGTCGGGTGTTGACCGTCGGGCCCCAGTTCACAACCCAGCCGCGCTTCGGGCGGAACCGGTAGTCGACTTCCTGTTTGATTTCGCGGATGTCGACGCGATTAATAAAGCCCGGGATGGAAACGAACCCGGGGCTGATGTCGTTGGCTTGTGCGTCGTAGGTGAAGTGCAGGCCGTCGCGATGCAGTTGAAGTCGCTCGGCCGGCCCGGCGTAATGATTATCGTTGCCTTTGTTTCCCGAACTGAACGGGTATGCGTTGGCTTCACAGTTGTTCGCAGAGTAGGTCGGACTGAAGAAGTTGCCCAGAATATTGCTGGTGCTGGCGACCGCCTGTCCGTCGAGGGTCCAGTTCGGGCTGAACTTCAAGCGCGTATCGACGCCTCCGATGCGGTTGTACTCGCCGGTGGTGGGGCATTCCCAGTCTGTGTAGAGAGCGCCTACGCTTGACTGCCGCCAGATGTCGCGGGTGACGCGGGCAATGGTGAAATACGATCGCAAGCCGGATAACGCGTTGTAGTCTGGCACCGCGAGACCGGGGCTCCGATCGTCAGCGCTCATCACGCCCACCGAATAAGGCCCGTCCTTTCCGGTAAGGCGGATTCCCGCGGAAGGGTCGCCAATGTTGCGGGTGAAGAACAGGTTCATGGGCGAGCGGAAAAAGTCTTCGTTCTCCAGAAAAAAAGGGCGCTTCTCGGGGAAATAGACGGCGTAGCGCTGGTTTACCGTGATCTGCGGATCTTCCGATTCGACCTGGCTGAAGTCGGGATGCGCCGTGGCATCAATGGTGAAATGGTCGCGGATCACGAACTTCGCGTCCATGCCGCCCGCACCCTGCGCCGCGGCTTTCTGAAAATACGGATTCTGCGGGTCGCGAGTGTCGAGAGCCCGGAAACCGCGCATCAGCCCGTACGGAATCAGTTCGATACTGTGTCCCGGAGAAATTCCTTCCAGCCCGGAAAGCGTGGCGGCCTGCCCCAGTCGGCCTTCGACTTTGAAGGTGATGTGCGGCCAGAAGGAGTCCTCGCTCTTGCGGTTGATGCCCCGATAAAGAATAATGCCCCACTCCTGCACCTTGGTTGCGGGGAAGCGAAGGCTCTTGAAGGGAATTTCCATCAAGACAACAAAGCCGCGGCCGGTCACTTTCCCGCGCGAGTTCCACACAGTGTCGAACGAGGTGTCGAAGTGGCTTTGCGTTTCTTCCTCGCGCGAGGCCTCAGTCCAGATCGCATCCCATTGCACGCCGAGCGGCGTGGTTTGGAAAGCGTAGGCGCGCCGGCGGTCGTGAAAGGTGTCGAGGATGATCTCGACCTGGTCGTCGTCGTAAATGTCTTCGCGACGCGACATGCGGGCGCGCACCTTCTTCGGATCATCGAAGCAGACGAACACCACGTAAAGATTTTTCTGGTCATAGCCAAGATAGGCTTCGGTCGGCTCAGAGACTGCTTCGCCGTCGTGAGGATTGCGCTGGGTGAAGCCGGTAACCTTGGCCATCTCAAGTGCCACATCGCCTTGTGGCTGCATGCTTAAGAAATCGTCGAGGGACGGCGCACGCGACACACGGGGAATTGTGATGGCGGGTGGCGCAAGCGCAGGCTTGGGGGGAGGTTGTACCGGCGGCGACGGGACTTGCTGCGTGGGAGAAGTGGATTGTCCGCTGGCCTGAGGGGCAGCCCCGCCGACAGGGATCGCCGTTACAGGCGGTGTCGCCAGCAAAAGTACGAGTAGTTGCAGAACCTTTTGCCGCAGAAAGCCGGGACCCTGATTCGGACGCACGCACCCTCACTGCTTTCCCTCGCCGGGAACGAGGAGAATCCTGCAAGATACACCAAAGTAGCCCATCACAAAACATCAAAAGAATGTTGTTCGGGTTGCCGAAAAAGTATCCACAGGTCGCTGTGGAAATTTGGGCCGTGGTTAGAACCGCAGCTAAAACAACGACGCCTGCCGCCGGTTGGGCGTGATGCCGAAGTGATCGTACGCCAGTTGTGTGGCCACGCGCCCGCGCGGGGTGCGGTTGAGGAAACCGATCTGCATCAGGAATGGCTCGTAGATTTCTTCGATCGCATCCGGCTCTTCGGCGAGCACGGCGGCCAGGGTGTTCACCCCCACCGGGCCGCCCTGATACTTCTCGATGATCGTGAGCAGCAGGCGGCGGTCGACTTCGTCAAATCCATACTGATCCACTTCGAGCATCTCCAGCGCAGCCTTGGCGGTGGGTTCGTCGATCTTGCCCGCGCCGCGCACTTGGGCATAGTCGCGCACCCGGCGCAGCAGCCGGTTGGCGATTCGTGGGGTGCCGCGGGAGCGGCTGGCGATTTCTTGGGCGCCGGCATCATCGATCGCCACTCCCAGGATCTCCGCCGAGCGCTCCACGATCACATGCAAGTCTTGCGCCGTGTAGAACTCGAGGCGCAGCATGATTCCGAAGCGGGCGCGCAGCGGAGCCGAGATCAATCCCGCCCGTGTCGTAGCCCCCACGAAAGTGAATGGCTTTACTTCCAGCGTGTGTGTCCGCGCCGACGGTCCCTGCCCAATGATGATGTCGAGCTTGTAGTCTTCCAGCGCCGAATACAACAACTCTTCCAGCACAGGCTGCAGGCGGTGGATTTCATCGATAAACAGGACTTGCTTCTCCTGCAGGTTGGTGATGATCGCTGTCAGGTCGCCCTTGATTTGCAGCAGAGGCGCGGCGGTCGGCTGGAAGTGCGCGCCCAGTTCATTGGCAATGATGTTCGCCAGCGTCGTCTTGCCCAGTCCCGGCGGACCATAGAGCAGCACGTGGTCCATGGCCTCCCCGCGCGATCGGGCCGCCTCGATCGCGACCGCGAGCTGTTCTTTGACCTTCTTCTGCCCGATGAACTCATTCAGCCGCTGCGGCCGCAGCTTCAACTCAAACGAGGAATCGTCTTCAACCGGCGCAGCCGAGACCATGCGCTCGCGGTTCAGCTTGGGATTGTCTGCGGGAGTGGGCACGCTATGGCGATACTAAAGCTGAGCAGATTGCGTTGCAACCAGGTGAGGCCGCTTTGGGTGGCTGCTTTGGGTGGCGCAGCGCTTTAAGCGCTGCGATAAAGCTTTTATTTTTTTTGCCAGGGGCTTCAGCCCCTGAGGGAACGCAGGTTACTTCTTCCGTCCATCATGAGACTGCTTCTCACAGCAACCGGTCCCCGCGGTAGATCAATTGTCCATCAATCATGCGAGCTTCAGCGGTGAGCCTATGCGGCCGCACCGTGCCCGCACCGTCGATATGCCGCACGTCATGCCCGTGCGACACCAGCCAGTCGGAGACCAGCATGCGATGACAGTGGAAATAGACGCGTTCCGCGCACATGTAGGCAGTGGGCGCCTCTTCCGCAAGCCGGATCAGTGCGTCAACCGCGCGCTCAAAATCAGGCGTCAGCATGTAGTCGGCGTAATTGCGGAAGCTGTCGTTGCGTAACGCGATGTTTGGAGAATCAGCCAGAATCTTCTTCCGGTACCCGCCCAGAGCTTTCATCCATACGTACCGGATACCCGCTGCCGGCAAGGTTTCTGCAAGAGAGTCTCGGTTAAATTGCGGAAGCCGCCGCGACATCGGGAAGGCTCGAATGTCCACCAGAGTTTTAATCTGGTGCGCGCGTAGCGCCTCGATCAACTCTTCGAGAAGGCGGGTGGAATGTCCGATGGTGTAGAGAATCGCCAAGAAGTCTTCGATGCGGCGTTACGCGATTCGCTGCACGGCATCAGCGACGAGACCATCCTGCTCCGGAAATACCGTCCGCAGGTCCAGTAGGACTCTGCCTTCTTCCACCCTGGCGATCACCGGAGGATCAGACTTGCGCAATCTGGCGGATAGTTCATCAGCACTGACGCCAGCGCAGGTGACAGCCAGCAATCGCGTCGGCAGCACCGAAGACGGCGCCGCGCCGCCGCCAATTACCGACTCGCCATCGATAACCTCAATTCTCGCCTTGCGAGATTGAACTCGGCTCGCCACAGATTCGGCCCGCGCCCCGATCTCTTCTTTGCTTAGACTCATCATCTGCAACGCTGGTATTTTTCCGTAGTCCCGCTTTACATAAGCCAATAGAGTTGCCTCGAGCGCCGCGTATGTCATCTTGTCCACACGCAAGGCACGAAACAGCGAGTTCGCCCGCATGCGCGCAATCAAATCCGAGCGGCCGCTCAGAAGTCCCGCCTGCGGGCCGCCCAACAACTTGTCCCCGCTATACGTCACCACGTCGACCCCGCCTCGAAGACTGTCGAGTACCGTAGTCTCCCCCTGCACGCCGAACTTTTCCAGATCCGCCAGCGCGCCGCTACCCAGATCTTCTATCAGCGGAATCACCCGCCGTCGAGCCAGCGCAACCAATTCCCCGAGGGATGGCTGCTCGGTGAAGCCGGTAATCTCGAAATTCGAGCGATGAACCCGCAACAGCAGCCTCGTCCGCTCGTTGATTGCTTTTTCGTAGTCTG
>Ga0209698_10003696_pt1 | contig 16916 bp, 14 predicted proteins | sample LitLauG_LLR_2012_FD_187203 | JGI IMG/M metagenome (GOLD analysis project Ga0209698, IMG submission 187203) | Freshwater sediment microbial communities from Pennsylvania, USA - Little Laurel Run_MetaG_LLR_2012 (SPAdes) (version 2) | ecosystem: Environmental > Aquatic > Freshwater > Creek >...
CACCGGCTGCGGCCAGAGCGGTGCGCCGCCGTGCGTCAGCTCGCGCAAATCGGCGGGCGCGGGCGACAATGCGAGCGCGTCATTCGGCGCTTCGTTCGTTTTTCCGAGCGATGCGATGTCGAGCCGGAACGGCTTGTTCGCAACGACGGATTCGAGCTTCAAAATCACCGAGCCCTCGCGCACTTCCCACGTCGCGCCGCCCCCGCCCTCGCACGCGACGAGGAAGGTCTGCCCGCTCGCCGGATTGCGCACGATCATGCCCGACTCCGCCGGCTCCAGCACCGCGCCGGGCACATGCAGAACCGTCAGCGCGAGATCGCGCGCAGCCTGCGCAGTCTGAAACGTCCGCGTGAAAACCGGCCACTTTTCCACGCGCTCGAAACCCGGCAGCTCCAGCACATCCACCGCGCCCACCGAGTAGTGCAGCACGACCTGCCGACCGTGAACGTAAAGCCCCTTGTGATGAGCCCACGCTTTCGGCAGCGGGCCGCGAGCGCCCTCGCGCGGATCGGAAAATTTCCCATCGCTCGCCCAGCCCGGCACCTTCGCCGTGCCAAACACCGGCGTGCCCAGCACCGTCGGCGGCGGCGAATTGAAGCGCGGCACGGTGAGACCGAAACGCTTCCCGTCCGTGACCCACCCCAGCGACATGCGGACCAGTTCCGTGTCGTAGCAGACAAACGCATCCGCATCCTTGCCGAGCGTGAGGACGATGCCCTTCATGCCGATCACATCCTCTTCGCTCCGCCATCGGATGCTGCCCGAGTAAAACGGCCCGCGCTGTTTCACCGTCGGATCCATTTCCGGGGGTGCCTCGACGGCGAAAGCGGCAGAGGCTCCGAGCGAGAGGATGACGGCGAGAATGGGGATGTATGTCATGGATCAGTTGCCCTGCATTTTCCGAATCGAATAGAGCCGCCTGTCAGTCCGCAGGATGAGGCGGTCACCGGCGAGCGCAGGCGTGGACATGCACATTTCGCCGCTGAGTTCGTTCGTGTGGAGCATCTCGAATTTGTCGCCAGCGCGCAGGACAAAGCAGATGCCGCTTTCATTCAGGCAGAAAATTTTGCCGCCCACAGCCCACGGCGACGCGGTGAAACCGAAGCCATTCGGCAACCGCTCGCGTTCGTAGTGAAGTGCGCCGGTCTTTGCGTCGAAGCAGCTCACCAGTCCGCGATCGTAGAGGACGTAGAGGCGTCCGTCGTGGACGAGTGTGCTGGGATTGTAGGGCGCGATGTTCGGGCTCGACCACGCGATGAATTCACCGCTCGTCATGCCGACAGGCGGCGTGATGTCGCCGCTCGCACCGGGCTTGATGGCGTAGAGCGCCTTCAGCTTGTCGCCCACGTAGCCCGAGCTGAGATACAGCAGGCCATCCGCCGCATACGGCGTGGCGATGGTGATACTCGACATTCCGCGCAGCGACCAGAGCAGCTTGCCGTCGAGATCGTAGCTGCGGTTCGCGCCGGTGCCGGGCGTGACGATCTCCGTGCGCTGCGCGTGCTGCCAGACGAATGGCGTGGACCAGTTGCTCTTCTCGTCGCGTGGCGTGCGCCAGATTTCCTTCCCGGTGGGCTTGTCGAGTGCGAGCAGGTAGCTTTGCTCGTCATTGTCGCACACGTAGTAGAGCCGGTCACCATGCAACACCGGCGACGACGCCGTGCCCCACGCGAAGCGCGTCCGGCGCGGTTCGAGCGGATGCTTCCACACTTCCTTCCCATCGAGATCGAAGCAAAAGAGGCCGACATTGCCGAAGCACGCATACACCCTCTCGCCATCGGTCACGGGCGTCTCGGAGGCGAAGCTGTTTTTTAAATGAATCGCCGTCTGCGGCTGCCCGCGCCGCACGGTTTTTTCCCAGCGGACTTTGCCGCTCGCTAGGTCGAGGCAGAGCACCTTCCACTCGTGCTCGGCCTTCGGCACCTCGGGACGATTGCCGCCGAAATACAATCCCTTCTTCGGCTCCTCGCTCTCGCCATGATTGACGACCGTCGTGAGAAAGACGCGGTCGCCCCACACCACCGGCGACGACCAGCCGCGCCCGGGAATCTCCGCCTTCCACTCCACATTCTCCGTCGCCGACCAGCGGTCCGGCAGCTTCGCATTCATCGAGACACCGCGCGCATCGGCTCCACGAAACTGAGGCCAGTCCGACTCCCCAGCGTGCAATGCGAGATTGGCAGCGACGAGGAACAGCAATTCCAGGAGAGGGCATTTCATAGTGCGCGAAACGCTAATCCACGAACTCACGCCAGGAGATCCTGCACCACTTTGCCCTTCGTCTCCGTGAGCCGCATGTCGCGGCCGGCGTAGCGGAAAATGAGCTTGGTATGGTCGAGACCGAGCAGGTGCAGCATGGTCGCGTGCCAGTCGTGGATGTGGACGGGGTCAACGACCGACTCGAAACCGAACTCGTCAGTCTCACCGTGCGAATGGCCGGGCTTCGCCCCGCCACCGGCGAACCAAGTCGTATAACCGGTGTGGTTGTGGTCGCGGCCATCGGCATTCTGCGAATACGGTGTGCGGCCAAATTCACCGGCCCAGATCACGAGCGTGTCTTTCAAAAGACCGCGTGCTTCGAGGTCGGCGAGCAACGCTGCAATCGGCCGATCCACGGTGGCGGCATTCCTGGCGTGGTCTGCCTTGAGGTTGCGGTGCTGGTCCCAGCCGCTGTGATTGACTTCCACGAAGCGCACCCCGGCTTCGAGCAACCGCCGGGCCATGAGGCATTGGCGGCCGAAGTCGTCGGTGATCGTCTCCCCGAGCCCGTAGAGCTTTTTCGTGGCCTCGCTCTCGGCGGCGAGGTCCATCACCTGCGGCAGCGCATCCTGCATGCGGAAGGCGAGTTCGTGGGATTCGATGAGGCCCTCGATCGCGGTGTTCTCCGGCTGGCGTTGCAGGGCGGTGGTGTTCAGTTGTTGCACGAAATCGAGTTCCGCGCGCTGCTCGCTGCGGGGGCGATTGGGGTTGGCGAGGTTGCTGACCTGCGCCTTCGTTACGAGCTGGCGACCGCCGCCAATGCGCGTGCCCTGATAGATGGCCGGCAGGAATGAGCTGCCGTAATTCGCAGGCCCGCCGTTGGCGAACGTCGGGGAGATCGTGACGAAGCCGGGCAGGTTTTCGTTCGCGGTCCCGAGCCCGTAGGTGATCCATGCGCCCATGGAAGGCCGCGGCGCGGTGGAAACGCCGGTGTGCATTTGCACAAAGGCCGCCGGATGATTCGGCACGTCGGTTTTCATGCTGCGGATCAGGCAGAGTTTGTCTGCCTGCTGCGCGATCTGTGGAAACAGATCGCTGATCCACAATCCACTTTGCCCGCGCTGCTTGAACTCCCACACCGGCGGCATGAGCGTGCCGGTGGGAACCTTGCCCTTGCCGATAGGCTGTCCCGCGCGCTTCGCCAGTTCCGGCTTGTAGTCGAAGCTGTCCACATGCGACGGCCCGCCATCCATGCAGAGGAAAAGCACGCGCTTGGCCCGGGCGGAAAAGTGCGACGGCTTCGGCGCGAGCGGCGGAGCGGCAGCGGCGGCCAGCGCCTGCTGCGCAGCGAGAGCGCGGAAGGCCACATAACCAAAACCGGCGCTCGCGGTTTGCAGCCAGGCGCGGCGGGAGAAGGAGAGATTTTCGTTCATGGAAGAAATGCGAATTTCCGGTTAGCTGCGGGAGAGGAATTCATGGCTGGCCCAGAGCGCCTGGCAGAATGCGGTCCAGCCAGTTTTCGAGTCGGGTTTGCTTTGGATGAAATCCAGCGCGGCCCGGATTTCATCGCTCGACGGAGCGCGGTTGAAGATGCGCTGGTAGGCCAGCGAGACGCGCGCGGAATCGCCATCGGGACAATCGGTGAGAAGCTTTTGCGCGGCGAGTTCCGCCATCTTCATCACGTAGGGGCTATTGAGCAGGTAGAGCGATTGCGTCGGCACTGTGGTCTGGGGGCGTTCGCCCGTGACGACACTTCCCGGTGCCATGTCGAACAGGACGAGCGACTCCAGCGGCGCATTGCGCATGACGGGGAGATAGACCGAGCGACACGTGAAGACCTGGTCAATCGGCCCCTGAGCCTGGCCCAGAGTGCCAATCACGTAGCCTTCTCCAAATGTGCCAACTGCCGATCCGGTCGGCGGTTTCAGATCGAGCTGGCCCGCCGTGAGCAGCATCGCGTCACGAATGGATTCGGCTTCGAGGCGTCGTGGCGACATGCGCCAGAGCAGCGTGTTGCCGGGATCGATCCCAAACGCCTTCGCGTCGCGCGCGGTGCCGAGCGCATAAACGTGGCTCGTCATCAGCTCGCGAATGAGCCTCTTCACCGACCAGCCTTCCTTCACAAAACGCGTGGCGAGGTGATCGAGCAATTCGGGATGCGAGGGCCGCTCGCCGGACAACCCGAAATTGTCGGGCGTGGTGACGATGCCCTGGCCGAAGATGTGCAGCCAGATCCGGTTCACGATGACCCGCGCCGTGAGCGGATTTTCCGGCGAAGCAATCCACGTCGCGAGTTCCAGCCGCCCGCTGGCTTTGCTGATTGCGCCGCTGCTCCCCGCCAGCGCCGGCAGACCGCGCGGCACGATTTCTCCGGGATTCTTGACTTCACCGCGCAAGAACAACTCCGAATCGCGGGCGCTCTCCCGATCCAGCACACAGGTGGCCAATTTTTTGGGCACGCCATCGGCCTCATACGAGGCGAGCCGCGCCCGATCCGACGCCAGTCGCACGGCCGTCCCCGCATCCAAAATCTTCTTCTTCCTCGCCTCGCCGAGGCGAGCAATCTCACGCTGAATTTGGGCTTCCAGCGCGGTCCGTTTTTCCGGCGTCAGCGGCGAAAGTGCGCTGGGCAAACCGGCTGCGGCCGGGAGCGGCACGAGCGCGGTGGGATGCGCGTTCTGCGCCACGCGGATGGTTCCGTAGCGCGTGTCCGTGCTGCGGAAAATTCCGGCCATCGCGTAGTAGTCGCGTTGGGTGATCGGATCGTATTTGTGATCGTGGCAACGCGCACACGCGATCGTGGCACCCAGAAAAGCCTGGCTCACCGTATCAATCTGCTCGTCCACCACATCCATCTCGAACTGCAAGTTGTCCCGTTCGGCGTGAGACTTCGGCCCGATCGCGAGAAAACCCGTGGCGATCAGTGACTGCGCCCGCTCGCGATCATCCTGCACCCGGAGCAAATCTCCCGCGATCTGCTCGCGGATGAATTGATCGAACGGCTTGTCCTGGTTGAACGTGGCAATGACATAGTCGCGATAGCGCCAGGCTTGCGCATACGCGAAGTCGGTTTCCTTGCCGCTGCTCTCCGCATAGCGCGCCACGTCGAGCCAGTGCCGCCCCCAGCGTTCGCCAAACTGCGGCGACTTCATGAGTTCATCAATCACACATTCCAGCCGCGTCGCGCCCGGCTGCGTGAGAAAAGCGGACACCTGCTCCGCAGTCGGCGGCAGGCCGGTCAGGTCGAGATGCACACGGCGAAGCAAAGCCGCTGGGTCCGCATCGGCCACGGGCGCCAGTCCCTGCGCCTCCAGTGCCGAGAGGATGAAACGATCGATGTCGGTCCGCGCCCACGCCGTATTTTTCACGGCGGGCGCGGGCGCATCCTTCACCGGCTGAAACGCCCAATGCGCCAGTCGCGCTTCCATCTTTTCGTGTGTCGGCGCTTTCGCCTGCGTCGGCATGGGCAGGCCGCGCTTGATCCAATCCGTGAAATCGGAAATCACCGCGTCCGGCAGCTTCCCGCCATGCTTCTTCGGCGGCATCTGCAGATCGGGATCGGTGTAGCTCAACGACGTGATGAGCAGGCTCTGCTCCGGCTGGCCTGGCACGACCGCCGCGCCGCTGTCGCCGCCCTTGAGCAGCGCGTCGCGCGAGTCGAGCGCAAAGCCGGCCTTCAACTCTTTCGCCTCCGCGCTGTGGCAGTCGTAGCAGTTCTTCACGAGCACGGGCCGGATGCTCTTTTCAAAAAATGCGATGTCCGCTGCACTCGCCACCGCGTTCGTGAACGATGGCTTTGCAGGAGCCGGACGCGGCTGGGGCGGCGCGGCTACTGCAGCGGGCTTTCGCCGTTGCCCGACTTTCCGATACTCATCGAGCGACAACATGCCGTCGCCGTTTTCATCGAGGCGCTTGAAAAATCCCGCCACCGCTTCGGGATGCTCGCGGAAGTAGGGCGCAGTCTTCTTCAGCACGTCGAACTCGGCCGGACTGAGTTTGCCATCCTTGTTCGTGTCCATCGCCGCAAAGGCCTTGTCGGGGTCGAACTTCCGGGCACTCGGCGCAGGAGCGGCAGGAACGTCAGGCGGAGCAGCGAGTGCCGCGGTAGGGCGGCACAGAATGACCAATGACGAAAGGAAGCAGGCGAGGGGTTTCATGGTGTGCTCGGAACGGTGGTTGCGGCAGGCTTCACACGACGCGGTACGGAGCGGTCATTCCGGCTTCGCCGCCTTCAGCGCCTTGAGATGTTTGTCGAACCACGGAATCTCCAGCTCCATCGTTTCCTTGAACTTCTCGCCATAGACGCCGTAGTGCCCCATCCCGGGGATGACGTGATACTCCACGTCCGTGCCCTTGGCCTTGAGGATGTCGGCCACGCGTTGGCCGTTATCCTTGATGTTCATGAGTTCCTCGTTTCCGGCATCAATGATCAGCATCGGCAGCGTGATTTTTTCCGCCGCCTTGATCGCGTCGAAGCCGATCCCTTTCGCCGTGTTGTAACGCATGTGCGCGTAGCTCGACATCTTGCCACCCGGCGCACCCTGCTCGTAAGGAACCGGCTCAATTTCACCGCGCGCCTGCTTGGTCAGCATTTCATACGCGCGACGGTCTGCCGCGGGCGGTTTGCCGCCGCCCATGCCCGGCACCTGCACCGCCGCGCACTGCACGCGCGGATCGTTCGCCGCCGTCCACGTCGTCAGGCCGCCACCATAGCTCGTGCCGAGGATGCCGATGCGCGAAGTGTCCACGTTCGGCTCGCCCGCGACAAATGCGATGGCCGCACGAATATCCGCAGTTTGATCCGCAAAATCCATCTGCCACCGAATCGCCCGCGCCTTCACGGCGACCTCGCCCTTTTCATCCGGCGCCGGCATCGGTTCGAGCATGAGCAGCTTGCTGTCGCTCTCGCCCCATCCGCGATAGTCGAAGGTCAGAAAGGCATAGCCGCTCTGCGCATAGAGCGTTCCCATCCGGACGGCGAACCCGGCTTTCTTCGTTCCGCCGGTTCCATGCACGAATACGATGGTCGGCAGTTTGTCCTCCGGCTTGATCTCCTTCGGCAAATAGAAATCGCCCGCCATCCTCGTCCCGTCGCTCCAGATCGTCACCGCACGCCGCTGGACGTTCTCCGGCAGTGGCGGATATTTTTGCGCCTTCGCCGCCGCTTGCGACTTGTCTTGTGCAGACAGGTGCGAGGTCAAAAGTGTGACGGCGATCAGGAGGCAGAGTTGTTTTGCGAGTTTCATGGCTGGGGAAAAAGATGGAGATGCAGCGACAGAGGTGAGGGCCTTCATTGTTTGTGGGTGAGTTCGATGTGCGAAAGTTCCAAACCGGCGTCCTCGATGCGCGTCAGGGCATAGACATCCACGAGTTCCAGTCCGTCGGGCGAGTCGGCCAGCCGCGGGGGAAGCGGGTGGAATTTCGACAGCGGCAGGCGCACCTCCCACTCGCTGCCGACCGGCCCGAGATCTTTCGCCGGCACATCAATCTCGAACTTGCCCGCAAACACGCCACGCACTTTTTGTGTGCTGAATCCAAAGCGCACCATGTGCGGACGCGTCGTGACACCGCGAAACACGAGCGTGGAATCGGCGCTTGCGCGGACGGGGGACTTGCTGTCGCGGAAGACACGGAATGATGCGACGTGCAGCAGGACGGGATCGAGCTTCGGCCGCGGCCAGAGCAGCGGGGCAGTGCTGAGCCGCATCGCGGATGAGTCACGAGCCGGCAGCCACTTTCCGTAGGCTGGCTGCACGGCGGGTGAAAAACTGCACGTCCATTGCTCCACCGGTTGCGGCTGCGCGACGACGACGGGTGGCTCTTCGTGGCGCATACCGACCGCGGTCTGCTGCCCAGCCGCCACCTCCAGGTCGCCTCCGCCGAGCAGACTGCGAACACGCGCCTGGCCCGAGTTCACCCGCAGCAGCGTGCCTTCGGCGGTAGTCTGGATGTCAAACTGCGCACCGTTGGCCTCGACGACTGCGTTCTGCGTCTGGACCACAACGCCCCGCGCGTCTGGGCTCACCCAAAGCGCGCCGCGCGTGAGATTCCAACGCGAGGCCGCGCCAAAGCCGTCGCCTTCGAGAATGCGGAGTGAGCCGTTGCCCCCGAGCGTGATCTTTCCGCCGCCTCGGAGCGCGAGCGCCGCCGTGGCATCGCATGAGCGCGTCTCGATGCTGTCGCCCGCCGCCAATTTCGCACCGATGCTGAGCGCGTCCCGCAGCGCGCCATTCGCGCCAAAGAACTGCCCCGCGCCGCTCGCTGCGGTGACCGACGCAATCTCCCTCCGCTCCGCGAGACGTGCGTGGACCACCTGTGTGACGATGAGCGCCAGCACGAACGCCGCAGCCGCAGCCGTGAGCGGACGCCACGAAAACCAGCCCGTCGAGGTCCCACGACTCCCAAAGGGAACGACTACGTTTGTCGGCGCAACGGCAAGGCGGCCGCTGCCTAGGGCGGCGTCGAGATTCGTGTATCGTGCAAACTGCCGACGCAACGCCGCATCATTCCGCAGCGCCCCCTGCAAAGCGCGATGATCCTCCGCAGTGCCCATGCCATCGAGATACCTGCGGATGAGTTCCAGTTTTTCGTAGTCTGCGTTCATTCGATTGCTTCCCGTGCGAGCACCCGTTGCGTGCATTCCATCAAGACCAGCCGGATGCGGTGCAGGGCCTTGTAAAATGACATCGCCGAGCGCCCCGCATCTGCGGCGAGCGCATCAATCCGGGCACCGGGCGCGTAGGCGGCATCGAGGAGTTTTCTCTGCGCGGTGCCGAGCTTGCCGACACACTCATCCAGAGCCTTTCGCTCCGCCTCGTAGGCGTCCGCATTTTCATCCACCTCAGCCGCAAGCAACGCCAGCACATCGCCGTCAAAAACGAGCCTGTCCCGAGCCCGGTCACGGGCGGAGGCCAGCGCCTTGAATTTCACCACGCCAAACGCCCAGCGCCGGAAATCTCGCGGCGCCGTCAGTTCCCCGAACCTCCGCCACAGCACTACCGCGACTTCCTGCATCACCTCGCGCGCATCCTCGCGCGTCGGCACCAGCGTCCGCACAAAGCCGTTCAGCGCCTCCTCGTGCTCCACATAGAGCCGGAGGAACTGGTCGTGCTTTTCATTTTCTGCAGGCGTCATCTCTACTAAGAACATTCCAACTGAAATGACCATTTGCCGCGAAAAGTTCTCGTGGGATGGTGGGCGTATTGTGCGGGTGTGTGGTTGTTGTAGTCGATGCCCCAGCCGTAGTGACCGTACTGATGGCCGAATCCCTGGCCCAAAGGCAACCGCTCGGCCAGCCAATCGCCGGGGTGCCATTTCCCCGCCAGCGCCATGGTGTCGCCCGCGTCCTTCAGCGCCTCGGCGACGGTGCGCTGCAGAAAGGTGCGACGTGAATAGGAGCGGGGCTTCACGGTTCGTGAAAGTTTTCGGGAGGTTTTTGGCAACGATGGTGCGGCTGACGAAGTCAAGTCGGCCGATTGACGAGCCGCTACCGCCCGCCGTTACGCATACAATAAACCTTTGCCGCCGCGCGGATGAGCAGGCGGTCGCCGGCGAGCGCAGGCGTGGACATACACATCTCACCGTCGAGTTCGTTCGTGTGCAGCACCTCGAATTTGTCCCCGGCACGCAGGACGAAGCAGACGCCGCTTTCATTCAGGCAGAAAATCTTGTCGCCCACAGCCCACGGCGACGCCGTGAAGGCGAAGCCATTCGGCAAACGCTGGCGGTCGTAGTGCATGGCACCGGTCTTCGCGTCGAAGCAGCTCACGAGTCCGCGGTCGTAGAGCACGTAGAGACGACCGTCGTGGACGAGCGTGCTCGGGTTGTAAGGCGCGATGTTGGGATTCGACCACGCGATGAATTCACCGCTCGTCTCACCCGCAAGCGGCGTGATGTCGCCGCTCGCGCCGGGCTTGATGGCGTAGAGCGCCTTCAGCTTGTCGCCCACGTAGCCGGAACTGAGGTAAAGCAGCCCGTCCGCCGCATACGGCGTGGCGATGGTGATGCTCGACATGCCACGCAGCGACCAGAGCGGCTTGCCATCAAGGTCGTAGCTGCGATTCGCGCCAGTGCCAGGCGTCACGAGTTCCGTTCGCTGCGCGTGTTGCCAGACGAATGGAGTGGACCAGTTGCTCTTCTCGTCACGCGGCGTGCGCCAGATTTCCTTTCCGGTACGTTTGTCGAGCGCGAGCAGGTAGGACCGCTCGTCGTTGTCGGAGACGTAGTAGAGCCGGTCACCATGCAACACCGGCGACGACGCCGTGCCCCACGCGAATCGCATCCGCCGCGGTTCGAGCGGATGTTTCCACACTTCGCGTCCGTCGAGGTCGAAGCAAAAGATGCCGACATTACCAAAACATGCATACACCCGCTCCCCATCGGTCACCGGCGTCTCGGAGGCGAAGCTGTTCTTCAAATGAATCGCCGTCTGCGGCTGTCCGCGCTTCACGGTCTTTTCCCAGCGCGTCTTTCCGGTCGCAAGGTCAAGACAGAGCGCCTTCCACTCGTGCTCGCCCTTTGGAAGTGCCGGGCGATTGCCGCCGAAATATAATCCCTTCTTCGGCTCCTCCGTCTCACCGTGATTCACAACCGTCGTCACAAACACACGGTCGCCCCACACAATCGGAGACGACCAGCCGCGCCCGGGAATCTCCGCCTTCCACTCCACATTTTCCGTCGCCGACCATCGGTCCGGCAGCTTCGTGTGCATCGAAACTCCGCGCGCATCCACGCCACGGAACTGCGGCCAGTTCTCGTCGTCCGCCCCGGTAGCACTCGCAAGCGAGCACGCCATAAAGAAAGCGGCGGAGGCTGCAACGATAAGCGCGGGCTGAAGCACGGATTTCATCCGACGCCCAAACCCCGCAGAAGGGCAGCCGTTGCGCAGTGATCATTCCTATTTGCGATTACCGCCTGCAGACTGTCAGCGCGGAGAACGTGATGAGGCTTGATCACCGCCGAGATTAAGGTGCTGCGTGACTGCTACATGCTCGTGAACAAAGGCAGATAGAGAGCCAAAATGCGGTGAATGCGAGCTGCACCCGGCAAAAATCGAAAGGGTGAAGAGACACGCACCGTCCGCCTTGCACCCGAGGCGCGGAAGGAACCTTCGCCGGGTGGACGGACGGCGCGGATTGGAACGACTGGGCCATGCCGCGATTTGAATTAGCCGACACGCAGTTGCTCATCGCCGCACTCGGCAAGGACGTCAGCAAATATGATGCGACCGCCGACGCATTCATCCAAACATATTATGAAAAGCAAACCTCTCTCCGGCATCGTCCTCATTCTCATCGGCGCAGCCGTTCTCGCTTACGGGCATTTTAGCTATCAGTCTCGCGAGACGGTGCTCGAAGTCGGGCCGATCAAGGTCAGGGCGGAAAAGACAAACACTGTGCCTGTGCCGCCGATCCTCGGCTGGGTGCTGATCGGCGTCGGTGCCGCAGTGCTGGTCGTTCCCTCACGCTCGAAGGCGTAAGCGCGGGTGCCGGCACATGAACCTCACTGACCGCAAGAGCATTACCGGATCGCTCCTGATCCTCGCCGTGTTCATTTCCGGACCGGCGGCGCTGCGTTTCGCACAGAGTTTCTTCCTTCCTTTGGTGCTCGCAGGGCTGCTGAGCTTTCTGCTTTCACCGCTCGTCCGGCGATTGAAGCGGTGGCGGATCGGGAGGGTGCGGTAGTAGGCACGGTTGAAAAAATAGCGGCAAAACGTTACCAACGAATGGAACCTGATCGGCGCGGCTTTCAACATGAAGCGCTTGAAGTCCCTGCTGGAGTGATTTCGACACACTTTACTCGGTACCACACGCTCAAAGATCTCATGAACGGCTTGCCGGTGCCCATGTGACGGCATTCGATATGATCATTCAGCGAAAAGTGAGTTGCAGCCCGGTGGCCGTATCGGCTTTGAAATACTGAGTCCGACAGTCTCTAACCGCTACGACACTTATGATCTCGCCGGTCAAACAGCCAGTCTCGTCAAGAGGCGCTTAGGCGCACGCTTACCTTGGATTTGTCGAGCGGCTCGATCTTCACGCACTGGTTCAGCCGCTTGCCTGCGAGGGCTGCGTCAACCTTCGCGGCATTGCGCGACTGCGCGTATTCGGGCACGCGCATCTTCAGACGCGGATCGAGTTTTGAGCACCACACCCGCGTCGGCGATGGCCTGAGCGAATCAAACCGCACCTGTTCAGACCCGTGCGGGGTGTCCACGTTCACCTGCCTCACACTCGGGAGATTCGGGATCGAAACGCGGATTGCGTCCGCGTTCTTCGGGTCAGCGACATCCGAAAGGTAAAAAATCAGCGTCGGCGGGTGCGACGCGAAGGCGGCGGCGTCCTTGGCATTCGCCACGCGCAAAACTCACGCGCTCGTCAACACGCACACCAGGGCTGCTGCTGAAAAGGATCGTTTCATGCCGTTTTGTTACAGGTTTGCCGGCGGCGAATCTTTCTTCTTCTCGTTCGCCGGTTTTCGCGGCCGCTGCCCAGACGCGGACGGTTCGTCCACCACGGGCGGAGGAGCGATGGACGCCGTTGCGTCAATTGCCGCACGCACCTCCGCGAGGAACTTCAGTACCACTGTGTAAGGATCGTAGTTCGCACCGCCGTCACCGCGCGGCGAGAGTGTCTCGATGGGCAGATAGCCGCGGTAGCCGGACAGGCGGATGATCTTCAGCAGCCGCGGCAAATCAGTCGGAGCCTCGGTTTCCTTCTCCACGCCGAGCGGGCTTTGTTTGATCTGCCAATTCACTGCATAAGGTGCGGCCTTCGCCATCTCGGCATACGGGTCGTCGGCGCGGAAATAGCCCGTGTCCACAATCGCGCCGCACCACCGCGAATCCACGCGCCTGATGAGCGAAATGAGATCGGCGGCCGTCTTGATGAAATCCCCGTGGTTCTGCACGCCGACGATCACTCCGAATTTCCCCGCGTGCTCAGCACACGCGCGGATGTCGTCGGCAATCCATTTCTCGACATCGTCGCGGCTTGCGCCGTTCGACGCAGTCTCCCACGTCTGCGCACGCATCTGCGTGTCGGCGAATATGCGCAGCACCGGCGCGCCAAGCTTCGCGGCGACCTCGGCCCATTGCCGGATCCATTCGGCATCCTTCGCGCGCGCGGCGGCACCGGCGACGGTGAAATTGTTCCCCACGCCTGTGCCGCTGATGCCGAGGCCGAGATCGAATGCGCGGCGCTTCAGCTCGAACACCAGTTTGTCGTCCGGCAATTTTCGCTCACGGTAGCCGGGAAAATAATAGCCCGTCGGATCGAAGCCATCAAAGTTGTGCTTCGCGCAAAACTCGGCCAGTGCGAACAGGCCCAGGCCCGTGCCTCGCCCAAACGCTTAGTTATTGAGCAGCTTTGCGAACGAATAGGCGTTCAGCGAAACCTTGAGCCACGGTCCGCCGACACGCCGGAGCGGTGCGACCCCAGCGAACGCGGAGGCCCCGCCCGCGCCGTCCGTTGCGAGGCCGATGTCACGCAGAAAATGCCGGCGGGTGATGGATGCGGTCATATTCGGGGGCGTTCTGCAGAAATGAATCGGTGGGCGTTCTACTGCTTCCGCTTTTGTGCAAAAAGCCACGCCCACATCTCGGGCTCGTCGTAGGCTTTCGTCCAACTATCGTGGCCGACACCGGGATACTCGGTATATTTCGCAGTGCCGCCGGCCTTGTTGATCGCGGCTGTGATATCCCGCGAAAAATGGACGGGTACCGTCGGATCTTTCCCGCCGTGAAACGCCCACACGGGAACACCGGTCATCTTTGGCACGTCTTCCAAAGACCACGCACCGCACACAGGCACGGCTGCGGCGAAAATGCCCGCGTGCTGCGCGATCGCGCCCCAACTTCCCACACCGCCCATGGACTGACCGGTGACATAGATGCGCGTAGGATCCACGGCCTCCGTCTTCATCAATGAACGCACCGCCTCAATGAGCACCGGCAGTTTCTCCGGCATCGTTTCCAGACTCGGCCGCAGAATCACATCGGTCTTCGCCCACGTGAACGGCCGGTCGGCTTCGGGGACCATCACGAATGCCGGATACTTCTCGCGCATCGGCTGGCTCGCGAGCACCGCGCTGGCCTTCACGCTGCCGCCGGAACCGTGCAGGCAGACGACGAGCGGATATTTCTCCCCGATCTTGGCGTGGAGCGGCGCAAGCCAGCCGTATTTCAGTTCGGTGTCACCCGCACCCTTGAAGAACCGGTGCTCGTATTCGGGTTCGTAACGCGGCTTGCGGGACTGCGCGGGCTTCTGCGCGTGGACGGCGTTTGACAGCGCAAGAAGCGCGGCAATGAGGACAAGGAAAGGGCGTTGGCGGATCACGGGCTTTTGGTTCACTGGTGAGGAAAGGGCATCGGGAATGTTTCGTCGCCTGGGCAACGGGCTAAGGGCGGTCATTTGGCGGATTCCAAGGTGTAGTTCAATTCATCTCTGCGTGGAGGGTCACGACGACGCGCTTCTTCAGCACGAAAACTGATGGCGCGGCTATGGTGGTGGTGTTGCCGCCTCTGAAGGAAATCTGAAAGTTGCCGTGCTGCGTTTTGAGTGTTACCGCACCGGGAGTCGAAACCAAATTGCCGTCAACCGAAACGAGGAGCGGCAGGATTTCCGAGAACGCCCCGGCGCGCCGTAGCACCACGAGGATCGAGTCTTCACCCAAGGTCACCATTTTTTGCCATCACCATCGAGAGCGTAGTGCGTTGCGACTTCAACGGCCGGCAGATCGTGAATTCCAACTGCCGGTATCGTGTTTACGGGGCACGCGATACGGATGCCCGGCGGGACCAGAACCCGTCTGGCTTTGCAGCACCGCCCCCAACTTGGGAATCCACAGGAGTCCGAGTCCGTAACGTTGCTGCGCGGCGACGATTTTGCCGGATATAAAAGCGGCGAATTAGCTGGGTTCGTCAGATACACAATCCCGGGCCAAAGTGTTTCCAAAACACCGGATAGCACCTCACGCTTTCAATTCGATTTGAAGGATCGCGATTTGAGGGATCACGTATTGATGTTGCGGATACGGAATAACTGTCCAGGTGCGGTGCCTGCGCAACAACTCGCGGTTGCGTCACCGCGGGTTTCGCACGCAAGTTCCGAGGCGTGATCGCCAACAAGTACAATCCATGACGCCCAAAGAACAAATGCCCGTGATTCGTTATTCCGAAGATCTGCCGATCTGCGCACGGCGCGAGGAAATCCTCGTGGCAGTGCGCGCGCATCAGGTCGTGGTCGTGGCAGGCGAGACGGGGTCGGGAAAGACGACGCAGCTTCCGAAAATGTGCCTCGATGCGGGACTCGCGGAGCGCGGACGGATCGGCTGCACGCAGCCACGGCGCGTGGCGGCGCTGAGCGTTTCGCGGCGCGTGGCAGAGGAACTCGGCGTGACGTGGGGACACGAGGTGGGATGCAAGATGCGTTTCAACGATGACACGGGGCGCGACACGCGGATCAAGTTCATGACGGACGGCATTTTGCTCGCGGAAATCCAGAGCGATCCCCTGCTGCGTGCCTACTCCGCGATCATTCTCGACGAGGCGCACGAGCGTTCGCTCAACATTGATTTTATACTCGGTTACCTGCAGGAACTGCTGAAAAGGCGCGAGGATCTGAAGCTGATCATCACGTCAGCGACGATTGACACGGAGGCATTCTCGCAGGCGTTCGGCGGAACGCCGATCATCGAGGTCTCGGGGCGGCTGTGGCCGGTGGAGATCCGCTACGCGCCGATCGAGTCGCACGCAAAGGATGATGATGACGGCGACCTGAGCCACATCGAAGCGGCGGCGCGCGCGACCGAGGACGCGCTGATCGAGTCGGACTCGGGGGACGTGCTCGTCTTCATGCCAACGGAGCGCGACATCCGCGAGACGCGCGAATTGCTCGAAGGCAGCCTTGGCAATGGCATCGAGGTAATCGGGCTCTTTGGACGAATGCCCGCCGCGGAGCAGCACCGCATCTTTGCACCTGGATCTCGGCGACGCGTGATCGTCGCGACGAATATTGCGGAAACCTCGCTCACGCTCCCGCGCATCCGCTACGTCATTGACGCGGGGCTGTCGCGCATGAGCCGCTACAATCCGCGCACGCGGACGAAGCGCCTGCCAGTCGAGGACATTTCGCAGAGCAGCGCAAACCAGCGCACGGGTCGCGCGGGCCGCGTGCAGGACGGCATCTGCATCCGGCTCTATGATCGGCATGATTTTGAAAAACGCCCGCGCTTCACGCAGCCGGAGATCCAGCGCGCTAATCTCGCCGAGGTCATCCTGCGGATGAAGGCGTTTCATCTCGGCGACATCGAGACGTTTCCATTCCTGAATCCGCCGCACACCGCCGCAATCCGCGCGGGCTACACGCTGCTGCATGAACTCGGCGCGCTGAACGACACGAACGAACTCACGCCACTCGGCCATAAACTCGCGCGGCTGCCGATTGATCCCACACTTGGACGGATGCTTCTCCAGGCGCGACAGGAAGGCGCGCTGCCCGAAATGCTGATCATCGCGGCGGGCCTGAGCGTGCCCGATCCGCGCGAGCGCCCAGAGGAGCAGAAGGAAGCCGCGGCTGCGGCGCATCGCGCTTATGCCGATCCCGATTCGGATTTTCTCTCGCTGCTCAACATCTGGCGCGCAGCTCCCAACGCGGAGGCAAAGGGCGGCGGCAACGTGTTGCGGCGTTTCTGCAAAGCGAATTTCCTCTCGCAAACAC
>Ga0209698_10003697_pt1 | contig 16916 bp, 16 predicted proteins | sample LitLauG_LLR_2012_FD_187203 | JGI IMG/M metagenome (GOLD analysis project Ga0209698, IMG submission 187203) | Freshwater sediment microbial communities from Pennsylvania, USA - Little Laurel Run_MetaG_LLR_2012 (SPAdes) (version 2) | ecosystem: Environmental > Aquatic > Freshwater > Creek >...
GTCGGGGGCACCGGGGGTGCGGCCGGGGGTGCGGCCGGGGCATCCACGGGCGCCACGGCGGCCCACACGGGGGCCGTGAGCCCGGTGGGATCCACCAACGGAGCGGCTCCGACCGGGCCCGGGCCGGTCACTCCCTTCACTCCGGCACCGGCGGGTCAGCCGAAGGCGCCCAAGGCGGGTTCCGGCGCACCCAACGGAGTGTCGCAGTTCGGCGGGGGCAGCCCGTCACACAGCGCCGCGGGCCCGCTCGGCGCGCCCGTCCACAGCGGATTCCCGTGGTGGGCACTGGCGCTGGTGCTCGCCCTCGTCCTGGCCGCAGTGGCAGCCGTGGTCGTCGTCCGCCGGCGCCAGGCCACGCCCTGACGGGCCCCCGCCCGCGGGCCGGCCCGCCGCAGCGGTCGGCCGAGGCGGTCGATGCCGGTCAGGGGCCTGGCCGGGGTCCGTCCAGCACGGGGAGGACACGGTCGGCGAACAGCTCCAATGACCGCCACCCGACGTCGGGGTCGAGGCCGCCGACCAGGGGCTTCAGCTGCAGGGCGGACCGTGGGTCGAGGTCGCGGGCCAGCGCGATGCACTCCTCGGGGGTGACCACCGCGTACCGGTCCGACGCCCGCAGCTCGTCGACGGTGGCGACCTCGCGGTAGGGGCTGGCCCCGGGGGCGCGTGCCGCCCACCGTCCGTAGCCGTTGGCCTCGTGCAACGCGTGGGGCCCGAGCTCGGCCCAGCTCCGGTCCGGGTCGTCGGTGACGAAGACCCACATGGGTCCCGACGGCCACAGGAGGATCCCGTCCCCCTTGCCCAGGCGGTTGCACTCGGCCACGTACGCCGCCGCCAGCGCCGGGTCGGGCACCGCCGGGAGGAACGCATCCCCCAGCCGGGCCGCCCGCCTGGGAGCACCTCCCCCCACGATGACGAACGGCCGGGGCCGCTGTACCGGCGGGGGTGTCACCCGGACGGTCCTCCCCCGGTAGGTGAAGGCCCCGCCGGTGAGCGCCAGGGTGAGCACCTCCAGCTTCTCCTCGAACAGGGCGCCCCGGCCGTCGAAGGGGATGCCGAACATGGCGAACTCCTCGGCCACGTACCCCGGAACCACCGTGAGCTCCACCCGGCCGTCGGACAGGGTGTCGAGCACGGCCACGTCCTCGGCGGTGGAGACGGGGTCGTGCAGGGTGAGGACCAGGGCCGACACCATGATGCGGAGGGTCGACGTCCGGGCGGCCACGGCGGCGCCGAACACGAACGGGGACGGGAGGTAGCCGTCGTCCACACCGTGGTGCTCGGACAGCACCACCCGGGGGCACCCCCGCGACTCGGCCCACGCGGTCATGGCCAGTGCCTCTTCGTAGAGGCGCACCCGTGACGTGCCGAAGTCGGGTGCCCGCAGGTCGTGGTGGAGCAGCCAGTTGTCCAAGGTGGTTCGCCTCCCCGGCGCCGGCCCCGGGCCGGCCGCCACGTCGGCGAGACTAGGTCGTCCCCGGACCGCGCGACCCGACGCGGGGACGGACGGGTGGGCCGCCCGGTCAGGCGGTGGATCACTTCCGGGATCATCGGGAGAGTGATAATGATAATCATTATCGTTTCTGCGCCGGAGTGAAGTACCACGAGGCCTGGCTGCGTGACCACGAGGCCTGTTCGCGGGCCCACGGGGTCGTCACCGGGGCCGACACGACGGCACACCGAGGATCTACGGTGGCCACCATGCAGTCCATCGCCGACCTGCGGCCCGGCTTCGCCGTCGTGGACCTCGAGACCACCGGCTTCGCTCCCGACCAGGAGCGGATCGTCGAGGTGGCCGTGGTGGTGCTCGACCAACGTGGCGTGGAGCAGGACGCCTTCTGCACGCTCGTCGACCCCGGGCGCGACCCGGGCCCCACCCACATCCACGGGATCTCGGCCGACATGGTGGCCGGTGCGCCGACGTTCGCCGCCGTGCACCCCTACCTCGCCTGGCTGCTCTCCGGTCGGGTGGTCGTCGGTCACAACGTCGACCGCTTCGACCTCGCGTTCCTGGTGGCCGAGTGTGGGCGCCTGGGCGGCGACCTGGCACCCGTGGGGGTGACCACGCTGGACACGCTCCGGGTGGCGCAGTCCTACCTGGACCTGCCCGGCAAGGCGCGGCTGGTCGACTGCTGCGACCGGTACCAGCTCACCTGGGACGACCACCACAGCGCACTGGGCGATGCCCGCGTGACGGCGGCGCTCCTCGGAGCCATGCGGTCCGAACTCGGGGACGACCTGCTCGAGGTCGACGGGCTGCTCACCAGGGGACTCGACGGCCAGTGGCCCGGGTCGGGCGTCACCCGCCCGGTGGCACACGAGCGGACCGGGGCCCTGTCGAACTGACCGGAGGACGCCCGGACTGCTCGATGCGGCGGCTCCCTCCGCGGGTCAGGGCATCGCCTCGATCGGGGGCACGATCATCGCCCGCTCGCGTGCGCCCCCGAGCATCTCGTCGTCCGTGTCCCCGTCGGGCGACCCGGCGACGAGGGGGGAGCGGGTGAGCACCACGACCCCGGTCACGAGCACGGACAGGGCGATCACCTCGAGCGCGATCCACAGGGCCCCGCCGCGCAGCACGTCGCCGAACAGGGTGACGCCGAGCACGATGCTGACCAGGGGATTGAGTGTGACCAGGGTGGTCCTCGAGGCAGTGATGGGCCCAGCGTGGAGGGCGTTCTGGAGGAGGAACACGGTGCCGAGCCCGGTGACCGCGAGCATGTAGGGCTGGAAGTGGGAGAACACGGCGCTCCACCCGTGGTCCAGGTAGCCGGTGATGGCCTTCGTCAGGGCTGCGCCGAACGCTGCCGTCACCGCGGTGGCCGCACCGAACGCGGCGGCCCGCCACCACCGCGGGCCCCGCATGGCGGCCAGGATGCAGGCGGCGATGGCCGACACCAGGACGATCGACGCCACCACCCACTGGGAGGTGGAGGGGAGGACCTGGCCGCCGTGCGGATGGGCGGCCAGGAAGAACCCGCCGAGGCCGGCCACCACCAGCAGGGCGCCCGTCCACTCCCGGGCACCCAGCCGGTAGCGGAACCAGACGGCGAGCACGAGCAGCAGGAAGAGCAGTTCGGTGGTGAGCACGGGCTGCACGGTGCTCAGCTGGCCGTGCTTGAGCGCGGTGGCCTGGAGCCCGAACTGCACCAGCATGAGTCCGAATCCGATCAGCCAGATCTTCTGCTTGACCGCGTGCCCGATCAGGCCGGCCTTGAGCGCGGCGGACTCCGGCGCCGTCTCCACCCCCATGCGCTGCAGTACCGAGGTGACGGCGTTGGTGAATGCGGCGAGCGCCGCGAGCACGATGGCCACCGCACTGTTGTAGCCGCGTTCGGGCCCCGGTGCAGGGTGGGGGGCGTGCGGTGCTCCCGGGCTCAGGCGGCGGAGGTGCCCCCGGGGCCGGCCGGAGCGTCGCTGGCCGCTCCGGCCGGCCCCTGGACGGCCCCGCCCGCGTCGGGGTCGACGTCGGGGGCCACGTCCAGGTGGAGGCCGAGCGCATAGCCCTCCAGGAACACGTCCGCCTCGGCCCGACGCGGGTAGCGGGCCTCCAGTGCCCGGAACCGGGCGGTGTGGCCCGCCTCGAGCAGGTGGGCCAGCTCGTGGACGATGACGGCGTCGAGCACCCAGGCCGGCACCACCCGCAGTCGCGCCGAGATCCGGATCTCCCGGGTGGCGGGCGTGCACGAGCCCCAGCGCTTGGTCTGGTTGGAGGCCCACCGGATCGAGGAGGGTTCGACCCCGTCGAGGTAGGTGCGACCGAGCTGGCGGGCGCGGGCGGCCAGCTCGTCGTCGGACGCATGGAGGTGCGGGCGGTGACGGGTCAGGCGCCGGGTCAGGTGGTCGACCATGTCGTCGCGTGCCGACCCGCGCAGGTGGGTGGGGACGACGACCACGATCCGGTCACCCTCCCAGTGGGCACCGGCCGTCTTCTTCCGGCGGGACGACACGCGGACCTCGACCTCGGGCTGGGGCAGGTCGGGCCGGGACGGGCCTGAAGGTCGGGGTATCGAGGTCATGGCATCACGCTACGGCCGGGCTGTGACGTCCGCCGCCGCGCGGGCGGGCCGTGGCCCGCTCCCGGTCCGACTGGTCCGACTACTCGTGCTTACCGAACGGCCCGGGTGCCACGGCCTCGGACTCGGCCTCGGTCTCCTCGTCCGACTCGGGCCGCGTCATGCGCCAGATCCCGGCACCCAGGATGCCGCCGACCACCGGGAACACGATGAAGACCCACAGCTGGCTGAGCGCCCAGCTGCCCTGGAACACGGCGGTCGCCAGGCTGCGGGCCGGGTTGACCGAGGTGTTGTCGATCGGGATCGAAATGAGGTGGATCACGGTGAGGGCGAGGCCGACGGTGAGCCCGACCTGGCCGACCGGCATCGACTTGCGGCTGGTCGAGGCGATGATGAAGACGAAGACGGCGGTGAAGAAGATCTCGGCCAGGATGACCACGGCCAGCGGGAAGCCGCCGGGGGAGTGCAACCCGAAGCCGTTCGACGCGAAGCCGGTCGATTTGGCGCTGTAGGTGCCGAGGTTGGTGGCCGTGGCCGAGCCCACCCGGGTGGCGCTGGCGATGATGTAGATCACGAGCGCCCCGATGAGGCCTCCGACGAACTGGCCCACCAGGTAGAACGGGAGCTGGTTGGTCTTCGTCTTGCCGATCACCCACAGGCCCATGGTGACCGCGGGGTTGATGTGGCAGCCGGAGATCGAGCCGATGGCGTAGCAGGCGACCAGCAGGCTGAGGCCGAAGGCGAGGGCCACGCCCAGGATCCCGACCGTGGTCGAGTCCCCGGTGAAGTGGCCGGTGGCCAGGATCGCCGTGCCGGGGCCGCCGACGACGAGGATCATGGTGCCGATCGCCTCGGCGATCCCGATGCGTACAGACTCGTTCATGGGTTGATCCTTTCGTCGGGTGTCGGACACCCGGTCGGTCCCGGTGGCCTCATGTCGCAGGCGGCTACCAGGCTAAACAGCGCAGAGCGGCCAGCGGTGGATGGAGCGGGGCCGCGAATGGGCCGGAGCAGGGGTGCCCGGTACGATGGAAGGGTGCGTCGCTACCTCTCCCCACGGTGCATCGGCATGCACGTCACCCTCCTGGTGCTGCTGCCCGCGTTCGCCTGGCTCACGTGGTGGCAGTACACCCGTGCCACGAGTGGAAACGTACTGAGCTGGGCCTATGTCGTGCTGTGGCCGGCCTTCGCCATCTATGCCGTGTACACCTGGTGGCAGCTGATCCACGACCAGGTCGCCCCCGTGCCCGGACGGGCGCGCACCGCCGCCGGCACCTCGCTGTGGTCGGGTGGCACCGACAGGGGTGTCGACGGCGCAGACGGCCGGGTCGTTGCGGACCCGGTGACCGGGGCAGCTGATGAAGTGGCCCGCCCGCCGGGGTGGGCGCTGACCGGAGGCCGCACGCGCAACGTGGCCATCGCCGCCGCAGCCCCCATCGATCCGGTGCACGGGGGTCGGGGGGAACGGTTCAGCGCCCAGACCCCCGAGGAGGCCGCACGCATGGCCGAGTACAACCGCTACCTGGCCGAACTGGCGGACGAGGACTCGGCCGGGGCGCCCTCGTGAGCCGTCGGTGACCGACGGGTCGGCACCGGCACCGGCACCGCTGGACGAGCTCGGACGCCCGACGTGGGCCAAGTTGGTCCGGTGGGACGACATCGGGGCCCTCGTGCGCTACCGGGTCATGGCCTTCGTCGTGGGCATCGGCCTCATCCTGCTGGTCTTCGTCGGCATGCCCCTGCAGTTCGCCGCGCACCAGAAGGTGGTGGTGCAGGTCGTGGGCACGATGCACGGCTACCTCTACCTGCTCTACCTGGTGACGGCGGCCGACCTGGCCCGGCGGGCCCACTGGCGCCTCGGGCGCATCCTGGCCGTGGTGGCGGCCGGCTTCGTCCCGTTCCTGGCCTTCGTCATCGAGCACCGCGTGTACCGCCAGATGCAGGAGGAGTACGCGGCGGCCACCGGTGGTGCGCCGGGTGGCGGGACGGTCCCGACGGGCTGAGCGTCTAGCGGGCGCCCCGCACCAGCGCCCCCGGCCGGGCGCCGGTGTCGACGCCCTCGGCGAACGTGGTGACGCCCGACTTGATCGTCTCCACGTAGCCCACGGCACCCTGCAGGAGCCGCTTGCCGCCGGCCGGCAGGTCGTCGACCACACGTGGGTTGGTCAGCTGGAGACGGTCGTAGTCGATGAGGTTCAGGTCGGCGAGGGCGCCCACCTCGATCGTCCCGCGGTCGGTGAGGCCGTAGAGCCGGGCGGTGTCGTGGGTCTGCATCTTCACCACCCACTCGAGGGGCAGGCGTTCGCCCCGTGACCGGTCGCGGGTCCAGTGGGTGAGCATGAAGGTCGGCTGGGACGCGTCGCAGATGATCCCGCAGTGGGCCCCGCCGTCCCCGAGGCCCGAGGCGGCACGGGGGTGCAGGAGCATCTCGCGGATGGCATGCAGGTCGCCGTCGGAGTAATTGAGGATGGGCACGTAGAGCAACCCCCGACCGTCGTCCTCGAGCATGGCGTCGTAGGCGATCGACAGCTCCGTGCGGCCACTGGCCGCCGCCATGCCGGCGAGGGACCGCTCGGGCCCGGGCTCGTACTCGGGCGGGTCCCCGAGGATGAAGGTGGTGGCGAACGCCTTGGCCATGGCCTCGGCCACGACCGGGTCGGGCTCCCACGACTCGATGGCGTGGCGCACCTCGGGGGTGCGCAGCGCGGCGACCAGCTCGTCGGGGGTGAGCCCCCTGGCCTTCAGCTGCTGGTAGGCGGGGATCTGGTCGAGCAGGCAGTAGGTGGTGAAGTGGCCCGACAGGAGCCCGAACCCCCGCCCGGCCACCTGGGGCCACAGGTCGGCCCCGTCGTCGACCGCCCGCAGCGACTCGTCCATCAGCTCGCGCCAGAGCCCGGGGGCGGCGTCGACCTGGATGAGGGCGAAGGTGACCGGACGGTGGATGGCGGCCGACAGGCGGCGCATCCAGTCCACCTCGGCCTTCGGGGCGACGATGTCCTCGCCGGCCGTGCCCGCGGGGGCCAGCTCGAAGATGCCGGTGCCGAGCTCGCCGAGGGCGGCGCCGATGCCGAACAGCTCGTCCTCGGCGGCGTAGGTGCCGGGCACGGGCTCGCCGTCGATGGCGAGGTGGGCGATGGTCCGCGAGGTCGAGAACCCGAGGGCGCCGGCGGCGACGGCCTCCTTGACCAGGCGCTTCATCTCGGCGATGTCCGCATGGGTGGCCGGCTCGTTGCGGGCCCCGCGCTCACCCATGACGTAGGCGCGGACGGCGCCGTGGGCGATCTGGGTGCCGACGTCGACCGTCCAGCGGCGCTGGTCGAGGGCGTCGAGGTACTCGGGGAAGGACTCCCACTCCCACGTCATACCCTCGGACAGCGCCGTGCCGGGGATGTCCTCGACGCCTTCCATGAGGCCGATCAGCCACTCGTGGCGGTCGGGCCGCGCCGGGGCGAACCCCACGCCGCAGTTCCCGGTGACCAGGGTCGTGACGCCGTGCCAGCTGCTGGGGGCCAGGACCTCGTCCCAGGTGGCCTGCCCGTCGTAGTGGGTGTGGATGTCGACCCAGCCGGGGGTGACCAGCAGGCCGTCCGCGTCGATGGTGCGGGCGGCCGCCTCACCCCGGTGGTCGCCCACGCCGGTGATGATGCCGCGGCTGACGGTGATGTCCGCCGTGCGGGCCGGGGAGCCGGTGCCGTCGACGACGGTGCCCCCCTGGATGACGAGGTCGTGCATGGATCGTGTCCCCCCTCCGGCATCCCCTCGGGACGCCTCCGACGATGCTGGCACGCGACGTGGTGGGGCGCAACGGCCCTGGTGCCCGTGGTCAGCGAGGGGGGATCGAGTAGGTGACCTGTGCCTTCGCCACCAGCGCGTCGCCGGCCACCGAGTGGAGGGCCACGTCCACCACGCCGAGGCGCGCGCCCAGCTTGAGGATCGTGCCCACCGCCACCACGTCGACCAGGGCGGGCTTGCGGAGGAAGTCGATGTGGAGGCTGGTGGTGACCGACAGGGCCACCGGCCCGATCTGGCCGACCACGGCCAACCAGGCGGCACAGTCGGCCAGCGCCATCAGCGACGGTCCGGACACCGTCCCGCCCGGCCGCACGTTGGACTCGTCGACCGCGAGCCGGAGCCGGACCCCGGTGTCGCTGACCTCCTCGACCGTGTAGGGGAGCTCGCCCGGGAACGCCCCGTCGAGGAAGACCTGGAGCTCGGGGACGTCCATGGCCGGGGGCATGACCGGCGATCGTACCCAGTCCGGGCACCGGGCCGTTCTCGCGTCGTGCAGACTGTCGTCCGGGCCGGAGCTGACCGGAGCCAGTGGATGGAGAGATGGGGGAGCGGTGACCGACGGCAACGACGTGGTTTCGAGCGGCTACAGCAGGAGCGACCACCAGGCGGCGGTCGAGCTGGCCCGGCGCGCCGGTGAGCTCCTGGCCGAGCTCCAGCGCGGTGGGCTCGAGGGCAAGGAGCTCGGCGCCGAGGGGGACAGGCGTTCCCACGAGCTCCTGCTGGGCCTGCTGGCCGAGCGTTTCCCGAACGACCGGGTGCGCTCCGAGGAGGACGACCAGAGCGAGGCACTGGGGACCGATGTCGGCCGGGTGTGGATCATCGACCCTCTGGACGGGACCCGCGAGTACTCCGAGCGCCGGACCGACTGGGCCGTCCACGTCGCCCTCTCCGTCCACGGCGCACCGGTGGTGGGAGCCGTCGCCCTCCCGGGGTTGGACCTGGTCCTCGGCACCGGGAGCGCGCCGCCGCTGCCGGTGCTGCCGCCCCGCCCGCGTCTGGTGGTGAGTCGGACCCGACCTCCTGAATTCGTGCCCTTCGTGGCCGAGCGGCTGGGTGCCGAGACGGTCCCGATGGGGTCGGCCGGCGCCAAGATCTCGGCGGTCGTCCGCGGGGAGGCCGAGGTCTACGTCCACGCCGGGGGGCAGTACGAGTGGGACTCCTGCGCACCGGTGGCGGTGGCCCTGGCCACCGGCCTGCACTGCTCCCGGATCGACGGCACCCCGCTCCGCTACGCCCGGCCCGACCCGTGGCTGCCCGACCTGGTGGTGTGCCACCCGCTGCTGGCCGATGCCGTGCTCGGCGCCGTGCGCGACTCCGGGCTCCTCGGAAGCGAGTGACCCGGTGACCCCGGGTGACGGCGCCACCGAGGAAGCGGCCGAGCGGGCCGTGTTCGGCCCGGCGCGGCTCGGGCCGATCACGCTCAAGAACCGCATCATCAAGTCGGCCACGTTCGAAGGGGCGTCGCCCCGGGGGGTGGTGTCCGACGAGCTCGTGGCCTTCCACGAACGGGTGGCACGGGGTGGGGCCGCCATGACGACCGTGGCCTACCTGGCGGTGTCCCCCGAGGGCCGTACCGACCGGCATGTGGTGGTGCTGGGGGAGGGCTCACAGGAGGGCCTGGCCCGCCTGACGTCGGCCGTCCACGCCGCCGGCGCCCTGGCATCGGCCCAGATCGGCCACGCCGGCCCGGTCGCCAACTCGAAGTCGAACGGTGCCCCGGCGCTCTCCCCGTCCCGCCGGTTCGGCGCCTCGGGGTCGTTGACCCGCGCCGTGACCGCCGACGACATCGCCAGGATCACCGAGGACTACCGCCGGGGGGCCGCCGCCGCCGCCCGAGCCGGCTTCGACGCGATCGAGGTGCACCTCGGGCACAACTACCTGCTGAGCTCGTTCCTCAGCCCGAAGCTGAACCGGCGCACCGACGGGTGGGGAGGCCCGCTCGAGGCCCGGGCCCGGTTCCCCCGCCAGGTGGTGGCCGCGGTGCGCGACGGCGCGGGCCCGGGCGTGGCCGTGACGGCCAAGCTCAACATGACCGACGGGGTGCCCGGAGGGTTCGACCTGCCCGAGAGCATCGAGGTGGCGCAGATGCTGGAGGCCGACGGCCACCTCGACGCCCTGGAGCTGACCGGCGGGAGCTCGCTGTCCAATCCCATGTACCTCTTCCGGGGGGATGCCCCCCGGGCGGAGTTCGCCGCCACACTGCCGCAGCCGATCCGGCTCGGCTTCGCGGTGGTCGGCAGGCGCTTCATGAAGGAGTACCCGTTCGAGGAGGCCTACTTCCGCGACCTGGCCCGCCGGTTCCTCGAGGTGCTGGAACTCCCGCTGATCCTGCTGGGCGGTGTCAACCGACTGGACACGGTCGAGTCGGCCGTGGCCGAGGGGTTCTCGTTCGTGGCCATGGCCCGCGCCCTGCTGCGCCAGCCCGACCTGGTGTCCCGGTGGGAGCGGGGCGACCGGGACCCGGGCCTCTGCATCCACTGCAACCGGTGCATGCCGTCCATCTACACGGGGACCACGTGCGTGGAGGCGGGACCGGCATGACCGAGCTCGGCGGTGAGGGGCGTCCGCCGCACCGCGTCCTGCTCGTCGAGGGGAGCGGCGCGTGCGAGGGGGGCGCGCAGATGATGGCCGACGAGCTCCTCCACCGGGTGGACCCGGAGCGCTTCCAGGTCCAGTTCGCCGGGCTGAGCGGGGGACCGTGGCCCGACCGGCTCCGGGACGAGGGGATTCCGGTCCACGTGACCGAAAAGGGGAGGTGGCGGGACGTGCGCAAGGTGGCCTCGGTCGCCGCCTCGCTGGCCGACGTGGTGCGCGAGCAGCGCATCGAGCTCGTGCACGCGAGCGGTACGGACAGCCTCCTGTTCGCCAGCCTCGGCGCCCGCAGGGCCAAGGTGCCCTTCGTCTGGACCGTCTTCGACCCGCTGGTCGGACTGTCGCCGAGGAGGCTCCTCACCGCCCGCCGGCAGGTCACGGCGCGTCTGCTGGCGGCGCTGCACCCGGACGCCGTCATCTTCGGCACCGCCCGGGCCGGCGAACGGACACCCCTGCGGGCCGGTACGTCGACCGCGACCATCCTCCCGGGCATCGACCTCGCCCGGTACGGACACGGGGACGGGTCCCGGGCCCGGCATGCGCTGGGGATTCCTGACGGGGCCCCGGTGCTGGCGACGTTCGGACGCCTCACGTTCCTCAAGTCCCAGACCGACTTCGTCCGTGCCATGGAGCGCGTGGTGCGGGAGGTCCCCGGCGCCTACGGGGTCGTCTGCGGGGGCGAAGGAGAGGCGAACTACGGGGACGACGTCCGGTCGCTCCTGTCAGAGCTGGGGCTCGGGGAACGGGTGCTGCTCACGGGCTTCGTGCCGGACCAGCTGAAGGACGACATCATGGCGGCCGCCGACGTGGTGGTCCATCTGGCGAAGCGCGAATCGTTCGGCCTGGCGGTCGTCGAGGCCCAGGCCGCAGGTCGGGTGGTCGTCGCGGCAGACGCCAGCGGTCCGCGCTCGCTGATCGACGACGGGGTCACCGGGCTGCTGGTCCCGGTCGGTGACGTCGATCGGCTGGCCGAGGTCCTCGTCGACCTGCTCCACGACCCCGCACGCCGCGCAGAACTGGGCCGTCGGGCCCGGGTGGCTTCGGTGCGGCACGGGATCGAACCGATGGTCGAGGAGATCGAATCGGTGTGGGACGGCGTCCTCGGCGCCCATCCGGCCTGATCCGTCGGCCTGATCCGTCCGCCTGGCCCGGCGGCTGGCCGGAGTCGGGCCGCCGGGGCCCGCTCGCTCCCTCAGGCCCGGGGGATCAGGTGCCGGGTGCCGGGAAGACCAGAGGGTCCGCCAGGTGGGAGAAGTGGTCCCACAGCGAGAGGTCGATGGACGGGTGGCGCTCCACCAGGTTGGCCACGTCGGGTGCGTAGAGCCGCACCAGCTGCTCGACCACGAAGGGGTCCAGCGCCAACTTGGACTTCGAGGCGTTCACCCGTGCCGTCAGCCCCGGGGGGCGGTAGCCGTCGTCGACGCCCAGGAACCGGAAGGTCTGCTCGAGGTACTCGAGCGGGGACCGCACGCAGGCCTCGTACTGGAGCACCAGCAGGTCCTCGGGGGCGTAGGCCCGCTCCCACGGAAGGAGGATGTTCGAGTACATGCCGTTGGCCAGCGCCCGGTACCGGAGGCGGTTCCGGTCCCGGGTCGGCATGGTCCGTGACAGGTCGGAGCGGTACCGCTCCACCGGGTCCCGCATCATGACGATCAGCTTCGCCCCGGGGGCCGCCACCTTCAACACGGCCGGGAGGTGGCGATTGAAGGCGTAGTGCGGCGTCCACTCCCCGGTGACCGTCCCCTCCGGTCGGGGGAACCAGCGCTGGTAGGCCTCGACGTCGGCAAGGGTGCACTGGCCGGATTCGAGTCGTTGCTCGAACCGCAGATTGAAGAAGTCGACTTCCTTCTCGTACTCGACGTGGATCTCGGGATGGCCCATCAGCAGGCTGAACCACCAGGTCGTTCCCGATTTCGCCACACCGATGCCGACGAAGTCCGGAGTCCCGAGGCGCATCCCGGTCGGCGGCGGCGGCGGAAGCGGCGGCCTCCCCTGCTCCCAGGGTCCATGGCGGCCGAACGCGTGCAGGACGCGCCCCTGGAACGAGCGCGGTGTCCGCAGGAAGGCCCAGCGAGCCGAATCCTTCACCTGGGCGCCGATGGAGGTACTCATCGCCCGCCGGTGTGGGACAGGCGCTGTTCCAAGTTCACCACGATCGCTCCTAACGGCTCACTCTGATCCGACACCGGGAGCGGGCGCACGGATTATATCGGCTCCTCGGCGTCGGCCGGAAGGCGCCGGCAGCCGACCCACCGCCCACGCCGGCCCCGACGGCGACGCCGGGGAGCGGACGTAGCCGAACGCCTCGTGCCCGCCCGGGGACGGCTCCTGGATCAGGTCCCCGGACCGTCCGGACCGTTCCCGTCGTGCCCGTCGCCGGCCGGCTCGAGCCACGGGGAGAGGTCACGACCGAGCAGCTCCCCGAGCCGTTCGATGTCGCCGGCGAACTCGGCCAGGAGCCGGGAGCGCAGCTCGGGTCGCAGGGGCGGCCGCGGCCGCCTGTCCGCGTTGAGCTCCATGGCCCGGAACCCGAGGGCCCGCCGGCTCGCCTGGTTTCGCACCACCGCCCGGACCATGGTCCGGAGCAGTGGTGGCGGGTTGCGCAGCAGCCGGACGGTGAGCTGGCTGCGTGGCGCCTTGTGGGCGTTCCGGACGGCGAATTCAGCCTGCTGGTTGTCATCGGCCCCGTCCTCCAGACCCAGGAACGCCATCGTGGAGCGGTAGGCGGCAGCCGGGTCGGCGGCGAAGTCGTCGAAGATGATGACGTGGACCCGGTCCCGTCCGAGGGCGTCGAAGTACCGTTCGAGCTGGTCGGCGTAGTGGGCGACGTCCCGGTAGAACAGCGACCAGAGCGCTCCCTGGCACGTCGGCGGGATGCGCCGCCCCTGCCGACGGTCGTCCTCGGCGTCCAGCGCCTCCTCGAAGTCGGCGATGTCCTCGTCGCCCTGGAAGAGCGCCTCCCCGTGGAGCGAGTACATCATGTCCACCGGGTTGCGCAGCATGGCGATGGCCCGGGCATCGGGGGAGAACGCGGCGATCTCGGAGGCGGCCAGCTCGGAGCAGAGGTACATGGGCGACGCGTCCAGGAGGTAGCGCTCGTCGTTGGCGGCGCCGAACGCGGCCAGGTACGACTCGAGGGACCGCCGGGTGTCGATGTTGGAGGCGAGGTCGCTGCCGAAGTACTGGTACTCCTTGCCGCCGGCGAGGGGAAGGTCGCTGTCGGGGTGCTCCTTGCCTCCGGTGAAGATGTCGGGGTGTCGGCGCAGATACGTCCACAGGGCCGTCGTCCCGGACTTCGGGGCCCCCACGATGAACAGGTTGGGCTTCCTGCCCGCCGGGCTCACCGGGCCCCGGGACTCCGCAGGAGTCGGGCCAGCGTGCGCCCGGTCAGTGCCGGATCGCGCAGGCGCGGCCCGAGGGCGCTCGCCTCCCACGACGCGGCGAGGGCCAGGGAGACGAAGGCGGCATCGGCCGGTGACGAGCGGGCGAGCTCAGCCAGCCGGGCGGCCGCAGCCCTGCGGCGGCCGAGCAGCAGTTCGGCCACGCAGCGGTGGTAGCCGCGACACGCCGGCGTCATGGCGTCGTGGTGCTTGGCGACGAACTCGAGCAGCCCGTCGGAGTGCCTCGTCGGGTTCTGGGTGATCCGGGGGCCACCGTGCTGGCGGTAGAGGTAGAACACCCTGGGCACCATGCGGAACGGGCGCTGCTGGGCGCACCGCAGCCAGAAGTCCCAGTCCTCGGTCATCTTGGCGAGGCCGGTGTCGAATCGGTGCCCCGGATCGAAGCTGGACCGTCGGTACATGGCGAAGGGGGTCCCCACGAAGTTCATCCACAGGAGCAGGTGGTCGTCGAGTTCGAGAGGGGCGCGGTAGATCACGGCCCGACCGCTGTCGACGTGGACGACCTCGTGCCAGGACGACACGGCGCCGACCTCGGGGTCACGGTCGAACTCGTCCACCAGGTACCGGGCCGCGTCGGGCAGCCAGGCGTCGTCGTCGTCGCAGAACGACACCAGATCGCCCCGGGCGGCGTCGATCCCGCAGTTGCGGGCACCGGGAAGCCCGACCGCCACGTCGTTGCGGAGGAACCGGACCCTCGGATCCTCATCGCAGAGCCGCACCAGCACCTCGGGCGTGTCGTCGGACGACCCTTCGTCGACGACGATGAGCTCGAGGTCACGGTAGGTCTGCGACAGCACGGAGCGGGCGGCCCGCAACAGGTCCGACGAACGGTTGCGGGTAGGCAGCACAACGGTGAGCCGCGGGGACGACATGGGCTGCATCTCCTCGTGTTGGCCGGTGGGGACATCGAAGCGTAGCGCGCAGGTCTGCGTGCTTCGCCGTGGGGTGGGCCCGCAAATCTCGCGCCGCCGCCCACGCCGACGGAGCCCCCGCTACCGCTCGGTCAGGCCCTCACCGGTGTCATCGACCGGCTCGGCCGCCAGGGGCGCATCGAGGTCCCAGCCCTCGGGATCCTCCTCGCGCCGGCGGGTGTGGTCCGACGGGCCACCGGCACCGTCGGGGTCGTCGATCAGGCCGTCGAGCACCGCGATCTGCTCGGGATCGTCGAGCTCCGCGCCGGCTTCCTCGAGTTCCTTGTCATCGACCTGGAAGTGGGGATCGAGCGACGGGTCGATCTCGAGCACCTCCTCGAAGTCGGGGTCGAGTCGGCTGGACTCGTCGATCGCGTCGTCGCCCTGTTCGAAGATCTCGGTGCCCTCGGTGTCGTCCGTCATGACTGCTCCACGTTCGTCGGTCGGGAACGTCGGTCGCTGCCGCGTGCCCTGTCCCGATGGTAGATCGGGTGGCGGGACCTCCGTAGGGCCGTTCGGCCCCAGTAGGACACGCGCCGTCCGGCCCAGGTCGGACACGGGCCGTCCGGGCACCCGACAGGCCCGCGGCAACCATGCCACCGGGGACGTGGATCCCCGGTGCCACCTCAGCCGGGACGCACCACCGGCACCGGGCTGTCCACCTCGACCGTCCCGTCGGAGCGGGCCTCGACGGTGACCGGGCCGTGGGGCGTCGGCACCGTGGCCCGGGCCCAGTCGAGTCCTCCGAGGGCGGGGTCGACCCGGACGGCGCCGTACCCGGGCTCCGCCGGAGTGATCCCGAGGGTGTGGACGATCAGGTCACGGGTGGGGGTGGACGACCAGCCGTGACACCGGGTCCCACCGGTCCAGCATTCGGGCCAGGTCGTCTCGCCGGCGTCGAGGAACACGGTCCAGTCCCGGCACATCCCCGCCACCAGGTCGGCCCGACCGGCCCGGGCCAGACCGTCGTGCAGCACGTAGCGGAAGAACGGCTCGGCCTCGACCATCTGTTCGACCGGGTCCCAGGTCGGCTCGGGGTAGCCCGTCACCAGGTGGATGTAGCCGGACGAGTCCCCCTCGACGGTGACCGGATCCATGACCCACGAGTGACGGACCAGCCGGGAGCGGTCGCACAGGCGACCGACCACGTCGGCCACCCGTTCGTCCGGCACCAGTCCGGCGGCCAGGGCCGCCGCACCACCGTGCTGGGCCGCTTCGGGACGCACCGCTCCATCCACCAGGTGGTCCACGTAGACGGCCCGGCCCGGGTCGTAGAAGGCGTCGAACCCGGCTGCCACCCCGGCGTACCGACGACGGGCCCAGTCGGCCGTGCCCTCGTTGCCCAGCCACGTGGCGATGTCGGCCAGGTCCTCGAGCGCACGGGCCCACAGCGCGTTCAGGGTGGAGGACGTCCCGTCGGCGTAGACACTGGACCAGTCCAGGAGCACCCACCCCGACACGTCGTGGAGGAGCCCGTCCGCCCCCAGGTACGACTCGAACCACCGGAGCGTGCGCTCGGCCACCGGGGCCAGCTCGGCCACCAGCTCGACGTCACCGGTGTAGCGGTAGAGGTTGTGGAGGGACCGGACCCAGTGGAGCGACCAGTCGGGCACGAAGGTCCGGTCGTCGGCCCAGAAGTCCGAGGCCGGCGCCATGGCCAGCATCCCGTCGGAGCGGGCGGCCGCGGCCAGCTGGGGGTGCCACCGGGCCATCGACCAGTCGGGGTTGGCCACCAGGTCGACCATCTGGTGGACCACCGAGTCGCCCGTCCAGGCCCGCTGCTCACGGGTCGGGCAGTCGACGTAGGCATCGAGCGCACAGAGGTCGACGGTGCGGAGGCCGGTGGCGTGGATCCGCTCGAGCAGCGGGTCGGAGCACGCGAACGAGGCACCCGGCGGGCGGGGTCGGTGGCGGTCGTGGACCGACAGACCGAGCGTGGGGAGCGGGCCTTCCCCGGGCCGCACGCTGGCGTGCAGGTACCGGGTGCCGAGCACGTCGAAGGTCTCGAATCGCTCGGGCCCGCCGCCCCTGCAGACGTAGCGGAAGCCGGCGTGCTCACCGAGGGGGGCGAGACGCCCCAGGCCGTCCCGGTGCTCGGCGGCGGCCAGGTCGATCACGGTCCCGGCGGCGGCCCCCTCGACCTCGAGTACGGCGGTCCCGGCGGCCACCCGTCCCAGGTCGAATGCTACGTGCCCGATCGGCGGGCC
>Ga0209698_10003698_pt1 | contig 16914 bp, 17 predicted proteins | sample LitLauG_LLR_2012_FD_187203 | JGI IMG/M metagenome (GOLD analysis project Ga0209698, IMG submission 187203) | Freshwater sediment microbial communities from Pennsylvania, USA - Little Laurel Run_MetaG_LLR_2012 (SPAdes) (version 2) | ecosystem: Environmental > Aquatic > Freshwater > Creek >...
CGGCACAGGTCTACTCCGCCGTCGTCAGCGGCCTGCTTGTGCTTTGGCTGACCTATGCGACGTTGTTGACTGGGGTGGCCGCATTCATCATTCCCCATCACACGCACGGTCGCGACACGCACCATGAGCATTCGCACAATCACATGTCGACCTCCCGCTTTGTGGGGCCGTACGATACTCAGTACGAGAGCTACGTCGACATGCCAATGACCCAAATGTCAACGGCAGTGTCACTGAGCCCAGCTCCAGTCACCATTGCGTCGCCCGTCACAACCATCATGCCAGTGCTCAACAGCAAGCCCCCTTTCTCGGCAAGTGGCAGTCAAACGCAGCACCGACAGAGTGCCAGCGTTGTCTCTGCAAATACGCCCCTCGTCGTCCCGGGCAGGAAGTAAAGCCATACCCCGCACCTCGAGGCGAATTTCATTTTGTACTGGCTCGTTCATCCTCTCTCGCCGGAGGAGGAGCGGCAGCAGCAGCATGAGAAGAAGAACCAGCAACAACCACAGCCGCAGGAGTCCGCGAGCTTTCCCAGTAAACGACAAGAAGGGCGGCCAGCATGCTCTGAAGGACCACCGACGCAGACGCGGCAGCGACCATAAAGTCAAATGGGTAGTCATACACTCGCACCAGCCACGCCCATGACTCGAAATGAGCCATGGGTCCTGCCCAGGGGTAGCAGAGGGTGTAGCCCCATGCACCGCTGCGGATCATCTCCCAGATGGCGCCATTGCGGGTGAACTCGCTGACAGGCGCTTTCCTGGCTGAAATGCTGAAAGCAGCTGCCAGCGCCATGACCACTGTTACACAGCAGTACATGCCCCAGAACGACGGTTGTGTGTTGGCCAGCGATTGCCAATATGAATGCATCCGAGGGTCACCTGCTCCACGCGCCTTGACACCAAGCCATGTCCCGGCCAGGTGAAGCAGTGTGACCTAAAGTCACATGACGCTTAGTCCTCGCAGATTGAAGCAGCGACATCGAAACATGGGCTGCTCCTACTTTACAAAGCTCGATCAAGCCAATGTCGCTGAGCCAATAGGAAGCACCGGCCTCTGCCACACTAAGGAAGGGGCGACGCTCGGCGGGCAGCGTAAAAACGGCCAGCGTGATGTACAGCAGGTACTGTAGCATGCCGAGAAGGGCCACAACGGCAAGTGGAGATCCGCCCTGTGATCCGTACACCCACATGGAAAGCGGCCACATGCAAGCGCATGAAAGCTCGGTGAAGTTTCGCCACGTTTGCGAGGCCATAGCAAAAAGATTGCACGCGCGAGCCCTTGTCGATTGTTGCAAGGAGCGCGTGTCAAGAGTAAAAAAAACCACTGGGCAAAAATCCCCTTGGATTTTATTTGGCACCATCCCCGTGGGAAAGAACCCAAGGGATTGCACCGGAAGAGGGTCCTTCTCTGCCAGACTCAGAGGTAAACCGTCTTGATGTCGTTCAAGAATGGCTACGCGGAGACAGGCTTCGTCGAGAACCTCTACGTCAAGCAGGCTCCCTACCATCCGTTTGAGCTTGAGAACAACGGTCTGGTCCAGGGTGCGCAGAGCGTGCTTGCCCTGCCGCTTCCCTTTGGCACCCCGAGGAAGCCCGGTCCTTACACACGCGGTTCCATGGGTTGGGTGCAGCTGAATCCAGCCTACCAGCATCGCGATTTGGTGGCCATGGCGCTGCAGTTCTTCTCTTCTGCATTTGAGATCTCTGACAACGGAACGCCCTGCTTCATGGGCCAAGCGGGCTGCGAGTCGGTGCGCAAGTCGCAATGCGCCTTTCTGCGCATGATGGAGGGTCGCCCGCGCCGCTTTGACGACAAGCTGCTTAAGCACGGCACTCACCTCGTGCACACGTTCATGTGCGATCCCTTGCTGGGGCAGGTGATTTTTTTGCTTTCTTCATGCCCGAGTGATTTTAATGTCATGTCATGCGGGGATTGTTGCTTTGTTAGTGCCCCAGTAATTTTTCAATGACAAGCCACTGAGACAGGTTTTCCTCGACATCAAGCTCGGTGTGTATGATGTGCGTCTGCAGCGTGCCGGTCGTCGTGACGTCGCGGACGAGGAGGATCTGGTGGATGGCGTCGGCTACGGCATGGCCGAAGAGGAGGCTGGCCGTGGTGGCTATCAGTATGGTCGGGGTCGTCGGCGCGGCGGGGGAGACGATGATGACGACGAGGACGAGGAGGAGAATGAGCGCGCCCGCGAGGAAGCAGAGGATGCCAGGGTGGCGGCCCTTATCAACGAGCGTGTGGGCGACCGCGAGGGGAGGCACATGATTGAGAAGATCAAGATCATCGTGCACGGGATGCAGCGTCCAGTGGCCCCTGGCTCGGCGGAGATGGAGGACGCAGGGTGCATTATCTTCTTCTGCATCATGGACCCCCTTTATTCGGTCGGCAAGGCCTTTGCCAATCTGCTGAACCTATGCGACGCCTACCAGAACCACTTGACGGGTGTGAAGCCTCTGCGCGCACTGGGCAATCGCTATGCGGGTGGCGGGCGTCAAGGCGATGACCCGGACCTGCTTCGCCTTTTCCCCTGGCTCAAGAACTCCGACCACAAGACCAACGCGCTGCACACTGCCTCGCGTGCCATGTATCTGGACATGGTGGCGCTGCTGCTGGACAAGTCGAGCATCTCAAAGGGGGCAGACCGCGCCACCAACTGGAACCACACGTTGAATCTGCATCATGCCGGCACTCGCAGCCGTCCCAACCCCGTGCATCCGCTGAACGTGTTTCGCGTGGGCTGGGCGCTCAAGGTGATGCGCGATTACGGCGTGCCTGCCGAGCAGTGTCACTACGACAACTTCCGCGGCGCCAACTGGGAGGCCGAGCGCGATGCTGCAGAGTTTGAGGGGATTCCCTACGAGGATCGCTGGTATTTCGATCCGCACCGCAGCTGGCACTACCTGCTGGAGGGCTGGACCTGGGCGCGCAATGGCTGTGCAGGCCTGGAACGTCAGTACTTCCCCTGGGTCAAAGTGCCCAAGGAGCTGCGCTATTTTATGACACCGCGCAATCCCGGCAACGCCCTGGTTCTCTGGCAGGGGCACGACGAGGGCAGCGTGCTGTCTCCAGAGTTCACCAGCACCATGATTGTGGAGGGCGTGGGGCGTCCCGCGGTGCTGCCGACGCTCTTTTTTGACCCGAATCAGATTCTGCGCAAGAGTGCCATTGTCCAGGTGGCCCGCGAGCACGCCCAGTTGCTGGCGACCATTCGCGGCCCGTCTGATCCCAAAACATGGGCCATGGGCAAAGACGACGGTGTTTTGGCGCTGGAGGGTGCTCAAGTCGCTGATGTTGATGGCGATGAGAACGCCGAAAGCGACGAGAACGCGCTGGCCAAGAAGAAGCAACCTCCCGTCGTCGTCAACGAGTACACGGCCTACTGCAAGCAAATGCAGCAATATCGCGAGGCGTGTTGCATGCGCATGCAGCTGGTGCTCAAGCCCGACGAGACGCGCATCTATCCGTCGATGAACGTCATCCTCAATTGGATGGGCACCGACATGAAGAAGGTGGGCGTGCCGCTGGAGCTCTACACCATTGACCCTCACGACCCGGAGCCCGCCACTTATCCGCTGGATCCCTTTGCATGCTACATGGCCAGACTGGGGCAGCAGGTCAAGCACTTTCGCCTCATCTCCGATCGTATCGATCGCTGGATCATTGTCCACTTTGGTGCGCAGGACTGTCACTCCACATCCAAGGTTGACATCCATGTTTCGGCCATCTTCCATGGTCTCTCGCAGGCGGGCAAGTCGTTCCTGGTCAAGGACGCGCTGGAGGGCTCGTGCATTGAGGGCACCGTGACGTCCATCCTGGCCGAGTCGGACAAGACCTGGTTCGTGCACCATGACAACGTGGGCATGATCATCTTCAAGGACGAGGTGGCCGGCTACATGGTCAGCGCCAAGGCGGCCGAGAACGACAAAACGGGTGCTGCCGAGCGCTTGAAATCCATGACCACTGACCAGCGCGCCACCTACCGCTCCCTGACGCTGATCGAGGGTTCCAACGGGCGTTCCGAGCGCAAGGCCGAGAACATTGAGTCGCTCTTCCATGCCACCATGTGGTGCTGCACCAACAAGAAGGTGGGCGGCGGCGACGAGGCCATTGCTTCACGCTTTTTCAACTTTGTCATGGTGCGCTCGGAGGTCGACCTTTTCGAGTTTATTGGCATCAACAATCGCATGGACCAGGAGGACGCCACCATCAAGGTCTGCGCGCGCTTTCTCTCTGTTCTTTGCACTGCCAAGTCAATTTTCGTGCGCTGAACTTACGCGAACAATGCGCTGAACTCACGCGGACAATGCTCTCTCAGAAAGACGCCGAGCACAGCTGGCGCATCAAGCAGGCACTGCTGGCCCTGTCGCAAGTGCTCGTCGACGCTGGCACGCTGCCTCCCTGTTCGATGGATTGCTTTGACATGATTCAGGCCCGCGTGTCGGCGTACTTGAAGATGCAGGGGATCGACGTGACGGCCATTCGCCACACCCAAATGGTCAAGCGTCTGGCGACCATTTACACGCTGCTCAATGCGCTGATTCACATCTACGACGTCCCTGGCGCCCTACACGCGGATGCGCCAGTGTTCGAGCTGAGGCAGCTGCTGGACATGATCCCTTACATGTTCTGCACCAAGCAGATTGCGATTTTCACGCTGACGCAAGCGGAGGAGATATTTCTCTCTCCCATGCGTGCCGTGGTGCTGCGTGCGGCCATGGCCTACGTGGACTTTCCCACGCTGGAAGGCACCTCGCTAGACGTCATTATCAAGGGCGACAACACTCAGAAGCATCAGAACAAGTGGAAGATGATCGATCAGGGAGACGGCAAGGAGAAGAAGATCGACTTTAACTACATTCAGCTGACGGGAAACTACACCGAGATCTGTCAGCATGTGGCCGAGTTCTGCGAACCCAAGATTGGCGCCACGGAGGTAGACGGCATGTTTCGCATGCTGGCGGCCGACAACTTCATCCGAGTGCGCCAGATTCCGCGGGTGGCCTCCTCCTTGTATTCCACGCTGGTCAACGGGGTGCTGGAAGGGTTTGAAATCAACCGCGATCGCGTCGAAACGCCCATCAAGGTGGTCACAATTGACTTCAAGGGCAAAGCCGTCTACATTGCGGTGGAGGCGCTCGGCAAGCTTCACGACAATCTCATGTCCGATGCCATTGCAGCCTGTCTGTACAAGCACTGGCGCCCGCAGGTCATGCTGACTGGGACTCAGGTGCGCAAGGCCCATCCCACCGAGAGCGGCAAGGTGCTCAACTACGCTGGCATCTTTAACACCATGGAGCTGGCGCCCGACGTCATCGCCGAGTTTGGTGGCATGCTGGACAGCTTTGATGCTCCCGACGCCGCGTACATCCCTCCCGTGGCACGCACCATGTTTCATGGACAGCGTTTGCACCCCGACAAGAAACACGAGTACTACAACGACAAGCGCACGCGTCGCACGCAGGCAGTGCTGACCATCACCGAGGACCTCGATGACTGGGCACACGAGCAGCATCATTATCGAGCAGCGTGTTTTGGGAAGCACACTGACAGCATATCACGGCCACTCACGGTGTACGAACGCATCCGTCGGCATCTGGCAGACATTGAGGACCGTCATGATTGGAACGCCAAGCAGGGGAGCGCGGACAAGGACCGGTACAAGAACCTGCCGCCGCGCTGTCGCTTCATGGACTACCCCATGGCGTTGGTGGCAGAGGTGGATTTGGCGCTCAAAACGAAGAAGGAGGCGCGCCCCTTTATGCTGCGCGAAGAGGTCATTGCCGATGCTTTGGCCATGGAAGTTGCTCGGTGGGAGAAGACCGAATTGTCCAAGCAGGAGAACGCTCGGGCACCCAAGCCTGTCATCCGATCTTTTCAGCAGGCAGCCAGCGCAGTGCATTTGAGGTACCCCGTGGAGGCGTCCGTTGTGGCCACGGTGTCCTCTGGCAGGGGCAAGGGCAGGAACAAGGGCAGGGACAAGAACGCAGACGCCCTTGACACCACATTACCCGGCAGCGATGTACCTGGGCAGCGACCCGCGAGCAAGGAGAAGGCCGCTGCTTTTCTGAAGCATCGCGTGGCGCAGCAGTTGAAAGTGCAGGAGTGGGTCAAGCGCCGCGAGCAGGCCAGAGCCAAACGCAAGGAAGTGATTGATCAGGAGCAACCTCTCGGTTTGCTACCAGACATTGAGAGCATTGCACCTGGTGCGGGGGACTTCTTTGAACGCGACGACGACGACGACGCGCATCGTCGGGTGAGTCGTGGTGCATCAGCTGCTGTGGCCAGGGCTGCTCGTGTGGATCGCGAGGATACCAATCTCTACGAGAACCGTCGCCTTGCCACTGCTGTCAACGCCGTGGTACTTGACGCTCGGCGTGTGGAGCTGCCCGTGGAGCGCCGCGCTGGCAAGGTGGACCCCCGCAAGCGGACGCGCCTCGAGGGAGCACAACTGGATGATTCGATCCGCAGCTTTGTGTCAAGCGATGCGTTTGAAGATGGTGGACAGCCCTTGCGCGTGGTCAGGTCCATTTCCCTGGTAGACAATGACGATGACGCTCAGGATGGCGATGTCGATGACATGGACCTAGAGGACATGAATCGATTCGATGACGATGCCGTTGTAGTGGAGGACGACGACGACGACGATGACGACGGTGATGAATGAACCTCTTTCCCGTGTGCAAATGTTTACTCTGTCTCCATGTGGCTTTCCTCGGCATTGCCATCTGCTTTTCTGATCATGGTGCGATTGCGTCTGTCCTTGAGAGCGTCGGCGTTCGGGTTGGGGCGAGGATCGGGTGCAAGGAGGTGCGAGTATTCTCGAAGCGTATGCAGATCGATCCACCCGCGAAAGATACCAAAGAGGCAGCGCTGCGCCAGCTGCTGATCCATGTCTGATTTCCACACGGCAAGCAGCCGAGGGCGTTCTGCCAGAGGCGGTGTTTCGAGTTGCATGGGATTCCATGCCTTGGGGTCAATGCCCTGTGATATTTTGACGGGGGGTTGCATGTCAAATCAGCGCTCTGCATGAAGAAGAAGACAAAGAGGATCACCTTGAAGACGCTCTTCTTTGCCTTGGTGACGGGGTCAATCTCTTCCACAACGTTCGCGCAGTAGAGAAGGTTGCGATTTGTCACGTAGTTGCAGAGGTGCTTGTACATGTGGTCAAACGAAGCGGGAGGCAAGTCGCTTCCCAGCGGCGTGTCATTGGGTGTCATAAAGAGGTAGCGCCATTCGTAAGGAATGCGCAGGATGCTCAGGCAGCAAAATTCAATGGCATGCACCATATCAATGGCATATTGCGTGGCTGCCGCTCCATAGCCATGGGCCGTCTGCTCGGAGACTGCGCGGCTGGGCTGCTGCTGCTGATGCTCAAGCGCGTACAGGCGAGCAATTTCCTGGTAGTAACGCGTGCTGATTCGAGCTTCGACGCGCTTGTACAGGCGCCAGCACAGGTCCTTGTGCACCGGGTTCTCAGTGTCCAAGTCGTGAAGACAGTGCCGCAGAATATGCAGACGCAGCAACAGCGAGATGGCATCGGTGTAGCGATTGCAATGCTCGGGTTCCCTGATCAGTGCCAGCGCCAACGGGCTCACGTGAATTGGACAGGGTAGCACGTTCATGACAATGATGTACTGTTCGCACATTTTGTAGAAGCGTCGAGAAGCCGCTGAGATGACCAGTGGCAAAATGTGCGTGATGCGCTTGGTAAACTGCTCGCCCCAGTAGCCAGGGGGCATGACAAACTTAAACAGATTTCCGCCCGGATTGATCATACCCAGCGGCACAAAGCCCTTTTCGATCTTGGCGCACTGCTCAAGGAACACTTCCCACACCTGGCGTTTCACTCCCTTGGGTTCCGCGGCGGGCTTGGGCATCTGCGGCAGCGGCACGCCCATGGCATCCAGCATTGGCTCGTCGTCATCGCCATCCCGGCCAATGTCCATGGCCCCAGTCTGTGCACTGGCCTCCAGCTCGGCCTGCACGTTTTGCCAGTACTCGCCCAGCGGATACTGCTCGGCGCTAATCTGTCCCGGCAGCTGATGTCCTCGCATGCCATCTCCAATGTCGCCGTTGCCAAAGATTGGCGATGGCGTCACCGTGTCTCCGCTCCAGCCAGGCGTCACGGCGGGTGCAATCCACTTGCCCTTGACAATGCGAGGGGCAGCGCGCGCGTCTCGGTTTGCATGCGTCGTCGCCATTCTGCCTCGGGTGTTGTCGTCGACTTGTCCAATGATGGTGGCGAACAATACGCTTTTTCTTGTGTGATTAATTTATTCCATCACATCATCGCATACAACGCTGGCATCGACCGAGGCTAGCCCGGCTTTGGCAGTGAGACACGACGACGTTACTTCCATCACCAGCGTAATGCGATAATAGCCCTGAAGCAGCAGTTGCTCAAGATGCGGCCAGTGCCCGGCATCCGCCCACTCGCGATAAACGTCTGCCGATGCAGTGGCAAGCAGAGTAAAGGTCCCCTTTTTGGCATCATGGTAGCTTGTCTGCGGCACTGGCAGCACAAACCTCATCTTCCCGTAGATGCTACTCGTCAGCGGCTGCAACTGCTCGGCCGTGAGCTTGTCCTCGTAGCGCTGGCGATGCGTGGATTGCAATTGAATAATAAAACGCCGCTCGTCGGGCCCCGCGCGAAACTCGTCAATGTCACTGTTGACTCGTGTGTCAAGAATGATCGGAGTGGATGTGAGCTGTGACACTGGAGGCCCCAGCATGGACCACCCGTCCCAGCGCCACACGCGACGACGACAGCAGGCCCAGCCGCAACAACCATATCGCGATGATGACATGCCATCGTCTTCGGCCATGGTCCAGCGCTGGGTTTTACAAAGTGGAGAGTGTCATTTTGCTCCTCTGGGAGATGCGACAGCCCCAGCACTGTTTTTTTACATTTGCCCTTCAAAGATCACTTCACAATCTGCAGCAGTTTGTTGGCCTTTTCGGAAAGCTCCGTGGCTGTCTTCCGACTGCTGACGGCGTTGTTGGATGCCGTGGCTGCCTGCTGCTGTATCAGTGCCAGGTGAGCATGAGCAGCGTCCAAGTCTTGCTGGGTTTTCTGGCAGACTTGCAGAGCGTGCATGCGAACGCGAGTCTCATCTGCAATGTTCCCCACTGCGTCGCACAGTTCAACGGCTTGAGCATGCAGGGAATTCTGATGCAGTTGACTGCGCAGGCTGGCCTCGCGAATGGTGCTCGCCTCTTGGATGGCGGTGTGCTCGTCAAACTGAGAACGCAGCCGATCAATCTCCACTTGCTGGGCCACTGCTACTGCTTTCAGGCGCTCGTGCTCTGCCTCGTGCTGATGCATGAGAGCGCGAACTTGAATAAACTGGCTGTTTGCAATGACCACCTGGTCAAAGCGAGCGGCCTTGATCAGAGCGCGTTCATCGCAAAAGCCGTGGGCACCACAGTCGCAATTGAATGGTCCGTGACTCATGCTGCCCTTTTGATGCGTGGCATGGCAAGTGCTGGCGCAGGCGGCACAAGCGTCAATGCCACAGTCAATGCAGCGTGCGTGGTACTGTATGACGTCGCATCCATCAAAGCAGCTGCAGCCGTCCAAGATAAAATCATCGTCTTGGCCTGAACGCGGACGCTTGCGAGCCATGCGCGTGCACTCCTCGCTGCAGAACCACTGGCCCTGTGGTACCTCTGGCAGACCGGCGCAGTCCAAGCACATCATGCCGTATGTGTCACAGTAGTCGCACATTAGCAGGGTGTTGGGGTCGTCACCGGCGTTGCGGCCCTTGCCACACTTCATGCAGGCACCTCGGGGATCATCCAGACAGCCATGGCAGAGCCAGGTCTCGCGCGTTCGCCTGAACAGCTCGTAGTTGTGATCTCCGGGCTCATAACTGGTCACCTTGCGGCATACGCGACAGATTGCACGGCAGACACTCATCTCGGCTTTTGACGCTGATGGTGGCGATGCAAAAAAAAATTTCATTCCCCTGGGAGTTTACTGCGTTCACCGTCAAATCAAAGGACGATGTAGGCCCTTTCCACCTGGGCTAGGTACGAAACGGCACGCGTGTGCAAGGCTACGCTCACCACGAACACAACGCAGCCGACGCCCATGAACAGCTGTGTTACCAGGACGCCAATGTCGCGGCCGGCGAAGAGCGCATAGGGGATGGGCAAGAAGGCAATGTCCAGCAAGCCTTTTTTTAGATGCCAATGAGAGGATGATCAAGAAGGCAATCATCAAGCAGACAACCCGCAATGGTGAATGCCACCAAACTGGCCACTGTCACCCAGTAGAGAGGCTTGCTGGCTTGCAGTCGATAGTAGTGATGCAGGCCGTAGACCACGCTGCCCGACCATCCCATCATGCAAGTGATTGGGACGATACTCATGTACCTTTTTCAAGTGAGAGAGAGGGAGAACCGTGAGGTTGATGCGACGGCGACGACCGCGAATTCGCCATGAGAAACGTTACCATCTCGCCACGATGAACGACACGTAGAGCGTCACGTAGATGGCCACCACGAAGACGGACATGAGGACAATGGCCAGCTTGGAGTGGCTACGCATCATGATGCTGAGGTTGATGTTGACGAGGATGTGCATGGCTATCAGCATGTCAAAAGCAGAGACGGCCAGGGTGCTGGTGACGGGGTTGCTGAGCAAGCTGCCAAAGGAGGGGAGCTGGTAGGCCGTGCACGTGACATTGGCGGTGCAGTTCCACGCCGCATGGATGTCGATAACGGTGCACTCGTCACTGGACGCACAGCGAATGGCAGTGGTGGTGCAAAGAACGAGGAAGATGCTGAGCATGCCAAGCAGGATCCACCAGGCAGAGCGCGGCTGCGTACGAGAGACGCTCTCCTCCACCTCGCGGTCCGTGCTATGATCCATTGACAGCGCGAGTGGTTGTTGCTTGCTGCCCGGTTCGATCCTGGACATGGCGCTGTTCATTGTTCACAGATTCCGCCACATCTTGAACGGCGACGAAGACGACAGAGGCGGTTTCTTGGGATGTGCATCCATATGGCAGGCATGACAGAGCTCCCCGTGCTTCCATGTGTGACTTCCATCATCGACAACGCTTGAGACATAGGCTTGGTCGACAATTGCCGGTGAGCGTCGGCACACGCGGCAGATTGCGGAAAGAGGCACGATCACCGGGCGCTCCCAGCTTGCACAGCACCACGCGCAGGCTATTGCAACACGGTCATCGTGGCGCAGGCGATCCTCATTGGGCGGCAATGCATCCTCGTTGTCTGCAGTTGAAGGCTTTTTCATTTTCCCTCGCCGAGGATGGATGGTCATTCGTCGTCATCGTCTTTGTCGTCCGCAACAATGGCTGTTCTCCTACGCTTTCCGCCGCTGAGCAGTGAAGGTCCCTCGACGACGAGCTGCAGCACGCCTTCTGCCACATTGTAGGAGATGTCCTTGAGCGTGCGGAGCGCTTCATCCAGCTGAGCGGCTTCCCCTCGGAGGGCCTCGCGCATTTCATCAAAGTCGATGACATTGGGAAATCCGGTACAAGTCACGACGTAGCCTTCTGTGTCAAGCTGGACGGGGCGGATATCGAGTAAGGGGCGCGCCTTGTCGAGCAGTGTCACGTGGTAGAGGATGGTCAACAAGCGCTGACGATCTGCCTGTGCTGCGGCGTCCAGATTGCAGCGCTGTTGCAGGTCCTTGCGTATGCGATTGGCCAGATCAGGGTCAATCTGATAGCTCTTGTCATTGTCATCATTGTCGTCATCGTCATCCCTGGCTCGTTTGCCACGCCCTCCGCTGATTCCACTGTGCTTGCTTGGGGTGCTGCCTCCCTTGAACGGGACAGTGCCTCCAGCAGCATGCATGCCCACCCTGACGACCAGCGTGCCCTTTGAAGGGTTGGCGATGAAGTTGCGCACCAGCCGCATCCCAGAGCGACCACCTTGCACGCGCACGCGCTCATACCAATTGTCAATGTTGATGTACTCGTTGAAGCCGCGCACCACAATTGCGTAGTAGCCAGCCTCCCGCCTCACGATAATGTCGAGAACGGGCATGCGGTTCTTTTTTGCCCATTTGTACCGACACAGTGCCCGAGACGCGTTGTCAGAGAGATGGCCAAGACCCTCGCACAGACAACACGGTACCTCCAGCGTTGCCACGCATGTAATGGTCGCCAGCACGCTTGACTTGTCCTCCTCGTCGACGCACGAGAGATCATATGTCGACGCCAGCGTCTCGCCAACCTTCACGGTGCGCGAGTGCGGTTCGAGGCCCAGATAGTGCTGCATTGTATTTGGACCTGGAGCCACACTGCCACTGATGAGACTGCCGGGCTCGCCTAGACGGTGGTCAACAGCTCTTTGAAAGCGCGTGCGAGGTTCAGCCATGATGCAACGGGGGTTGTAAAGATGGCCGAGATGCCCACGAGGACCAGGGCCGTAATGAGGACCTTTGGTTCATCCATGAAACTTTGGGAGCCCCCAGATCCTGCAAGAAAACACCATGTGTCAGTCCCCAGCGGCACTGGTGAACAGCACAGCAGCCACTGATACCACTTGAAAACACGGTGCGCCTTGGCGGGTAGACCAGGTTCACGCGGTATTCGTGCGTGCCCGTCACATCGTCGTGCGTGCTGGTAATGCTGCTACAGCCCTTGACAAAGCGGCCGAAGAGACCCACCAGCGCTTCGTCTGCATGGACCACGCCTTCCACGACGCACGTGATGCCATCAATGGTCGGTGTTGGCGAGGCAAGAGCAATGAATTTGTTTGCTCCCAGGCCGGATCGCTTGCCCTTCAACCATGACTGTGCATCGTGAAAGAGCTCAGATTGCTCTTCCGTCAGATCAGCCTCGCCGCCCAGCGCTGGGACATGTCCTCCTCCTCGCCGCTTTGTCGCCATTTGACCTTTTTGCAAACACGCATTTTGCTCGACGCAGCGGCAAAGAACTGACCACGCGCAATGTTTATGGATTGATCGATTGGCGCTGGTTTACTTCACTCGCAAGAGAGTGCATCGTCAAATGGCCGATGCAACTGCAACTGCATCCCCACCCAGGAGGAAGAGCCCCTCACTGGAACGCTGCTTGGAGCTGGAGCGCTTACCTTCGGATGCCAGATTGATAGCACCCGCGGATCTTCGACAGGCACGGGGACAGGCCGACGTGGCGACTAACTTTGTCAAGGGCTAACGGGCGCTTTTTTTTTGCGCGCATCAAGCACGATAAACATTTCTCTAGTGACTAGCGCTTTGCGCATTTGCATTGGGGTTCCCGCATAAGGGGATAGCATTTCAATTTCAGATTGGTTTTGTTTTTCAAAAAGCATCATCATCATCACTCGTCGTCGTTGCGTGCCTTCCTCGAGGACTTCTTGCCGCTTCGGCCTGTCGGAGCGCTCGCCTCCGGCTCCTGTTGCTGCTGCTGAAGTTGTCGCTTTTTGGCGGCCTTCTTCTTCTCCTCCAGCTCCTCCTCCACCTGGCGCCTGAGAGCCTCTTGCGCTGCCGCTTCCTCGTCGTCGTCATTGCCGTATTCCTTTTTTGTTGCAGTGTGTGAGAGGGAAGGGACCCACAAATTGCAACTGGACCCGATGCAAACCTGGGACGCCGGCACTTCGGGGTAGTAAGTGAGCGGAACGGTGGCGGCGTTGGCGTCGTCATCGACAATGGTGGCAGGGACGTCATCGCCGTCTCCTCCTCCTTCCCCGCCATCTGGGGCATTCGCCATGAAGACGTCGCCTTCCGCATCAGTCGCAACGGGAATAGGCTGGTTGGCGGCCGCCATCAGCCTGGCAGCGGCGGCGACCTTGGAAGCTTCCGAGCGCACTCGCCATTGCTGCTCGGCCTCCAAGTACTCTTGCTTCTCCTCTGGCGACAGCGTGGCCACCAAGTAGACGACGCAGATGACACCGGCGCTCTTCTCGGGGCCCTCTTGCACCAGTGCAATGGGAGCATCTTCAGCGCAGGACAGCACCTTCTCAGCCAGGTGAGTAGGCATCTGAGCGAGTTCCATGCGCGCCTTGTCATCCAATGGCGACGAATGCATCACGCGGAATTCGCAGGGAGTGCTCGAGCGACGAATCACGTCCTGCATTGAGCAAGGGCCCCTCCCGTCAGAATGTTTCACATTGCGCATACATTCCACATGCATGGGAGAAAGAACCCTGGCAACCGGCAACACTGGTGCATTGCAGTTCTTTCCCACTCAGCAAGGGGAGCCAACTCCAATGTACCAGTGATTGCAGGCTGCCAGGGGCCCCTTCCCCGCACACACACATGCGCATGCACATGCAAAAGAAACATTCTGACGGAAAAGAGAAGGGCAAGAACCTGGAGATCTCCACTGAACTCGCCCACGTTGATGGTCTTCTCGCCGATAAGCGTGTTTGTGGCAGTGTGCTTGTCAAAGAGCAGGTTGTCTCGGTTGAGCAAGCAGACGTTTTTCGGGTCGCTGCGTTCCAGGCGGACCACGGGATCGTCGCCCTGCGTTTTTTGTTAACGGGGATCAGTCTCGTGCATTTGCCGGTGTCCGTGCAAAAAAGGTACAGAACGCGTGCACGTGCCTTGGCATAAACATTGGGTCCTGAGACCCCCATGGCGGACCTGATCTTCAGGCGGCGGTACACCCAGTCGGCGCTGACCTGAGGGCATTGCATCAACAGGTACTGTCGCAGCAGGAAACAGGCCGAGTTGCCCCAGATGGAGATGGTGCCAATGTCGGTGAGATGGCTGCGCCCAGGGTTGATCTTTTGGCACTCCTTCATGTTGACGCTGCCGGAAATGATGGCAGGCACGTTGTTGGCCGACATGATGGCCGCATAGGTGAAAGGATCGTTGATGCCAAACGCACGACGCAGCGTGATCTTTTCGGTGTCCTTGGCGTCACCCTCCAGGAACAGGGCCTGCACTCCAAACATGCCTTTGACAGGGAAATCGGGGTGGGTCCCGTCTTGGTTCTGTGCCATGCTGTAGACATGCTTGCTGCGCGTGGGGACGTCCTTCTTTTGCGAGGTAATGAGGTAGTCCTTGCGCTCGATGCTGTTGCTCAAAATCTTGAACTCCACGCAGCCGCGGTCGGCCTCCGATGGATCTCTCATGTAGTCGGCAAAGTAGAACAGCAGCGTAGGGCCGTAGTTCTGGCTCAGGTCGGGGAGCTTCATGGGAATCTGCTGGGGATCAGTCATGTTGCAGAGCGAGACGTAGGCAGGGCATTTGGCGTTGAGCGGCACGGGCTCTGCACATTGCAACTCGCTGCGTGCCACGCCCTTGTGGACGCTGTAGTTGGCGTCAACGCCCATGAGCTGCACCGGTTGCATCATGCCTATCCCGTTCGCCGCAGCCTGCTCAAAGGTCTTGATGGTGACAATCTCGCCGTCTGTGATGGTGATCCAATCCACAAAGCGGCTGGCTCTCTCCATGGCGTCGGCAGCGTCCTTAATGGCCTGTGTGGAGGCCTCCGTCCCAGTGGGCAGTTTCTTGGCGTCGTCCATCAGCTTGCGCGCGGCCGAGATGTCAGCTGTGGACTTGGACGGGATGGCAATGGTGCGCTCGTCGATGATGCGGTAGTTGAGACCAGGAATCTGCTTCTCTGCCAGCTTGACCACAGAACACATGACAGTCATGGCGGCTGGTGCGTCCTTGCCACTGCCAGAGCCACCTTGACCAGCTGCTGCCACCTCGGCAGGAGTCTTCTTGCGCGGGGGTCGCACACCCAGGAAGAGACCCATAATGTTGGGTGCGTCGGCCTTGCTCTTGGCTTGGCTCACCTGCCTGTCCTTGGCCAGTCGCTGAGATGCCTTGTCACGGTTAATCCTCATGAGCTCGGCACGCTGCTTCTCCAGGGCGGCCTTGGCCTGGGCGATTTGATCGACGGCGCTGACGTTGCTCATGTTGTTGTTGGTGTTTGGCGATGTTTGTCTCTTGTTTGCGGGAAAAACAATGGATTTCCACCCTCATCGCGCTCGTTGACTACCGACTTTTTTTTATTTTCCCCTTGTTTCTCCGCCTGTCTGCCCGCCCACGGACGGACGTCTCTGTCTTGTTCGAGCAGCGCGGGCAAATTAACCTTGCGACGACCAAACAACTGGCCGCCGTGCATGATGGAGGAGGGCCTGCTTGACCCGCAGCTCACACAGACCCCTGATGAGCTGCGCACGCACCCCGTCGTTCGTGTGCTAACAGGGGCATGGCTGCGCGAGGTTTTTGTGTGGAGTGTCATCGGGTTTTGCACGCTGGCGGCACCCCTCCTGGTGGGACCTGACACGGTCCCCACGCTCATGCTGGTGCTGCTCCTGAATGGCGTGGTATTTATCGTCATTGGCTATGGGGTTCTTGTCTGGACGCCGGCCAAGGACGAGCCGCGCCATGTAAAACTGCTAGCTGTGCAGAGCGGCTTGCTCCTCATGACGGTAGCTACCGCCGTGACGCTTCACCCAGTGGCCGCCACCTGTTTTGTGCTATCGCTGTGGTGCAGTGGCCTTGTGGTCCTCATGCGACTGATCCACACACCCGACGAGCTGGCACCACCCAAAGAACTCGCCTTTTCCATGCTGGGTGCCACGCTCGCGGTCTCGTTTGTCTGCGTCATTCAGGAGCTCTCGCTGGCCGACGTGGCTGTCAATGCGCTCGCCGTCGTCCTTGCCATTGTGTGCAATGCCTTCCGCTGGGACTGGCTGGCACACCATGCACTGGCATCGGAGAGCGCTTACAATCTCAAAGAAATCGACATTGCTTGGAACCACATGTACACTTGGACAGTGCGCCACAGGCTTATCGAGCGCTTTCGCAGCCAGAGCGGGACTTAGATACCATTCATTGAACCAGGAAGCCAGACTCCTTTGATTGACCGTGGAATTCTCCGGGAGTTTTCCACCGAATAAATTTTCGCTGAAAAAAGTTTGACGTCGTTTTTTGGCGTATCGGTCATTGAGTTTGCAACCC
>Ga0209698_10003699_pt1 | contig 16910 bp, 12 predicted proteins | sample LitLauG_LLR_2012_FD_187203 | JGI IMG/M metagenome (GOLD analysis project Ga0209698, IMG submission 187203) | Freshwater sediment microbial communities from Pennsylvania, USA - Little Laurel Run_MetaG_LLR_2012 (SPAdes) (version 2) | ecosystem: Environmental > Aquatic > Freshwater > Creek >...
GCCCAGAACAGGAAGGGCCTCAGGCCACCGAGCATGACCATGTAAGTCACGGCGCAGACGAGCAGGCCGGCGACCTGGCGGTCGGTGCGGATCATCCTCAGGAAGCCGGTCAGGCTCCCGGTCTGGGTGCGGTTCGGACGGGCTGCCACCGGGACAGAAAGCCGCGAGACCGGCACCGCGGACAGTGCGATCAGCAACGCAAAACCGGCGAAGGCGGGGCCGAAACCGGCCGTAACCGCCAAACCACCCAAAGCCGGCCCGACCACTTTCGCCGCTCGGTCCGCCACGGAGCACATGGTGTTGCCGGCCATTTCCAGGCCGGACGGGGTGACCGGGCCGCGCAGCGACAGCAGACCCGGCACGATGAACAGGTCCAGCGTGCCGATGGTGCCGATCAGGACTTGCAGCAGGATCAGGTTCGCGCACCACGGCAGCAGTGCGGTCAGCACAGCCATCGCCACCATCGCGGTGCTGGCGAGACGGGCGGCGCCGAATCGGCGCAGCAGGCCGCCCGCCAACGGCGCCAGCACGACTTTCGGGATGATCCGCAAACCCAGGCTCAGCACCAGCACCATGCCCGCGCCATATCGATCGGCCACCAAAATGGGCAAAGTGGCGATGACGCACCAGCTTCCGAGGTTGTTGCACAGCAGTGCCAACCAGAACGCACGGAACCGGGGCGCACCGAGCAGGGCGCGATAATCTTGCATGGGGCGAGCGTTAATACCCCGTTCGAGTCGCGGCCACCGCATAGTATTTGCGGGGGAATTCTTCCGTGTAGGACCGCAACCCTTTGCCCATCCGCGTCCCCATGTCGCGATATGGTTGCGCCTTCAGCCGGCCGACATCCAGGTCGATGCCGATCCCCGGCGTCGTCGGCAAATCGACAAAACTGTCATGCACCGTCAGCGGTGTGACCGCGATCTCGTCGCAGGCGGGTTTCAGGTTGATGAAACATTCCGCGATTAAGAAATTCGGGATCATCGCGGACAACTGCACGGTCGCGGCGAGGCCCACCAGCGTGGAGTTGTAATTGTGCGGCGAGATCGCCACCGCATGCGGCTGCGCCATCGCGGCGATATCCAGCATCGCGGAAATACCGCCGCAGTTGCAGATGTCGGGATTGATGATATCGGCGGCGCGGGCCGCCAGCGCCTGGGCGAAGCCTTCCTTCGAGTAGATCGCCTCACCGGTCACGATCGGCATCGGCAGGGCGCGGCGGACCTCGGCGACCAGTTCGATGTTGTCGCACAGGCAGGGTTCTTCGTACCAGCCGATGTCGTATTCGGCGATGCGGCGGCCGATCCGAATGGCGTGCATCGGCGCGAGCCGGCGATGCACTTCCACAAGCAAGGTGAAGTCGGGACCCAGCGCCGCGCGCATCTCTCGGACGTAGTTGACGACGTGATCTTCGTCCTCGCGATGGACGAAATTCCGCCACGGGCCCGGGAACGGATCCCATTTCAGCGCCGTGTAGCCCATGTCCTTCACCAGCAGCGCCCGTTCGACGTTCTCCTCAATGGTTTCGGTGCCGCTGGACCAGCCGTTGGCATAGACTTTCACGCGTTCGCGAGAGGCGCCGCCCAGGATGTTATACAGCGGCTGACCGGCGTGTTTCGCGACGATGTCCCACATTGCTATTTCGATCGCACTCCAGGCCGACATCAGATCGAGCGAAGTGCGGCGCATCGCGAAATCCTCGAACACCACTTGTCCGGTGTGGCGGATGCTGAAGGCATCGCGGCCGATCATGTATTTGGCGAGGTCGCGCAGCAGGTGCTCGATGACTGGTTCCTTGCCGGGGGTGACGTAGGCCTCGCCCCAGCCGTGCAGGCCGCTTTCGGTTTCGACGCGGCAAAACAGCAGGTTCTTGGCGGTACCGGGGTCGAACAGAAACGTTTCGATGCGGGCGATTTTCATGGCCAGGCTTCCTCGGACTTATTGGGGCGGACTTATTGGGGCGGACTTATTGGGGCGGACTTGTTGCCACGGACTGTAGGCCGACGGTGCAAGGGCGGCAAACAGCCCTTCCGGCACGTCGCCGCCAGTCGCTACACTGGGCCGATGACCCCGCCCCTCCCCGCCATCCTGTTTCAGGACCAGCGCTTCGTCGTCCTGAACAAACCGCCGGGCGTGCCGGTGCATGCCGGACCGTCGGGCGAACCCAGCGTGGAGGACTGGTTCCACCTGTTGTCACGCCGCAAGGATGGCCCCTGGCTGGCGCATCGGCTGGATGCCGGCACGTCCGGATGCCTGCTGATCGCGCTCCGCAAAGCCGCGTTGTTGGCGGCGCAGGCGTTATTCGCCGCGGGCGAGGTGCGCAAGACCTACTGGGCGGTCGTGCGGGGCGCGCTACCCAACGACCGAGGCACCATTTCGGCTCCGTTGCGACGGGTCACCAACCCGCGCGGCTGGCGCATGGTGGTGGACGAACGGTCCGGGCAACCCGCCGCCACCGACTGGCGGGTGATCGGGCGCGCCGGCGATTTATCGTGGTTGGAACTGCATCCGAAGACCGGCCGCACCCACCAGATCCGGGTTCACTGTGCCACGCTCGGTACCCCGATCCTGGGCGACGAGCGTTACGGCACCGCCGGTGGCGGACTGCACCTGCTGGCCCGCGCGATCTATCTGCCGCTGGTGCCGCCGGTGGAGGCGACCGCGCCGCCGCCACCGCATATGCTGGCGGCTCTGGAACAATGCGGGTTCCGGGCATAGGCTTCCTGAAAAGACGGCAACACCGGCGATGATGATCGCGGACAAAGCCGCTGGCGGCGTCAACCCAGGAGACCACAGCATGGGTCAGCAGATCGAGGCACTCGCGCGATTTGTCGCCGAGACCGAATGGAACGACATTCCAGTCACGGTGCAACACCATGCCAAACTGGTAGTGCTGGACACGCTGGGCGTGGTCCTGGCCGGTTCAGAACGGCCGGAGGTGCGGGACTTGCGGGACAAAATGGCGGCCACGGCGGGGCGCGGCGCGACGGTGTATGCGCGCGGCTGGCCGGCGAACGACCCGAGGACTTCCGCCTTGCTGAACGGCATCGCCGGGCGGTCGATCGAACTGTGCGAGGGGTTGCGGCTGGCCTCGGGACAAGCGGCGGCGCAAATCCTGCCCGGGGTATTGGCGGTCGGCGAAGCGGTGGGCGCATCCGGTCCGCAAATCATGGCCGCCTTCGTCCTCGGCTACGACGTCGCCGCGCGGTTGTGTTCCGCCTTCACACCGTGGCCCTTGGCGCATCAGAACGGGCAGGCCTGCCTGCTCGCTGCCGTCGCGGCGGGCGCCAAATTGCGCGGTCTGGACGCGGCCGGCGTCAGTCGCGCCATGCGGATCGGTGTGACGTTGGTATTGACACCCAGCTATACGAATGTGGTGGCGGGTGCGACGGCGTTGAACGTGGCGGGCGGCATGAGCGGTTTCGCCGCCGCGCTGGCGCCGGATCTGGCCGCGTCGGGTTTCGGGGCGCGGGACGATGCGATCGAGGAGGCCCTGGGCAATCTGGTCGGCAGCGGGTTCCGGCCTGACGGGTTGCTCGATGAACTTGGATCGACCTGGCACATCATGCGCAACTACTTCAGGTTGTACGCGTGCTGCAACCCCATCCATCCGGCGCTGGACGCGTTGGCGGAGGTGCTGGCGGTGTTGCGCCCCGTGGCATCCGAGATCGATCGGATCGACATCGAGACGTATTGGTTCGCCTCGGTGATGTGCAATCCAGACCCGCCGAATTATTTCGCGTCGAAGTATTCGTTGCCGCATGCGGCGGCGGCGATGGTCGTGACCGGCGGCGCGGGGCATGCGCAGTTGGACGACGCCGCCTTGGGGAACCCGGCGATCACGGCGCTGCGCCATCGCGTGCACATCACCGAAGACCCCGCCATGACCTCGGTTGTGCCCACGTTACGGCCGGCCCGGGTCAGCGTGACGTTGCTGGACGGCCGGACCGCGACGCGGGCGGTGGACAGTCACCGGGGCGATTTCAACCAGCCATTTGCGGACTCCGAGATCCGGGGGAAATTTCACGAACTGGCGGGCGAAGTGCTGACCGAAGCCGGAACGACAGCAGTGGAAGCAGCGATTTTCGGATGCGAGCGGTGGGACAACGTGGGTGAACTGACAGCGCTGCTGCATCGCCACGGGCGGGTGTAGACGTGACTCCGCGGCCCGTGACGGGCCGCGGAGGCCGCAAGTCTCAGTGCGAGATTTTCTCCAGCGCCAGATTGCTGGTCTTCGGACCAAAGATGCCGATCGACAGCACCACCATCAGCATGGCGAAGGCGATCAGTCCGAACACACCCGTGGTGCCGTTAAAATTAGCGAAGAACCAGCCGATGATGAAGCTCGCGAACACCGTGCTGATGCGGCTGAACGCGTAGGTGAACCCGACCGCCCTGGCGCGGACGCGGGTGGGAAACAGCTCCGACTGATAGCTGTGGAAGGAGTAGGACATGACGTTGTTCGACAGCGTCAGCAGCACGCCGCAGACCAACAGCGCCGTCATGTTGGATTGCTGGGAGAACAACACACCCGACACCGCGATGCAGATCGCCGCGCCGACAAGCTGCCATTTACGCTCGATCTTGTCGGCGAAGCTGATCGCCACCAGCGGACCGAACGGTGCGGCGATGGCGACGATAAACGAGTATTGCAGACTGCCCGACAGGTTGATGCCGACCTGCTTGGCGATCAGCGTCGGCACCCAGGCGGCAAAACCGTAGTAGCCGAAGGTCTGGAAGAACTGGAACACCATCAGCATGATGGTGCGGGCGCGATACGGCGGCTGCCAGATTTCGCTGAACGTGCCGCGCGCTTCCAGATTATCGACATCGTGGTCGGCGGGTTGCGGCAACGCTTCGCCGCCGCGATCGGCGAGCACGCCGGCCTCGATCTTGGCAGTGACGGCTTCGGCCTCGGCGATGCGGCCGTGGGTCAGCAACCAGCGCGGGCTTTCCGGCAGGCCGCGGCGCAGGAACCACACGAACAGCGCGCCGATCGCGCCGAGACCCACCACCCAGCGCCAGCCGTCGATCCCCAGCGGGGTTTCCGGCACCAGCATGTAAGACGCGAAAGCAACCACCGGCACCACGCAAAACTGCACCGTCTGGTTGAACGCGAACGCTCGGCCGCGCATGTGCACCGGCACCAGTTCGGCGATGTAGGTGTCGATGGTGACAAGCTCCACCCCGATGCCGATGCCGGCGATCATGCGCCACAGGCAGACGCCGAAACCGGTGGTTTGGAATGCCATGACCAGCGTCGCGGCGCAGTAGGCCAGCATGGAGAAGGTGAAGATCGCGCGCCGGCCGTATTTGTCAGCGACGAAGCCCAACACGAAGGTGCCGATGAACAGGCCGGTGAAGGTGGCGGCCACGAACAGCGCGGGGCCCGAGAACATGCCGACGGCAACCCCGGTCAGCATGCCGGCCTTGACCAGGCCGGGAATGATGTAGCCGGTCATGAACAGGTCGTACAGCTCGAACATGCCGCCCAGCGACAGCAGTGTGACCATGGTCCAGATATGGCGCGTGGCTGGCAAGCGGTCCAACCGAGCGAGAATGGTGGCCGCGCGTTGGCGTTCGGCCCCAAAATTGGCCGTACTTGCCGTCGTTGACATGGTCTTCCTCCACAGTGATGCCCCGCTTGCTGTTGCGAATCGGCGAGCGGGTTACCGCCGAGTAGGCTTTGTATACAGCCCTGGAATAGTTATCAATATCGCGCGTGCTGAGCACCCGGGGCATGCTTGACAGTGGCCGGACCGTCCACTAGCGAACGGCGTCTGGCGGGATGGGAACATCATGGTGCGTTCAGCGATGCTTGTGCTTCGGGCGCCGACTTGAAGCCGCCACCTTTTCAATACGTCGCGGCGCGCGACCAGGAGCATGCGCTTCAGGTGCTCGGTCAAGCCGGAGGCGATGCCAAGATCCTGGCGGGCGGGCAAAGCCTGATGCCGATGTTGAATTTCCGCCTGCTCAACCCGGCGATCCTGCTGGACATCAACCGCATCGCCGGCCTCGACCAGATCACCGTATTGCCGGATCGCCTGACGCTCGGCGCCCTGGTGCGTCACCGCATGACGGCGACCGATCCCGCCGTGGCAGCGCGATTGCCGATCCTGGCGCATGCGATGACGCATGTGGCGCACCACACCGTGCGCAACCGGGGCACCTTCGTTGGCAGCCTGTGCCACGCCGATCCGGCCGCCGAGGTGCCCATGCTGGCGCTGTTGCTGAACGCGGAAATCGCGATCGCCAGCGTCCGTGGCACGCGCCGTCTGCCCGCCGGGGAGTTCTTCGCCGGGCCGCTGACCACGGCCTTGGAACCCGATGAGATGGTGACGACGGTCGATCTTCCCACCCTGCCGGACGGGACCGGCTGGGGCTTCGCGGAGTTCGCCCGCCGGCACGGCGATTATGCCCTGGCCGCGGTGGCGGTGACGATGGGCCGCTTGGCGGGACGGGCGCATGGGGTGCGGATCGCGGTGATGGGCGTGGGCGATACCGCGGCGCGGCTGCCGGCGGCGGAGGCGGTGCTGGAAGGCAACAATCTCGGTCAACTGGCGGCGGCGGTCGCGGCCGTTCGTGCCGCCGTCGATCCGAACACCGACCTGCACGCGTCATCCGATTATCGCCGCCATCTGGTTGGTGTGCTGGCCGGCAGGGCCCTGACGGCGGCGTGGGAGCGGGCGCGATGATCGATATTGCCGTCACCGTGAACGGCGCGGTGTATCGCCGCCGGGTTGAGGGACGCCTGCTGCTGTCGGACTTCCTGCGCAATGAACTCGGCCTGACCGGCACCCATGTCGGTTGCGAACATGGCGTGTGCGGCGCCTGCACGGTCATCATGGACGGGGACAGCATCCGGTCGTGCCTGACGCTCGCGGTGCAGGCCGATGGTGCGGCGGTTGAAACGGTCGAGGGGCTTGGCACCACCGGCGCGCTCAATCCGTTGCAAAAAGCGTTTCAGGACCATCACGCGTTGCAATGCGGTTTTTGCACGCCGGGTTTCCTGATGGCCTGCACCGACATGCTGCGCCGCCTGAAGTTGGCCACCGATGCGGAGATCCGCGAGGCGCTGTCCGGCAATATCTGCCGCTGCACCGGCTATGAGCATATCGTCAACGCCGTTCGCGAAGCGGTACAACAGCGAGGACCCCTGGCATGAAGATGCATCTGCTCTCGGGCGGCCGGCTACGCATGCGCCGCGCAACCTATTATCCCGGGGCCGCGCGGGAGGAGATGGTGGACTTGCCGGTGTCCTGCACGCTGCTGAAGCATCCGCAGGGGCTGGTGCTGTTCGATACGGGTTGTCATCCATCGGTGTTGACCGATGCCGAGGCGCGCTGGGGGTCGTTGGCGCGTTTCATGACTCCGGTCTTTACCGAACAGGACACGTTGATCAGCCAGTTGCCGCTGGCCGGCGTCGCACCTGGTGACATCGATGTCGTGGTCTGTTCCCACCTGCATCCGGATCATTGCGGTTGCAACGTGTTTTTTCCGCGTGCCACCGTCATGGCGCAGCGTCAGGAGGTCGCCGCCGCGCGCGCGGACAACGCGATGGCGCAGGGCTATCTGGCGGTGGAATGGGAACTGGCGAACCGGCTGGAGCAACTCGACGGTGAGCGCGATCTGTTCGGTGACGGGCGCATCACCCTGCTGCCGATGCCGGGTCATACGCCCGGCATGATGGTCGCGCATGTCGTGCTGGATCGCGACGGCGCGTTCGTTCTGGCATCCGACGCGGTCGCGGTGCGGGCGCATCTGGATGAGCGGTTTACCCCCAAAAACACCTGGAACACGGAACTCGCGATGGCCTCGATCGAGGCGATCGCGCGCTTGCAGTCCGACGGGGCGACCGTCTTGTGCGGTCACGACGAACAGCAATGGGCCGGTGTGCGCACCGGGGCGGAGTTCTACGATTGAACGTCGAACTGCGTCCGAAGCTGGTCGGCCAGCGGATCAAGCGGTTCGAGGATCCCCGGCTGCTGACTGGCGCCAGCCGCTTTGTCGATGACATCAACCCCGCTGGCACGCTGTTCCTGGCCTTCCGCCGCAGCGATCACCCGCATGCGCTGATCAAATCGATCGATATCGGTTCGGCGCTGGCGGTGCCGGGAGTCGTTGCGATCTTCGATGCATCCGACATCGAGCACGATCTGCGTCCAGCCATCCCCGCCTCCCGCATGCAGGGCTATTATGCGACGCCGCTATGGCCGCTGGCGCGCGGCAAGGTGCGGTATGTGGGGGAGCCGGTCGTTGCGGTCGCGGCGGAGAGTCGTTACGCGGCCGAGGATGCGCTCGATCACATCCATATCGACTACGAAGCGCTCCCGTTTGCGATCAGGGCCGAAGACGCGTTGGCCGAGGGTGCGCCGTTGCTGCATGACGATGCCGGTACCAACGTGATCGTCACGCGCTCTTTCGGTCGCGGCGATGTCGATGCGGCGTTCGCTCGGGCGGCGGTGCGCGTGCGTGCGACGTTCCGGTTGCATCGGAAGACCCCGGTGGCGATTGAAAACCGTTGCTATCTGGCGGAATGGGACAAGCGGCGCGGCGCGCTGACGTTGCATTCCTCGACCAATATCCCCGGGGTGGTCCGCGACGTGCTGTCCACTTGTCTCGACCTGCCGGGCAACCGGCTGCGGGTGATCGCGCCTGATGTCGGCGGCAGTTTCGGCGGCAAGGGCTCCCTGTACCCGGAAGAAATGCTGGTCGCCGTGCTTGCCCGTAAATTGCAACGGCCGATCAAATGGACCAGCGACCGGCTGGAGGATCTCGCCGCCACCAGCCAGGCGTTCGATGAGCGGATGGACGCTGAACTGGCGGTCGATGCCGACGGCCGCCTGCTGGGTCTGCGGGCCGACGTGATCGGCGATATCGGTGCGTATTCGATTTATCCGTGGACCGGCGCGTTGGAACCGGTGCAGGTCGTCAGCTTCATGCCGGGTCCGTATCGGTTGGACAATTACCAGGCCCGCGTGCGGGGCGTGCTGACCCCGAAAGCGCCCACCGGTCCGTATCGCGGTGTCGGCCGTCCCGCCGCGACTCTGGCGATGGAACGCCTGATCGATATGGCGGCGCGCAAACTGGGTCTCGATCCGGCCGAGATGCGGCGGCGCAATCTGGTAACCGAACCGGAATTTCCGTATCGCACCGCGTCCGGCCTTATCTGGGACCGGTCGGGGTTTCAGGAATGCCTGCAAGCCGCCTGCGATCATGCCGACTATCCCACCCTGTTGCGTATGCGCGATGAATTTCGTATCGCTGGACGTTGGGTGGGGATCGGGCTGGCCAGCTATGCCGAACTGACCGGCATCGGTTCACGCATTTCCGTTGCCCCCGGCATGCCGATCAACACCGGCACCGAAACGGCAACGATCAGGATCGATGCCACCGGCAGCATTACCGCCGCGTTCGGTATCGCCTCCCACGGGCAAGGCCTGGAAACGACCTTGGCCCAGGTCATAGCCGATGAACTCGGGTGCCGGATCGAGGATGTCGAGATTCAGCATGGCGACAGCGCCCTGGTGCCGATGGGCACCGGCACCTATGCCAGCCGCAGCGCGGTGCTGGGCGGCGGTGCGGCCATGCTGTCGGCCCGCGTGGTGCGCACGAAAGTCCTGAAGGCCGCCGCGCATCTGATGGATCTGCCGGTCGAGCAACTGGTCGCGGCGAACGGCCTCGTCAGCGCCCCCGGCAGCAACCGGTCGATGACGTTCAAGGAGATCGCCAACGCCGTCTATGCCCAGATGGGGCGCATCCCGCATGATGTGCGCGAGGATTTGGTTGCCAGTGAAACCTACGATCCTTATTTCGGTACCGCGACGTCGGCGACGCACCTCGCGATGGTCGAGATCGATCCGGAAACCTATGGTGTCACGGTCCTGCGCTATGTGGTGGCCGAGGATTGCGGGCGCGTCATCAACCCGTTGATCGTCGACGGCCAGGTGCAAGGCGCGGTCGCGCAAGGGATCGGCGTCGCGCTGCTGGAGGAAGTCATCCACGACGACGACGGCCAGATCGTCACCGCCAGCCTGGTTGACTATCTGGTGCCGCTCGCCGGCAGCCTGCCCCCGATCGGCATCGTCCATGTCGAGACCACCCTGCCCCCAACCCAAGGCGGCTTCCGCGGCATGGGCGAAGGCGGAACGATCGGCGCGCCGGCGGCGATCGCCAACGCGGTTTCCGACGCGCTGTCGCCGCTGGGCATCGAAATCACCACCCTGCCGATGACCCCGGAACGACTTTTCCGGCTGATCCACACTCAAAAAGGGAATGTCCCGCAATGAATTTTTCTCTGGCCGGCAAAGTCGCCCTGGTTACCGGCGCCGCGCGCGACGTGGGGGGCGAAATCTCCCGCACCCTGGCGGAACTGGGGGCCATCGTGGCGATAAACTACAACAGCTCCGCCGACAAAGCCGAGGCTTTGGTGCAAGAGATCGAAGCCAACGGCGGCAAGGCGAAAGCCTATCGCGCCGACGTCGCCGACTATGACGCCATCAAGACGATGGCCGCCGCGGTCGCCGCCGATTTCGGCACGATCGATATCCTGGTCAACAACGCCGGCGTGGCGGAGCGGGAGCGCTTCCTCGACACCGGACCGGCGGACTGGAAGCGGCACATCGATGTCGGTTTGTACGGCCCGATCCACACCATTCACGCGGTCGCCCCCTATATGATCGCCGCCAACAAAGGCGGCCGGATCATTTCGCTCGGCGGTGATTCATCCCGCATCGGCGAAGCCAACCTCGCTTTGGCCGCCGCCGCTCGGGCCGGAACGATCGCGCTGACGAAATCGCTGGCGAGGGAATTCGGCCGGTCCGATATCACCGTCAACATGCTGACTTTGGGCCTGATCCAGACTGCCCATTCCTCGCCGGAGTGGCTGGCGGCGAACCTGCCGAAAATCCTGCGCAACTACCCGTTGAAGCGCATCGGCAAACCGTCCGACGTGGCCCCGCTGGTCGCCTTCCTGGCGTCGGAGGGCGGCAGTTGGATCACCGGTCAGGTGATCAGCATCAACGGCGGGTTCGCCATGGTTTAGCGACATGATTAGAACCGACCTTATCGCGCCGATCGGTGTCCTCATCGGCCGCCAGGCCAAGGAACGTCCCGACGCCGTCGCATTCGTCGACAAGACGCGCGCCGTCAGTTACGGTGCGTTATCGGAACGGACTGCCCGCCTCGCCGCGTATTTGCAGACCTGCGGCGTCCAACCCGGACAGAGCGTGGCGTTGTTTCTGCCGCACGGCGTCAACTGGGTGGAGGCCTGCTTCGCGATCCTGCGGGCAGATGCCGTTGTCGTGCCGATCAGCACCGATTCGACAGACAGCGAAATCGCCTACCGCCTGGCCGACGCATCCTGTGTCGCGGCCTTCGCCAACGCGGACCAGGCGGACCGGCTGGGCGGAAAGCTGGCGACGATCCTGTCAGGGTCCGGCGATGGGGACGATTTCGAATCGATCGCGACCGGTCCGTTGCGGCAACCTCCGCGTGATCCCACGAACATCGAGCAGCCAAGCTTCATCGTCTATACATCTGGTACTACAGGTCAGGCCAAGGGCGTGCTTCTGTCGCTGCGCGGCATGCTGTGGGTGACCGCCGCGTGCTGGGTGCCGATCGCCGGACTAAACCAGGACGACTACATTCTGAACCCGTTGCCGCTGTATCATTCCTATGCGCTGAACCTGTCGGTTGTCAGTGTCCTGGCGGCGGGCGCGAAGGAATACATCCTGGACAGGTTTTCGACATCGGAAATCCTCCGGCTGCTGGAGACGCACCGGTTCACCATGCTGCCGGGCGTGCCGACGATGTTCCGGTTCCTGCTCGACAGCGCGAAATCCAGCGGCAAGACGACGCTCAGCGATGTTCGCATCTGCCTGTCGGCCGGCGCGGTGCTGGCTGGAACGCTGAACCAGGATTTTGAGAATTGGTTCGGTGTCAAACTGTTGGACGGGTACGGAATCACCGAAACCTCCACCATGGTCACGCTGAACTGGCCAACCGGCACGCGGGTCATGGGATCGTGCGGCCTGCCGGTTCCCGGCCTGTCCGTGCGGGTCGTCGATCCGCAAGATCGCGACGCCGAGGTTGGCCAGGAGGGCGAACTCGTCGTTCGCGGCCCGAACGTGATGCTGGGCTACCATCGCAAGCCGGTGGAAACCGGGGTGGCCCTGAAGGCCGGATGGTACCGCACCGGCGATCTCGCACGCTACGATGCCAGTGGGTATCTCACGATTACCGGGCGCCTGAAGGAGATCGTCATCCGCGGCGGCCAGAACATCTCGCCGGTGGAGGTCGAGGAGATCGTCGCCGGTCATCCCGATGTCGCCGACTGCGCGGTGGTCGGGATCGCGGATGAATTCCTCGGGGAGGTGCCGGTGGCGTTCGTGGTGGTGCGTGCGGGACGCGTCGCGGACCCGGCGAACCTGCTCGATCATTGTCGATCGTTACTGTCCGCCTACAAGGTGCCGCACGCGATTCATGTCGTGGCGGAGATTCCGCGCACCGGATCGGGCAAGGCGATGCGGTTTAGATTGAAACAACTGTTGGGGTAGTACCGATCAGCCGGAACACTGATACGTGCCGACCGTTTTCTTCCCGGGCACAGGGGTCGGTCGCCGTTCGTATTGTTTGGCTGGATAAACTTTGGTCGCGCTGGGCTGATCCGGGGCTGATGGCGGCGATCGGTTCGTCGGCGATCAATGGTGACGGCCGGTGTGTGTGAACTCAATCATTTCAACACAGAGGCCGCCAAGAACGCAGAGATCGCCAAGAAGCATTGCGATGTGGAGTTGGGGACAAAGTCTTGCCGTCCGTTGTTCAGGCCGGCATGGCGCATAGATTGCCCCGCTGCTGTCGGGTTGACCAAGCTGGCATGACGCGGAACCCCGGGAAGTCCGACGGTTTCAGCGGCAAACTGGGTGGCGTCGATGGCAACGCGTTCAAATCCGAACGTCTGGATTCCGGTGGAAATTCGTACGGCATGTTCGCGCGAGATATTTCCACGGATACATTTCGGCACTTCGTTCCGTATATATTATGACAATAAAGTATTTTAAATTTAAGATACAGACGCCGAACTTCAATGAAAAATATACCATCGCGTCCGAATGATTTTTCACCGGACGCTACTGGTATTGCCGCACGTCGATCAGTCATCCTGGCCGAAGGCCCCCGCTTTGTTTCTCTGCGCGCTCTGCGTTCTCGGCGATCTCAGCGTTGAAATGATTAATTCCCACACACTCCGGCCGTCACCAATCATCGCCAACAAACATCGCCCCCGCTCATCGGGCCAAATTCTCCCGCAGCGTCCGGCCCTCGTAAAAGGTGCGGACCCGCCCACGCCGTTGCAGTTCAGGAACCAGCAACCCGGTGATCGCCTGCAACAGCCCGCGATCGGCAGCCTGCGAGTGGCCCAACATGAAACCGCCGCGACTACCGGTGGCCTCGAACATCTCCTCCAGATAATCGGCGATTTGCGCCGCCGTGCCGGCTTTCGTGCTGGCAAACCCGGTTGCCGCGTGCAGCCCGTGCTCAAAAAATTCCTTGCGCGAGAATTCCGTGTCCTCGCCATACTCTTGCGCCAGCAACCCCACAAAACCGACCGGCGAGGCATTCGCCGCAACGATCCGCTGGTTCAGCTCACGCAATGAGAATCTGGCCGGCAGCGTCGCCATGTCGAAGCCGGTGTTGTGCGACAGCCAGACCCCCACCGCCTCGGCGGGCACATCGGTGATCAGCCGCTCTTTCTGGCGGGCTGCCTCGGCCGGACTATCCGCGACGATCACCTTGGTGGCCCACAGGATGCCAACCTCGGCGGGGTCTCGTCCCTCCGCCAACAGCGCCGCGTCCATCTGCTCCCGCTGCCGCGCCATCAACGCGAGGCCTTTGCTGGCGCCAAACACATGATCCACGAATTTCGCGGCGGCCCGAATGCCGCGCGCCGAGCCACCGGCCTGGATCAGCACCGGGCGCCCTTGCGGCGACGGCGGGACGCTCAACGGGCCGCGCACCTTGAAGAAACGGCCGACGTGGTTGATGGCGCGCACCTTGGCGGGATCGGCGACGATGCCGGTCTTGCTGTCCCAGACGAACGCATCCGCATCGACACTGGCCCACAGCGCCTTGCAGACATGCACGAACTCCTCCATTCGGTCATACCGCTGGCCGTGCTCCATCAATTCGTCAAAACCATAGTTCTGCGCGTCAGCCCGACGTTGCGACGTAATAACATTAAACGCGATGCGACCGTTGGTGATGTGATCGAGAGAATTCAACAACCGAGCGACATAGAATGGATGCATGAAGGTGGAGGCATAGGTGAGGCCGAAGCCGATATGGCTGGTCACTCGCGACATCGCGGTGATCCAGGGGCTCATGTCCAGTCGCGGCCAGGCCACGCCGCGCCTGACGGCAGCGTCGATCGAGCCCTCCCAGGTGTTCGGAATGCCCGTGCTGTCGCCAAAGAAAATCAGATCGAACATGCCTCGTTCGGCGATCCGGGCGAGGTCCTCAAACAGGCCGACATCGGGATAGTGCCGATTGACCCGGGATGTCGGATTGCGCCAGTCGGTTTCGACCTGGGTCCAGGAGAAATCCAACGCCAGATGAATGCGCGGTTTGGCGGGATCGCTTAGGCTTGTCATCGTTGCGTGCCCCGGGTGCTGGATCGAAGACCGGCGCAAACCCTACCCGAAAATCCAGCGCCGCCAAACGTTGGTAAGTCCGCGGTAATTGCATTTTCATTGCGGAAACGTTCGGAACATTGGCCGGAGCAAGTGTTTTCTTGCCGCCGATAAGCGGGATAAACGCCGATAAGCCGATTACCGAATAGTGAATCGCCTGAATTCGCGCTTTTGGTCACCTCTGGAGAACCTATCGGCGCTTATCTACACTTATCGGCGGCCAAACATACTTGCTTTGGTCCATCCATCACCAGCGGTCGCCGAGTCCGCGCCTCAAATGCAACAGCCCTGCCCGTAAGTCCCCGATCCCTTGGCAACCCGCGCACTCGGCTGATAGTTTCGGCGCCTGACGCCACGGCGCAACAGTTTGCATCCCGTGGCGTCTCCGAAGGGGAACGAAACGACCATGAGCGGCATCGACAGCGCGATCAACATCGACGACCTGAAGCGTCTGGCGAAGCGTCGCCTGCCGAAAATCATGTTCGACTTCATCGAAGGCGGCGCCGAGGACGAGGTCGGCCTGCGCACCAACGCCAACGCGTTTCGCAACCTGCGCCTGGTGCCTCGCTATTACAACGACACCTCCAAACGCCAGCAGAAGGCCACCCTGTTCGGCCGCACCTATGCCAGCCCGTTCGGCATCGCCCCCACCGGCATGGCGGGCGCCTTCCGTCGCGACGCGGAACTCTATCTGGCCCGGGCGGCCGCCGAGGCCGACGTTCCATATCTGATGTCCGGGGCGTCCAACGCGTCGATGGAGCGCGGCGCGAAGCTGGCCGGAAAGAACCTCTGGTATCAAATCTACGGCGCACGCGACCGCAAAGTGGCCGCCGATCTGGTGAAGCGGGCGATCGATTGCGGCCTGACCACGCTGGCGGTGACCTGCGACGTGCCGGTGTCGTCGAACCGCGAGCGCAACCGCCGCAACGGCTTCGTCCGGCCGCTGCGCATGACCCTGCCCACCATTCTGGAAGCCATGCTGCACCCCGCCTGGGTCATCAACTATTATCGCACCGGCGGCCTGCCGATGCTGGAAAATTGGCAACCTTACGCGGCGAAGGACGCCTCGGCGGATCAGGTGGCGGATCTATTCGCCGGCCAGACTCCCGACCCCAGCCAGACCTGGAAGGATCTCGAGGCGATCCGCAGCGCCTGGCCCGGCAAGTTGCTGCTGAAGGGCGTGATGCATCCGGAAGACGCGCGCATCGCCACCGGCATGGGGGTGGACGGGCTGATCGTGTCCAACCACGGCGCCCGGCAGTTGGACATGATGCCGTCGCCGCTGGACGTGCTGCCGATGATCCGCGCCGCTGTCGGCCCCGATGTGCCGCTGCTGCTGGACAGCGGGGTTCGCCGCGGCTCCGACATCGTGGCCGCGCTGTGTCTCGGCGCCGACTTCGTCATGACCGGCCGAGCGACGCTGTATGGGGCGACCGCTGGCGGGTTGGAGGGGGTGAAGAAGGCCGTCTCCATCCTGCAACGGGAGATCGATCTGGTGCTCGGCCAACTCGGCGCGGTGAACCTGGAGGCGTTGGGGCCGCACTACCTGCTCGACACGGTGCGCGCCGAGGAAGAACGCCGCAACTCTGGGGCGATGACCGCTCGGCGGTAACAGCAGCGGGCAACGACCATTCGGCACTGCCGCACTGGCGGAAAGGTAGAAATCTTCACCACGGAGGCACCGAGGCACCGAGAAGCAGGTGGAACCGCGTGGCACGGTTATCTGCCCCATCGTACCCTTCTCGGTGAGCTTTGTGGCTCAGTGGTGCATTATTCTTGCGGACCGACACACAAACCGGAACCAAGCCAGGGCAGGCTTCCTTGAAAAACCGCGCGCGCCAGCTTCAGAACCTCGCATCTCTCAAGGCCGGTATTGCCGCACTCGCCGGACGTTCACAGCAGCGACCCATCCCCTGCCCCGGTTTTTCGGCGCAAGTCCGGCCATGATAGAACGGCCAGCATCCGACCAGCGAAACCAGCACGGCTGCCAAGAGTCTAAATAAGTAGCGTTGACCCGGCAATCGTCCTAAGTGCCGCCGATGACATTCCCCTCAGTCCACCCGGTGCTCGATGCGGCACTCCTCGCGCGCGGCTATCTCGAACCGACCGAAGTGCAATCCGCCGTCCTCCAACCCGACGTGGAAGGCCGCGATCTGCTGGTTTCGGCGCGCACCGGGTCCGGCAAAACCGTCGCCTTCGGCCTCGCCGCCGCCTCCACCCTGA
>Ga0209698_10003701_pt1 | contig 16904 bp, 13 predicted proteins | sample LitLauG_LLR_2012_FD_187203 | JGI IMG/M metagenome (GOLD analysis project Ga0209698, IMG submission 187203) | Freshwater sediment microbial communities from Pennsylvania, USA - Little Laurel Run_MetaG_LLR_2012 (SPAdes) (version 2) | ecosystem: Environmental > Aquatic > Freshwater > Creek >...
ATGATGACCGTGGAAACGCCGTCGAGGCGGTTGAGCCGCGGCTTCATATCGTAGGTGGCGAGCTCCCACAGCTTGGTCTGCGGCATGCTGTCGGAGGTGAGGCTGTATCCGATGATGGGAAAGGCGGCGAAGGTGAGGCGGTGAGCCTCGATCTTGGCGGTGGCGGGAAGCTCGGGCTGCACGCGCGAAATGGCGGCGTTCACGTATTGCAGCGTCTGGAACATGTCGACGTCCCAGCGGAAGTAGAGGTCGATCTCGGCGGAGCCGCGGCTGGTGATGGAGCGGACGTTGAGCAGTCCGGGGACGCTGTTGACGGCTTCTTCGAGGGGACGGGTTACGGTGACCGTCATCTGGTCGATGGGCATGACGCCGTTGTCGACCGCGATGAGCACGCGCGGGAAATTGGTTTGCGGAAACACCGACACGGGGATGCTGAAGGCGAGGTAGGCGCCGAGCAGCGCCAGCGTCAGGATGAGGAAGATGAGCGGACGCGAGTGCTGCTCCATCCAGTGGCGGGGGCGGGAGGCTTCTTTGGTTTGAGTTTCGGTCGTGGTTGAGTTCACGCAGAGGCTCCGCAGCGGTTATTTGTCACTCGATCCCTTACTGGGAGTCTTGGGTTCTTCTTTCGAGTCTTCTTTTGCTCCGGCTTTTGATCCTTCCTTCGATCCCTCGGCAGAGGGCTTGGCTTCGCCGCCTTCTGCCGGCGCTGCCTCAATCTGAATCTTGGTCTTGTCGGGCAAGCCGAAGGCTCCGGAGGAGATGACCTTGTCGTTTTCCGTGACGCCTTCGGTGATCTGAATATCATCGCCGTTGCGAATACCGATTTTCACGGGCGTTTGATGGGCGAGGTTGTCAGAGCCCGCGACCATGACCGAGGTGGTTCCGTCGGGGGCGGTCAGCACTGCGTTCGCGGGAACGACGAGCGCGTCTTTCACGGTCTGCGCGGTGAGCGAAAGTTGGATACTGGTGCCGGGCTTCAATTCATGCTTGGGATTTTTGGCCTCGAGCCAGACTTCTACCGTGGTGCTGTTGGGGTCGAGGGCGGGGCTTACGACGGTGACTTTGCCTGCGATGGGCTTTTCGAGGCCGGGGGCGGTGATTGTCCCCTCGTTACCGACTTTGAGATATGCTGCCTCGCTTTGCGGGATGTGCGCCTTGGCGATGACGGAGGAGAGATCCATGACCGTGAGCAGCGCAGTTCCGGCGGCGGCCATTTCACCGGGATAAAGGGGGCGGTCGGTGATGAAGCCGTCGATGGGGCTGCGAATTTCCGAGTAGCTGAGTTGCGCCTGCGCGCCCATGTATTTGCCTTTGGCGGATTCGAGTTGTCCGGCGGCGGCTTTGAGTTCCTGCTCCTTGCCTTTGGCCACCAGATAGTCGACGTGTCTCTTGGCAATTGCGTACTGATTGCGCGCCTGAGTGATATCGACGCGAGACTGGTCGAGTTCTTTGCGGGGCAGCGCGCCTTCGTCGAAAAGTTTCTGGCGGCTTTGGAAGACCTGTTCCTGGGCGTCGAGCGCTTGCTTGGCTCCTTGCGCGTCGGCCTCGGCCTTTTGAATTTCTTCGGGCAGGCCGGCGGCGGTGGTGTTTTCGTAGGTAGCCTGAGCCTGATCGTAGGCGCCTTTGGTGTCCTGCGCGGCGGCGGCGAGATCGCGATTTTCAAGGACAGCGAGCAGTTGGCCTTGCTTCACGGGACTGCCGCGCTTGACCAGGAACTTCTGCACCGGGGCGCTGATCTTGGGCACGATCGCGGCCTGGGCGCGGGGGAACAGAATCGCCTGAGTGGTGATGGCGTGCTCGATAGTGGTTTTTTCCACGCGAGCGACTTGTACTGTCACCGTGGGTTCTTTGTCGCCCTTCTCGGAGGAACATCCGGAGAGAAGCGAAGCAGCGATGGCCGCGAGTGCCAGCGCCGTTCGGCGACGGCTTCTGCGACTGCCTGGGTTCGGAAGCAAGTTGAAGTAGTTCATTCCTCTAGAAGTTCCCTGTGAGCGTTTGCAAGGTTGCGACAGCAACGCGATAGCGCGACTGGCCATCGTCGAAAGAGCCGCGGGCCTGGGTCAAAGTGTTCTGCGCGTCGACAACTTCGAGGACGGTGGATTCTCCGGCCTGGTAGCGCATGTTGGTGAGGCGCAGGCTCTCGGCGGCCATTTCGGCGGAGCTGGCGAGAGACTCCATCTCGGCGCGGGCGATGTTGGCCTCATTGTAGTACTGGCGCAGATGGGCGAGCAGTTGGCGCTGGGCGAAGGTCAGCTCGACTTTCGCCTGATCGCGGCGCAGTTCGGCCTGCTTCAGTTTGCTGTAATCCGAGCCCCAACTGAAGATGGGAATCTGCAGGGTGGCGACGCCGGAGTAGCCGAGGGTGCGAATGCCGTCGGTGCGCGTGGCGAAGTGATTGGAATCGATGCCGTAGAAGAAGTCGACGCTGAGGGAGGGCAGCAGGCCTCCCCAGGCGGCGGAGACTTCGTGGCTGGACGCCTGGTAGGCGCTGAGCGCGGCGCGGAGTTCGGGATTGTTCTTCTTACCCGTGGTCTCGACCTCGAGAAAGCTGGGCAGCGGTTCGGCGGTCTGCAAGTCGTCGACGACGGTGAAGTCCTGATTGAAATCTTGAAAGAGCAGCACGGCTAAATCGAGGCGACTGCGCTCCATGTCGAGCTGGGCTTCCTGCAGGTCGCGATCCTTCTGCTGCGACTGGATGCGGGCTTTGATGACGTCGGCGCGGGCGACTTCGCCGCCGTTCTGCAGTTGGCCGGTGATCTTTAGGAAGTGGGCGGCCTCGGCTTGCGCGCGCTGTGCAGTGGAGTACTTGCGCTCGGCGACGACGAGGCCGTAATAGGCCTGCGTAACGGTGACGACGAGGCCGCGGGTGGCGATTTCGGCTTTGGCCCTGGCCTGCGACAGCCGGGCGGAGGCGCGGCGGTAGTCGGCAACATTGGTCAAAGAAATACTTTGATGCACATCGCCCTGGCTGGTGTATTCGTGCACGCCGTTGTTAGCGATGAAGCGGGAACTGGGGCATCCGGTGGAGGTGTTCAGGCAGTTCAGAGACTGCTTGCCGATGCCCTCGGTGTAGATGAATGAGGTGTTGTAGTTCACGTTGGGCAGAAGTCCGGCTCGGGACTGAACGCGGTCCTGGCGGGCGAGGCCGAGATCGGTGAGGGCGGAGCGGTATTGCGGGTCGTTTATGCGGGCGCGTTGCAGGGCGTCTTGGAGCGTGATGGTCAGAGGCGCGCCTGGCGGGGCTGCGGTGGACAGCGATTGCGGCGGAGCTTCCGCAGGTGGAGCCTGGTCCTGTGCAAAAGTCGGGGATGAGAAGGCGAGGAGGACCAAAACGAGAATCGAGCAGGATGCGAAAGTGCAAATGCGGGAGGAAGCCGTCGGGATGTCGGGCGCCAGGGAGTTGGTTTTCACGGGATAACCTCGGAACGAAGCGCGGGAATTGGATGTAGGTGCAGCGAAACGAGATTGCTCGATACGTGGGGTCAAAGCGGCGTCGCTGCGAGCAGCGAGCAGATCGCGGCGGGGGCATTCGCGGATGCGGAAGCGGGTGCTGGGGCTAGTCATGGGTAGAGCGGTTGGACCAATTTGGAACTCGCACAGGCTATCACGAGCCATCTGAAAGCTAGCTGAAAACTGGATGAGCGCACTCAAGTGTAGGGGAACGAAGGTGTTAAACGAAGGGCGGCGGCGGGCGCGAAGGAATGGCGAAAGAGGTGCTAAAGGAGGTGTGGCGGGATGGTAAGCCGCAGGAGGGAAATGTGATCGATCTGGATGCAGTGAAAGTGACGCCGCGCGATCAGCAGGTTCTGAATCTGCTGGTGCAGGGCTGCAGCAATAAAGAGATCGCGGGCCAGCTCAACATCAGCCCACGAACCGTGAAACAACATCTGCGCACGCTGTTTCTGCGGGCGGGAATTCGCGATGGCCGCAAGCGGGTGAAGCTGGCGATTGCTATGTTCACCAAAGAGGAGGCGCAGTCATGATGCCGCGCGAGTGTCTGACTCCGAAAGAGGTGCAGGTGGCGATTCTGGTGTGGCAGGGTTTGACCAATCGCGAGATCGGCAGGATTATCGGCACCAGCGAGCAAGTGATCAAGAATCACCTGCGCAGCACGTTCGACAAACTGGGGGTTTGGAGCCGTTTGGAACTGGCGATGTACGTGGCCAGCCACGGAGGGAAGCAATGGCCGTTGAGCGATGGTGGCAGCGACAGTGAAGGAACGTGCATGCAGCCATTGCACGCCTGAGGACGGTTCCGGCAGCCCCAACTGGGTAACCCTTACCAGCCCTATTGCCGCTTTTGCCAGGGAAGACCCTGATCGCGGCCCAAGTGCTGCAACGGGTTTCACGTGTTCACGCCGTAACCAGAAATAGCCATTGGGGTAACTCATTACCCGGCAGAGGCTTGCGTATTCTTGGCAACGGTCTTGGAATTGCACTGTTTGCCCTGACGTGGAAGACCGCGTTCACGAGCAGCCGTGAGCCGGCTTCGCGACCCAACTCAAACACCTCAGGGAAACTCAGGGCGAAACCTGCAATGGCCTACAAAGAGACCTTCTGGATGGCATGCGACTCGACCGAACAGCTGCGCGCCGAGTACGGACCATTTCCCTCCCGCGAGGAAGCTGAGGCGGAGGCCAAGAAGCTCGGTTTTGGCTACCTGCTGCGCTACGAGCACATCCTCGACGAGAACGAGGAGATCAAGGAAGTGCGCTGCATCTTCATCGAATTGCCTGGGGCAGTTCCGGCGAAAGTGGAGGCGGTGCAGGTGATTCTGCACACGCGCTGTGCCACCTGCGGCGAATCAGCCGCGCACGAACAGGGCTGGCAGGCGGAAGTTTGGGCCGACATTCACGAATTCGAGCACGCGCGCCATCGCGTGCGGCTGTTTGAGCATGCGCGGGGAAAAGGATTGAAAGAAATTGGGGACTGGCGGGGATAGACTAACAACATTTACCGCCGAGCCCGCCAAAACCGCCGAGAAACCCACCAGAAGCTCACCACCGAAGGACACAGAGGAACACAGAGAAGCATGGAAAAGGACGAATTTCTGTTTGATTTCTCGGCGATCACTGCGTGCTCGGCTGTGCAAAGTCTTTAAGCTGAGAGGCCGCTGGCGGCAGAGAATCCGAACCTTTGTTTTCGACTTCTCCAACCTCCGCTTTCGACTTTAGAATTCGGGACTTTTGTCGTATGCTCTAGCCGACCAAAATGGCTGAGAGCGAGGTCCAGATTGAAAACCCGCTTACTCCCCTTCCTGCGGATGCGGCCAAGCCAACCTGTGCTTTAGTCGAAATCGAGCGCGTCAGCAAATCTTTCGGCTACAAGTGCGCTCTGCGGGGCGTCAGTTTCTCGGTTCCATCCGGACAGATCTGCGGGTTGCTGGGCCCCAACGGCGCCGGGAAAACCACGCTGTTCCGGCTGCTGATGGGGATTCTGAAGGCAACCGAGGGAAAATTGGTGGTCGACGGCCGCGACGCGTTTGAGGACCGCGTGGAGGTCAAGCGGCTGATCGGATTTCTTCCGGACGAGCCGGTGTTTTACTCCTACCTGTCCGGCCGGGAAGTGCTCGAACTGAGTGCAGCGATGCATGGCCTGGACGTGGTTGACACCATGCACCGTATCGCACCGCTCATCGCGAAACTGCGTCTCGCCGACGATATCGACAACTATGCGGAAGACTATTCGCGCGGAATGAAAAAGAAGCTGGGACTGCTGCTGGCCATGTTGCATGAGCCCAAACTGCTGGTTCTCGACGAGCCCACCAACGGGCTGGACGTGGAATCGACCCATCTCTTCTACGATCTCATCTTTGAAACAGCCGCGCAGGGGACGACCGTACTGTTCTCCACGCACCTGATGGATCATGTCACCAAGCTGTGTTCGCACGCCGTCATCATCAATGAAGGCACGGTGGTGGCGAAGGGGTCTCTCGCCGAACTTCTATCGACCTTCGGGCAATCCAGCCTGGAGGATGTCTTTCTGCAACTCACCGCACGGCCACCGCAGTCATGAAGTACCAGCTGTCGAGCCCACCGGGCTTTTGGACTACGGTCCGGCTGCTATTGGGCGCAACCCGGAGACGAGCCGGCGGGAGGCGAAGGCGGCAACAGCAGTTACTTAGCCAGCGCTCGCCTAGTTCGACTGACTGGAGCGGACTGGGTTATGCCGCCGTAGTGGTCTTTATGGCCGGCCTGAACATTGGAGCGGCTTTTGTGGTTCTGCTTGGCGTTCAGACCGGCGAGCGCATTGTGGCCGAGCGGCAGGGAAAGATTCTCGTCAGCGCGTACTTCCTCGAATTGGTGCATTGGGTAGATCAGGCAGCGCAGTCGAGTTCTGGAAACCCCGCCGATCTCATTCCTGCATACTCCTACTCTTCTGAGGCGAAGCAGATTGCCGAAGAGCACGGAGGTACGGAGGCTGCCGCTGAAAAGAAGCTTCGCGACGCGGTGCGTAACCAGCGGAGCCGATTCGTCAGCAAGCACGAAGTGTCTCCCGGATTCACCATCTTCTCGACCTCGGGCCCACTGCCGGCGATGTTGGGTTCGTGGGTGCTGATCTGGTGGGCAATCATGCTGGTCTTCCAGGGAGAAGGGCTGGAACTGGATCTGCAGCGGCGGCGGCATCCCATGTGGGAGTGGCTGTTCAGCCATCCAGTGCCGCCGGGAGCAGTATTTCTGGCGGAGATGATTTCTCCCATGGCCGCCAATCCTATGTACTGGGGCGGGCCTCTGTTTGCGGGGTTTCTCTATGGTCTTGCCTATGACCCAGCCACAGGGCTGCTGGCAACGCTGCTGATCGGCGTGCCCATCACGATTGCGGCGGCTTGTTTAGGAAAGGCGCTCGAGATCGGAGTGATCCTGCGATTCCCGCCGCGTTCGCGTGGGGCGATGATCGGGATCATGAACTGGCTGGGTTACGCGTCGATGATGCTGTTTTTTGTGGCCGCGATTTTCATTCCGAAAGCCCTGGGCGCGATGGCGAGGTCTCTTGACTTCTTCACCGTGGTGCCGTGGCCGTGGTTGGGGTGGTTCTTGGGCGCGCGACCGGATGGCTCTTTTTCATTTCTATTCGGAATGGTGACCTGCTGGTGCGCGGCGGGGATCACGGTGGCCGGGGCGGTCTGGTTCAGCGTGTGGGGAACGAAACAGGGTCTGAGCGGCAACTTTGCCCAGGGGGATGCGGGGCCATCGGCACGGAGAACGGGCGGAGCGCACTTCGGCAAGGAGCCGCTGTATCGCAAGGAATTTTTGTGGTTTATCCGGGATCGCAGCGCCATTGTGCAGACCATCCTGATTCCGCTGACGGTGGCGAGTGTGCAACTGTTTAACTTCCGCTGGCTTCTGAACCACGCGCAGGATGCGTGGAATTATCTTTGCGGCGCGGCCATCCTGTTTGGCACGTACTTTCTGTGGATCCTTGGGCCGAAGTCGCTTTCGTCGGAAGGAACCGCGCTGTGGATCGCGCTGACCTGGCCGCGCGGGCTGGAAAGTTTGTTGAAGGCCAAGGCCTGGCTGTGGGCGATGATCTCGTCGGGCATGGTGTTGATAATTCTTTGCTACGCCTCGTATCTGTTTCCAGCCAACATCTGGAAGATTGCGCTGGTGGGCATTGGATGGTTTGTGTTTGGACGGAGCATGGCCGAAAAAACGGTGACGCTAGTTTCGGTGACGTCCTCTTCCGGGGAGCAGGAGAAAATTCCCTGGACTCGCCGGGGAGCAGCGCAGTTGGGGATGCTTACCTTCGCCATCGGAATCCTGACGCAACAATGGCACATCGCGATTATGGGAATTGTCTATTCCTATCTCACCGCAGCCGCTATGTGGCAGAACTTCCGGGCACGCTTGCCCTTTCTCTATGATCCGTGGTCGGAAACACTGCCGCCTCCGCCAACACTGATGCACGCCATGATTGCGATCAGCATTTTGGTGGAAGGGGGAGCGGTGGTTACCGGCATCATCCTGGGATTGGCAGGGCGGGAAAATATTGCTGTGGCGCAGGCCATCAGTTATGGCATTTGTGCCGTCGTTGTCTCTTTCGGGGTCGATCAGTTCCTGGGCAATCGCGGTGTGTTGCTGCGAGACGTGTGCTATTGGCCTGAGGCCGCTGCAGCCGAGGGGAAATCGCAACCGTGGTGGCGCGGAGATCGTGAGGGGATAGGCAAGTTTTTTTCGTTGGCGCTGTTGGGAGCGGGCGGGGGCGTGGCGTTGGGATTGTTGGCACACGGGTATCTTGTGGTTCTGCAGCATCTTCCTGCGACCGCGGAAATGATGCGCAAATCGCAGGAGGAGATCGCGAAGATCCCAAACCTGCGAATCTCTTATGCTGTGATGGCGGTGCTGTTCGCTCCGTTTGCGGAAGAATATCTTTTTCGCGGGTTGCTGTTTCGGGCGTTGGATCGGGAGTGGGGCGGGTGGCGCGCGGTGGTGGGAAGCGCATCTTTTTTTGCGATCTATCACCAACCCCTGTCGTGGGTGCCGGTTGGGTTGTTAGGTGCGGCCAATGCGCTGCTGTTCAAGAAGACTGGGCGGCTTGCGCCGGCGGTGATCCTGCACATGGTTTACAACGCTGTCGTTATGTTCGGTGGGTGGTCTTAGGGTCCGCGGTGCAGCTGTCCTGCGGTTCAGACTCCCGTGGCGAGGCCGCTGGCGGCGGCTCGATCCAGGAGCCAGAGAAGTTTTCCATTCTGCGGCTTCACCAGCTTTGCAGGATATTGTTCGCCCGGGGCATTTCCTTCCAACACCTGTTTCAGGGCCTCGGCTTTGTCGGTGCCGCTGACCAGAAAAGCCACTGAGCGCGCCGCGTTCAGCACGGGAAGAGTCAAGGTGATGCGGTGCGTTTTGAACTTCTCCACCCAGTTGGCTACGATCAGGCGCGACTTTTCCTGCAGCGCGGCGGTTCCGGGGAACAGCGAGGCGGTGTGGCCGTCGGGGCCCATGCCGAGGAGGATGAGATCAAAGTGGGGGAATTCGCCGGGCTGGAGCTGGAAGAATTTTTTTAAGGTCTGCTCATAGGCTTCGGCGGCGGCAGCGGCATCGGGGTTCTCGGCTTCGACACGGAAGATGTTGGTGGGGGCGACGGGAATTTTCGAGAGCATGGTTTCATCGGCCATGCGGAAATTGCTTTCCGGGTCGGTCGGAGGCACGTGGCGCTCATCGCCCCAGAAGAAGAAGGTGCGGTCCCAGGGCAGGGCCGTGCGGGCGTTGCTGGCGAGCAGATTGAACAGGGCTTTCGGGGTCGATCCGCCGGAGAGGGCGATCGCGAAGCGCCCGCGATCGTCGACGGCTTCGGTGGCGGCGCGCAGAACCTCATCGGCCGCGGCGGCGAATAATTCCTGCGGGGTGGTCAGCTTGCGGATTTCAACCGAGGAACTCACGCGAACGCACTCCTAACTCTTGCTGGCCTAACTCTTGTTCGCCCATTGCGCGCCGCAACGGGCTGCGCCCAGAAGTCCGGCATTCGTGTTCGTGACCACTTGGACTGGGATCGACTCCACCAGCGGCCGCAGTCGGCCCTTGTCGAGAAAGGCCCGCATGAACGTGGGCCCATGCAGTTTGGCGAGGATCTTGGGCGAGATGCCTCCGGTTAGAAACAGGCCTCCCGTGGCCATGACTTTCAGGGCCAGGTTGGAGGCTTCGGCGCCGTAAACGGCGATCCAGATGTCGAGGGCCTTTGCCGACAGAGGGCAAGATCCGGCGAGCGCAGCCCGCGAGATCACTGCGGCCGCATCGTCTTTTTCAATCATGGCCGAGACTTCGGGAGATCCTTTTTCGTGGCAGCCATCGCGCAGGAACTCGTAAACATTCACCAGGCCGGGTCCGGAGAGAATGCGCTCGTAGCTCACGTGTCCGAAACGGGTTTGCAAAAAACGAAGCAGTTCGATCTGCAGGTCGCCTTGGGGAGCGAAGTCGCAGTGGCCGCCTTCACAGGCGAACACGTGGTGGCGAGTTCCGTCCCAGAACAATCCGGCCTGACCGAGACCCGTTCCTGGGGCGATCACCGCCTGATTGCCAGTGGCGGAGCCGCTGATCCGGTTGAGTGGAACGAGGTCGGTCGAACTCAGCCCGCCGATGCCCCATGCGCTGGCCTCCAGGTCGTTGATCAAGAGCGTTGCGGGAAGCTGAATCTGCTTGGCCAGCTTCGATTGTTCGATGACCCAGGGAAGGTTGGAAGTTTCGACGCGGCCATTACGCACCGGACCGGCAATGCCGAAGCAGGCAACCTCAGGGCGAGTGCCGGAGTCGTCGAGGAAGCGCCTGACAATCTCTCCGAATTCGTTGTGAGCGCGGCTGGGAAAGACGCGCTCGGAGATCAGGTGCAAATGGCCGTTCTGGGCTTGAAAATAAGCCAGCCTGGCATTGGTGCCGCCAATATCTCCGGCCAGGATCATTTCTCGAAATTCCTCCAGCGGCGTCCGTCACGTTCCAGCAGTTCGTCGGCGTCCTTGGGTCCCCATGTTCCCGATGCATAGTTGGGGAAGTTGCGTGGGGGCAAAGCCTTCCACAGATCGAGCGCGGGGCTGACTACGGCCCATCCGGCTTCGACCATATCGGCGCGCTGAAACAGGGTCTGGTCGCCGATCATGCAGTCGTGCAGCAGCCGCTCGTATCCGGTGCTGGGCTGCTTGCCAAAGTATTCCTGATATTCGAAGTTCATGTCTACCGTGCCCAGACGCATAACCGGGCCGGGCACCTTCGCCGCGAACTGCAGCGAAATGCCTTCTTCCGGCTGGATGTGCAAAACCAGTTGGTTGGGCATCAAGTGCTCGACCGGGGTGTCGCGGAAGAGCACAAACGGCGCTCGACGAAACTGTATCACGATATGGGTATTGCGCACGGGCATGCGCTTGCCGGTGCGAAGGTAGAAGGGAACATCGGCCCAGCGCCAGTTGTCGATGAGCAGCTTCATGGCGACGAAAGTTTCGGTGCGCGAGTCGGGAGCGACGTCGGGCTCGGAGCGGTAGGCCGTCACACGTTTGCCGTCTTCGGTGCCTTCGCCGTACTGTCCGCGAACTGTGCGGCTTAAGACTTCTTCGTCGCCGAGGGGCTGGATGGCGTGCAGGATCTTGGCCTGCTCGTCGCGGACGGCATTGGCTTCGAAGGAAATCGGCGGCTCCATGGCAGTGAGCGAGATGAGCTGCATGATGTGGTTGGGCACCATGTCGCGCAGCGAGCCGGCGTGATCGAAATAGGTGCCGCGGCCTTCGACGCCGACCGTTTCGGCGACGGAGATTTGAATGTGATCGATGTAGCGGCGGTTCCAGACCGGCTCGAAGATTCCGTTGGCGAAGCGGAAGGCCAGGATGTTCTGCACGGTCTCTTTGCCGAGATAGTGATCGATGCGGTAGATCTGGGTTTCTTCGGCAACTTTCAGGAGCTGCTGGTTGAGGGCCTTGGCCGAATCCAGATCGTGCCCGAAGGGCTTCTCGATGATGACCCGGCGCCAGTGGTTGTTGCTCTGCTCCATGAGTCCGGCGGCGGCGAGGTTCTCGACGATGGGGCCGAAAAAACTGGGGGCGGTGGCGAGATAGTAGAAGAAGTTCTGATGAGTGGAGTGTTCCTGGTCGATCTTGGCGAGAAATTCTTTCAGCTCAGGATAGAGACTCTTATTGCTGAAGTCTCCGGTGAAATAGTAAAAGCGCTGGCTGAAGGAATCCCAGAGAGCGTCATCGACGCACTCACCGCAGTATTCTTTGATGTCCGCGTAAACTCGTTTGCGGAATTCTTCGCTCGACATCTGGCTGCGGGCGACACCGACCACGGCAAATTCGCGCGAGAGCAATCCGGCGCGGGCGAGGTTGTAAAGCGCGGGGATGAGCATGCGTCCGGTCAGATCGCCGGCGGCGCCAAAGATGACCATTACGCACGGGTCACCCAGTTTGCCGATCTTGGGTGGGGTTGCGGTGGGCTGTTCTACGAGTTGAGCCATACCTGGATCCTCTGGGAATTGCGATTTCTTGTGGTTCGCTTGCGCTGGTTATGCCTGTTAGTGAGCCTTGGCCGCGCCTGCTTCGACGTGACCTCCAAATTTTTGCCGCATGGCCGAGAGCATCTTCTCGGCGAAGGTGTGCTGCTGGCGCGAGCGGAAGCGCACGTACAAGGCGGCGGTCAACACGTCGGCGGGGACCGCTTCTTCGACCGCAGCTTGGATGGTCCAGCGGCCCTCGCCGGAGTCTTGCACGTAGCCTTCGTATTCCGAGAGCGTTGGATTCTCGGCCAGCGCCATGGCGGTGAGATCGAGCAACCACGAACTGACGACGCTGCCGCGGCGCCAGACTTCAGCGATGTCTGGCAGATTCAGGTCGTAACGGATATCCTCCGGCAATTCTTTGCTGGTGGCGTTCTTGAAGATGTCGAAGCCTTCGGCATAGGCCTGCATGATGCCGTACTCGATGCCGTTGTGGACCATTTTGACGAAGTGTCCGGCGCCAGAGGGGCCGCAGTGAATGTAACCTTCTTCGGAGGTGCCGCCGAGTTTTTCGCGGCCGGGAGTGCGGGGAATGTCGCCGATGCCGGGAGCGAGCGTTTTGAAAATGGGATCGAGGCGCTGGACGGCCTCTTTGGGGCCGCCGATCATCATGCAGTAACCGCGATCGATGCCCCAGACGCCGCCGCTGGTTCCCACGTCGAGGTAGTGAATGCCCTTGGGGGAGAGCTCTTTGGCGCGGCGCACGTCGTCCTTGAAATAGGAGTTGCCACCGTCGATGATGGCGTCGCCGGGCTGCAGATGCTGGGCTAACGCTTGCACAGTTTGCTCGGTGGGGCCGCCGGCTGGGACCATGATCCAGATGGCGCGCGGCGGGGTTAGCTTTGAGATAAGGTCGTCGAGCGACGACGAACCGGTCGCACCTTCGCCTGCCAGCTTTTTCACGGAGTCGGGGCTGAGATCGGAGACGACCAGCTGATGTCCGCCGCGCATGAGACGGCGCGTCATGTTCGCGCCCATCTTTCCGAGACCTACCATTCCTAATTGCATAACTTTCTCCTCGATAGCGTCAGACGTAGCTTCGACGCGTTTAGAGAGCTTTTTGAACCGCCGCTTGCAAGGCCGCTAGTCCGGCTTTCAGATTGCTGCCCAGATGCACGCGCAGGGCGCGCCGTCCGCGCTCGGCCAGAACTTGAAAATCTCCGCGGGCTTGCGCGGCTTTCACGACGCCGAAGGTGTATTTCTGTCCGGGCACCGGCAGTTCGACGGGATCGTCACAAGTGATTTGCAGAAACACGCCAGAATTCGGACCGCCTTTGTAGGCTTGTCCTGTGGAATGCAGGAAGCGCGGGCCGAATCCTAAACAGGTGGCCACACGCTTTTTGTCGCGAACGGCGTGGCGCATGGTCTGGAGCGTGGCTTCGTTCTCGGGGTTCATCTGGATGTAGCCGAGCACCGCGAAATAATCTCCGGTGTGAATGCGGGAGAGATGCGCCTTGAGGTAGCCGGCGAGAGATTTGTCGGAACCCGCGGCCTGCTCCAGATCGGTGGCATTCTTTTCGTCGGTGAAGAGTTTGATGCCGGAATCTTCGAGGATCGGCTTTTCGGCGGGAAGAGAGCCGGTTTTCTCGTATTCCGTTGTCAGATTGCGGGTGGCGATTTTGCTGGCTTCGACGTCGGGTTGGTTGAAGGCGTTGATGCCGAGGATCGCGCCTGCGACTGCCGTAGCAATTTCCCAGCGGAGGAATTCGGCGCCGAGATCGTAGATGTCTTTCATTGCCAGATGAACGACGGGGTGGCCAGCCTTTTCGATGGCCGCGACTTTGGCGTCCTGATCGGGGTCCGGGCCGGAGTCCAGGCGGACATAGACAAATACGCGGTCGTCGCCGTAGGCGTCGGGCGAAGCGAGAGTCTCGCGATCGACGGGAATGATTCCCTTGCCGATTTTCCCGGTGGATTCGGCGATCAGTTGCTCCAGCCATGCGCCGAGATCGGAGATGCCTGGAGAGGTGATGATGGTGACCTTGTCGCGTCCTTTGGTGGCCGCGGCTCCGAGAATGATGCCAAGCGAGGCGCCGGGATTTTCTTCGATGGCGACATCCGGGCCGCAAGCTAGCGACATGTTTTTGGCGCGGGTGAGGAACTCTTTGGTATCAATTCCGATGACTGCGGCCGGCACCATGCCGAAGTTGGAGAGAGCGGAATAGCGGCCGCCGATGGAAGGGCGGCCGAAGAAGACGTGCAGGAAACGGTCGGACTCGGCAACCTGCTGCATCTTCGAGCCGGGGTCGGTGATGGCGATGAAGTGGCTGCCCACTTGTACGTTGCCGACTGCCTGGCGAGTGCGCTCGAAAAAATATTGCTTGAAGATATTGGGCTCGAGCGTGCTGCCCGACTTACTGGAAACGATGAAGAGCGTGGTCGGAATGTCGATCAGGTGCTCGAAGGTCTTGACCTGGGCGGGATCAGTGGAGTCGAGCACGTGCAGATCGGGATAGTGGGTGGTGCGACCGAAAGTCATGCGGAGAACTTCGGGGCCGAGACTCGATCCTCCCATGCCAAGCAGCAGGACATGGCGGAAGCCGCGCTGCTGGACCTCTTTCGCGATCTTCTGCAGTTGGTCCTGCTGCGCGATCTGCTCATCGACGATGTCGAGCCAGCCGAGCCAGTTGGCTTCGTCGGCGCCGGTCCAGAGGCTGGCATCACGCTGCCAGAGGCGGCGCATTTTGCCGCCGGATTGCCAGTCCGCGTTCGCCGCCTGCACCGCTGCGGCCAGCGATTGCGGCAGGGAAGCCTTCAGTGTGTTCACGGTCTTCAGTGCGTCCACGTTCGCTCCGATCTTTGCTGCGATTTGCGATGCTCTGAGATGCGATTTAGTTTTTAGCCTGCGTGTTTTTCTCGATGGTCGCGAGCAGTTTGTCGAAGGCGTCGGCGAACAGCTTTACACCGTCGGTGGTCAGCTTGTCGGTGACTTCCTTCATCGAGATGCCGGCCTTGGCCAGATTGTCCATTACTTTTTTCGCGTCGCCCACGTTTTCGGTCAAGCTGTTACGCAGTTGGCCGTGATCGCGGAAGGCGTCGACGGTGGCGGGCGGCATGGTGTTGACGGTATCGGGGCCGATTAATTCCTCGACGTAGATCACGTCGCGGTAGTTGGGATTCTTGGTGCTGGTGCTGGCCCAGAGCACGCGCTGCGTCTGCGCTCCCTTGGCGGCGAGGGCTTCCCAGCGCGGGCCGCTGAAGATGTGCTGATAACTCTGGTAGGTGAGCTTGCCGTTGGCGATGGCGACCTTGCCTTGCAGATTCTTCAGAAAAGTTTGCTGATTCGGGTCGGCAGTATTCTTTAATTTGGCGTCCAGCATGGAATCGATCAGCGAGTCGATGCGGCTGATGAAGAAGCTGGCGACGCTGGCCATTTTCTTCAGATTCCCGCCGCTCTTGGCGTAGGTTTCGAGGCCGGCGATGTAGGCTTCGGCGACTTGCTCATAGACTTCCTGCGCGAACAACAGCGTCACGTTTACGTTGATGCCTTCGGAGATCAGTTGGCGGAACGCCGGGATGCCCTCGGCGGTGCCGGGAACCTTGATCATGACGTTGTCGCGGCCCACATCTTTCCAGAGGCGCCGGGCCTCGTCGATGGTCTCCTGCGTCTTGTGCGCGAGGTAGGGGGAGACTTCGAGGCTGACGTAGCCGTCGCGGAAGTTGGATTCCTGGTAGACGCCGCGCAGGGTGTCGGCGGCGTCCTGAATGTCGCGCACGGCGATTTTTTCGAACTTGCCAGTGGCGTCGAGATTTTTGTTGCCTGCCAGCGATTTGAGAACGTCGTCGTAGAGAGAGCTGTCGGCGATGGCCTTTTCGAAGATGGCGGGATTCGAGGTCATGCCGCGCAGGCCGTCATCGTCAATGTAGTGCTTCAGCTTTCCGGTGGTGAATAGGTCGCGGCGGATGTAGTCGAGCCACATCGACTGGCCGTAACTGAGAAGCTGCTTCAGAGGGTTGGCTTTCGCGGTTTCGAGAACTCCAGTGGGTTGCATCATTGCCTCCATACTTCTTGAATGACGGGCAAAAGAGAGCCGTTGCGGATGAATCGACTACTTACTTTCCCATGGCGGCGTGCGCTTCGCGAACGACCGCGTCCAGGGTGAATCCGAAATACTTCAACAAATCTTTGAGCGGAGCCGAGGCACCGAAACGATGCATGCCGATGATCCGTCCTTTGGGGCCGACGTAGCGATCCCAACCGAAAGTGGACGCCATCTCGACAGAGACGCGGGCCGTGATGTTGGCGGGGAATACGCTCTCTTTGTAGGTAGCGTCCTGTTGCTCGAAAATTTCCCATGAGGGCATGCTGACGACGCGGGCGTTGATGCCTTCGGTTTTCAATTTTTCGTAGGCATCCACGCACAGCGAGAGTTCGCTGCCGGTGCCCATGAGGATGACGTCCGGCTTGCCGTTGGGTGCGTCGGCGAGGATGTAGGCTCCCTTGGCGACTCCAGCGGCGGGCGCGTATTTCGAGCGATCGAGCGTGGGAAGATTCTGGCGGGTCAGGACCAGGGCGACGGGGGATTTTTTCAACTGCGCGATGACCTTCCAGGATTCGACGACTTCGTTGGCATCGCCGGGACGGAGCACGACCAGGTTCGGCATGGCGCGCAACGATGCGAGTTGCTCGACGGGTTCATGGGTGGGGCCGTCCTCGCCGACGCCGATGGAGTCGTGGGTGAAGATGAAAATCGAGGGGATCTCCATGAGCGCAGCAAGGCGGATGCTGGGCCGCATGTAGTCGCTGAAATTGAAGAAGGTTGCGCCGAAAGCGCGAATGCGCGAGATGGTCATGCCATTCACGGCGGCAGCCATGGCGTGCTCGCGCACGCCGAAATGGAGGTTGCGGCCGGCATAGTTACTGGCATTGAAATCGCCGGCGCCGTCGAATTTCAGCGTGGTCTTGTTGGAAGTGGCCAGATCAGCCGACCCACCGAT
>Ga0209698_10003702_pt1 | contig 16903 bp, 13 predicted proteins | sample LitLauG_LLR_2012_FD_187203 | JGI IMG/M metagenome (GOLD analysis project Ga0209698, IMG submission 187203) | Freshwater sediment microbial communities from Pennsylvania, USA - Little Laurel Run_MetaG_LLR_2012 (SPAdes) (version 2) | ecosystem: Environmental > Aquatic > Freshwater > Creek >...
CCCGCGCGCTGGATAGGCGAATAGCCGTCCGCCGCAAGATCTACCTTTCTGCGCGTGACGTCGCTGATCACACGCGAGGAGGCCCTCCAGCTCGGCTGCATCGAGGACCACGACGAGATTGAAGCGCTCATCGGGCGCGCATGGGAAGCCCGCGTGGAGCGGTTCGCGGACTCCACGGACATGTGCTCCCTGGTGAATGCGAAGTCGGGCGGATGCGCCGAGGACTGCGGCTTCTGCGCCCAGTCGCGCTTCGCGGACGCCGAGACGCCGATGCACGCGATGATGGAGCCCGAGCAGATCCTCGAACACGCCCGCGCGGCGGAAGCCGCCGGCGCGCACAGGTTCTGCATGGTCACCCAGGGGCAGGGTCTCTCCAAGCGCGACTTCGAGAAGTACCTGGCGGGCGTCCGGCTGGTCTCCGAGGAGACGAACCTGAAGCGCTGCGCATCCGTCGGCCACATCTCGGTCGAGCGGGCCAAGGCGCTGCGCGAGGCCGGCATTCAGCGCGTGCACCACAACGTCGAGACGGCCTACAGCTACTACAGCGAGGTCACGAGCACCGTCCGCTACGAGGGCCGCCTGCGCACGATCGACGCGGTCCGCGAGGCGGGCCTTGAGACCTGCGTCGGGGGCATCCTGAACCTCGGCGAGACGCCGGAGCAGCGCGTCGAGATGGCCTTCGAGCTCGCTGAGATCAACCCGACGAGCGTCCCGATCAACATGCTCAACCCGCGCCCCGGCACGAAGTTCGGCGACCGCGAGTTCATGGACCCGTGGGAGGCCGTCAAGTGGATCGCGATCTTCCGCCTGATCCTCCCCGAAGCGCTGTTCCGCCTCTGCGGAGGCCGCGTGGAGAACCTCGGCGAGCTCCAGCAGCTCGCCGTCCAGGCCGGCATCAACGGCGTGATGATGGGGAACTTCCTCACCACGCTCGGCAACGAGCCCGAGGATGACCGGATGATGTTCGAAAACCTCGGGCTGAACGTCGCGCGCCAGAGCGACAACGCGGCGAACCCCCGTCCGGACAACCGTTCGGGCTGGATGTCCGGCGAGACGCCCGACGTCGTCGAGGAGCACCTCGGCCGGCCCGACGGGCTCGCCGAAGGCGAGCTGAAGATCCGCCTGTGGGACCCGTCAACGCAGCTCCGCTTCCGCGCGAAGCGGGTCGTGCCGGCGCGGCCCGACGGCGCGCCCAACACGGCCCCCGTCTGTTAGCCGGGGCACTGCGAGCGAGATGATCGAGATCGAGGAGCGCCTGCAGGAGCTCGAGCGACTTGGTCTCAGCCGCCGTCTGCGCCTGATCAGCGGCCCGCAGGGACCGACCGTCCTGCTCGAGGGCAAGCCGGTGCTGCTGCTCTGCTCGAACAACTACCTCGGGCTCGCCGACCATCCGCAGGTCAGGGACGCGGCGGCGGACGCCGCCCGCCGCTGGGGCGTGGGAGCGGGCTCCTCGCGCCTGGTCTCGGGCTCGATGACGATCCACCGCCGCCTGGAGGAGCGCCTGGCGACCTTCAAGGGCACCGAGTCGTGCATCCTGTTCGGCTCGGGGTACCTCGCCAACCTCGGCGTGCTCGGCGCGCTCGCGGGCCCGGGCGACACGATCTTCTCCGACGAGCTCAACCACGCCTCGATCATCGACGGCTGCCGGCTCTCCCGTGCCGAGGTCGTCGTCTACCGCCACCGCGACACGGAGCACCTGCAGTGGTGCCTGTCGCGCCACGGCGGCCGCGGCGAGCGCGTGATCGCAACCGACTCGGTCTTCTCGATGGACGGCGACATCGCGCCGCTCGAGGAGATCGTCGAGCTCGCCGGCCACTACGACGCGCGCACGGTCGTGGACGAGGCCCACGCGGTCGGCAACCTAGGCCCGGGTGGCCGCGGCGCGATCGCGCGGGCGGGCCTCGAGGGCGAGGTGGATGTCCTCGTCGGCACGCTGGGCAAGGCGCTCGGCTCATACGGCGCATACGCCTGCGCGAGCGATGAGATGGTGCGCCTGATGATCAACACGTCCCGGTCGCTGATCTTCTCGACCGCTCCCCCTCCGCCCGCCGTCGCCGGCGCGCTCGCCGCACTCGACCTGCTCGAGGAGCGCCCTCACCGCGTCCAGCGGCTGCGCAGCAACGCCAGGGCGCTGCGCGGCGCGCTCGAGGCCGAGGGCTTCCCGGTGTCCGAGAGCGACATGCACATCGTCCCGCTGATCGTCGGCGATGAGCGGGACGCACTGCGCATCTGCCAGGAGTCGATCGATCGCGGCGTCTTCGCTCAGGCGATCCGGCCCCCGACGGTGCCCGCCGGCACGGCCCGACTGCGACTCGCCGTGATGGCCTCGCACACACCCGCCGAGCTCCGCAAGGCCGCGGGCGTGCTCGGGTCGGTCGCCCGCCGGATCGGCCTGGAGCCCGGCGCCATGACGCCGGCCCTCTGCGAGCTCGAGCCGGAGATCCTCGAGGACGGCGCGAGGCGCATCGACATGCCGGCGATGCCGCGGGGCCTGGGCGAAGAGGGCCCGTCCGGGGCATCCGAGGGCGCGCCGTTCGACTTCGAAGCCCCGTCCGCTCCGTTCGACGTCGAGCGCGAGACCCAGGTCACACGCGCGGCCTAGCGCCCGGGCATCCGCTCGGCATGCGCGGCCTCTTCATCACCGGTACCGACACGGGAGTCGGCAAGAGCATCCTGTCGGCGTCGCTTCTCGCCTCGATGCGCGCCGCCGGAGAGCCGGTCGTGCCCCACAAGCCCGCTGTCACAGGCGTCGGCGAGGAGGCGCCGGGGCCCTGGCCCGCCGATCACGAGCTGCTCGCGCTCGCCGCGGGGGTGAGCCCGGAGGCCGTCTCGCCGCTGCTCTACGAGCCGGCCGTCTCACCCCACCTCGCCGCACGGCTGGCCGGCGCCCCGCTGCAGCCACGGCAGCTGATCGAGGATGCCCGGTCCAAGGCCCGCGAGGGCACCCTGATCGTGGAGGGGATCGGCGGCGTGCTCGTCCCGCTCACCGACGAGTTCACGATCCGCGACCTCGCGAGCACACTCGGCCTGCCGGTCGTGATCGCAGCGAGGCCCGGGCTCGGGACCATCAACCACACGCTGCTTACCATCGAGGCGGCCAGGCGCGCAGAACTCGACGTGGCGGCGGTCGTCCTCACGCCCTGGCCGGCCGAGCCGCAGGAGATGCTGCTGTCAAACCTCGCCAGCATCGAGAGGCTCGGACAGGTCGCCGTCCACACACTCCCGGCGCTCGACGGGCCCGATCCCGTGCAGCTCAGGCTCGCGGGAGACTCACTGCCATGGCGGGGCTGGCTCGGCGACCGCGACCGCTGAGTGCCCGCTGCGTTGCCGCCACCGGCGGGTCTATATTCACGCTGACCCCGGGGTGGACCGGGTGACACGGACTTCTACCCAGGGGGACACCGGTGCTTGCAAGATCCCGTCGCGCAGCAGCAATCCTCGGAGCTTGCGCCGCCACGCTCCTCGCCATCCCCGGGAGCGCCGCCGCGACCGTCACGGCGTCGCAGATCACCTCACCGGCCAGCCCCGCCCTGCTCGTGACCGACGCCGGCGTGGAAGCAGGCGGGCAGCCGGTGACGGTCCAGGGCACCACCGTCGGGACCGGCAACGTGTCGCTGCGCTGTTACACCAACCCGAGCACCGGTACCGGCGGCTATGTCGCGATCGCTGAAGCCACGGTCACGGCCAACACGTTCACCGCCAGCGTCCCGCGCACCGCGTTCGAAAGCGCGAACTGTGTGCTGCGCGCCGTGCCGGTCGGCGACGTCGCCAGCCACCCGCCCGCCCAGGGCGCCCCGTTCCAGGGCCCGCGCGTGGTCACCTCGAGCTTCAGCTTCTCCCCGACGGCCGCCGGCCCGACCGGCTACACCTACGACGCTGTCAGCTCCACGCTCACCGGATACATGGAATTCGTCTCGCTCGGGAACTGCGGGCTGCAGAACTCCGGGCTCTGGAACACCGAAACGCTCGAAGAAAACGGCGGGCCGTTCTTCTGCAATGCGCCGTTGTTCGAAGGGGACACGACGATCGGGAAACGCTCGGACCTGCAGGTCGACGGCGTCGACTCCTACAGCCCTCCAGGGCTGCACAGCCTCGAAGGAAAAGAACGGCTCAACCACGCCCTGCCCGGGGGCAGCGACCTGACGGTGACCCGAGCGTTCGACCCGGCGACAGGGCTCGTGACGTTGCACGAGATCTCGCCGATCTTCCGGTGCGTGCCTGAAACAACCGCGCCGCCCACGCCGTCGAGCTGCACCAGCGTCGTTTCCGCGGGTGTTCAGCTCGAACGGACGTGGCAGACGACCAACGAAGATCATCTCGCGTGGATGACCGACACGTGGCGCTCCACCGACGGCCACGCCCACACGATCAAAGCCGACTACTACCAGGAATTCGTCGACAGCCCTGCCGGCGGCGCGTTCCTGTTCCCCGGCACGAGCAGCTTCACGCAGACGACCTCCAAAGGACAGACGATCTCGCTCCCGCAGGGCGCCGGCACGATGCTCTACAAGGTGCAGAGCACGACGCCCGATGCCGGCGACAACCGACACCCGCAGGGCGCCGTTGTCTACGACAGCGCCCCGAGCGAACCGCTGATCGTCAGCGCGCCCAGCACCGCCAACTTCGGCAACGCATTCGTGATGCCCTACCTGCGGACGGTCCCGGCCGGCGGCACCTACACGATCCGGATGGCGTTCGTGCAGGCCTACGGCCTCGCGGAAGTCAGCTCGCTGGCGGGCTCGGCAGCGGCCAGCTACCTCCCGAGCATCTCGATCACCTCACCCGGCGCCGGCACGCTGTTCAGCGGCTCGAGCTCGCCGGTGACGGTCACCGGCACCGCGTCCGACAGCGGCGCGCTCAGCTCGGTGACCGTGAACGGACAGGCCGCCGCGGTCGGGCCCGGCGGGGCGTGGAAGGCGAGCGTCAGCCTCACCCCCGGCGCCAACACGATCACCGCCGTCGCGACCGACCAGGCGGGCCTGAGCAGGAGCGCATCGGTCCCCGTCTCCTACCGGCGCCTGGTCCCGGGCGCCGTCAGCTCGAGCAAGGGCCTGGTGACCTTCACGGTCGCCTGCCAGGGCGTGCCCGGCAGCTCATGCGGGGTCGCCTCCACGCTCACAACGGTGGAGCGGCGGCGCTCGAGCCACATCATCGGGATCGCAGCGCGCAGGCCCAAGACGACGTCGCGCACGGTCACGGTGGGCGCGGCGAGCACGAGCATCCCGGCCGGAAGGACCGTGAAGGTCACGATCCGCCTGAACGCCACGGGCCGGTCACTGCTCGCGCGCTTCCACCGGCTGCCCGCCAACCTGCGGATCGTCCTGAAGGGGACTCCCGCCACGACCGAACTGAGCAGGGCGATCACCGTCAAGCCGGCGCCGAAGCGCAGGCACTGACGAACAGGACCGCGAGGCCGGGCTTCGCTGCGGCAGCTACGCGGCCTGCGCCGCCGCGACCATCGCTGCGGTGATGAGCTCCACGTCCTGCGGGCCGGTCACATACGGCGGCATCGCGTAGATCAGGTTCCTGAACGGGCGCAGCCACACGCCGTGTTCGACCGCCACCGCCGTCGCGGCGGCGATGTCGACGTCGTGGTCGAGTTCGATCACGCCGATCGCCCCGAGCACACGCACGTCGGCCACGGCGCCCACGTCCCGGGCGCCCTCCAGGCCGTCGCGCAGGCCCCGTTCGATCGCGCGGACGCTGCCCTGCCAGCCGCCGTCGGCGAGCAGGTCAAGCGACGCGAGCGCAGCGGCGCACGCGAGCGGGTTGCCCATGAACGTCGGCCCGTGCATCAGGCCGCCCCCCTCCCCGCCCGACACCGTCTCGGCGACGCTGGCGGTGCAGAGCATCGCGGCCAGCGTCATGTAGCCGCCCGTCAGGGCCTTCCCGACGCACATCACGTCAGGGGCGACGCCCGCGTGCTCGCATGCGAACAGCGCTCCGGTGCGCCCGAACCCGGTGGCGATCTCATCGAGGATCAGCAGCAGCCCGTGCTGATCGCAGATCTCGCGCATCAGCGCGACGCACCGCGGGGAGTGAAAGCGCATCCCGCCGGCGCCCTGCACGACGGGCTCCATGATCACCGCCGCGAGCTCGCCTGAGTGGGCGGCCGCGAGGTCGCGCACACCCAGGGCCCAGTCCTCGTCCAGGCCCCCGTCGAACCCGTCCGGCGGCCGGTCCGCGAAGACGTGCGAGGCGAGAACGCCGGCGAACATCGAGTGCATCCCGCCGACCGGGTCGCAGACGGCCATCGCCCCGGCCGTGTCGCCGTGGTAGCCGCCGCGCACGCTCAGCAGGCGCGTGCGCCGAGGATGTCCCGCGGCGCGCTGATACTGCAGCGCGAGCTTGATCGCGACCTCCACCGAGACGGACCCGGAGTCGGCGAGGAACACCCGCTCAAGGCCGTCCGGTGCGATCCGCGTGAGCCGCTCGGCGAGCAGCACGGCGGGCTCGTGCGTGAGACCGCCGAACATGACGTGGGCCATGCTCTCAAGCTGCGAGCGGACGGCCGCGTCGAGCGCCGGGTGGCGGTAGCCGTGGATCGCGCACCACCACGAGGACATGCCGTCGACGAGCTCGCGCCCGTCGGCGAGCTTCAGGCGCACGCCGTCCGCGCTCGCGACCGGCAGCGGCGCGAGGGCGGGCGGCAGCGCTCCGTAGGGATGCCACACGCGCTCACGGTCGAGCGCGAGAAGCTGGCCCCAGTCCGTCAGGCTCTAGTCCTCGTAGAGGGTGAAGTCGCGCTTGCGCGCGCCGCACACCGGGCAGAACCAGGTGTCGGGGATCTCATCGAACGGCGTCCCCGCCGGGATGCCCCCATCGGGGTCACCTTCCTCGGGGTCGTAGATGTAGCCGCATGACTCGCAGATCCATCGTGCGAGCGTCTCGGTGGCACTCATGCCCTGTGACTCTCCTTGCTCTTGCTCATGCGCGACAGACTACCGCCCGGTAGGGTCAGCCGATGCCCGCCGACGAGAACAACACGCTCCGGGAGCCCGGCCAGAACTACAACCCCGGCGAGCCGGTCACGCCGCGCCAGGCCGCATCGGTGATCGTGCTCCGCGGCGGCGCCGACAGCCTTGAGGTCCTGCTCGTGCAGCGCACCCCGAAAGCGCGCTTCATGGGCGGCGTGTGGGTGTTCCCCGGCGGCGCCGTCGACGCGCAGGAGGGAGCCGGCGACAGCGCCCACCGCGCGGCGGCGATCCGCGAGCTGCGGGAGGAGGCGGCGATCACCGTCGAGGATCCCGCGGGCCTCGTCAAGTTCTCGCGCTGGATCACACCGAAGGAGGTCCAGATCCGTTTCGACACCCATTTCTTCCTGGCCGAGATGCCCGACGGGCAGGTCCCGCAGATCGACGGCGAGGAGTGCGTGGACCTCGGCTGGTTCACGCCCGAGCAGGCGCTGGAGGCACACGCCGAGGAGCGGCTCGCGCTCGTCTTCCCGACGATCAAGCACCTCGAGCAGCTGCGCGAGTTCGCATCCGTCTCAGCGCTGCTGGACTACGCCACGGGCCGCGAGGTGCTGCCGATCGAGCCGCACGTGGTGGTCGAGGGCGAGGTGGCCCGGATCCTGCTCCCCGGCGAGCCGGGCTACGAGGACGCCTAGGGCTGCTGCTGTTGCTGGGCCGCGATCACGTGCGTGACCGCGTTGATCAGGGCCAGGTGCGTGAACGCCTGCGGGTAGTTGCCGAGGTGGCGGCCGGAGGACGCCTCGAGCTCCTCGGCGTACAGCTCGAGCGGCGATGAGTAGGAGAGCAGGCGCTCGCAGAGGTGCTCGGCGTCGCGGTGCTCACCGATCTCCGACAGCGCGGAGACGAGCCAGAACGAGCAGATCAGAAACGTGCCCTCCTCGCCGTCGAGCCCGTCGTCGGTCTCATCCGTGCGATAGCGCATCACGAGCCCGCCCTCAGTCAGCTCGTCGCGGATAGCGGTGACGGTCGCGCGCACGCGCTCGTCGTGGGGCGGCAGGAAGCGCATCAGCGGGACCAGGAGGTTGGAGGCGTCGAGCGCGTCGGTGTCGTAGTGCTGGCGGAAGACGCCGCGGTTGTCGACGCCGCGGGTGAGGATGTCCTCGCGGATTTCGTCCGCGATGGTCTGCCACCTGACGACGTGCTCGGTGTGGCCTCGCCTTTCTGCAAGGCGCGCCCCGCGGTCCATCGCCACCCAGCACATCAGCTTCGAGGAGACGTAGTGGCGCGGCTCTCCGCGTGCCTCCCAGATGCCCTGGTCGGGCTCGCGCCACGCCTTCGCGGCGCATTCGACCTGGTCGGTGAGCACGGGCCACAGCCGCTCGGGAATGTGGTCGCGCTTCTTGGAGTGCAGGTACACGGAGTCGAGCACGGCGCCGAACACGTCGTTCTGGCGCTGGTCGTAGGCTCCGTTGCCGATCCTCACGGGCCGGGCGCCCTCGTAGCCCTTGAGGTGGTCGAGCGTCGTCTCCTGCAGCTCCTTCTGGCCGCGGATGCCGTACATGATCTGCAGCGAGCCGTCGTCGTTTCGCTCCATGTCGGCGACGTACTGGATGAAGTCGTCGGCCTCCCAGTTCAGCCCGAGCGCGTGGAGCGCCCACAGCGTGAATGACGCGTCGCGCATCCAGCAGAAGCGGTAGTCCCAGTTGCGTTCGCCGCGCGGCGTCTCCGGCAGCGAGGTCGTCGGCGCGGCGACGAGCGCGCCGGTCGGCATGAACGTCAGGCCCTTCAGCACCAGCGCGGAGCGCTGCAGGTGAAAACGCCAGGGATGGTCGGGGTAGGTGCCGTCGGCGAGCCACGAGCGCCAGAAGTGGTTGGTGCGCGCCATGTGGCCTTTGGCCTGCTGCACGTTGTGGGGGCCGCCGAGGCCCTCGGTCCAGGACAGGGCGCAGAAGCACTTCTCCCCCTCGACCATCGTGTGCCGGCCGTGGACGCGGTTGCCCTCGATGCCCATGCGGATGTCACTGAAAAGACGGAACGTGGTGACGTCGTCGGTTGCGTCCATCATGCAGACGCCGTCCTCCCCGGTCTCCACGACGCTCCAGCGCGCGGGCGCCCTGCCGTAGTCGAGCATCGGCTCGCAGACGGTCTCGACCTGCACCTGGCCCTGGATGCATTCGACGAGGCGGACCAGCAGATGGTCGGCGTCGTAGTCGGTCGGCGGCCTGGTGTGGCTCGAGCCGTGCTTGTTGTCGTGCCACGGCCCGATCGTGAGCGCGTCGACGACGCGCAGCCAGCCCTGCGGGGTCATCCACGTCGTCTCGATCACGTTCGTGCCCGGGATGTAGCGCCGCCCCGCGGGAACGTAGACCCCGTAGGGGCCCACGCGCCAGGTGCCGGCGCCGCGGTCGAGCAGCGCGCCGAACACGGACGGGGAGTCGAAGTAGGGCAGGCACATCCACTCGATCGAGCCGTCGGAGGCGATGAGCGCTCCGGTGTGGCAGTCCGAGAGGAATCCGTAGTCGGCGATCGGCGGGAACGGGGAGTCGCGGCTCGACGCCGCCGAGCCGTTGTTCGACGGCGTCGCCCATCCCGCTGTCGCGGCCGTCAGGCGGTCGAATCCCCCCACCCCTACCAGGCCCCCAGATCGAAGTGCAGGCGCTCCACGCCGTCCGGCAGCGCGCCCTCCCGCTCCAGCTTGTCCAGGTGCGCGGCGAGCGTGACCGACGCCGCCGGGCGCAGCTGCGCGGGGACGTCCGGCCACGCGGCGTCGAGCAGCTCATCGGTCGTCCGCTTGCCCTGCGCGAGCGCCTCGCGCAGCGCCCTCTCGCGGGCCTGCCGGTGGGCGATGTACTCGCTCAGCTTCGCGTGAGGGTCCCAGACGGCGGGCCCGTGGCCGGGGCAGATGACCGAGAAGTCATCGCGCGCCAGCAGCCGCGAGAGCGCGTCCATGTAGCTGGGCAGCGCTCCCGGGTAGGGGGCGACGAACACGCTGCCCTCTCCGAGCACGGCGTCGCCGCTGAAGCAAGCGCCCATGCCGACGAGGGAGAAGTGGTCGACCGCGTGGCCGGGTGTCGCGATCGCCTGCAGCGGGCCGAACGCAGCGCCGTCGGTGAGCGTCACGTCGACATCGCCGGAGCCGGCCGCGAGAGGAGCCGGATGATGGCTCAGGAGCTGCTGCGCGCCTTCGTCGTGGTCGTGGTGGCGATGCGTCAGGGCAACACCCCCCAGTCCCCCGCGTTCGTCTATCGCCGTCAGGATGCGCACGAGGTGCTCATCGAGCAGCGGGCCCGGGTCTATTACCCATGCAGGACCGCGCCCGATCACCCAGGTGTTGGTGCCCGACAGCGTGAGCGGCCCCGGGTTCTCGGCCCTGAGCCGCAGGATGTCCTGGCGCGCCAGACGCTCGGTCTCGTCCCCCTGCGGGCCTGGCGGTGCGCTCACGGGCGCGACGTTAGCAATCGCCGCGCCCGTTGCTCGGCTGCGCTCCTAGCGTGAACGGGAGGACGAGCGCGAGCGCTTGCCCTGTCCCTGGCCGCCGCGCTCGCTGCGGGGAGCGCCGGAGCGGCCCGCGGGGCGTGCGCCCTGGCGCGGGCGCGACTCGTTGGACGGCCGCGGGCGCGATCCGCCGTTGCGGCCCGAGCCACCGGTCTTTGAGCTCATGCCGGCCAGCTCGAGCTCGCGGTCGAGTCCGAGCCCGCGGATCATGCCCGCGAGTTCGGCGCTCTGATCGCGCGCGACGAGCGTCACGCCGACGCCGCTCGCTCCGGCTCGGGCGGTGCGCCCGATTCGGTGAACGTAGTCGTCGCGTGTTGCCGGGATGTCGTAGTTGATGACGTGCGTGATGCCCGCCACGTCGATTCCGCGCGCCGCGACGTCGGTCGCCACGAGCGTGTCGACGACGCCGGCCTCGAAGTTCGCGAGTGCGCGCTCGCGCTGGCCCTGCGACTTGTCGCCGTGCATCGCGACGGCTTTGACGCTGCTGTTGGCCAGGCGCTTGACGAGGCGGTCGGCTCCGCGCTTGGTGCGGACGAACACGAGTGTCAGCCCGCGCTCGGCCTTGGTCAGCTCTGTGACGAGGTGGTCGACCTTGCCGTCGTGCGAGACGCTGACGAAGCGGTGTTCGACGTCGCCCTTGCGCTCGGCCGGGTGGGCGTGCTCGTGACGGCGAGGGCTCGTGGTGTAGGCCTTGGCGATCCGCCCGACCTCTCCCTCGAGTGTCGCCGAGAAGAGCAGCGTCTGGCGGTTCTCGTCGGTCATCTTCACGATCCTGTCGACGACGGGCTTGAAGCCCATGTCGAGCATCCGGTCCGCCTCGTCCAGGACGAGGATCCGCACGCGGCGCAGCGAGACGTCGCCGCGGTCGATCAGGTCGAGCAGCCGGCCGGGTGTAGCGACCAGGATGTGCGCGCGGCCCGCGAGGCGGGCCTGCTTGACGATCCCGGCACCGCCGTAGACGGCGGCGATCGACAGCGCCCTGGCGTGGGCGATCGGCCGCAGCTCCTCGACGATCTGGAGCGCGAGCTCCCGTGTCGGCGCGAGGATCAGCGCTGACGGGCGCGGGTCGCTGTCCCGCATGCGGGACACGAGGGGAACGCCGAAGGCGAGTGTCTTGCCGGACCCCGTCGGTGACTGCGCGAGCACGTCGTGCCCGTCGAGGATGTCCGGGATGACCATGCTCTGAACGGCAAAGGGCTTCTCTATGCCCATGCTCGCGAGCTCGGTCACGACGGCCTCGGACACGCCGAGGTCGGCGAATGATGCATGCTTCATGTGGTGCTCCTTCTGGCGGCCCGATGGCCACCGCTGCGGATGGAGATTCGACTGACCCCATCCGCGCTCGGAGCGCCAACAAAGACAAAGAACCTCACGGACGACTTCGCCGCCCGTGTTTCAGACGGTAGCAGCACGCGCACTGCCCGCCCGGGCGCGCGCGGGCAGCACCACCGGCTCCCCTGACTAGGAGAGCGAGGCCATGACGTGCTTGATGACCGTGTAGTCCTCGACCGAGTAGACGCTGAGGTCCTTGCCGTAGCCGGACTCCTTGAACCCGCCGTGCGGCATCTCCGAGACGAGCGGGATGTGGTCGTTGATCCACACGCAGCCGAACCGCAGCGCCTTTGACACACGCAGCGCACGTCCGACGTCGCGGGTCCAGACGGAGGAGGCCAGGCCGTAGCGGGTCGCGTTCGCCCACGCGATCGCCTGCTCCTCGTCGCTGAAGCGCTGGACGGTGATGACGGGCCCGAAGATCTCCTTCTGGATCATCTCGTCGTCCTGCTGCAACCCGGCGACGACAGTCGGCTCGACGAAGAACCCGGGCCGGTCGGCGGCGACGCCGCCGGTGACGATCTCCGAGTGGCCCGGTTTGCGCTCCAGGAAGCCGGTCACTCGCTCGCGCTGTTTGGCCGAGTTGACGGGCCCGAGCGTCGTGTCCGGCGAGAGCGTGTCGCCGATCACCAGGCCCTTCGCCTGCTCCGCCAGGCCCGCGACGACGTCGTCGTAGACGTTGCCGGCGGCGAGCACGCGCGTCGCCGCGGTGCAGTCCTGGCCGGCGTTGTAGTAGCCGGTGCCGGCGATCGTTTCCAGCGCGCTCTCGAGGCTGACGTCGTCGAACACGATCACGGGGGCCTTGCCGCCCAGCTCCAGGTGGACCCGCTTGAGCGTGTCGGCGGCGGTCCTGGCGAAGTGCTTGCCGGTGTCCACCGACCCCGTCAGGCCGATCATGTCGACCTCAGGGTGGGAGATGAGGGCCTGGCCCGTGGGGTTGCCCGGGCCCATCACGATGTTCAGGACGCCCTTCGGCAGGATCTCCGCGGCGAGTTCGGCGAACTTGATCGTGGTGACGGGCGTCGTCTCCGCCGGCTTGAGCACGATCGTGTTGCCGGCGGCGAGCGCCGGGCCGATTTTCCAGACCGCCATCATCAGCGGGTAGTTCCACGGCGTGACCTGCCCGATCACGCCGATCGCCTCGCGGCGGATCATCGACGTGTAGCCCTCCATGTACTCGCCTGTGGCCCTGCCCTCGAGCGTGCGTGCGGCGCCCGCGAAGAAGCGCAGGTTGTCGGCCATCACCGGTATTTCGTCGTTGGTGGCCGCTTCGATCGGCTTGCCGGCGTTCAGCGCCTCCAGGCGCGCGATCTCGTTTCCGTGCTCCTCGATCAGGTCGGCGAGCGCGAGCAGCGCCGTCGAGCGCTGAGCGGGCGTCGCGTTCGACCAGCCGTCGAATGCGCGGCGCGCGGCCATCACGGCGCGGTCGACTTCCTCGGGCGTGGAGATCGGCGCGCGCGCCATCTCCTCACCGGTCGCGGGGTTCAGAACGGGTTCGGTCTCGCCCTGGGGCGCGACGCTCTCGCCGTCGATGAAGTTCCTGAGCGTGTCGGTGGTCGTGGCCATCGCGAATCTCCTCGTGGGGTTTGTGGTCGTTTGCCGGCCGTGCCGGGCTACTGCGGTCCTCTCCTGTCAGCTCGCGGCTGCTCCGATTCCGAGCGCCTCGGCGACGGCAGGGTGGGTGATCTCGCCCCTGTCGACGTTCATACCCGCCTTCAGGCTCGCGTTGCGCTCGAGCGCCTCGTCGATCCCGCGGTCGGCGAGCTCGATCACATACGGCAGCGTCGCGTTCGTGAGCGCGTACGTCGAGGTGATCGGGACCGCGCCCGGCATGTTCGCAACGCAGTAGTGGGTGATGCCGTCCACCTCGAACGTCGGGTCCGAGTGCGTGGTCGGCCGCGAGGTCTCAAAGCATCCGCCCTGGTCGATCGACACGTCGACGAGCACGGCTTCGGGCTTCATCAGTTTCAGCTGCTCGCGCGAGACGACGTGCGGCGCCCTGCCGCCGTGGATCAGGACCGCGCCGATCACGAGGTCGGCCTGCGGGAGCATCTCCTCGATCGCGAGCGTCGAGGAGTAGACGGTCGAGGCGCGCCCCGCGAATGCGACTTCGAGCTCGCGCAGCCGGTCGATCGAGCGGTCGAACACGAACACGTCGGCCTGCATCCCGATCGCGATGAACGCGGCGTTCATGCCGACGACGCCGCCGCCGATCACGAGCACCGTCGCAGCGGCGACTCCGGGCACGCCGCCGAGCAGGATGCCGCGTCCGCCGAGCGGCTTCTCGAGCATGAACGCCCCCGCCTGGGTTGCGATCTTGCCCGCGACCTCGCTCATCGGCGCGAGCAGCGGCAGACGGCCCTCGTCATCGACGACCGTCTCGTATGCGATGCAGCGCGCGCCGGAGGCCATCAGCCCCTTGGCGAGGTCCGGCTCGGCCGCGAGGTGCAGGTAGGTGAACAGGGTCTGTCCCTCGCGCAGCAGCTCGACCTCGACGGCCTGGGGCTCCTTGACCTTCAGCACGAGCTCGGACTGCGCGAAGACGGCCGCGGCGTCGGGGACTATGCGCGCGCCCTGCGCCTGGAACTGCGCGTCGCTCATCGCGCTCCCGTCGCCGGCGCCGGCCTGCACGAGGACCTCGTGCCCGCGCGCCGCGAGCTCGCGGACGCCCGCAGGGGTTATCGCCACGCGGTACTCGTCGGTCTTGATCTCCGTCGGAATCCCGATCCTCATCCGCTCCCTGCTCCTTCCGCCGGCACCCGGCCGTGTTTGCGCCCGGGCCGGGCGCGTTGATTAGAGAATATGTTCATCGGGCGATCTCGCGCCCGCGCAGCGCGAGCCAGAACTCGATGCGGTCCCTGGCACTCCCGAGGTCGCGCCCGGTCAGCTCTTCCACGCGCCGCATCCGGTAGCGCAGCGTGTGGCGGTGGCAGTAGAGGGCGGCGGCCGCCCTCTCCCAGTGCCCGTTGTGCTCGATGAAGACGTCGAGGGAGCGCACCAGCTCGTCGCCGTAGTCGCCCTCGCCCTGCTCGATCGGGCCGAGCACGCTGCGGCAGTAGGAGCTGAGCGCGTCGTCGTCCTGTAGGGACAGCAGCAGCTGGAAGGAGCCGAGGTCCTCGTAGGTCGCGACGTCGGGGCCGTCGCCGTTGCGCATGCGCGCCGCCTCGAGTGCGCAGCGCGCCTCGTGAAAGGCCATCCGCAGCGCATGCGTCGGCGCCGGGCGGCTGACCGCGGCGGGCACCGAGCCGAAGCGCGAGGCGAGCTCGCTGCGGATCCTGCGCGCGAGGTCGAGCTCGCCGACTTCGCCGGATGCGATCACGACGCACAGCAGCGGTCCGCGAACCGCGACGAGGCTGGGGATGCCGGCGCTCTGCAGGATCCGTTCCACGGGGGCAGCGAGCGCGCTCGGGTCCTGCGGGCGGAACGCGAGGACGGCGATCCGCTCGCCGATCCCGAACGGCCGCAGGCGCGTCTGCACGTCCTCCGGGTAGAGATGCCCGGAGAGGACCTCGGCGAGGACGTCGCCGATCATGTTGCGCTGAAGCAGTTCGTAGCGTTCCTCCAGCCGCTGCGCGAAGGCACGCTCGGTGATCGCGATGAACGGCAGCTCATACGGGACCTCGAACAGCGGGAAGCCACGGGCCTTCGCCGCGTTCAGCAGGGCAGCCGGGATCCGTTTGTGGGCGAACCCCGTCCCGAACCCGAGCGCGGCGATCCGGTGACCGGACAGCCGCTCGATGTACTCGCGCTGCGCCCTCGCGCCCTCGAGCTGCATGCCCGTGGTGAGCAGCAGCTCACCGCCTTTCAGCCAGGGCGTGGGGTCCTCGAGCTCGGTGCTGTGCACCCAGCTGACGTGCGTATCGGCGGACTCCTGGCCTGAGAGCAGTGTCAGCCCAAGCTCGCCGATCAGGCTGGCGACAGTGAGCTCCAACTCTCAATCCGCTCCGAGGCCTCGGTGAGCACGGGGCGGAGGATCGCCTCGATCTCCTCGAACTGCTCCTCCCCTGCGATGAGCGGCGGCGAGAGCTGGATGATCGGGTCGCCACGATCGTCTGTCCGGCAGATGAGGCCGCGCCTGAAGAGCTCGCCCGAGAGGAAGCCGCGCAGCAGCTCCTCGGCCTCGTGGGAGTTGAAGGTCTCCTTCGTCTCCTTGTCCTTGACCAGCTCGATCGCGTGGAAGTACCCGGCGCCGCGAACGTCGCCGACGATCGGCAGGTCGCGGAGGCTGTCCAGCATCTCGCGGAAGCGAACCTCGTTCTCGAGCACGTGCCCGCACAGGTCCTCCCGCTCCATGATGTCCATGTTCGCGCTGGCGACCGCGCACGCGACCGGGTGCCCGCCGAACGTGAAGCCGTGATTGAAGAGCTCCTTGCCGTGCAGGAAGGGCTCGGCGATGTGGTCGCCCGCGATGACGGCGCCGAGCGGCGCGTACGCCGAGCTGATGCCCTTGGCCGTGGTGATGATGTCCGGCTGATAGCCGAAGCGCTCACACCCGAAGTAGTACCCGAGGCGGCCCCAGGAGCAGATCACCTCGTCGGAGATCAGCAGCACACCGTGGCGATCGCAGATCTCGCGCACGCGCTGGAAGTAGCCCTCGGGCGGCACGAAGCAGCCGCCGCCGTTCTGGACGGGCTCGAGAATCACCGCGGCGACCGTCTCGGGCCCGGCGAACTCGATCGCCTCCTCGATCGCGTCGGCGGCCCACAGCGGCTCGTGGTCTTCGGGCAGCCGGTAGGAGTTCGTGTTCGGCACGTGGATGCCACCCGGCGTGAGCGGCTCGAAGGGCTGGCGCAGCGGCTGCAGGCCCGTCGCGGTGAGCGCGCCCATCGTGACGCCGTGGTAGGCGAGCTTGCGGGAGATGATCTTGTGGCGCAGCGGCTGGCCCATCGCCTTGTGGTAGGCCTTCGTGAGCTTCCAGGCCGACTCGACCGACTCCGATCCGCCGGAGGTGAAGAAGACGCGGTTCAGGTTCCCGGGCGCGTAGCCGGCGATCCTCGTCGCGAGCTCTATCGCGCGAGGGTGCGCGTAGCTCCAGTTCGTGTAGAACGCGAGCTCGTCGGACTGCGCGGCGGCGGCTTCTCCGAGCTCCTTGCGGCCGTAGCCGATGTTCACGCAGAAGAGGGCGGAGAGGCCGTCCAGGTAGCGCTTGCCGTGTTCGTCGT
>Ga0209698_10003703_pt1 | contig 16902 bp, 15 predicted proteins | sample LitLauG_LLR_2012_FD_187203 | JGI IMG/M metagenome (GOLD analysis project Ga0209698, IMG submission 187203) | Freshwater sediment microbial communities from Pennsylvania, USA - Little Laurel Run_MetaG_LLR_2012 (SPAdes) (version 2) | ecosystem: Environmental > Aquatic > Freshwater > Creek >...
CTGGCCTCGCGCTCGGTGTCATAAACGAGGCTGAGAAGGAATCCTTCGTCCTCTGCCGAGGTGGCGCTCTCCGGCACGAAGATCGCCTCTCCCGCACCGCCTCGGAGATGTCTGGTTTCGCTCGTTCCGGTGGTCAGGTCATGCTTGATGAGTGCCCCACCCATGGTGAATCCGGCCTCGTCCTCTCCATCGTTTTCGAGCGCGGCGCTGTATCCGTAGCGATTTCGCCGTCCAACGACGCGCTCGTCAACCCGCGGGAACTCTTGGGGACGGTCGTCAAGCAGTTGAGTGATTACCTTGCCGCCCTGTGGGTCGATGCGCCACCGTTCCAGCACCGGCGGCCCCTCGTCGGGACCGGTCAGGTGCGTGGCGAACATCTTCGGATGCCGCACCAGGTCAACGATGACCGCTCCATCCTCGTCATAGGCGTTCATCGGGTGAAACACATAGCAAGGGTCGACATCGAACCACACCACATCGTCTGCACCGCCCTCGAGCGGAAGCAGTCCGACCCTGCTCTCATAGTCGTCCGACCACCGGTAGGGAAACGCGATTCCCTCGGCCAGGGCCTCTGGACTGAACACGACCGGAAGGTCGTAGATCACGGCAAAGCTGGCCGTGAGCGACATGTCGTGGATTGACACGGGTCCCCCGACCGGGATGTCCACCGTTCGTCGAACCCGCCCGTCCACTCCCACGACGCTGTACTGCACCTGGTTGCCCCAGGCCCAGAAATAGGAGATCGCATGCAGCTCACCGGTCTGCGGATCGCGCTTGGGATGTGCGGTATAGCCGCCTGGCAAGGTGCCCTGAAAATCCGATGCCCCGACGGTGTCCAGCTCGTAGGTCAGCTCATAGGGTCGGGCACCCGCCTCGACAATCGCGAACGTCTTGCCCGCGTGGACGATGACGTTGGTGTTCGGCGAGAAGTCCATTCCGTCGACGACGGGCCCGGGATGCGGCTGCTCGCTCAACGCAGCAGCCACGTCCGCCGACCGGACCCATCGATTCCGATACCAGCGTGCTGCGCCATCGGCGATGCGGATGCCGTGGACCATCCCATCACCGGTGAACCAGTGGTAGGTGGCTGGATCCGGGGGCGTGATCGGATTGGGGCCGTTACGCAGATACCGGCCGCTCAATGTGCTCGGGAGCGCTCCAGTCACCGGCAGGTCGGTAACCGTTTGCTCCTCGGCGACCGGGGCGTAGTTGCCCTGCAGGTACGGGCTGGTCAGGGTCATTGCGGCCTCCTCTACTTCCTAAGGCAGTTATATCCGATCGCCAACCCACGCGCTCGAGTTCACGCCAGGTCGGGGTGCCTCCTTTGGCGCCATGGCCGAGCGCTGCCCGACAGACGCCAGCGGCACTCAACGGATGGGTTGATCAATGCGACTGCCTGGTCGATCGCAGCGGACAGCGAATCGTCATGGCGTCTGCAGTTAGGACGTTGGCTCGTGGCGCGCACAGTCTCGCCGAACAAGAGTTCCAGCATCGAGCTGGAATGCGAGTCAGACTGTTTGCCTCATGAGCCGTCCGGACACCGAGTACGTGGCCGTCGGGGATGCTGACGTTGCCTACCAGGTCATCGGAGAGGGACCGTCAGACCTCCTCTTCTTCAACGGTCTTGGCAGCAACGTCGAGATGGCGTGGGAGGACCCCGACATTGCCAACTTCCTCAGACGGTTAGCGTCGCTTCGCCGCTTGATCTGTTTCGATCGACGAGGCACAGGGGCGTCTGACGGTGTGCCGCGTAACGCCATACCAACATGGGAGGAGTGGACGGAAGACATCGAAAGCGTCCTCAACGCTGTCGGGTCCGAGCAGACATCCATTCTGGCGACGGTCGATGCCGGCCCGATCGCGATCCTCTATGCCGCTGCACACCCCGAACGGGTTGAATCCCTGGTGCTGTGCAATACGACTGCCCGATATCTGGCTGCTGACGACTATCCAATCGGATTCTCACCTGAGGCGCTCGATCTCGTCATCGAGTTCCTCCGGACCCACTGGGGTACGCCGGAGTTCTTATCGCTTGCTGGTGCAGCTAGCCCCGAAGACCCAGTTCGCCGCGATGCTCTTGCTCGGCTCTTCCGGTCGTCGGTCACCCCGAGAACCGCGGCCGCCCAGTACGACTACCTGCTCCGGAACCTCGATGTCCGCCCGGTGCTCCCGCTCCTCCGAGCGCCCACGCTGGTCCTGAGCGCCGACAATCCAAATTTCCTGCCCATGGCTCATGGGCGCTATGTGGCTGAGCACATTGAGGGGTCCAAGTTCGTCGCGCTGCCAGGCGACGACATGCTGATCTTTAGTCAGCAGGACGTGATATTCGACGAAGTGGCCGAGTTCTTGACCGGTACGAGACCAGTAACCGATATCGACCGAGTTCTGGTCTCCGTACTCTTCACCGATATCGTCGGATCAACCGAACGTGCAGCCTCGCTGGGTGACCAACTGTGGCGGTCCCTGTTGGATCGCCATGATCACATTGTCCGCGAACAGCTTCGGATCTTTCGAGGTCGGGAAGTCAACACGACGGGAGACGGCTTCGTCGCTTCGTTCGATGGTCCGGCTCGAGCCATTCGTTGTGGCCAGGTGATCATCGACGCCACCCGAGCTCTCGGTATCGAGCTGCGTATGGGTCTCCACACCGGTGAATGCGAGGTGAGGGGCAGTGATCTGGGCGGCCTCGCCGTTCACATCGCAGCTCGCGTCGGTTCTTTGGCCTCACCGAGCGAGGTTCTTGTCTCGGGCACCGTCAAGGACCTCGTGGTCGGCTCGGGCATTGAGTTCAGTGACCGAGGTGAGCACGTGCTGAAGGGGGTGCCGGGGAGCTGGAAGCTCTACGCGGTCTGCGGCTGAACCGCAACTGCGAGCAAGTTCGTCTTCGACTCAATGACAGATTCGGACGACCGACGTACCCAAGGAGTCGTGATCAGGGATAGGTCAAGGTCACTGCTCCGGCTGCCGATGAACCGGCATGTCTGAGATGTATGCGATGGGCTTCGGAGCACGAGCGCGATCCGTCGTCAACGGGTGGTCGTGGTTTGTGCTCCTTGGTGGCCTGGCCCTCGTGTCAGCCTGTTCTTCCTCCGGTGCTGCACCCACAACGACCTTGCCGGCGACCGTGGTTGTGGTGCCGGCGCCTACCGGATTCGTCTCGGAGCCGACCGATCCAGTGAGCGGTGGCTCAACAGGGGCATTGACCTACGGCGAAGCCGGAGGTGCTGACTGCAGCGGTGTCGATCCCGTCAAGACTTCTGAGGCCATGTGGATAAGTAGCCAGCTTCGTCTCTATGGAAGCAACCCCGCATACGGTGATGACTATCTCATCGTGTGTGTGACGAAGGTGGACTCTGCATCTTCAGCGAGGACGACTCAGGAGGGGATTGCCCAGCGATACATGGGCAAGACTTCAGGGCTTTTTGGTTCGACGATTGTGCCGCTCGCTGTCCCGAATGTGCCAGGGAGCACCGGGATCACGCTTGGCTCCGGACCGACACAAGTCAACCAGATCAGCTTCGTGAAAGGCTCATACGTCGTCTTCGTCGTTGGTGCGTCCCGGCAAGCTTCCAGTGCGAGCGCCATCCAGCAGTATGCGACCTCGCTCGCCACTCAAGAGTACGCAGCCCTTCCAACCGGATAGGCGACCGGCGGCTCTTCTCACGGCGCCCGGAGGCGCCTCCGCCGCCGGGCGAACTTGGGCAGCCCATCAATGCGGTAGCCGGGTACGCCAGGAGCGATGAACGTGACCCTCTGCGCGCCGGTGCTCGCAGTCACGGCTCCTACGTGATGCTCAGCACTCCCGCCGTCACCTTGCCGTCGCCTGCGGCCGCGTCGTTGGTGACCGTGACACCGCGGTTGGACCCGGTAGGTGCCGTCGATGACACCGTCATGGTGGCGGTGATGGTGGTCGAGGTGATTGTGACCACGGTGAAGATGACGCCCTTCGGACTGGTGACTCTTGCCCCGGTGGCAAACCCGTTCCCGGAGATCGTGACCGGTGTCGTAGTGTTCCGGGCCACACACCCGGCCAACGGCGGCCAGACCGCCACCGGCGCAAACTCTCCGATCACGGTCGCCGGACTGACGATCGGGAATAAGGAGTTCGATGCCGAACTCGGTACCGAACTTTGGGGTGCCGTGTGGGAACAGCTCCTACTCGCCATCGGCTAGTCGAATCCGGCCGTTCAACCGAATCCTGCGTTCTAGCGCCAAGCCCACCCGTCCTTGCTATCGCCAACGCTTAGAACTTCCCGCCGAGCCGGCGAATCTCCTACATTGTGAAGTCCCCTTGAGGGGCTCCGGGGTCAAGGCAGCGGACAACACAATGCGTCGATTCGTTCGAGGTGAGTGTGGTCGCCGGTCTGACCGACCACAAGGGTACGCTCACCCGGTGCGACGTCGACATCGACTAGTCACGCTCATTGGGGTCGTCATGGTAAGTGCACCGGCCCTCTTGGGTGTATTGCCCACTGTCGCCGGCGCGGCCACCACGACGGCTCCGATCGCACCGGTCAATTCAGAGCTTCCCTGGCACACGGTCGTGTTGGATTCCCAGGGGATGCTCCTTCCCTGGTATCAGCCTCAGAATCTTCTCGGCTACGACAAGGTGCTCCATCTCGGATGGGGCTTCATCGAGCACAACGTTCCCGACCAATCGGGGACTCAACTCAAGACCTATCTTACGAACTCGGTCTTCGATGGAAGCACGCTCCAGGGTGCGTATTGGCAGAGCAATCCGGCGATGACGTTCGGATCCTTCGTCGATTCCGCTCTGGCCTGGTATCCGTATTCGGGTGATCCAGTGGCGATCCGGACGGTGGGGGCGATGCTTCAATACGCGATGAAGCACGGGACCACTCCGGCGAACTGGAATTGGGCCAATGTTCCGTTCCCGACTGGATGCGGCAATCAGCGCGAGTACGGACGGTGCCTCTCCGACGTGCCCAAGAACTTCTATGGCGGCATCGAGCCGGACAAGGTGGGCGAGTTGGGCATCGGCTATGCCCTCTTCTATGAGATGACCCGCAATCGGAGCTATCTCAATGCAGCCATCCACTGCGCCGACGCACTGGCCAAGCACGTCCGCCCTGGGGACAATGCCCATACACCATGGGCCTTCCGGGTTGACGGACGGACCGGCCGCACGCTGGATGGCGAAGAGTTTGGCGGAGCCGTCGTTTCCCCGCTGCGCCTCTTTGATGAGCTGATCCGGATCCAGAGGGGCGACGTCAGCGCGTACGAAAGAGCACGCCGGGTGGCATGGAGGTGGCTGGACTCCCACCAACTCAATCCGAAGAGCCCCATCTTCGATGACTGGAGCGGCTACTTCGAGGACGTCCCCAAGGACCAAGGTAACGTCAACCAGGCCGCGCCGACCTATACGGCCCTGTACCTGCTCAACCTTCGTGACCCCGCACGGCTTGACCCCCAGTGGCGAGCCCATGTCCACCATCTGATCGCATGGGTCGACCAGCACTTTGGAGTTGGACCATTCGATGGTGCGACAGGAATCAACGAACAGGGCCCGTCAAACGGTGGCAGCTACCTGTGCTGCTCGCTAGCCGGCCTGGGTAGTGACACTGCCCGATGGGCCGCCGTCAACGCCTTGTACTTCGAGAAGACCGGTGACAACCAAGCACGAGAGACTGCATACCGGTCGCTGAACTACGCGACGTACTTCGCCAGTTCCGATGGTCGCGTCTCATGCTGTGGGCAGAGCTTTGGATCGATCCAATACTGGTTCAGCGATGGCTATTCAGACTACCTACGCAGCTTCAACTGGGCGATGGCCGCAATCCCCGACCTCGCTCCAAAGGACGAGAGTCACCTCTTGGGTTCGACGTCGGTGGTCCAACTGGTCACCTACGGCCACAGCAAGGTCACATATCGGACCTTTGATGCCGACGCAATCGACGCGCTCCGCTTGAATTTCATGCCGAAGTCGGTCGAATCGGGCGGCCGATCACTCGTCCAGAGACGCACCCTCGTCGGTCAGGGATACACCCTTCAGGTCTTAGGCGGCGGGAGCTTCGTCCTCCGGGTGCACCACCTCCACAGCGGCAATGTCACCGTTGCCGAATGACCCTTCTGCAGGGCGGGCACAAAAAGTCCTCCCATCAGGTGCGTATCGACAACACAGTTGGTGACGTGCGAGAAGCCGGGACGTGTGGATCAGATAGTTCCGGCCCGCTTGGCAGGCTCGATGCGGACTATGGCACGGGTGTGGAGCACGCGATTGTGAGGCCGGAAGGCTCGCCCTCTGTGGCATACCTGAACGACGGGACGGCTATCCCGCCCATCCGGCGAAGCTCCTATCAATGTCAAGCCCCTTCGAGGGGCTCCGGGGTTTAGACAGCGGACAGATCAATGATGAGCCACTCGTTCGTCGAGGGCATGCTCTTACGAAGTCACGCGTCTGGTCGGCGGTGGCCCGGGACGCGGGTCGGCGATTCGCTGGGAAGTCAGTCCCGAGGGACGACAGATAGGGGAAGAGTCAGACCCACGACCCGGGGATTCAGCCGCGAGGAAGGTACTTGTAGACCTCGCGGGCGACGTAGCGCTTCAGGATCCGGATGACGTCCCGCTTGGTCCGTCCTTCCTTCACCCGTCGCTCGAAGTAGTGGGTGGTCTCGGGATCGTGTGCGATCCGGACCATGACGATGCGCCAGAGCGCGCTGTTGGCCTGGCGGTCGCCACCCTTGTGTAGGCGCAGGTGTCCGGCGCTGCGTCCGGAGCCCGCCGGGATCGGCGACACTCCGCATAGGTGGGCCCAGGCGGCCTCGGAGTGGAGCCGTTCGGGGTTGTCACCGACGGCCACGAGTAGCGCTGCAGCGGTGTCCGGGCCCACGCCGCCGTGATGCCGGGAGGAGCTTCTACGATGGTCATGGCCGTCCCTACTTTCCTTAACGTGGATGGGGATGGCACGGCCGTCCCCGATCGGAGCGACGGGCGGTTCGACTTGTTGGCGCAAGCCGGACCAATCACCCTCCTCTGGGACGGGACGTGCCATTGTCAATGTGCTGGCTGGAAGGGCCCGGTCGACGACGCCCGAGGGCACCACATGACTTCAAGTCAGACCGAACGCTCGAGTTCTCCCGAAGCTATTGAGGACCAGCCGGACAGCGGTGGACCCTGAGGACCAGTGTCATTGATAGGGGACATTTAGGCCATATGCCCCTACTGGGTGAGGTATTCGTCTACTGGGTGAGGTATTCGTCGAGCTTTGCCAACGACAACGCCATGCCCGCCTCAGGCTGCGACGATGCTGGAGATTCGCGCTGCGCCGGGAGACCGGGATTGTCAACTGTGGGACGACAAGGGAACTTCGCCCCTTCACAATGAGCCTGGGTCGTACTTGGATGTGGGCAAGAGGTCGCTGCCCGGGGGGCCAGTTGACCGGCCAAGTTGGGAGGTGGCTCGATGAGCGCTCCAATCAATCTCGAATCCTTGCCCGAGGTGTCAGTGGCCGGGGTCGGGTCCTATCTGCCAGAGCATCGAGTTTCTAATGAGGAGATCCTCAGGTATCTACACCCGGCCCGGCCCGACGGCAGATTGCTTGAGCCGGAATGGGTGGTGCGGCACCTCGCCATTGAGGAGCGTCGGCTGGACTACGAATTCGGCGGTCGACGCAAGCGCAGTCGGGCTGAAGGCGGCATCTATGACGGCGATCTGGCATTGCGGGCGACGTCATCAGCATTGGACGATGCTGGAGTCGAGGCCGGTGATGTCGACCTGTTCGTCCATGTCAGTTCTACGCCGGACACGGTCACTTGCCAGGACCACTTCCGCTACCTGATGAATGAACTCGGACTACGCCGTGACGTCGACCTTGTCCACCACAATCTGGGCTGCGCGGGTCTGGCCCCTGCCTTTCGCACCGCCGCCGCCTCGCTCATGACTTCGGTTCCATCCACGGCCGTCGTGGTGGCGAGCAACTGCCCGTCGGGCTACTTCGGTCCCGACGTCCACGACTACTACTACAAGCACCCGAGCGGCATGGGCTGGCTGGCACCTCTGATGTTCGCCGACGGCGCGGGTGCCCTTGTGTTCCGCTCGGCCCCTCGCGAAATAGGCGGCAACCCGAAAGGACTGCTGTCGGTGCGCTACGAGACCAATCCAGACGTCACCCTCGTGACCTATCCCGCGGGCGGATGTCTCAACCACACTTCAGAGGCCAACCTCGCCGACAATGTCTTCTTGATGGATGGAGCAAAGGTCGCGGAAGTCTTCGTCCCGCTCATGATGCGGAACTTCGAGATGCTCCAAGAGGACTGGCCAACCAAGATCAAGCCGGCTGTGGGCACCGACTTCGACATCGACTCAGTGGCTCGCTGGTACTTGCACCAAGCGAACGGCGTGGTGGTCCGCCAGGCCGCAGAGATGCTGGGCCTCCCGCTCGAACGAGTCCCGATCGGTGTCGACCACTACGGGAACACCTCGGCCGCCAGCACGCTGATCCTGCTCGACGAGGACCGCCGGGCTGGCCGGGTCCACGAGGGAGACCTGATCGCCTGCTTGTGGATTGGGGCTGGCAACGGCGCGATGAATGGGTATTCGACGATCGTGCTGTGACCGCTGCCCCGATTCCCCGACGGACGGGTGGATCGCCATTGCGCCGTCCGGTTCGCGCGCCGGATCACCGGCCTTCTTTGCGCCGCACACCACCCAGGTCGTGTAGCTCTGAGGTGAGTTGGCGCCCCATGAGTAACTCCACGGCCGCCTCGGGAGACCGGTCTCCCGCCAGCATGGCACCTACCTGCTCGGCGACGGGCATCTCCACGCCCGCTTGGCGAGCCAGGGCCAGTACACCCGGTGTGGAATCCACCCCCTCGGGGACCATGTTCGTTTCGGCCAGGATGTCGCCAAGCGTCCGGGACTGCCCCAACGCCACCCCAACTCGGTGGTTCCGACTCTCTGGGCTGCTACAGGTCGCGATCAGGTCGCCGTTGCCGGCCAGGCCCAGGAAGGTCAGAGGATCCCCGCCCAGAGCAACGCCCAGTCGGGCCAACTCGGCCAGGCCCCGGGTGATGAGAGCGGCGCGACTGTTCCAACCGTAACCAAGGCCATCGGCGACGCCCGAGGCGATGGCAATGACGTTCTTAACCGCGCCGCCAATCTCGCATCCGAGGACGTCGTCGCTGGTATAGACACGAAAATGAGCGCTGTTCAGAAGGGACTGAAGCCAACGTGCGATGTCAGCGTCGGGGACGGCCACCACAGTCGCCGACGGCTGCCCCGCCATGACCTCGCGGGCCAGGTTTGGACCGGCGAGCACGCCAATCCGGGCACGGTGACCGGGTCCGAACAACTCCAAGAGGATCTCTGTGGGCCGCAGGAGCGTGCCCTGTTCAATCCCTTTGGTCAGGCTCAGCGTCACCACGTCGGGACCGACCAGAGGAGCGAGTTGTTGGGCAACGCCTCGCATGTACTGCGCCGGGACAGCCATCACCAGCAGGTTTCGATGTTCTACAGCCTCGACCTGGTCTGTCGTCGCGCTCAGTGCCTGCGCCAGGGGGAAGCCGGCAAGATAGCTCGGGTTCTCATGACGGGTCAAGATTGCTTCCGCTACTGACGGCTGGCGGGCCCACACGACGGTGTCGAATTGCTTGGCCAGCATCGACGCCACGGTTGTTCCCCAAGATCCGGCACCGATCACTGCGATCCGCACGTCGCTCCCAAGGTTCGGACCACTGTCGCAGCCAGCCCGGGGGCTGAGTTTGGCCCCGGTCGGGCTCCGGGGCTGCCCCCCGTCGCTCATGGTTGGGATTCCCCCCCATACATCTCTTCCACCACGACTCGGTACTTGTCGATCACGACATTCCGCTTGACTTTGAGCGTCTGGGTCATCTCCCCGGAAGCAATGGCGAATTCGTGATCGAGGACTCGATAAGCCCGCACATGCTCGACCTGGGACCGTTTGGCGTTGACTTCCTCGACGATCTGACCGATGGCGTCGTCGAGGTCAGGATCGACGGTCAGTGTTTCTAGTTCGACCGCCTTTCCTCGCTCATGGCCCCACCTGACCAGCGCTTCGATATCCAGGGTGAGCAGTGCGGTGAGATAACGCCGCCCGTCGCCAATGACGACCGCCTCCGACAGGAGCTCGTGGTTGCGCAGATCCGACTCGATGTCCTGCGGGGCGACATTCTGGCCGGCGGCCGTGATGATCAGGTCCTTCTTCCGGCCGGTGATGCGCAGATAGCCATCGTCATCGAGGACCCCCATGTCACCCGAGTGCATCCAGCCGTCCCTGTCAATGAGCTCGGCAGTTCCTCCGGGATCGAGGAAGTATCCACTGCACACGTTGCCACCCTGCACCAGAATCTCGCCGTCATCGGCGATGCGCAGTCGCACGCCAGGGATGGGCCGACCGACCGTTCCCACCCTGTTGTCCTCCGGTGAGTTGGCGGTGGTCGGACCGCAGGTCTCCGTCTGACCGTACAACTCGAGCACGGGCAGACCGATGGCCCCGAGCCAACGGAGGAGCTTGGGATGGATCGGCGCCGCCGATGAGACCATGATGCGGGCTTGGTCGAGGCCGAGCTCGCGGCGGATCAATGCGCCGACGGTCATGTCGAGCGCCTTGTGGGGTAGTGCCGCCCAGAGTCGTCCGCGTCTTCCGACTGCTTGTCGCTCCGCAATGTGCTCGCTCAGCTCCACAAAGCGGTCGACCGCCAGCCGCTGCCATGCCCGACTCCCATCCAGCCTGTCGAGGATCGCATCACGGAGCTTCTCCCAGATCCTCGGCACCGCGAAGAAGACCGTTGGGCGGCAGTCCCGCAGATCCTTGCCCACAGTGCCGAGGCTCCGTGCGAACCACGTCTCGCCGCCAAGAGCAGTGGAGGCAAACTCGCTGATCATCCGCTCCGCAATGTGGCTCAGCGGAAGAAACGAAAGAAACCGTTCGCCATCCCGCAGCTCGAAGACCGAGACAGCGCTTCGGAGAGTCCAGACAATATTGGCGTGAGTGATCATCGCCCCCTTGGGCGGGCCGGTCGTGCCGCTGGTGTAAACGAGCGTCGCCAGTTGTTCCGGCACAACGGCGGTAGCCCGGACGTCGAACAGGTCCGGCTCACGACCCAAGCGGTGCACTCCGACGGACCGAAGTTCGGCAAGCCTCATCACAAGTGGATCATCAAGCCGCTGGCCGTCGGTCAGGACGATGATCCGATCGAGCCTTGGAAGTTGATCTCGGACCTCAAGGACTTTTGCCAGCTGGCCTTGGTTTTCGACGAAGCAGAGGCATGCTTCGGAATGCCCCAGAATGTAGGCCACCTGCTCGGGTGAACTCGTCGGGTAGATGGGCACAGTCACGGCTCCACTACTAAGCAACCCGAAATCGGCCAGGTGCCACTCCGGCCGGTTGCTGGACAGGATGGCGACCCGGTCGCCTTGGGCGACCCCGACGTCGGCCAGGCCGGCGCCGACCTCGGCCACCGCCCGCCCGTACTCGGACCACGTCAAAGTTAGCCAGGCATTGGCACTGCGCCAGCGCAGCGCCGCTCGGTCAGGGATGACCTTGACATTGTGACGGAACGCATCGACGATCGTGTCGCCTTGAAATGACACTGATGCTCTATCGCCCATCTCATCCCCCCCGGGACACGATCGTAAGGATACGCCGCGTACGTAGGTCTCATCCACGAACCAGTTGCTACCCAACCGGTGGCGATATGGCTTGGCCGCTTCCATCAGGATCGTCGTGAAGCGCTGGCTCCACTGGAATAGGGTCACATGGTCGACCTCTATGCCGTGCTCAGCAAATAGCTCCTCGGTCGAGGTGCGACTCTCTCCCGGCAATTGGGGGCAGTAGTCCTTCCCAAACTGAGGATGGCGACGGTATGGTCGAATATGGCCAGTTGTCGGACAATCCCTCGCTGCTGATTCATCTCCATGGCAATGGATCTGGATCGATCCCGGAACCGTGCTTGCCGGCAGCCGCTGATCGACGATACCGGATTGCTTTCCGGCCCCCGCCATGTGTCACCAGTGTCTCGCCTGGCGATCTCGTGGCGACCACGCTCCGGGACTCGAGCGAGCGCACCTACCGACGTCCTCTCTCTCTAGCCTGATGGAAGGCTTCCCGGTCTGGAAGTATCGGTGCCGTGGCTGCCACGGCACGCGATCCCCATGACTACCTTGTTCGCGAGGTCGATGTCCCGGCCAGGGACTTGTCGCGATTCGAGCCGCTGATCGGATTCGACCGGTATTCGGAATTGAAGCGGACAGCGGGAGCCTCCAGCCGGAGCCTGCAGGGTCGGACCGTCTGGAACTTCAATTCGACTGCCTCCGGTGGTGGGGTGGCCGAAATGCTGGAAGTGCTCGTCGGGTACATAAAGAACGTTGGCATCGACAGCCGATGGCACGTCATGACCGGCGACGCCGAGTTCTTCTCGATCACCAAACGTGTCCACAACCGTCTCCACGGAGCATCCGGTGACGCCGGCGCACTCGGGTCGACGGAGGCAGAGCACTATGCGGCCGTGACAGCGGCGAATGCAACGAGCGCTCGGGGTCTTGTGCGGAGGAGTGATGTCGTGCTCCTGCACGATCCCCAGACCGCTGGGATGGCCGCCGCACTTGCCGAGACTGGCGCTCGTGTCGTTTGGCGCTGCCATGTCGGGCGTGAAGGGACCAATCACATGACCGACGAGGCATGGTCGTTTCTCCGTCCGCACCTTGCCGCATGCGAGGCGTACATCTTCTCGAGACGTCAGTACGTCCCACAGTGGATGGACACATCGCGAGTTCGCATCATTCCTCCGTCCATCGATCCATTTTCGCCGAAAAACCAGGAGATGTCCGACGTCGATGTCATTCGGACACTTCGGAGAATCGGATTGTTGGAACCTGACGGATCATCGACCCCCGGCACCTTCGTCCGAAATGATGGCAGACCGGGACTGATCGAGCGCCAGGCGAGGATCATTCAGGACGGCCCGTCGTTGCGACCTGATGACCGATTGGTGATCCAGGTCTCCCGTTGGGACCGGTTGAAGGACATGAGGGGTGTGATGGAGGGCTTCGCATTGGGGATGTCGGGGTATGCCGACTCCCATCTGGCACTGGTTGGCCCCCAGATGGACGCGGTGATCGACGACCCGGAAGGCGTCGAGGTCTTCGAAGAGTGCGCATCCGCCTGGCAGGCGCTTCCAGCCCAGGCACGGCGGCGGGTGCGCCTCGTAAGTCTGCCCATGGACGATGTCGACGAAAACGCGGCGATGGTGAACGCTCTCCAGCGTCACGCCACGGTGATCGTGCAGAAGAGCCTGATGGAAGGATTCGGTCTGACCGTGGCCGAGGGCATGTGGAAGGGCCGGGCCGTGATCGCATCGCATGTCGGCGGCATCATCGATCAGATCTCGTCGGGGACTGGCATCCTTCTCGAAGACCCTGCTGATCTCGCCGAGTTCGGCAGAACGCTCACAGAATTGCTTGCACATCCGGTAGAGATCACCCAACTCGGCTCACGGGCTCGCCAACACGTCCTCGACCATTTTGTTGGTGACGAGCACCTGGAGGCTTACGCCCGTCTCATCGAATGGTTGGGAACGTAGCCTCCGCCACACCCCGCGTGGAACAGATTACTGACCGGTTCGTACGGCTTGGACATCGGATGGCTGCTACCGACGGGTGCGCTGGTGGTCATCGCGGGACTCTTCCACTGTCGACGCCGATCCCGGACTGACCCTGCCCATTCCGGAGGACGTGGAGCCATTCGCTCAGACTCCCCAGCCGATCTGGCGTCCTCGCCTGCCCCTGCAACATGCCGATCGGTCTGCGGGGATCTCGTTAGCGGATGCGGCTATCACGGCATTGGAGCGGCCTGGCTCGCTCCACTCAGTTATGCCTCCGCTTTGCGGTAGAGGTCCAGGGAGACGACGAAGAACACCACGAAGATGCCCACACACCAGGCGATCGCCTGCCACAGAGCCGGGGACAGCGGCCCACCCTCGAATAGTGCCCGCACCGAGTCGATGACGACGCTGGCCGGCTGGTTGCGGGCGAAGGGCTGGAGCCAACCGGGCATCGTGGCCACGGGTACCAAGGCGGAGCTGGCGAAGAACAGGATGAACATCGGAAGGATCGCGGCGAGTTGGGCCGTCTGTGGATCCTTGACCGCGAGGCCCACTGCCGCGTAGACCCAAATGAACGCCCAACCGAAGAGGATGATCAGCCCGATGCCGGCCAAGCATGCGCCGAGGGTGTTCTCGAAGCGGAAACCGACAAGGAGTCCGAGTGCGATTATGAAGAACAGTGCCAGCACGCTTCGACAGAGGTCGGCCAGCGCGCGGCCCGCGAGGAAGGCAGATCGAGCCATAGGCAGACTGCGGAACCGGTCGATCATGCCTGCTTGGAGGTCCTGGGCAAGGGCCAGTGAAGTGGTCATACCGCCGATGAGCACCGCCTCGAGGAAGATTCCCGGTACCACATAGTTCACGTAGTCGACACCCGGCACATGGATGGCGCCCCCGAGCACATAGCGGAACAGGAGGAGAATGATCGCTGGCTGCACCACCGACATCACCAGCAGCTGAGGTGTGCGGATGATGCGCAGCAGGTTCCGCTTGGTTATCCCCATGAAGTCCCGAATCGCCAGACCCGGGGTCATGGAGGCGATCTCGCCACTGAGTCGCTGCATGGCGAGATCACTCATCGCTTCCACCTCCCACTTCGCCGGAGTCCGCGTGCCCGTCGGATATCGTCTCGTGACCGGTTAACGAAAGGAATACGTCGTCAAGCGACGGCCGCCGGATCCCGAGGTCATCGAGGGCGATGCCGTCGTCGTCGAGCGCCCGGCCGGCGGCGATGAGCACCTTCGCAGTCCCTTTGACCGCGAGGCTGACCTCTTTGAGGTCGACGTTGAGGCGGGGCGGAGCGCTGCCGAACGGGGCCACCAGAGCAGCGGCCCGCTCGAGATCCCCCCCGTTGGTGACCCTGATCTCGAGGACGTCACCCCCGAGCTGATCCTTGAGCTGATCGGCCGTTCCGTCAGCGACGACGCGACCGGTGTCCAACACGACGATGCGGTCCGCCAGATGTTCCGCTTCATCCATGTACTGCGTCGTGAGCAGGACGGTGGTGCCCTCGCCGACGAGCTCTTCGATGAATTGCCACAGATCATTCCTCGTTCGGGGATCGAGTCCAGTCGTCGGCTCGTCGAGAAACACGATCGGCGGCCGCCCGATAAGGCTGGCCGCCAGATCGAGCCGGCGACGCATGCCGCCGGAGTACGTCTTGACTGGCTTGTCGCCCGCACCGGTGAGCGTCATCCGCACCAGCGCATCTTGGGCGCGGCGCCTATACACCGCCCGGTCTAGGTGGTAGAGAAGACCGACGAGCTCGAGGTTCTCGCGCCCGGTCAACAACTCGTCGACTGAGGCGAACTGCCCGGCGAGCCCGATGAGGGAACGGATGGCCGTGGCCTCTCGCCCCACGTCGAGACCGGCCACGGTGGCACGGCCCGAGTCAGGCCTCAGCAGCGTGGTTAGGATCCGGATGAGTGTGGTCTTACCGGCTCCATTGGGTCCGAGCAGCGCTAGCACCCCTCCCGGTTCGACGGACAACGAGACATCGTCGAGAGCCAGTGTCGAGCCGAAGCGCTTCGTGACATTCTCAACCTGGACGGCAGCGTGCCATTCGCTCACCGGACGCATCGGCCGATTGGACGCAGCGTGGTGCCGGGGCCGCCGGATTTGCCCATTGGAACCATGGTGACCATGTCCTACCTGCCTGTCTTTCGACATCATCAGCGTGCGCCAGGCCCGCTGTCTTCAGATCGTGCGGCATCGGGGCTTCCCAACACAGAGGAAAACGTCCCAACTGGAGTGGGTTCAAGCCGGCCCCGTTAACGCGCCACATACCGCCGCGTAGGTGGATGAAGCGCACCATGGGATCGTAGGGGACATCAGCACCAACGGAACGAGACTGAGATACTGGACCCTCGCAGGAGGTCCCGTGCTGGACGACTCAGACGACATGGTGGATCGGCATCGGCAAGCCTGTAGGGCGTTCGGCAACCAGGTCGGTCTCGTCGGTGATCATTGGCAGGCCCAATCGCCATGCACTGAGTGGGACGCCAGAGCTGTGCTGGAGCATGTAATCGGTTTCCATGACGTACTTCTCCTTCGGCCGCTCGCGGCCAAGCCGCATCGCCCGAAGAGCGATCCTGTCGCTCGGTGGAAGGCCACCTTTGCTGCACTCGATCAGGTACTGAGCAGATCCGGTCTGTTCGATGGTGTCGTCGAAGTACCAGCCCTCGGAACCAATCCACCTTCCCAGATTGACGCCGCCCACATCGTGCCGTTGCTGAGCCTCGACGTGCTCGTTCATACCTGGGACCTGGGCCGGGCGGCAGGCCACCAAGTCACCCTCGATCGAGACCTGTGCCGAACGTACCTGGAACGCTTGCCGTCCGATGACGCAGTCCTGTCCAGAACGGGCATGTACGACATCCCCCGACCGCTGCCCGCAGGATCAGATGTACAAGCCGAACTCCTAGCCCGCCTGGGTCGTGACCCAGATTGGAGCCCCTGAGACCTATCCCCTTGTGTCAGTCGGAAGCATCCTGGGTACGCACCTACCCGGCCATGGGAGATGTTCGTGAGAGCGATCGGAACTGGCGACTACGTCAACGTCTGCCCTGAGCTGACCCTGAGAGCCATCTGCTCTAGCGCGATCGTGACCTTGAAGGGCACGTATGGGCATGCAAGCCGATCGTCCTCAATTGCATCAAGGGCTTGGGTCAATCGCTCGACCGCCAGAACCAGCTCATGAGCGGTACGCTCCACTTCGTTCATCGCCACGAGGTGTACCCCTTTCTTGTCGTCCGACCTGACAGTAGGCGGCAACAAGTGTTGCCAGTAGGGGCAAACGTCCTTTGCGAGCACCATTCTGAGG
>Ga0209698_10003705_pt1 | contig 16895 bp, 17 predicted proteins | sample LitLauG_LLR_2012_FD_187203 | JGI IMG/M metagenome (GOLD analysis project Ga0209698, IMG submission 187203) | Freshwater sediment microbial communities from Pennsylvania, USA - Little Laurel Run_MetaG_LLR_2012 (SPAdes) (version 2) | ecosystem: Environmental > Aquatic > Freshwater > Creek >...
GCTCAAGCATGCCGGTTTCATCCTCGTCGATCAGCTGCGGCAGGCCCTGCAATAACCCGACGCTTTGCGCTGCGCCCACGATGCGGTGCATGGAACGGCCGACCAAACAGGCGGTGCGGCCGGTCGCCTTAGCTGCGAGGATCGCGGTCTCGACGCGAGCGACATTTGAAGCGAAGGCGGTGACCGCGACGGCGCCGCGACACGCAGCGATCTCCTCGATCAGGCGTTCGCGCACATGGGCTTCCGAGCCGGCGCTGCCTTCGACGAAGACGTTGGTGGAATCGCACACCATGGCCAGCACGCCTTCTTCGGCCATGGCGCGGAGCGCGGCTTCGTCTGTGGTCTCGCCAATCAGCGGCTCGGGATCGATCTTCCAGTCGCCGGTATGCCACACCAGTCCAAGCGGGGTGCGAATGGCCAGTCCGTTGGGCTCTGGGATCGAATGTGTGAGGGTGATGAATTCGATCTCGAACGGGCCGAGGGAGAGCCTACCTTTGAGTGGAATTTCGGTCAGCTTCACCTTGTCCAAAAGGCCGTGCTCGCGCAGCTTTTCGCGCACCAGAGCGGCGGTAAAGGGCGTCGCGTAAACGGGCGTCTGAAAGCGCGGCCACAACCAACCTAAGGCGCCAATGTGGTCCTCATGGGCATGGGTGAGCACGATAGCCAAAATATTGTCGCGTTCGCCTTCCAGAAATTCTGGATCCGGCAAAATGATCTCAACCCCTGGGGTGTGCTCTTCCGAGCCGAATGTCACGCCGATGTCGACAATGATCCACCGCCGCGCCTCAGCTGGGCCATAGCCGTAGGCGTTCAAATTCATGCCGATCTCGCCAGAGCCGCCGAGCGGCAGAAAGACCAGTTCGTCGTTCGGCTGCGCCACCCTCAAAGCTTGCCGCCGTTCCGGCGGAAGACTTCAAGCAAGCCCTTTGAGGTGAGGTCCTGATCAAAATAATCTATGGTCGGAAATGCGCCTTCGAACAACGAAGCCACTCCCCCCGTCGCGACAGTTTTCATCGCCTTGCCGTACTCGGCCTTAATGCGGCGACACAGGCCGTCGATCATGTCGATCGATCCAAAATAAATGCCCGATTGCATGGCGCTCACAGTATCCTTGCCGATGACCCGGCCGGGATCGCGAATTTCCACGCGTGGCAGGCGGGCGGCCGCATCATGCAAAGCCTGCAGGGAAAGATTGATCCCCGGCAAAATGATGCCGCCTTCAAAACCGCCATCGGCGCCGACAATGTCAAATGTCGTCGCAGTGCCGCTATCGATGACGATGGCGGGGCCGCCATAAGCAATATAGGCGCCCACCGCATTGACCAGCCGATCTGCGCCTGCCTCGTTGGGTTTGTCGATCCGCACTTCAATGCCGAGCTTTAGCCCGTCTTCGCCAATTACCATGGGTTCAGCGCCGACATAACGACGCAAGAGATTACGCAGATTGAAGATCGCCTGCGGCACCACCGTCGAAATGATGCAGTCGCTGATGTCGGCGAAGCTGAGCTTGTTCAGCTCCATGATCTGACTGAGCCAGGGCGCGTATTCGTCAGCGGTGCGGGTGGTGTCGGTTGAGGCGCGCCAGTGACCACGCCAAGTCTGGCCGTCCCAGATGGCGAACTTGGTGTTAGTGTTGCCGACGTCTATGGCCAAAAGCATGGGAGACTATTCTGGTTTTGCAAAAATGACGTCGCCGGCGGCGACGAGACGCCGGCCTTCGGCCGAATCCAGTTCCAGTTCGCCGCGCGGGGAAAGCCCGGCGATGCGGCCCTCCAAGCTCGCGCCGCCTTGGGCGATGCGGGCGGTTTGGCCAAGCCCATAGGCGCGCTTCAGCCAAGCCTGTCGCAAAGGTTCAAAGCCCTCGCGTTCGATACGAGCCGCCCAGAGCGCCAGGCGAGCACGCACCTGGGTTAGAAATTCAAGCGCCGTCGGCGCCAGCGCGTCCGGCGCCAGCACATCGCGCAAGCTGATTGCCGGCTGATCGATGTTCTTCGGCGCCTCGAGCAGGTTGACGCCAAAAGCCAGCGCCACCCAAGTCGCTCGCCCAAGTGCGCCGCTATCGAGCATAATCCCCGCAGCCTTGGCAGCGTCGATCAGCACGTCGTTGGGCCATTTAAGGCTCGCGCGGCCGCCTCCGATCATGGCATCGAAGCTTTCAGCGATCGACACGCCCGCAGCAAAACCTAGAAACGCGATTTGAGGCGCCGGCGCCTCGGTAACGAAGAGCAGAGTGGCCGAAAGATTGCCTTCTAGCGAAGCCCAGGCGCGGCCGCGCCGGCCCCTGCCGGCGGTTTGACGCTTGGCGACCAACCACACCGGGCCAATTTCGCCCCGTTCGGCGCGCCGGCGCGCCTCCAAGATAGTGGAGTCAATTTCGTCAAACACTTCGACCGGCGCATTTGCGTCGATCATCACACAGGCTCTCTAAAAGCTTCGCCCGACCGCCCAATGCGCCGATTGTTCAAGTACGCCAAGTGCGATCACCAGCACGGGGAACGACAAAAGCGCCGCCGCCGAGGCGGTAACGAAAACCGCGCCGCTGGCGGGCGCCAGGGTTTGCGTCGCTGGCGCAAACCAGATCGCGGCCAGAAGGCGCAGATAATATCCCGCAGCGATCACCGCTGCGATGCCGCCGAGCACTGCAAGCCAGACCAGGTTGGCGTCCACCGCCGCGCGGAAGACCACGAACTTGGCGATGAAGCCCGCAAACGGGGGAATGCCGGCGATTGAGAACAGCAGCATCGTCCACGCCGACGCCATCCAGGGTCGCCTTTGCGCAAGCCCGGCAAGATCAGCCACAGTTTCGACGGCCGCTCCTTCGCGGCGCATGGCCAATATCAGCGCGAAAATGCCGATGGAGGCGGGCAGATAAAGCGCAAGATAAAGCAGCGCCGAGGATGGCCCCTCTGGGGCGCCGCAGGCCAGGCCCATCAGCACAAAGCCCATATTGCTGATCGAGGAATACGCCATCAGCCGCTTCAGATTGGTCTGCAAAAGCGCAGCGATGGCGCCCCACATCATGGAAATCGCCGAAAGCGCCACCACCACCTGCTGCCATTGCGCTGTGATCGCCGCGAACGGCCCGTAGAGCACGCGCGCCATCAAGACCGCGGCCGCCACCTTCGGCGCGGCGGCAAAGAAAGCGGTAATCGGGGTAGGCGCGCCTTCGTAGACGTCGGGGGTCCACATGTGGAAAGGCGCGGCCGACATCTTAAAGCCGAGTGCGCAAAGCATCAGCACCAGGCCGAAAATGATGCCAATGCCGCCTGCCCCCTCGTGCAGAGCCGCGGCAATGGCGTCGAAGCGAATGGCGCCGGTGAAACCGTAGACGAAGGACGACCCAAACAGGAGCAGCCCTGAGGAAATGGCGCTCAGCACGAAATACTTCAGCCCCGCCTCCGAGGAGCGCGCATCGTCGCGCCGCCACGCCGCCAACACGTAGGCGGCCAAGCTCTGCAATTCGACGCCAACGTACAAACTGATCAAGTCGCGCGCCGAGACCATGACGAACATGCCCAATACGGCGAGCACCACCAGCACCGGAAACTCGAAGCGCTGCTCTTTGGTCTTGCTGAAATGATCGGCGCCTAACGCCAGCGTGGCGCCGGCCGACCAGGCGATCAGCACTTTTGCAAATACGCCCAAACCATCGGCCACCAGCGCGCCTTGAAATAGCTCCACCGGCGCAACTGGGGCGTCGTAAATCGCCCAGGCGCCGGCGCCAAACAGCACCAGGACCGCCAGGTTGCAGAGGAAACCGAAGAGCTTGTCGCCGCCCCAGGCGCCGACAATGAGCGCCGCCAGCGCAAATCCGGCCAGCAATTCTTCTGGATGCGCGTGCGGCCAGCTGGCGATCAGGTCTTGCATCGGCGACATCATGGGGTAGCGCCTCCGGCGTAGGCCGAGACAATCGACTGGGCAGCGCCTTCGGTGAAGTGCAGCACGATCGAGGGCGCAAGCCCCATAATGAGCGTCGCCACCATAAGCGGCGCGAAGGTCACCCATTCGCGACCGTCAAGGTCGAGGATGGCGGAGAGCTTCGGGTTCTCGATATTGCCCAACGCCACCTTGCGATAGAGCGTGAGCGCATAGGCGGCCGACAGGATGACGCCGCTTGCGGCGGCAACCACAAACCAGGCGTTGATCTGGAAGGCGCCGACCATGGTGAGGATTTCACCGGGAAATCCCGAAGTGCCCGGCAGCCCGACATTGCCCATGGTGAAGAGCATGAACACCGCCGCATAGACCGGCATGCGATTTACCAGCCCGCCATAAAAAGCGATCTCGCGGGTGTGCATGCGATCGTAGACAACGCCGACGCACAGAAAAAGCGCCCCTGAGATGATGCCGTGCGACAGCATCTGATAGATGCCGCCCTGGATGCCCTGGAGGGTGCCGGAGAAAATACCGAGCGTCACAAAGCCCATGTGCGCCACTGAGGAATAGGCAATGAGCTTCTTCATATCGAGTTGGCGAAACGCCACCAGCGAGGCCCAGACGATGGCGATTGCGGAGAGCGCAAACACCATTGGGGTGAAGAAATGTGACGCATAGGGAAACATCGGCAGCGAGAAGCGCAGGAAACCGTACCCGCCCATCTTGAGCAGGATCGCCGCCAGCACCACCGACGCCGCCGTCGGCGCCTCCACGTGCGCGTCGGGCAACCAGGTATGCACTGGCCACATCGGCAACTTCACCGCAAACGACGCAAAGAACGCCAGCCAGAGCCAAAGTTGGACCCCGGGAGCGAAGCCGGCGCGCCCCGCGAACGCAATCAGATCGGGAATGCTTGAGGTATGGGCGATATTGATCATCGCCACGATCGCCACCAGCATCAAGATTGAGCCCAGCAAAGTGTAGAGGAAGAATTTGAAGGCGGCATAGACGCGCCGCTGACCGCCCCAGACGCCGATGAGGATGAACATCGGAATGAGACCGCCTTCGAAAAACAGATAGAAGAGCACAAGATCCATGGCGCAGAAGACGCCGATCATCAGCGTCTCCAGGATCAGGAAGAGGATCATGTAGCTGCTGACCTGCTTCTCAATCGACCAGCTCGCCAGAATGCAAAGCGGGGTGAGAAAGGTGGTGAGCAGAATGAGCGTCATCGACAGCCCGTCGACGCCCATATGATAAGAGAAGCCCAATGCCCATGGCAGATTTTCGACCAGCTGGAAGCCTTGAGCGGCGGGGTCGAAGATCGCGAACGCAAACAGGGAGGCAAAGAAGGTGGCGATAGTGACAATGAGCGTCAGCAAGCGCACCGCCGCGTCATAGCCCTTGTCTTCACCCCGTGAGAACACCCGCGCCAACAAAATCAACACCGCGCCCGCCCCAGGCAGGAAGGTGACGATCGAGAGCCACGGAAAATGCATAAGCTCGGTCATCGGGGCGCTCCAATGCCGGCCCATATCGCGTATGCGCCGAAAGCCACCGCCGCGATCAGCATCAAGAAACTGTAGTGGTAGACAAAGCCCGTCTGCAGCCGGCGCAAATTACGCGAGAAGAAGCGTGAGCTTGCCGCAACGCCGTCGGGGCCCAGACCATCGATGAGCTTCTGATCGCCGACTTTCCAAAGCAGATCCCCAAGCGCGCGCGCGCCCTTTACGAAGAAGAAGTCGTAGATCTCATCGAAGTACCATTTGTTATAAAGAAACGCCCAGACCGGGCCCTTGGCCAAGAATTTGGCTGCGCCCGCGTTCCATAGATAGAAAATCACCGCCAGCAGAAAGCCCGCAACGGTAACCCCAAGCGGCGCCCAAGCAACCCAGGCCGGCGCCTCGGCATGGGCGCTGCGAAGCGGGACAACGCCACGCCAGAAGGCCTCCGCATTGGCGCCCAGAAAATACGGCGCAAAGATTGCTCCAGCAAAAACTGCGCCCGCAGCCAGCACCAAGAGCGGCGCCAACATCACCCAGGGCGATTCATGAGCGGGAGCAGATCCGTCGGGGTTTGGCGCCTGGTGATGATCATGATGCGCCGGGTCTGGTTCAGCTTTTGCCACCCCACCGTGTCCCGGCGAATGCGCACCCGCGTGCGCGGCGCCGCGATAAACCCCTTCGAAGGTCATGAACGCCAGTCGCCAGGAATAGAAGCTCGTTAGGAAGGCTGCGCCAATGCCGCACCAGAAGGCAAATTGCGCGCCGATGGCGGTCGAGGTGAAGGCGCTCTCGATGATCGCGTCCTTGGAATAAAAGCCCGCAAAGCCCCCAATGCCGGGAATGCCGAACCCGATCAGCGCCAACGTGCCAATGATCATCATGGCCCAAGTGATCGGCATGGATTTGCGCACCCCGCCCATATTGCGCATGTCTTGCTCGTGATGAAGACCTACGATCACCGAGCCCGCGCCCAGGAACAATAGCGCCTTGAAGAAGGCGTGCGTGAAAAGGTGGAACATCGCTGCGTTGTAGGCGCCGACCCCGGCGGCAAAGAACATGTAGCCGAGCTGGGAACAGGTGGAATAAGCGACCACGCGCTTAATGTCGTTTTGGGCAACCCCGACGGTGGCCGCAAACAAGGCGGTAGTCGCACCAATCACGGTGACGAAACCCGACGCATATGGGGCCAACTGGAAGAGCGCGCCGCAGCGACACACCATAAAGACGCCAGCCGTGACCATGGTGGCTGCGTGGATGAGCGCCGAGACCGGCGTTGGACCCTCCATCGCATCGGGCAACCACACATGCAGAAAAAACTGCGCCGATTTTCCCATCGCGCCGATGAACAAAAGCAACGACACCGCCTCAACGGCGCGGATGTGAAAATGGCCAATGCCGAACATGAGGTTCGCATGCGCGCCGGCGGCGGTAAAAACCTCATCATAGCGGATCGAGTGATAGCAAAAGAAGGCCATCATGATGCCGAGCGCAAAGCCGAAATCGCCTACCCGATTGGTGATGAACGCCTTGATCGCTGCGTCATTGGCGCTGCGCTTTTGAAACCAAAAGCCGATCAAAAGGTATGAGGCGACGCCCACCCCCTCCCAGCCAAAGAAGAGCTGCAACAAGTCATTGGCGGTGACCAACGCCAACATCGCAAAGGTGAAGAACGCAAGATATGAAAAGAAGCGCGCGCGGTGGGGATCCTCGGCCATATACCCCCAAGAATAGACATGAACGAGGAAGCTTACGGTGGTCACAACGACGAGCATGACCGCCGAAAGCGAGTCGATGCGCACGCTCCAGGTGGAGTGGAACTGTCCCACGTCGATGAAGTTGAAGAGTTCAATCAAATAGGGATGGGCGTTACCCCAAACAAACGAGATGAAAATCGGCCAAGACAAAGCGAGCGAAACGCCAATTGAGGCGGTGGTGACAATCTGCGCGATGCGATTGCCAATATAACGCTGCAGGAGGCCCGCGAAGGCGGCCGCCAGAAGCGGTCCAAGCACAATCAGCACCTCGGGAGAAAATTGCACGCCCTTAGCCCCGCATCTGATTGATGTCTTCCACCGAAATATCGCCGCGGTTGCGGAAGTAGGTGACGAGAATGGCCAAGCCGACGGCGGCCTCCGCGGCGGCGACCGTCAACACCAGCAAGGCAAAGATTTGGCCCTCGAGATTGCGCAGGAACGCGGAGAACGCCACCAGGTTGATGTTGACCGCTAAAAGCACCAATTCGATCGACATCAGAATAATGATGACGTTCTTGCGATTCACGAAAATGCCGAAGACGCCGATCGTAAAGATCGCGGCGGCGACGACGAGATAATGCGTGAGCCCGATCTCGAGCATGTCAAATCCCCTGCCCCGGACGCACGTCCTTAAGTTCGACCGCCTGCGAACGACGGCGCCCGACCTGATCGGCGATATTCTGGCGTTTCACACCGGGGCGATGGCGAAGCGTCAGCACGATCGCGCCAATCATCGCGACCAAAAGGATGAGGCCCGCCATTTGAAAGAGAAGCAAATAGTCGGTATAGAGCACCCGTCCGATGGCCTCCGCATTGGTGACTTCCGACGCCTCGCTCGGCCCCAGGGAAATTGGCGCCCCGCCCGCCGAGCTCGCCGCGCCGGCAACCAAGACGAGTTCAAAGAGCAGCGCTCCCGCCACCAACAAACCGGCCGGCAGATATTGCACGAAACCCTTTTTCAGCTCGGTGAAGTCGACATCGAGCATCATCACGACGAACAGGAACAACACCGCCACCGCGCCGACATAGACTACCACCAGCAGCATCGCCAAAAATTCGGCGCCGAGCAGCACAAAGAGCCCGGCCGCGTTAAAGAATGTCAGGATCAAAAAAAGCACTGAGTGAACGGGATTGCGCGCGCTGATCACTGCAAGCGCGGACAACACCGCGATCGCCGCCAGCACATAGAAGGCGATAGCCGCCAGCATCATCCCCGTCCCTCGTTGCGCGCCGTCAGCGATACGGCGCGTCTAGTTCAAGATTTTTGGCGATTTCCCGCTCCCAGCGGTCGCCATTGGCGAGCAAACGCTCTTTGTCGTAGTAAAGTTCTTCGCGCGTTTCTGTCGCGAATTCGAAATTCGGCCCCTCGACAATAGCGTCAACCGGGCACGCCTCCTCGCAGTAACCGCAATAGATGCATTTCACCATATCAATGTCGTAACGCGTGGTGCGGCGCGAACCGTCTTCGCGCGGCTCGGCCTCGATTGTTATGGCCTGGGCCGGGCAAATGGCTTCACACAGTTTACAGGCGATGCAGCGCTCTTCGCCATTGGCGTAGCGGCGCAGCGCATGTTCTCCGCGAAAGCGCGGGCTCAGTGGGCCCTTTTCGAAAGGATAGTTCACGGTCGCCTTGCGGCGCACAAAGTATTTCATGCCGAGCATAAGCCCGCCCAGCATGTCGAGCATCAATGCGCCGCGTACGGATTGCAGGATGCGCGACACTTAGTGGGGTCTCCTGAGCGCGTCGCAACGATAATTGCGATATTTGCCGCCATCGGCGTGTTGGCTGTCGCTGATCATGATTGCGACGCCGCGTGGGCAGTGCCGATTGGCGGCGATGTCTGCGTCGGCTGAGCCGTGCTGCAGACGATCGTAGCGGACGTCAAAAGTGTTGTCCGACGCGGGCGTGATAGGCGCCGTCTGGCAGGCGCAAAGCGCCAGCAAAGCGGATGCAATGACAAGAATTCTTCCGGGCATCGTTAGCCTCCTGCGGCCGCATGCGCAGCGTTTGGGGTCATGAAGGTGACGTAGCCCGCGATGACGGCGACAGCGGCCAGCGAAGTCGGCAGAAAAATCTTCCAGCCAATCCGCATCAATTGGTCGTAGCGATAACGGGGCACAATCGCTTTCACCATCGCGAACATAAAGAAGACGAGCCAGATCTTCGCATAGAGCACGATCATTCCGGCAAACGAGGTCCAGAAAGGATTGAACCCAAGGCTTTCGATCGGCCCCCACGGCAAATTCCAGCCGCCCAGAAATAGAATGCTCATCATCGCGCACATCAACACGATGCTCAGATATTCGCCGATCTGATAAAGCAGGTATGGGGTCGAGGAGTATTCCACCGCGTAACCGGCCACCAATTCTGATTCAGCTTCCGGCAGATCGAACGGCGGACGGTTGGTTTCTGCGAGCGCGGAGACAAAAAACACCACCATCATCGCCAGCATCGTGACGCCCACGGGGATGTTGTAGGGGAAGTTCGCAAAATCGAAAATTTCAAAGCCGTGCCAGGCCCAAATCCCCGCTTTCTGGTGGTCGACGATGGCGGTCAGGTTGAGCGAGCCCACCAGCAACAACACGGTAATGATCACAAAGCCAATAGAGACCTCATAGCTCACCATCTGCGCTGCGGAGCGGAGCCCCCCGAGGAACGGGTATTTCGAGTTTGACGCCCAGCCGCCCATGATGATGCCGTAGACGCCGAGTGAACTGATGGCGAAGAGATAAAGAATGCCAACATTGAGGTTGGCGATCACCCATCCAGGCGCCCACGGGATCACAGCCCAGCCTACGAAAGCGAGCGTAAAGGTGACGAGTGGCGCGAGGATGAAAACAGTTTTGTTAGCGCCTGCGGGAACGACGATTTCCTTCAGCACGAACTTCAAGAAATCCGCAAAGGATTGCAGAAGACCGAAGGGACCCACCACGTTGGGGCCCTTGCGCAACTGCACCGCAGCCCAGACTTTGCGATCAAACAAGAGCAGGAAGGCCAGCGAAATCAGCAAGCCGATCATGATCAGCAAAATCTGACCGACGCCGCCCCAAAAGCCCAGGATCGGGCCCCATGCGTGGATAAGCCCGCTCATTCGGCCGCCACTTTCATGCCCGTGCGTTCAGCTCGCAGCCGCGAGCACGCAGCCATCGTCTTTGAAGCGCGCGCGATCGGATTGGTCAGATAGAAGTCCGTGATTACGCTTTTGATCGGCTCGCTTGAAAGTTGGCCAGGCGCGCCGAGCTTGGTTGGATCAAAGCCTTCAGCGTCGGCCGCTCCCGGGGCGTAACCGACATGGCCAAAAGTCGGGTGATCGGCAATCATCTTGGCGCGGAGCTCACCCAGCGTATCGTAGGGGAGGGTCTTGCCCAGCAGCGCCGATAGCGCGCGCAGGATGGTCCAATCCTCTTTCGCATCGCCCTTCGGGAAGGTGGCGCGCTCGCCATATTGGACGCGTCCTTCGGTATTGACCCAGGTTGCGTCCTTTTCTGTGTAGGCCGCGCCCGGCAAAACGATATCGGCGCGGTGAGCGCCTTTATCGCCGTGGGTGCCGATATAGATGATGACGCCGGAACTCGGCAGTTCAACTTCGTCGACCCCCAACAACAAGAGCGTATCGAGGCCGCCTTGCAGCATTTCGCGCGCGTTCAGGCCGCCCTGGCCCGGCAAGAAGCCCAGATCAAGCGCACCCACGCGCGCAGCTGCAGTGTGCAGGACGTTGAAGCCGTTCCAGCCTTGCTTGACGGTGGCAAGCCTCGCAGCGGCGTTGAGGATGGCCGCCCCATCGCTGCGCGCCATCGCCGCGCCCGCCAAAATGACCATCGGAAATTGCGCCGCCTTAAGGGCGTCTGCAAAACCGCCAAGCTTGCCAAGCGCCTCAGCCCCGGCGCCCAGATGCTCGTAAGGATAAGTGAGATCGACGGCTTCGCCGACCAGGCCGATGCGGGCGCCGCGCAGATAAGCCTTGCGCAGACGCGCGTTCAGCACCGCTGCTTCAGTGCGCGGGTTTGCGCCGATGAGCAAAATCACGTCGGCGCTATCGATGCCAGCGATGGTGGAGTTGAAAAGATAGCCCTGGCGCGGCCCCTCGCCCAAGACCGCGCCGAAGGGGCGGCAATCGGTGTTCGACGAACCAAGGCCACGCAAAAGATCGAGCGTGGCTTTCATGCTCTCCGCGCAGGCGAGGTCGCCGGCGATAGCGCCAATTTTCTTGGCGTCGCCGGATAGCGCCTTAACCGCCGCGGCGAGCGCTTCGCCCCAAGACGCCGCCCGCAGCCGGCCATTTTCGCGCAGCAGCGGTCGGTCAAGACGCTGGCGTTGCAGACCGTCCTCGGCATAGCGCGTCTTGTCAGAAATCCACTCTTCATTGATCTCTTCATTGAGGCGCGGCAACACTCTGAGCACCGCATTGCCGCGCGCATCAACGCGAATGTTGGCGCCGAGCGCATCCATCACATCGATGGTTTCGGTTTTGCTGAGTTCCCACGGCCGCGCATTGAAGGCGTAAGGCTTGGAGGTGAGCGCCCCGACCGGGCAGAGATCAATCACATTGGCGGAAAGCTCGCTGCTGAGCGCGGCTTCCAGATAGGTGGTTATCTCCATGTCCTCGCCGCGCCCCGTAGCGCCGAGTTCCGGCACGCCAGCGATCTCGGTGACGAAACGGATGCAACGCGTGCATTGAATGCAACGTGTCATCACCGTCTTCACCAGCGGACCCATGAACTTTTCTTCGACCGCGCGCTTGTTCTCATCAAATCGCGAGCCGCCGCGGCCGTAGGCGACAGATTGGTCTTGCAGATCGCATTCCCCGCCCTGGTCGCAGATTGGGCAATCGAGCGGGTGATTGATCAACAAGAATTCCATCACGCCGTTGCGGGCTTTCTTCACACCCGGCGATTTCGTGACGAGTTCATTTGGAATATTGTCGCGCGCCGGGGGCAAGTCCTTCACTTGCTGGGCGCACGAGGCCACCGGTTTTGGGCCCCCTTTGCCGCCTACCTTCACCTCGATGAGGCACATGCGGCAATTGCCGGCGATAGACAAACGCTCGTGATAGCAAAAGCGCGGAATCTCTGCGCCGGCGGCCTCGCACGCCTGCAGCAACGTGTATTCCGGAGGAACGTCGACTTCGGCGCCGTCGACGAGGATTTTAGTCATAAGTCGTCCGCTTTCGCGACACGCCGCATGGACGATTTATTGCGTCGCATCAAGGGGGCGAAAGGTCCAGCGTGGCGGAAGCCATGGTCCCAGGTTTATGCGAACGGCTCGCAACAATGCGGCTCCGTTTCGCACCTCAAACCTTCGTCAGTGCGCCCGCGCCCACAACCGTGGTCCATTCTCGCACGCGCCAGGACGAAACCACCTTGTTGATGACGTAGGGATCGGCTTCGGCGAACGCCGCTGCGGTGGCGGCGCTTGCGGCTTTGAAGAGCAAGAGCCCTTGTGGGGGATCATCGGCAAAGGCCCCGCCAAGCTGAAGCTCGTCGCGCGCCGCCGATGCATTGGCGTGAGCCAAATGCATCGCCCGGTGGGGGGCGCGGCGTTTGCGGAAATCGGCGGGATACTCATAGAAGAGGCAAAAATGCTGCATCGGGGCTACTCCGCCGCCATAGCCGCGGCGCGCACTTGATGGATGCCTTTAGCGGCGCGGTAGCGATCAATGCGCTGTTCGATCTCACCGCGGAAACAGCGAATGAGGCCTTGGATCGGCCAGGCGGCGGCGTCACCCAGCGCACAAATGGTGTGGCCTTCCACCTGGCCTGCCACATCCAACAATAAATCGATTTCACTATGTTCGGCCTCGCCTTTGGCCATCCGCTCAAGCACCCGCCACATCCAGCCCGTGCCTTCTCGACACGGCGTGCATTGGCCGCAGCTTTCATGTTTGTAGAAGTGGGCGATGCGCGCGATGGCGCGGATCATGTCGGTGGACTGGTCCATGACGATCACCGCCGCAGTGCCCAGCCCGGAGCGATGCGGGGCCGCCATCAGCGCATCGAAATCCATCAACATGTCTTCGGATTCGGCTGCGGTAATCATGCGCACTGAGGAGCCGCCAGGGATCACTGCTTTCAAATTGCCCCAGCCGCCGCGCACCCCGCCGCAATGCTCCTCAATCAGCTGCTTCAGCGGAATGCTCATCGCTTCTTCCACATTGCACGGCTTTTGCACGTGGCCGGAGATGCAAAACACCTTGGTGCCGGTGTTATTGGCGCGTCCAATGCCGGCGAACCATTTGGCGCTGCGGCGAATAATGGTTGGCGCAACCGCGATGGATTCCACGTTGTTGACGGTGGTGGGGCAGCCATAGAGCCCGACATTCGCGGGAAAGGGCGGCTTCAAGCGGGGCTGGCCCTTCTTGCCCTCAAGGCTCTCCAGGAGCGCGGTTTCCTCGCCGCAGATATAGGCCCCCGCACCGTGATGCATGTAGATGTCGAAATCCCAGCCATGGCGATTATTTTTTCCGACCAGCTTTGCCTCATAGGCTTCCTTGATGGCGCGCTCCATGGCTTGGCGCTCGGCTACGTATTCGCCACGGACATAGATATAGCAAACGTGCGCGCCCATCGCGTAAGAGGCGACCAGGCACCCTTCGATCAGCAAATGCGGATCGTGGCGCATGATATCGCGATCCTTGCAGGTGCCGGGCTCGGATTCGTCTGCGTTGACGACAAGATAGTGCGGCCGCTCTTTGATTTCCTTAGGCATGAACGACCATTTGAGCCCGGTTGGAAAGCCCGCGCCGCCGCGTCCGCGCAAACCGGAATCCTTTACCTGCTGAATGATCCAGTCGCGGCCCGCTGAGATGATGTCGCCGGTGCCGTTCCAGGCGCCGCGCAGCTTGGCGCTCTCTAAATCTGCGCCGCGGGCGCCATAGAGATTGAGAAAGATGCGGTCTTTGTCGGCGAGCATTCCCAGTCCCTCAAATCTTCGGCGTCAGCGTCATGAAAAGACGCACGCCAAACCATAGCGCTCCGACCGCGGGCGCAACCACGCGCATGTCGGTCCAAGCCATGTGCTGCACAAAATACATGTACCCGGCCAGGCCCACGCAGCCGAGCACCACGGAGGCAAACATGAGTGGTTTGCCTTGCCCACCGGCAAACGGCATCGCCAGCGGCGCGAATGCGACGCGGCGACGGTTCGGGATGACGCTCTTGTTCGGTGACGAATTAAGATCGCTCACACCTTCTCCGGCAATCCTGGAATTGCGGCTTGTCGCGCCAACGAGCCGTCGAAGAGTGTAGGGTCAGTCAGCGTTTGTGGGCCGCCTTCTGGCGCGCTGGCTTGCCGGTTAATAGCCGACCCCGGCTCAATTTTTTCTCCGCGTGCGAGCTTATCCATCAGCTGCTCGAGCGCATGCGGGGAAAGGTCCTCGAAGTAAAGATCGTCAATGGCGACCACTGGCGCATTCACGCAAGCTCCAACGCACTCGACTTCCTCCCACGAGAACATGCCATCCTGAGAGACTGCGTGTTGGGCGCCAATGCGCGATGCGCAAACAGCCTTCAAGTCATCGGCGCCGCGAAGCATGCATGGCGTGGTGCCGCAGAGTTGGAAGTGATGCTTGCCGACCGGGGCCAAGTGAAACATCGTGTAGAAGGTAGCGACTTCCAGCACGCGTATTTTGGCCATGCCAAGCAAATCCGCGATCGCCTGGATAGCCGGCTCGCTTACCCAGCCTTCCTGCTTTTGGACCAGCCACATGACCGGAATCACCGCCGAGGCGCGACGCTCGGCGGGATATTTGGCCAACCACCAATTCACCCCATCCATGGTTTGAGGCGAAAACGCGAAACTGTCAGGCTGAGCAATGGCGAGACGGCGGACCGACATTATTCCCTCACGAAGTCCACGCGGGCGATCAGCCCGTTTCTGACGGTGTAAATCGCCAGCGCCCGAAATGGCGCAGCGTCGTTTCCGCGCGAAATGCGCTCCTCGTCAACCACCACTTGGCCCACACAGACGCGACTAAGGAGTTCGGCGTGATTTTCAGGGTGCTCGGTAAACAGTTTTGCATAACGCTCGCGGACCCCAGCTATGCCCGATTGGGCAGCCGGTCCGTGCAAATCCGCCAGCACCGCGTCAGGGGCATAGCAGGCGCAGAAACGCTGTAGGTCCTGGGCGTTATAGGCGTCGAGTTGGGCTTGAACCACGTCAACTGGGCTCATCAATTGCCCTCCGCGCGAGCCCGGGCGTCAACCGCCTCGAGCCGACCTAAAGCGCGCTTGGCGGCGTCAATCTGGTGCATGATGGCGGCGCGGCGATAGGCGCGCAGATAGCGCCCGATCAGCGGCGCGCGCGCGCCGAGCCCTTGGCGCACAACCAGCAGCAAAAGAAACGCCGGCAAAATCGCAAGCGACGCGATGCCTTTTGGCGGCGTCGGCGCGTCGGGGACGAGCGAGGGATCGGGCACGAAAAAAGCCACCCGGAAAGGCAAGATCACAAAACCTACCAACGCACCGATAATGAGCCCTTGGATGGCGGCGCCCACCAGCACCCGGGTTGGATGATGTTCGACATGCTGGGGCTTGAAAAAGATGAACGCATAGAGCGCAAACAGAATGGTGAAGCCGCCGACCACCAGCGGTTCGAGCCAGGTGAGAATGTGGGGATGCTCGGCGGCGAGTTCGCTCACCACCGCGCTCGTCGGGGTCACCGATCGATCTCCCCGAACACGATGTCGAGGGAGCCCAGCACGGCAGAAACGTCAGCGATCATGTGCCCGCGGCAAAGGTGATCCATGGCGTGCAGATGCGGGAAGCCAGGGGCGCGAATTTTCAGGCGATAAGGCTTATTGGAGCCGTCGGCGACCAGATAGACCCCAAACTCGCCTTTTGGCGCCTCGACACAGCAATAGACTTCCCCTGCGGGGACGTGAAAGCCCTCGGTGTAGAGCTTGAAGTGATGAATGAGCGCCTCCATCGAGCTCTTCATCTCGGCCCGGCGCGGCGGCGCGAACTTGGATCGCTCCGGCATCACCAGGCCTGGCGTCTTGCGCAGCAACGCAAGGCATTGGCGCATAATCTTTGTGCTTTCCCGCATTTCCTCCACCCGACACAAATAGCGATCGTAGCAATCGCCATTTTTGCCGACAGGAATTTTGAAATCGAGTTCGTTGTAGATTTCATACGGCTGCGAACGCCGCAAATCCCAAGCCAACCCAGAGCCGCGCGCCATCACGCCTGAAAAACCCCAATCAAGGATGTCCTTTTCGGTGACGACCCCGATGTCGACATTGCGTTGTTTGAAAATGCGATTGTTGGTGAGCAGCCCTTCGATATCGGCGATCACCCGCGGAAATTGCTGGCACCAAGCGTCGATGTCTTCGATGAGTTGCGGCGGCAGATCCTGGTGCACCCCGCCGGGGCGCACGTAATTGGCGTGCATTCGCGAACCGGAAGCGCGCTCGTAAAACACCATCAGCTTTTCGCGCTCTTCAAACCCCCAAGTGATCGGCGTCAGCGCTCCGACATCCATCGCCTGTGTGGTGATGTTCAGGAGGTGATTGAGGATGCGACCGATCTCGCAGTAGAGCACGCGAATGATTGAAGCTCGACGGGGCACATCGAGGCTGGTCAACCGCTCGATCGCGAGGCAAAACGCATGCTCCTGATTGATCGGCGCAACGTAGTCGAGCCGATCGAAATATGGGATCGCCTGCAAATAGGTTTTGTACTCGATCAACTTCTCGGTGCCGCGGTGCAGAAGCCCGATATGGGGATCGACGCGTTCAACAATTTCGCCGTCCAGTTCGAGCAC
>Ga0209698_10003706_pt1 | contig 16893 bp, 13 predicted proteins | sample LitLauG_LLR_2012_FD_187203 | JGI IMG/M metagenome (GOLD analysis project Ga0209698, IMG submission 187203) | Freshwater sediment microbial communities from Pennsylvania, USA - Little Laurel Run_MetaG_LLR_2012 (SPAdes) (version 2) | ecosystem: Environmental > Aquatic > Freshwater > Creek >...
GGCCGGAACGGCCAAACTGACTCTTCTCGCGTTGCCGCCAAAGCCATCAAACTAATGCGGAGCTGTGAAAGAAGCGCGGCGCGACGCGCGCGGCAGGCGCTACGGCGGAATCGTGTTGATAGGGTGCGCGGCGCCGCACGTGTGTGCACGCGCCTGCACTTCCGGTTACCTGGTGGCGCGCAGAGTCCGGCCTCGTCTGGAAAACCTGTGGACAGGACGACGAATTGGCGGAGCGAATATCGAGCGCCTTGAAGAAAGAGTACTGGCGCGGGCTTGACAGGAGTCCGTCTCCGCGAAAGCACTTGGTGTGGCGCGTTGCAGGATCAGGGAAGACTGGCCTTTGCTGTCGCTACCGACATTGCCAAGCGCATGGGCTGGTCTGGAAACGGTACAAAGCCGAAGTGCCGGTAGAACGCTGAAGCTTGGTCGTCTTTGGCATCAACGACGATCAGCGCCACGCCGATTTCTGCGGACACGCGCACGATGCGTTGAATTGCATCGAAAAGCAGCAGTCCGCCCAGGCCCTGCCCACGTGCCCGATGGTCGCACGCAAGCCGGCCGAGCAGAACGATCGGCAGCTTGCGCGGCATCTTCTTGATCATCTCCTCGGGCCAGGCCTCGCTGACCGCCTCGCCCGCCGTGAGGCTGTAGTAACCCAGCACCTTGGTCGGGCGGTCAATCTCGACGGCCACATAGGTGCGCGATATGCCCTTCGCGATATGTTGCTTGGCGATTCGGCGCAACCAGTTATCGAGCGCCTCGACGCCGCTTTGAAACGCTTCAGTGTCGTGGTCGTCCTGCAGCGGGGTGAAGGCGATCTTGTTCATCGACGACAGCTTTCTTGTAACGCTGCCCGGTGCGCTGCAAGGCTGGATTTGCGGGCGCTGGCTGGTCCAGCAGTTGAAGGATGAAAGCCGCATCCCGGCGCGACAGGTCGATGCGCGTATGGGTTTCGATGATGGCGCGGGCGCGTTCGGTCGCCGCCTGCACGATGAATTGGTTGACCGTGACACCGACCAAGGCCGCAGCTTCTTCCAACTCGTCCACGACGGGTTGCGGCACGCGCGCCGTGATCCGGCCGCGCTCGATTGTGGTTTTCGTAGTCATGAGGGTCTGGTGCTTCGCGTCGTCGATGAAGTCGTGTCGTCGTTGTGTCGACGTGCGCCGGTTTCGAGGGCCCAGGTTAGCATGATGGTGCCAATTTGTCACCACCACCTAACCTGTGCCATTGAACGGAATGGAATCTTTGCAAAACAATGGGTTAACGGCACCAAGTCGGACAATCTGTGGCACACCTCGGTATTCGTAATTATTTGTTTTTACGGCGTTTTATGAGAAACGCAGCTTTGGCTACGAACCAAGGGGTCGTGGGTTCGAATCCTGCCGGGCGCGCCAAATTCACTTTAAATTCAATGGCCTGCAAGCGAGAGCTTGTGGGCCATTTTCTTGTGCTGTGCCATTGAGCAGAATTTCGGAATCGAATGGCACATCGTACGAGCGAATCGACTTGGGTTCACAGGATTCGATTCGCGCTAATTCGGCGTGGCAGCGCGGGTCGCCGCGGTGGCTGAGGTCCGACCCGCGATCCGCCGCTCGACGAGCGAAAAACTTACTCCCCAAGCTCAGGCGGTCCCATTTGCTCGACCAGCTGCTGCATCAGTGCATCGCCGGCACGCTGAGCAGGGTATCGGCCAGGTCCGACACCTCATCGGCGATCAACTACTCGCTGAAACGTTGGACAGCGTTGACGAGCCGACAGACAGCCATTCAAAGCAGCCGTCCAGAGTGGCGGCCAGCGCTGCGCGCCTCTATCGCATAGCGTCTGGTTCACCGCCGATTGGCAGAGAGGCGCGTTTGCTATCGAGTTGGGCAGAAGGCGGGTCCATCCAACTGAGAAGTGGCCGCCGAGGTCCTGCAGCATGTCGGCATCGCCGCGATCAGCGTGCCGGCGTCATCGGGTCGCCGCCAGCCTTGTCGCCGCGAATCAGGCGGATTAGATCCTCGGTCGACGGCAGCACCGCTGCGTCGCCGCCGTCGAGAACGCTGTCGGCGAGCGCCCGCTTGTCCTGGTGCAACGCGACGACCGATTCTTCCAGCGTGCCCTTTCCCACGAGACGGTACACCGTCACGGGGCGCTGCTGGCCGATGCGGTGCGCGCGACCCATGGCCTGGTCCTCGGCGGCTGGATTCCACCAGGGGTCGGTGATGACCACATAGTCGGCAGCGGTCAGGTTCAGTCCGAAGCCACCGGCCTTCAGGCTGATGAGGAAGAGGTCGCCATCGCCTGATTGAAACGCAGCGACGCGACGCGAGCGTTCGGCCGCCGGTGTGGAGCCGTCGAGGTACTGGTAGCGGACGCCTGCGGCGTCCAGTGGCTCGCGCAGCAGCGTCAGGAAGTCGACGAACTGGCTGAACACAAGCGCCTTGTGGCGGTTGGCCATCAGTTCGGTCGCCAGGCGCGCGAAGACGCGGACCTTGGCGCCAGTGATGCCGAGCTCCGGGCTGACCAGGCGCGGATCGCAGGCGGCGCGGCGCAGCCGTGTGAGCTGGGCGAGGATATGGAAGTGCGATTGCGCAGCGGGCCCCTCGGACATCAAGCGGGCGCCATCGGCAAGCGCCTGGCGGCGCAGCGCCTCGTAGTGCGCCGCCTCATCAGCCTCGGCCAGCACGGAAACGGTGAGCTCGGTACGCTGAGGCAACTCCTTGAGCACCTCGGCCTTGGAGCGGCGCAAGACGAACGGGGCAATGAGGCGGCGCAGCGTGCGCCCGGCATCGCGATCCCGATCGCGCTCGATCGGTGTCGCAAAGCGCTCGCCAAAGCGCGCCGCGCTGCCCAGCAGGCCGGGGTTGCAAAACCGCATGATCGACCACAATTCCGCCAGGCGATTCTCGATCGGCGTGCCGGACAGCGCGAGCCTGAAATCCGCCGTCAGGTCATAGACGGCCTGGGCCCGCTTCGCCGCCGCGTTCTTGATCGCTTGCGCCTCGTCGACCACCAGGGTATGCCAGTTCCGCCCTGAGAACTCCTCTGCGGCCTGCTGCAGCAGCGTGTACGAGACAACGATCACGTCGTACGGCCCGGCGCCGCGCAACAGCGCCAAGCGATCGGCGCCGCCGTACTCCGTCAGATTCAGCGAGGGCGCGAAACGCGCGGTCTCCGCTGCCCAGTTGCCGGCGAGCGAGGTTGGCACAACGACCAGCGCCGCACCGCCCGGCGCCCGTGCCAGCAGCACGGCGAGCGCCTGCAGCGTCTTGCCCAGGCCCATGTCGTCGGCCAGGCAGGCGCCGAAGCCCGCCTGCGCCAGCCGCATCGCCCAAGCGTATCCGTCTTCCTGATAGGGCCGCAGGCTCGCCTGCAGGCCGGCCGGCAGCGCCGGCACCATGTCGCGACTCGCCGCCAGCCGATCGATGCGGTCGCGGAATTGCGCATCGACATCAAGCACGGCGCCGTCGAGCAGATCCTGCAGCCAGGCGCCTGCGGCAAGCGGCACGCGGCTGCCTTGTGCGCCGTCCTCGGCGACGGCCGCCAGGTCGTCGATGCGCGCGCGTAGCTCGGCGCTCAGGGCGAGATAGCGGCCTTCACCGATCGGCACGTAGCGCCCCTTGCCCTCACGGCTCCAGGCGAGCAGCGTGCCGATGCGCAGCACGGTCGACTCGTCCGTCGAGACATCGCCGTCGAGCGCGAACCAGTCGACGTCCGACCTGACCTGCACCCGCAGCTGAGAAAGGTTCGCCGCGACCACGCGCACCGGCTTGCCGCGCGGCCAGTCGATGCCGGCGATGGCGGGCAGCTGCGGCATGCGCTCCAGCAGCGCCAGGGCCTGCTCCGGTTCATCGATGGTCCATTCCTGCGGCTCGTCATCGGGCACGGGTTCGAGCAGCGGGAACGCGTCAAGCACCGCCTGCAGATGCGCGCGCTCGAGCGCCAGGTCGCGCAGCGCGCCGAGGACCTCGCCGTTGACGGCGGCGATCGTCCGCCCGCGGCCCCGACCGGGCACAAGCCGCGGGCCGTCGGGGCCAAGAGGCACCGCGACCAGCCGCAGCTGCAGCCGCTTTTCAATCGGCGTCAACTCAGCTCGCAAGCGGCTATCGGCGGCGACATCACGGCTGGCGCGGATCTCGTCGGCTTGCACCTCGAAGTGGGTGCCCAGCCCCCGCAGCGCCTGGCGAAGCTCGCTTTGCGCTTCGGCCGGCACCGCCAGGCGGCGGCCCAGCAGGCGGGCCGCGGCCAGTTGGGCGTCGCTCAGGCGGATGACGCGCGCACGCTGGGCGCCGTCACGCATCACGATGATCCGCTGGCGCTGCCGCTGCGCCGCGGCACTTCGATCGTCGATCGCATGCGTCGCCATGCGCGGCGGCGCCCGAGTTTGGGGCGGGTCGTCGAGATCGGCGTCATCGACGTCGTCGAGGTCGTCGAGGTCGTCGAGGTCGTCATCATTGTCGCCACCGGTACTCGCCGGGCCGCCCGATGCGAGATCGAGCTCGAAGTCCGGCACCATGCGCACGTGCACCTGGCCGTCGACGTGACTGATGTCGATCCCGGGGCGAGCCGCCACAAGATCGACAAAGGCGCCGGGGGCGTCCGAGAACTGCACATGCGGATGCCCGATCAGAGCGTTGATGGCCGCGGCGTAGTCGACTCTGAGCCCACCGGGCACGAACCTGTCGACCCGAAAGGCGCGCGCCACGGCCGCGTCGCGCGGGGCGACCTGCTTGCCGGTCGCGAGGCGCGCCGGCGGCACGGCCTTGGGCTTGCCCCAGCCGCGCGGCCCGAGGCGTTGCTCGCTGGCTGCGATCCAGCGAATCCTGCCGCGCCCGTCGAGGTCCAGCGTCCAGCACAGGCGCTGCGACGGTCCGTCATCGGCATCCCCCGCGTCGGCTGCTCCCAGCTCCGACAGCGCCGCCAGCGCGTAGCGCCAGCTCTCGGCCGCCGCAGGAACGAAGAAGGGCGGCGCCGCGGGCCGCCCTAGCAGAACGCTCATCGCGCCGTCGAGCTGAGCCGACAGCCACGTCAGGCCGCAGGCCTCGAGTTGACCCCTGAGGCGCGCCGCGGCGTCCAGCTCGATTTCCCGCGGGCGCTCCGGCCTGTCGGCATCGGCAAGCCACGCGCGCATCAGCCAGCGCCAGAGGTCCTCCGGGACACAGCGCGCGTCGTCCGTGCGCGCGGCGAATGAGAGAGGGCGCGCGGGCGCTTGCCCCGCGCGCATGGCGATCGCGACGCCGAAGATGTCCCATGCAGAGTCCCCGTATTCATCCTTGCGGCTGCCTTCGGCCGAGCAGAACTTGAAGGCTCGCGCCTGCAAGGTCGGCGACTGCTGCGCCAGCAGCGCCAGCACATAAGGGAAGCCGACCGTGTCGGGCAGCAGCGACTTGCGTTTGCCGCTGGCCGCGCGCAGGTGGACCAGGGCGCCCTCGTATCCGGCCTGCGCCTCGCTCCAGCGACCGGCTGCGAATGCCAGGGCCGCCGTGAATGCCGCGCGCCAGCCCGCGCGGGCGTGCGCGATCGCCGCGTCCGCGGCTTCCTCCGTCGCAAACAATTCGAGGATTCGCGAATGATTGCCGCTGAGCAGGCGATATTGCGCCAGCGCCATGCGTAGCGCGAAGTGGGCCTGGGCGCCTTGCCGCGCCAGCACGGCCTCGGCCTGCGCAACCGCCGACCGCAGCCTCGGATCCCAGTAGGCACAAAGCCGATACAGGCGCCCGTAGGCAAAGTCCACCTGCACTTCGGGATCCAGGTGCCGCAACAGGTGCTCGTCAACGCCCTCGGCCAGGGCTTCAGCGATCGCGTGTGCGGCACCTTCCACCCCGAAGCCGCAAGCCAGCACGAGCTGCTCGACGCTGCGCCTGGCCTGGCCGCCCAGGAGCGCAATCCGGGCCATTGCCACGACGATGTTCTGGTCGCGAACGTAGCCTCGAACCCGGCCATCCGTGTAGAGCAGGCCTTCGGCCCGGCACAGGGCCTGCAGCAGGCGAGCGGGCGGTTCGGTTTGCAAAAGTGCACGCCAGGCGGCAGCCATCCGCTCGGGCGCGACCGAAACATAGCCGCTGCCCGGCCGTGTCTCCTCCAACCAGCCGGCGCTCTTGAGTTGGACGATGGCGTGTTTGAGATCGTCACCCGTCAGCCTTGCTCCGCCATCGCGGTCCCACTGCAGCGCCGCGAGCAGATCGCTCAAGGACGCCCGCGAACGCGGCGCGAACCCGAGCCCAACGGACAGCACGACGCGGCGCGGCGCGCCAGCCATTGCGTCCAGCTGGGCCAGCAAAGCGTCGTCGTCAGGATCAGGTGTGGCACTCATGGGATGCAGGCACTGCGGGCCCATAGCCCCGAATGATCGCAGACCGGCAGACGGATACCCCGTCGCACTCGCTTGGGTGGCGCTACATCTGCCGAACCATCTGCCTTCGCCTCATCGTCCGCCTTCCTGAAATGGCAGACAATCCATACTTCAGAGCCGCGAGGCTATAAGCCCGGTTCCCGGACGGTTACGATATACGGATCCCTCGCGGCGGTAGATGGGCGGTCAGGCAGCGTCATGTTCCAGGTCGGCGAAGTTGCCGATCTTGACGGCGCCGTCCGGAAAGCGCGCGATGATCTCCAGTTGCCCGCCCATCGCCTCGATGTGGCTGCGCAGCGTCGAGACGTACATATCGGTGCGCCGCTCGAGCTTCGCGATCGAGGGCTGCTGTACGTGCAGCGCCTCCGCAAGCATTTTTTGCGATAGTCCTCGAGCGTGCCGCAACTCGTTAAGCGGCATTTCAGCGAGCATTTCCTTCGCCTTACTTTCGGCTCGCGCACGGGACTCGGGCGACATGCGGGCGCGCAGCTCGGAAAACTTCTTAGCCATTTAGCAGTCCTTCCTTTCGAAGTTGCTCCAGGTGTTCGTCGTACAGCCGGTCGGCGACGGGGACGTGGGTTTCGTACCAGCGATCATCACCGGTCTTGTCGCCGCCGATCAACAACATCGCCATGCGTCTGGGGTCGAACGCGTAGAGTGTCCGATAGGGTCGACCTTGGTGCTGGGTCCGAAGTTCGCGCATATGGCTGTGCTTGGAGCGCTCGATTCCGCTGCTGTGCGGAAAACCAAGATTGGGCCCACGCTCTTCGAGCAGGCGAACCGAAGCATCCAGCGATATCTGCTCTTCCTCGGATAGCGCGTTCCACCATTGCTCGAACTCGTCCGTGTACTCGATCTCCCACGCCATGAATCAATTATAGCTTCCAAGGAATATTCCTTCAAGGGAATATTCGGTGCCTAAGAGCTGTGCCATTGAACCGGTCCGATCCTCGGCAAAACAAGGCGCTAACCAAGCGTAACTCGGCAATCTATGGCACAAGGGGAAGCACGTAACACATTGATTTTAAACATCTTATCGGACATCGATTACCTGGCTACGAACCAAGGGGTCGTGGGTTCGAATCCTGCCGGGCGCGCCATTTCTGCTTTGAATTCAATGGCCTGCGAGCAATTGCCTGCGGGCCATTTTCTTGTGCTGTCCCATTGAGCAAAATTTTCGGATCGAATGGGACAACGTGCGAGCGAATCGCCTTGGGTTAAAAGGATTCGATTCGCGCTGAATTCGCCGTGGCAGTGCCGGTTACTGCGGTGACACTTCATCTGGGAGGCGGAGAGGGAGCCACCGTGAAACGTGCCAGATCGGCCTTGCGGATACGCGGCGCCGCCCTCACTGTTTACTGCGCGCCTGCAGCTCGGTGTCGATATCGACGTAGCGCCACCAATCGCGGATGAACGGTCCATGGTGATAGCCGACCACCCATGGATAGGCGAGATCGGTCCTGTAGCGGTGGCTCACCACCTTCATCGGCGCGTACACGAGCTCCAGGGCCGTAAGCTGGTGCAGCAGTTCCAGCCGCTCGGGCCCGTCAGGCAACTGCTTGGAGGCGAGAAAAAGCCGGTCGTACTCGGGCCGTTGCATCCGGCTCAGGTCGAAAGATCCGATGGCGGGTCCGTAACAAAGACGGAATACGCCTTCGCTATCGGGCTGAGCGGCCGAGAAGCCCAGGTACCAGATCTGGAACTGGCCACTTTGGACCATCCGCAGGTTTTCAGGCCATTTCGCATACTTGAACTTGACTCGTACGCCGAGCGCATTGAAGCTTTTCTTGACGATCTCGCCGAGCAGTCGCCGTTGCTGATCCGGCTCCAGATTCATCTCGAGCTCCAGCGGGCTGCCGTCCGGCCGCGAGCGCCAGCCGTCGGCGCCGCGCCGATATCCGTACACGTCGAGCAGGGCGTTGGCTCGCGCCGGGTCGTAATCGCCATTTTCCGTGTGCAGTGCCGGGTCGTAGCCATACGTGCCGGGCTGGATCAGCGTCTGAGCCGGGTATGCCTGGTACTTGTAGATCGAGGCGATCACCTCGTCGGTGTTGAAGCCGAGATTGAGCGCCCGGCGCAGCGCGACCCGTTCCGGTTCGTAGCCGCCGATCACCGGATCTTCCATGTTGTAGGCCAGGACCGTCACGTCGATATCGGGCACGCGGTAAACCTGCACATGCTTGCGTTGCAGCACCGGTGTCGGGCGCGTGCCGGCAAGCGCGAGCGATACGAGGTCGCGCGGCATCAGGTCGACGAAGTCGTGTTCACCGTTCAGGAAGGCGAGCCAGCGCGGCTGGCTCTCCTCGATCGGCGAAATTTCGACTCTGTCGATCATTGGCAGTCGGCGCCCGTGAAACCTCTGTGCCAGCTGCCGGCTCTCGACGCTGGCGGTGTCGGGTGCATCAGGAAAGAACTCCTCCCGGTATTCCGGATTGCGCTCCAGCACGATGCGAGACGAGCGGCGCCACTGCGTGAGCCGAAACGGGCCCGTGCCCACCGGGTGTTCCATGACCCGGTCGCCGTAGCGTTCGACCACCTCCCGGGCGACGGCGCCGACGACCGATGGATCGGCGAGCAGGAAAGCGAAGCGGGGGTTCGGGCGCTCCAGCGTGACCCGGAACCGGTACCGGTCAAGCGCTCGCAAGCCGGCGATTTCGCGGTCGTAGTCAAAGTGCCCCGTTTTCAACGCTTCTTCGCGCACCGCCTGCAGGCCGACGATCGCCACTTCCTCGAACTCACTCCAGCTAGGGCTCTTCCAGCGCGGATCGGCAATGCGCTTCAGCGAATACACGTAGTCGGCGGCGACCAGTTCGCGTCGCTGGCTGCCGAAGGCCACGTCGTCCGCGAAGTAGATGCCAGGCTTCAGCGTGAACGTGAAAGTGCGGAAATCGGCCGATATCTCGGGCAGGGAGGCGGCTGTGCTCGGCTCCAGCGTGCCGGCCGGTGCCAGCCAGGCATAGCGGAGCGGCGCATCAAACACGTTCGCCGTGACGTTGCGCGAATACAGATCGAGGATCTGGGCCGGATCGAATCCAGTCTCGGCGACCTCGAATGCGTAGCGCAGTACCTTCTCGCCGCCGGCATTCGCCGACGCGCCCGTGAGCAGGACCAGCAGCGCCGCCAACCCGTAGTTGAAACGCCGTCCGATCAACGAGGCGACTGACACGAGATCCCGGTCCTGAGGTCGTCCCGCGAACGATCCGCGGCGCGCTAATTGTGCAGCTGTCGATTCTAAGCTGGACCTACAATCACCCGGCATTCGTATTCAAGCGATGCAGGCTAACCCGTGCTCAGCTACGCACTGCGCCGCACCTGGCAGATGGTCCCGACTCTGGCCGGAGTTGTGCTGCTGGTGTTTTTCCTGTTCAAATGGTTCGGCGGCGACCCGGCGACGATCATCGCGGGCCTGGGAGCGACGCAGCAGCAGATCGAAGCGATCCGGCACACGCTTGGCCTGGATCGCCCCTGGTGGGTTCAGCTGGGCATCTTCCTGCGCGAGATCGTGACGCTCAACTGGGGCGCCAGCTGGGCGACCAACGAGCCGGTCGCGCACCTGTTCCTGACGCGGCTGCCGGCAACGCTCACCGTGATGATCCCGATCCTGGTGCTCCAGACGGTGGTTTCGATCCCGTTCGGCCTGGGCGTCGCGGTGGTCCGGGGTTCCCTGACCGATCGGGCGGCGATGGCGATCACCACGGTCGCGCTTTCGGTTTCGTTCCTCGTCTATGTGCTGGTCGGGCAGTGGCTGTTCGGTTTCTACCTCGCGTGGTTTCCGATCCAGGGTTGGAGCGATTCGGTGCTGACGAACCTGATCCACTACGCACCTTTGCCGATACTGCTGGCGATGTTCGTCAGCATCGCGCCGACGACCCGGCTTTATCGCAGCTTCTTTCTCGACGAGCTCGGTCACGACTACGTGCGCACCGCACGCGCGCGCGGCGCTTCCGAGGCGCGCGTGCTGCTGCGGCACGTGATGCGCAATGCGACGATCCCGATCCTGACCAACATCGCCACCGAGTTGCCGGGCGTCGTGGTCGGTTCGTTCCTGATCGAAGTGTTCTTCTCGATCCCGGGTCTGGGCCGCGAGATCCTGCTCGCGGTCAATCGCAGCGACTATCCGGTGATTCAGGCGGTAACGATCTACCTGGCGTTGCTGACGATGCTGATCAACCTGCTCGCCGACCTGCTGTACCGGGTCGTCGATCCGCGCGTGCGGCTGAACTGAGGGTGGCCCGATGAACGCGATAGCCTCGTTCGCGGCGGTGCCGGATTCGGAATCCTCACCGGGTGTCTGGCAGCTCGCCTGGCGCCGCCTGCGGGGCGACCGCGTCGCGATGGTCGCGCTGGCGGTCGTGGCTGCCTACGCCGCGCTCGTCGTCGCGAGCCTGGTCGGCCTGGTTGCCGCCGACTGGACGCGCGAGGTCGGCGTTCCGTATGCGAACCCCCGCTTTCTTGGCCCGACCGTCGACGAGTCGGTCAAGATCGAGCGTCCGTCCGGGCCGCGCGTCGATCTGTCCGCTGTTGATCCGCTGGCGCCGCGTTACGCGGAATGGGATGCACGCGCGGCCCAGATCCAGAGCGTCTCGGCGCCGCACTTGTCGACGCTGACGTTCGGCGGCGATCGCCTCGGCCGCGACGTCATCGCCAAGGCGATCAAGGGCACGCAGGTGTCGATCCTGGTGGGCGTCTTCGCAGCACTGCTCGCAACCGCGATCGGAACGGCGCTCGGGGCGGTAGCGGGCTATTTCGGCGGCGTCGCGGGTGACCTGATGGAATGGTTCTACAACGTTTTCACGGCCGTGCCGGGAATCCTGCTGATCTTCGCTTTTGCGGCGGTGTTCGGCCGCGGCACCGCCACGGTCGTGCTGATCCTCGCGTTGACCGGCTGGACCGCGGTCTACCGGCTCGTGCGCGCCGAATACCTGAAACACCGCGGCCGCGAGTACGTGCTCGCTGCAGAGGCGATCGGTGCCTCGCACTTTTCACGGATGTTTGAGCACATCCTGCCCAACGTCAGTCACGTCGTGCTGGTCCAGCTGTCGTTGCTTGTGGTCTTTTTCATCAAGGCCGAGGTGATCCTGTCGTTCCTGGGGCTGGGCGTACCGATCGACTCGGTGTCGTGGGGAACGATGCTGAACGAAGCACAGTCCGAGCTGATCCTGGGCAAGTGGTGGCAGCTCGCTGCCGCCACCGCCTTCATGGCGGTGTTCGTCACGGCGTTCTCGACGCTGACCGATGCGCTGCGCGACGCCCTCGACCCGCGGCTGCGCCAGGGCTAGCGAACGATGACGACGTCCTCCACAGCTCAGGATGGCGGGGTCGCAGCGCCGCTGCTCGCGGTGCGGGACCTTCGGGTCTCGTTCCGCCTCGGCAAATCGAAGCCATTCGAGGCGGTGCGCGGCGTCTCGTTCGAGATCGCGCCGCGCTCGACGGTCGCCCTGGTCGGCGAGTCGGGTTCCGGCAAGAGCGTCTCGGCGATGTCGATCGTGCGCCTGCTGCCCGACAATGCAATCGTTGACGCGGCCAGCCGGGCCGAGTTCGGCGGGGTGGACCTGCTGCACGCGCCGCTGGACCAGGTACGCGCGCTGCGGGGGCGCGATATCTCGTTCGTCTTTCAAGAGCCACAGAGCTCGCTGAACCCGGTCTTCACGGTGGGCGACCAGGTTGCCGAGGCCTTGCGTTTGCACACGAAGCTCACGCGCAGCCGGGCCCGCGCGCGCGCCGAGGAACTGTTTTCCGAAGTCGGGATCCCGCAGCCCCGCGACCGGATGAATGCCTATCCGCACGAGCTGTCCGGTGGCCAGCAGCAACGGGTGATGATCGCCGCCGCGATCGCGTGCGAGCCGAGGCTGCTGATCGCCGATGAACCGACGACGGCGCTCGACGTGACGGTGCAGCGCCAGATCATCGAGCTGCTGCGCGGCTTGCAGCAACGCTATGCGATGAGCATCCTGTTTATCAGCCACGATCTGGGCCTGGTGGGCGAGTTTGCCGACGCCGTGGTCGTGATGCGCGAGGGACAGGTGCGTGAGCGCGGATCGACAGTGGGCATATTTGGCGCGCCGCAGGACCCCTATACGCGCTCGCTGATCGCCTGCCGGCCGCGGTTGGACCAGCGGCCGCGGCGGCTTCCGACGATCGAGGATTTTCTCGCCGCCGGCGGCGAGCAGACCGCCGAGCCGGCGCCTCGCCCCCTGCGCCCCAATCACGGGCCGCAGCTGATCGAAGCGGCCGGCCTGCGCAAGCAATACCGCCTGAAGACCGGACTGCTGCGCCGGCGCACGATCGAAGCGGTCCGCGACGCGAGCTTCACCCTTGAGCGCGGCCGCACGCTCGGCGTCGTCGGCGAATCCGGCTCGGGCAAGACCACACTTGGGCTGCTGCTGATGCGCCTGGTCGAGGCGACCGCGGGGCAGGTGCGCTTCGACGGCGAAGACGTGCTGAGGATGAAGCGCGAGCCGTTGATGAAGTTCCGCCGCCGGGTTCAGGTCATCTTCCAGAATCCCTATGCCAGCTTGAATCCGCGCTTCACGATCGGCCAGATCCTCGCCGAGCCGATGCGGATCCACGCCATCGGCGCCGACGAATCCGAGCGCAATGCGCGCATCGCCGCGCTGCTCGATCGGGTGGGACTGGCGCGCGCGAGCCTGCACAAGTACCCGCACGAGTTCTCCGGCGGGCAAAGACAGCGAATCGCGATTGCGCGGGCACTGTCGCTGCGGCCGGATCTGCTGATCTGTGACGAGTCGGTGTCAGCGCTGGACGTATCCGTACAGGCCAACGTGCTGAACTTGCTGCTCGATCTGCAGGACGAGTTCGGCATCAGCTATCTGTTCATCAGCCACGATCTCGCGGTCGTCAAGTACATGGCCGACGAGATCCTCGTGATGAACGGAGGCGACATCGTGGAGCGCGGTTCGGCCGAGGCCATTTACCGCGACCCGCAGCACGACTACACGAAGAAGCTGCTCGCTTCCATCCCGCGCGGCTACATGCCGCCGAGCCATGTCTAAGAATGCATCGTCGCCGAGAGCTGGGAAATTTCTCTTTCGGTTCAACGTCCTATAGTCTGGCTTCCGAAAGGAAGGGTCGTTTCCCAGCCATTTAGGTCAGCCGCATACGCCTGACATCCTTCTGGGGCGGCGCGCCGAATAGACGGCTGTACTCGCGGCTGAACTGCGAGGCACTTTCATAACCCACAAGGCCGCCAGCGTTACCTGCGTCAATGTTCTGGTTGAGCATCAATTGGCGCGCTTCCTGCAGCCGTAACTGCTTCTGAAACTGCAACGGACTGGTGCCGGTGATGGAGCGAAAATGCTGGCGGAAGGTAGACGGGCTCATGTGCGCACGCGCAGCCAGATCGTCTACCTGTAGCGCCTGCGTAAAGTTCTGCTTAAGCCACGCGACAGACCTCGCGATCTGCTGACTCGGCGATCCGTGGGCGGCAAGGTGTTGCAGTTGCGGGCCGTGCGGACCCGCGAGCAGACGGATGACGACTTCCTCCTGGATCAGCGGCGCCAGCCGGCCAAGCAGCTCTGGCTCGTACAGCAGTTTGACCAAGCGCACAAGGGCATCAAGCAGGGCCTCATCAAGCGTTTCGATCGAGATGGGCCGGCAAGCAACCTGCTTGGCAGAAAGCGGCAATTGCATCTCAGCTGCCATCTGCACGATCTGCCGACTGTCAAGCGTCAGCATCAAGCCGAGAAACGGTTCATGGACACTGGCACGAGTGACATGAGAGATAACCGGCAAGTCGATGGTCGTCAGCATGGATTGGCCCGGACCATAGTTGATCACTTCTTCGCCGAGGAGGACCTGTTTGTGTCCTTGGGCAACGACGCCCAGCCCCAGGCTGTAGATGCAATGCAAAGCTTCGGTGGGTCGCTTGCGCCGATGGAGCGAAAGCGCCGGGATGGCGGTTGTGTAGTCGCCATCGGAATGGGCAAACCTTGCGATCGCACGCGCCAAGCCGGCCGTCGCCGGGAGTGTCGCGTCATTTAATCGTGAATGCCCGCCCATAAGCGATTCCTGGTCATGTCATCACGAGGCCCACTCTAGCGTTTCTTCTCGGATCCTGTATGTCAATTTCCGAGCGTATTCCATCGATTTAGGCAAGAACTGTGTTGCTTCTGGCAAACAGTCCCGCCGCGATTCCGCCACACTGACACCACCACATTGACGGGCATGAAACAGGGGAATCACATGACCATGAAGAAAGTTTGGCTCCTCACAGGCGCAGGCCGAGGTATGGGCGTCGACATCGCGAAGGCCGCCCTGGCTGCTGGCCACGCCGTCGTTGCGACCGGCCGCGATCCCAAAAAAATCGCGGAGGCCCTTGGCGGCCATGACGACCTGCTGGCCGTGAAGCTCGACGTTACCCGCCCCGAGGATGCTCAAACTGCGGTCCAAGCCGCTGTCCGGGGGTTCGGCCGGATCGACGTGCTGGTCAACAACGCAGGCAACTTCTACGCAGGCTTCTTCGAGGAGCTTAGCCCCGAACAGGTTCGCAACCAGATCGAGACACTGCTATTCGGTCCGATGAACGTGACTCGTGCCGCACTGCCGGCAATGCGCAAGCAGCGGTCCGGCCTGTTGCTCACTATCTCCTCGACCGCCGGCATCACCGGGCAATTGTTCTGCACAGCGTATGCCGCTGCGAAATTCGGCATCGAAGGATGGATGGAGTCGCTCACCCCGGAGGTCGCCCCCTTTGGCATCCGCACGATGCTTGTCGAGCCGGGTTTCTTCCGCACCGAGTTGCTCTCCGCCGGCTCCACCACATACGCCAAGCCCTCGATCGACGACTACGCCAAGAACACCATGGAGACCGTCGCTGCGTGGAGCAGCATGGACGGCAAGCAGGGCGGCGATCCGGCCAAGCTCGCCAACGCGATCGTGCAGCTAGCCGGGCTCAGGGAGCCTCCGGCTCGCTTCGCCGCCGGCGCTGACGCGGTGCAGACCTTCGAAGCCAAAGCTAACGCTCTGCTTGCCCAGGCCAACGCACACCGCGACCTGTCCACCTCCCTCAGCCACGACGACGTCTGACGACTGCAGTTATGAGGGTGGCGCCAATCGGATTGCATCTCACGCCACCACTGGTCTTAGAGTGGAAGCAACGCTGGAGGTCCGCAATCCGGAAATGAAGCGAATGACCGCAATTCGCCGGGCCCCGAAATTGGCAAGCGGCCGGTCCGTCCGGGTCTGATGGATCGGTATCTGATCAACACCGGCCGGTCGTCGGCGATCGTCCGAGGCTTCCGTAAGGCATGACAGCGCAGGAATTCTGATCGCGAAGAATCGAATGCGGGCGGCCGTCCGGCCGCTGGATGTTGCTCGCGTATTCGGTTTAGCAACGTTACGAGTTCATCCGCTTTCATTCCATAGTCGGGCAAGCGCCAGCCCCTACGCCCACAAGCAGTTTGTTAAATCGCCTGACGGCGGAGTACTTCCTACGTAGCCTTTTTCGGTGAGCTTACGCTTGCGCCTTGGCCGTCAGTTCGATTCCCAGGGCCTTCATGACCGCGAGCGTTGTCTTGAGCGTTGGATTGCCGCGCTCGCTGAATGAGCGATAGAGCTGTTCGCGCGACAGTCCTGTCTGGCCAGCAATCTGGGCCATGCCCTTTGCTCGTGCGACGACGCCTAGCGCGTGTGCGATGTAGCCGGCATCGCCGGATTCGAACGCATCGGCCATGAATGCAGCGATTGCTTCATCTGAAGTCAACACTTCGGCGGAGTCAAAGGACGTCAATTTCTTTTTCATGGCTATTCGCTCCATTCATGAGCCAGGCGTTTTGCGGTCTTGATGTCCTTCGCCTGTGTGCTCTTGCTGCCGGTGCAGAGGAGGACGATGACCGTCTGTCCTCGCTTCTGGAAATACACGCGATATCCAGGTCCGACATGGATGCGCAGTTCGCTGATTCCCTGCCCGACCGGTTCCACGTCTCCTGCGAGGCCATATGCGAGGCGATCCAAGCGGGCGGCGATCGTACCTCGAGCGCGCTCGTCTTTAAGCCTGGTCCACCACCTCCTGAAAGTGTCGGTTTGCTTGAGCTCGAGCATCGCGGATAAGCGTAGTTTATAAACTACCGATCGTCAACCCGAGACAGAGAAAGGCCAGGTCGGCGCGCCCGATCGACCTTCGCGTCACTTCGGCGAAGAGACGGGTCGCTGGCTTAGTGCCGTAGGGTTGTCCCATTGAACCATTGAACCGATCCAACCCTCGGCAAAACAACAGTAGGGCGAAACCTGCGAGGGAATATTCGTTGGCGGAGTTGTTGTCCCATTGAAGTGGTCCAATCCAAGGCAAAACAAGGCCTTACTTGGACGTAACTCGGCAATCTGTGGCACAGGGGGAAGCACGTAACGTATTGATTTCAAATCTCTTATCGCAAGTCGAAGACCTGGCTACGAACCAAGGGGTCGTGGGTTCGAATCCTGCCGGGCGCGCCATCAAATCAAGTGTGCAGACCGGAGACATAGGTGACGGTCTGTACCTAAGACATAGGTAACAACCTCGGGCCGAACGGGTTGTCCAGGGGTTGCAGGGTTTGTTGTTCCA
>Ga0209698_10003707_pt1 | contig 16891 bp, 9 predicted proteins | sample LitLauG_LLR_2012_FD_187203 | JGI IMG/M metagenome (GOLD analysis project Ga0209698, IMG submission 187203) | Freshwater sediment microbial communities from Pennsylvania, USA - Little Laurel Run_MetaG_LLR_2012 (SPAdes) (version 2) | ecosystem: Environmental > Aquatic > Freshwater > Creek >...
GGGCCTGAAAGCGCGACGCGTGCGGCTCGATTTCGACGACCTCAAGCAGCTCAAGAGGGCGCTCCCCGCCGTCGTTCGGCTGAAGAGCGGCGCCGCTCTGGTGCTGACGCAAGTCGAGGACAAGGGCGAGATCCCGCATGTCCATCTGCGCGATCCCGACGCCGACGAAGGCGCGGGGCTGGTCATCGACCGCGTGCGGCTGGAGGAGATCTGGACCGGCGAACTCGTGCTGATGCGCCGCGAGTACAAGCTGCTCGACGAGGAGAAGCCGTTTGGCTGGCCGCTCATTTTCGCGCTGTTCCTGCGCGAGCGGCGGATGCTGCGCGACGTGGCGCTGGGTTCGTTTGCGCTCAGCGCGCTGGCGCTGGCGCCGATGATCGCCTGGCGCCTTTTGGCCGGCCCTGTGCTGCAATATCGCGCCTTCAACACCTTCACGGTCGTTTGCGTCGGCGTCGGCGGGCTGTTCCTGCTCGAGGGCCTTTTGGTCTTCCTGCGCAATTACCTGATCCAGATCATCACCGCGCGCGTCGACACGCGCATGATGGAGCTGATCTTCGACCGCCTGCTCAACATGCGCATCGACTTCTTCGAGCGCCACCCGATTGGCGAGATTTCGCACGACATCGGCGAATCCAGCAAAATCCGGCGCTTCATCAACGAATCCGGCTTCGTCACGCTGCTGGATTCGCTGACGCTGATCATCATCCTGCCGGTTATGTTCGCATTCTCGGCTCTGCTGACCTTCGTGGTGCTCGGCCTCACATTGCTGATGGTGCTGTTCCTGCTGATCATGCTGCCGGCGATCCGCCGCGCGACTGGCGAGGTGATCGCGGCCGAAGTCGGCAAGGGCACGTTCCTCTATCAAAACCTCGCCGGCATGCGGACGGTCAAGTCTTTGACCCTGGAGCCGCGCCAGCGCGCGATGTGGGACGTGCTGACGGTGCGCTCCAGCGACGCGCAGTTCCATCTGGGCTTCATCTCCGGCGTCGTTCAGGCGTTCATGCGCCCGCTGGCGCAGCTCTCGACCACGGGCGCGCTGGCGATTGGCGTCTATGTGGCGATGAGCACCGACAATCCGATGGCGGTCGGCGACATCTACGCCTTCATGATTCTCAGCGGCCGCGCGCAGGCCCCGCTGCTGGGCCTGGCCAACCTCATCACCCAATATGACGAAGCCCGCGCGGCGGTAGGAACCGTCGGCCGGCTGATGAGCCAGCCCGTCGAGGAAGGGCGCGGCGGGCAAGGCGTGCGCACGCCGCTGGAAGGGCACGTCGAGTTCAGCAACGTGCGCTTCAAATATAGCGGCGCGCTCAATTACGCGCTCGACGGCGTCAGCTTCGAGGTTCCCAAGGGCTGGACGCTCGGCGTGGTCGGACGCTCCGGCTCGGGCAAGACCACCGTGACCCGCATGTTGCAGCGCCTGCACTCGGACTACGAGGGTCTGATCAAGGTCGATGGCGTCGACGTGCGCGAATATGACGTCGCACATCTGCGCCGCAGTCTGGGCGTCGTGCTGCAGGAGAACTTCCTGTTCAGCGGCACGATCCGCGAAAACATCACCGCCGCCAAGCCGCACGCCACCTTCGACGAGATGGTGCGCGCCGCCCGCCTGGCCGGCGCCGAAGAGTTCATCGACCGATTGGCGCGCGGTTACGAGACCTATATTTACGAAGGCTCGCCCAACCTGTCGGGCGGTCAGAAGCAGCGCCTCGCCATCGCACGCGCGCTGATCCTCGATCCCAAAATCCTCATTCTCGACGAGGCGACCAGCGCGCTCGACCCCGACAGCGAGGCCATCGTCAACGAGAACATCCGCCGCATCGCCCAGGGTCGCACCGTCATCGTGATCTCGCACCGTCTGTCTTCGCTGGTGGCCTCGGACGCCATCCTCGTGCTGGAGCGCGGCAAGTTCGAGGCCATCGGCACGCACGCCGAATTGCTGGAGAATTGCGAAATCTACCGCAACCTGTGGCAGCAGCAGAACCGCCACATCAACGCCGCCGCCGCTGCGCAGGAGCCGCGTCCGATCACGCGAGGACCCAGCCGTGTTTCGTAAATCCGCCGTCCAGCGTCGCAACCGCGACTTTCGCAATGTCGATCTCACGATCGTGCGCGAATACCAGTCCGAGGTCTCCGCGCGCCGCGAGACGCCCTATCCGCGCGCCGCCGGCATGACCGTTCATTTGATCTTCGCTTTCATGGTGGCGGGGATCTTGTTCATGTATGTGTCGCGAATCGACCGTGTCGTCTCCAGCTCCACCGGCGCGCTCGTCACCGCCGATCCGCCGCTCGTCTATCAGGCGCTCGACCCCTCGATCATCCGCAGCCTCGACGTGAAAGAGGGTCAACGCGTCGGCAAGGGTCAGTTGCTCGCCACCCTCGACCCAACCTTCGCAGCGGCGCAGGTCAATCAGCTACGCGCCCAGATCGAGGGCGCGCGCAGCCAGATCGCGCGCGATCAGGCGCTGATCGCCCAGACGCCGCTGACTTTCCCTCCCCCCTCCAGCGACCAGATTGCGCGTTTCCAGCGCGACAGCGTGGAGTTCTATCGTCAACAGATGGAGCAACGCCGCGCCGCGCTCGAAAGCTTCGACCAGAAGATCGCCTCGACCCAGACCACCATCGAGAAATACCGTGTAGACGAGGCGCGCTACGCCGCCGAGGCCGCCGCCAACGAACAGATCGAGAAGATGCGCATCACGCTGGAGCAGCACGGCAACGGCTCGATGCTGAACTTGCTGACCGCGACGCAGATGAAGGTCGAGGCGCAGCGCCAGGCCGATTTCGCGCGCAACAGCCGCGTCGAGGCCGAGCATTCGCTTGCCGCCACGCAGGCCGACCGCAGAAGCTACGAGGAGCAGTTCAAGGCGGCGATCTCGCAGGACATGCTCACCGTGCGCAACACGCTGGAAAGCGCCCTGCCCCAGCTCGACGCGGCGCTCAAGCGTCAGGACCTTGTGCGCTGGACCGCGCCCGACGACAGCATTGTGCTCTCGGTCGCGCCCAGCATGTCGGTCGGCTCCGTCGTCTCGCAGGGCACGACGGTCATCTCGCTGATGCCGGTGCGCAATCCCGTCGAGGGGCTCGTGCAAGTGCCCGCCTCCCAGGTCGGCTTTTTGCGGCCCGGCGATCCCGTCAAGCTGAAGGTCGAGGCGTTTCCCTCGGACGAGTTCGGCTCGCTCGAAGGCGCGGTCAAATGGGTCGGCGACAACACCGCCACCCAATTGCACGGCCAGCCCGTCGCGCCCTATTACAACGTCGCCGTCTCCATCGACCGCAACAAGCTCGTCAACGTGCCCCCGACCGCGACCCTGCTGCCCGGCATGACGGTGACCGCCGACATCAAGGTCGGCAGCCGTTCGATCTGGGATTACGTGATGGGCGGCCTGATGCGCGGCGTCGGCGAATCCATGCGGGAGCCGTAAGCGCGGATGGCTCTTCCCTCGACGATTCGACGAGTCTTCGCCAGTCGGGTCAGGGCCGGCGAGATCGAATTCAGCGCGGGCCGCTATGTCGATGCGCTCAAGATATGGCGGATCGCGGCGGAGCGCGCGCCCGGCGACGGCGAAGCGGAGTTCCGCATCGCCCAGCTCTATCTGATGGGCAAGGGCGTGTTTCAGAATTTCGCGGAGGCGACCTATTGGTTCGGCCGCGCCGCGAGCCGGGGTCATAGCGAGGCCAAGCTCGATCTCGCCAAGCTCTTGTTGTCAGGCGCCGCCGATCTGGACGCGTCCCAATTCCGTCGCCTGCGGCACGATCCCGATTCCGCCGAATCCTCTCAGATGTCGGCGCTCATCTACCCGCGCGGCGAGAAGGTCGAGGCGGATCGCTCACGCGCGCGAACGCTGCTGACCGAAGTCGCCGACGCCGGGGACGCGGAAGCCATCGAACTGCTCGCCTGTCTGTGTCTGGGCCAATGGGATCAGACGCCCGATTATGAGCGCGCCCGTCCGCTGCTCGAAAAGGGCGCGGCGCTGGGCCGGACGAACTGCGAATTCCTGCTCGGCGACGTCTGGTTTCAGGGCCACGGCGTCGACAAGGACGCCGCCCGCGCCGCCGACCATTACGAGCGCGCCGCCGCCGCCGGCCATATGCGCGCCAAGGCCGCCCTCGCGGCGATCCTGTTGGACGGCGACGGCCGACCGGCGGACCCGGCGCGCGCCGCGCGGCTGTTTGAGGAGGCGGCGGCGGCGGGCGACGTGATCGCGCTGCATCAAGCCGGACTCATGCTGATCAGCGGCGAGCATCTGCCGCGCGATCTCAACCGCGCCGAAACGCTGCTGCGCGCCGCCGGCAAGGCGGGCAACCGCGGCGCGATGGTCGCGCTCGGCGATTTCTACAGTCGCGGCGACGGCCACGAACCCAATCTGCGCGAGGCCGAAACCTGGTGGCGGCGCGCGGCGGACGCGGGCGACACGCACGCGCAATTCATCGCCGGGCGCTTCGCCGCCACCGGCGACGGCAGCTTTAAGAGCCTGCCCGACGCCGCGCGCTATTTCCTCAAGGCCGCCGAAGGCGGCCATGTGATCGCGGCCTTCAACGTTGCGGCTTTCTATTCCTCGGGCAGCGGCATGCCGCAAGATCTTGCGGCGGCGCGCCGCTGGTATGAGGTCGCCGCGCATCAGGAGTTCGCCGCCGCGCAGGTGCGGCTCGCCCGGTTGATGCTTTCGGGCGAAGGCGGCGAGCGCGATCCGGCGGAGGCGCGCCGCTGGCTGGAGCGCGCCGCCGCGAAAAGCGACGCGGAAGCCAAGGCGCTTCTCGCGACCGTGTTCTTGCTCGGCGACAAGTCGACGCGCGACGTATCGAAGGCGGAGGCTTTGTTGCAGGAGGCGGCGACGTCCGGCTTCACCGCCGCCGCGATGCAGCTCGGCCATCTCTATTCGGGACGCTATGACGTGGCGGCGCGACCTGAGGACGCTGTGCGCTGGTATCAGATCGCCGCCGAGGCCGGGCAGGCGGAGGCGCAATATATTGTGGGCGTGATGCGCCGGCACGGGCGCGTCGTGCAGAAGGATTCCGCGCAAGCCGCGCTCTGGTTCGCCCGCGCCGCCGAGTCCGGCATGACCGCAGCGCAATTCGATCTGGGCGTAATGTATTGCACCGGCGAGGGCGTCGAGCTCGACGTCGTCAAGGGCGCCGAAATGTACCGGCTCGCCGCCGAGGGCGGCCACGTCGACGGCATGCACAATTGGGGCGCCATGCTGGTGCGCGGCGTCGGCGTCGAGGTCAACGAACAGGCCGGGCAGGAATGGGTCGCCAAGGCCAAGGCCGCGCGGGAGGGCGCGACCGCCGCCCAAGCGTGAGCGAGGCGCGGGCGCTGTTCGACGAGGGCTTTTACGCCCGCACGGCGGGGCTCCAGGCGGGCGAAGACGCCTTTGCGCACTTTCTCCGCGAGGGCGTTGCGCACGGTCTCAAGCCCAATGTCGTGTTTGAGACAGCCTGGTACGTCGCCCGCAACCCGGACGCGGCGGGCGACCCGCTGCGACATTATGCTGATGTCGGCGAGGCCGCCGATTGCGACCCGTCGCCTTTGTTCGACGTCGCGTGGTATCGCCGGACCTACAGCGTTGGGCAGCCGCTCGCGCATTATCTGACGCATCGGTTTGGGCCGTTCAGCCCCGTGCCCGAGTTCGACGCCGAATTTTATCTGAAAGTCTATCCAGACGTCGGCGCGGCGCGGCTGGACCCGTTTCAGCATTACCTGTTGATCGGCTGTCGCGAGTTCCGCCTGCCGTTCGAGGGCTTCGCGCCCCGGCTCTACGCGCTGCGGCGCATGAGCGAGGCGGCCGGCGAAAACCCGGTCGCGCATATGCGCGCGCGCGGCGGCGGGCGGGTTTTCGAGGCGCCGCGCCCCGGCGGGCCTCATGAGGCGGCGCGCGCCTTCACGCGACGCGGCCCACTGTTCGAGACCCCGGCGCCGCCCAGCGGAAACCCCCGCGCGCTCGCGCTGGCGTTTCATCTGCCGCAGTTCCATCGCATTCCCGAAAACGACGCCTGGTGGGGCGCGGGCTTCACGGAATGGACGGCGCTGGCGCGCGGCCAGCCGCGATTTGAAGGCCATTATCAACCCCGCATTCCCGGCGAACTCGGCTTCTACGATCTCGCCGACCCGCAGACGCTGCGCGCGCAGGCTGCGCTCGCTCGCGGCGCGGGAATCGGCGCCTTCGTGTTCTATCACTACGATTTCGGCGGGCGGCGGCTGTTGCAGGCGCCCGTCGAATTGTTACTGGCGACGCCCGACATCGACATCGGCTTTTGTCTGATGTGGGCCAATGAGAACTGGACGCGGCGCTGGGACGGCGCGCACGACGACGTTCTGGTCGAGCAGGATTATTCGCTCCAACACGAGGCCCAACGGATCGCCGATTTCGCGCGCCATTTCCGCGATCCCCGCTATTTGAGGCTGGAGGGCCGCCCGGTGCTGATGGTCTATCGCGCCAGCCTCATTCCCGACACGGCGGCGACGATCGCGCGCTGGCGGCGTTTGTTTGACGAGCGGCACGGCGAAAATCCGATTTTCGCGATGGCGCAGACTTTCGACGACCGCGACCCGCGCCCGCTCGGCTTCGACGCGGCCATTGAGTTTCCGCCGCACAAACTGACGCGCGGGCTGCCGCAGGTCTTCGACCGATTGGACGTGTTTGACGAGCGTTTCGATGCGGACGTCTATGCCTACGATCACGTCGTCGAGGCGTCGCTCGCCGAAAGCCCACCCCCCTACCCGCTTATCAAGACGGCGGTTCCCTCCTGGGACAACGACGCGCGCCGGCAAGGTCACGGCCTGACGCTGGTTGGCTCGACGCCAACCAAATTCGCGCGCTGGCTCGTCGCCTTGGTTGAACGCGCGCACCCCCTGTTCGGCGCCCGCCTCGTCGCCGTCAACGCCTGGAACGAATGGAGCGAGGCGGCCTATCTGGAGCCGGACGTGCATTTCGGCGCCGCTTATCTCAACGCTGCCGCGCGGGCGATTTTGGGACGGGCTTCGCCACAACAGGAAACGGGCGCTCTGGCGACGCGGTTCGCCGCCGCGTTCGGCGCCTTCCCGTCCGCCTTGGCGGCAACCGCCGAAATCGACCTCGCGACGCCCGACGACGACGAAACCGACCGCCGTCTGCGCGCCGAGTTTTGGCGGTTGCTGCCGCAGACCGCGCGCGTTTCCGCCTTCGTGGTCGGCGGCCCCGGCCCGCGCCTCGCCTCGTTGTTTGAACAAACCTATCCGCTCTGGGAACTGGCCGTGCTCGGCGACGATGCCGCGCTCGACGCTGCCGAGGCGACGGCGCGCGCCGCCGGCCGCGACGTGATCCTCGCCGAAGTTGTTCCCGAGGCGGCGTGGCGACGCGCGGCGGAATTGGCGACGGGCGATTTCGTGTGGATCGTCGAGGGCTCTGGATTTTCAGCGCCTGAGGCATTGGCTCGCCTCGTCGCTGCGCTCAGTTCCGGAGCAGCCCTGGGTTTCGCCGCCCGCCGCGCGCTGGGCGACGACGGGCGGCCCCATTACGCGCGCCCGCATCCGCTCGACGCCTCCAAGCGCCCGTTGGTTGACATGGATCTCGACGCGCATAGCTTCGCGCAGCGGATCAACGAGCCGCCCGTTGCGGCGCTCTGGCGGGCCGACGCGCTGCGGTGCGCGCTCGCGGCCGCGCCCGACGCCGACCCAAGCCGACTCGCCGCTCAAGCGCTGATGACCGCTCGGGCCGCCTATGTCGCCGAAGACCTCGAATTTTCCGCCTGAAACCGCTCTTCAGAAACGCAAGTCCCTCGCCGGATTTAGCCCTTCTCCCCATTGGGGAGAAGGTGGCCGAAGGCCGGATGAGGGGTCGCCCCCTCACACTTTCATCTGCGCGCCCAACTCCACCACACGGTCTGACGGAATCTGGAAGAAGTCCGGCGCGCTCGCCGCCTGTTTGGCCAGCGCGATGAACAGGTGATCCTGCCATTGCGGCATGCCGGAATTGGCGGCGGGTTTGAGCGAGCGCCGGCCCAGAAAGAACGACGTCGTCATGATGTCGAACTTGAGGCCGAGCTTGCGCAGACCCGCGAGCGCCGAGGGAATACGCGGTTGCTCCATATAGCCGTAGTGCAGCTTGACCGTGATGAAGTCGGGCGACAGCGACTCGATCTCGTAACGTTTGGCGGCGGGCACGCGCGGTCGCGGCTCGTTGCGCACGCACATCATCACCACGCGCTCATGAACGACCTTGTTGTGCTTGAGATTGTGCAGGAACGAGGACGGCGCCACCGAGACGTCGTTGGTGAGAAAGATCGCCGTGCCGGGCACGCGCGTCGGCTTCGACTTGTCCAGCATCTTGAGGAGTTGGGCGATCGGGATGGAATCGCGATGGGTCTTGTCGACCAGAATTCGGCTGCCGCGCGCCCAGGTCCACATCACCACGAAAGACGCCGAGCCCAGCAGCAGCGGCACATAGCCCCCGTCCAGCACCTTGTAGAGATTGGCGATGAAGAAGGCGACGTCGATCGTCAGGAAACCGCCAATCAGCAGCACCGCCGCCCATAAGGGCCAGCGCCACAATTTCCACACCACGAAAAACGCCAGCGCCGTCGTCGTCACCATCGTGCCCGCCACCGCGATGCCATAGGCGTTGGCGAGCGCGTCGGAGGACTTGAACAACAGCACCAACGCCAGCACGCCTAGCAGCAGCAGCCGGTTGACGCGCGGGATGAAAATCTGACCCTCCTGCGTGTCGGAGGTATGGACGATCTCCAGACGCGGCAACAGGCCAAGCTGGATCGCCTGCGCGACCAGCGAGAAGGCGCCGGTGATGACGGCCTGACTGGCGATCACGGTCGCGGCGGTCGACAAAATGATCATCGGCCCCAATGCCCAGGCGGGGGCGAGCAGGTAAAATGGATTCTCCACCGCTTTGGGATCGTGCATGATGAGCGCGCCCTGGCCCAGATAATTGGCCACCAGCGCCGGCAGCACCACGAACAACCAGGCCGCCTGGATTGGCCGGCGGCCAAAATGCCCCATGTCGGCGTAGAGCGCTTCCGCCCCGGTGACGGCCAGAAACACGCTACCCAGCACGACAAATCCCATGCCGCCATGCGCCCACAGGAATTTCACGCCGGGCAGCGGGCTCAACGCCGCGAGGATGCCCGGCTCCTGCGGGATCTCCATGAGGCCCAGCACGGTGTTGATGACGAAGAACACCAGCATGACCGGCCCGAAGAAGGCCGCCACGCCCGCCGTGCCCCGGCTCTGTACGAAGAACAGGATGATGAGAATCACCAGGGTCGCCGGCAAGATGAATGGCGTCAGCCCGACATTGACCTGCTTGAGCCCCTCCAGCGCCGAGAGCACCGAGATGGCGGGCGTGATGATGGCGTCGCCCGAAAATAGCGCCGCGCCCGCGACGCCGAGCAGGAACACCGCCGCCGAGCCGCCGCCCAGCGCCGTGCGCGCCAGCGCGTTAAGAGAGAGGATGCCGCCTTCGCCCTTGTTGTCGGCCTGCATGAGAAACAGCACATATTTGGCCGTCACTACGATCAGCAACGCCCAAACGATCAGCGACACGACGCCCACGACCTCCGCCGGGCCCATCCCGTCTTTGAACTGGCCGAGCGCGGTCTGCAGTGCATAGAGAGGGCTGGTGCCGATATCGCCGAACACGACGCCCACCGAACCCAGCGCCAAAATCCAGAACCGCCCTCCTCCATGCGGGGCTTCGATTTCACTCCCGTCGACGACGGCGACGGACTCAGGATTATCTTGCGGCATGAAATGGACAACCTGAGAGCGCACGCGCCCGAACGGGCGGGGTCTATAGCCCTGTCGCGGGGCTGCCGCAAAGACGATCTTGCGGCGCCGCAAAATAAGACTTCAAGGGAGCGCTTGACGATTCGTTAGGTGCGTCGATAAGCGCCAGCATTGCTTATGGGGTTTTGGGGGCGATATGGCGCGAGAAGGGGAGAAGGCGTCGCTGCGGCTGGGGCCGGGCGCGCTGTTCATGACGGACCATAAGGAAGGCCCGGACCTTTTCGGCGTGGGCGAAGCCGTGCGCCCCCTCGCCGATCTCTGCCTGGCGCCCGACGCCGAGACGCCCATCGCGCTGGCGCTGGTCGGCGGACGCGGAACCGGCAAGAGCTACGCCCTGCGCCGCCTGCTGGAAGCGATTGACAAGGGCGCGCGCGAGACGCCGTCGCGGCTGGCGCGGGTCTTGGTGGCGCGGGTCGAGGCGGCGGGCGCGGCGGCCCCTGCGGCGGCCATCGCCGCCGCTGTGCATCGCGCGCTGACCGACAATAGCCAATATGCGCAGCTCGCCGAGGACGCGGCCCACGCGACGGTCGATCCCACCCATGCGGCGGCGACGGCGGCCGAGCGCCACGACGAAACGGTCGGGCGGCTGGAACAGGAGCGCCGCGCCCGCGACGAGGTCGAGGGCCGGCGCGCGCGCCTCGCCGACGCGCTCTTGTTCGACACGCCGGGCTCGCGGGTCGACGCCTTCGCGCGCGCCGGGCGGGCCGGGATCGAAGCGAAACTGCGCCGCTTCGGCTTCGATGAGGGCGACGCGGACGTGAACTACCGCCGGCTGGTGCGCGACCTTCACGGATTGCGCGCGGGCTCGCGGGCGAGCGTGTTTGTGCGCGCGATCTTCGCCTATCGCGGGCAATTGCGGCTGCTGGTTCTGGCCATTCTCGCTTTCGCGCTGGCGTTTGGCCTTGCGAAATGGCGCGGCGGGCTTGGCGACGATCTCGTCACGCGGTTCGCCCAGCTTGGCCCCGCTGCGGACTGGATGAAGGCGCACGACGAGGCGCTCGAATATGTCGGCGAGGGGCTGTTCGTGGCGGGTCTGGCGCTGGTGCTGGCGAACCTGTGGCGGGCGGCGAGTTTCACCGGGCTGCTGTTCCGAGGCCTGCGCATGCTGCATCTGGACCTGCGCGAGCGGCGGCGCGAACTCGACGCGAGCGCGGCGCGGCTGGAGCGGCGCGTCGCGGCGCTGCAGATGGAGGCCGATTCCGCGCAGACGCGCGCCGAAACGCTGGCGCGCAAGGCCGGCGGGGCGCCGGCGCCGGCGCGCGCCGATGGCCCGGCGTTTCTCGCGGCGGGCGTGAGTCCGGAGGCGGGAGCGCGGGCGTTCCTGGCCGAACTCGGTCGCGCCATGGCGGCGGGCGCCACCGCCGCGCCGCAGCGGCTGGTGATCGCGCTCGACGGGCTGGACAATCTGCCCCCCGACGAGGCCAGACGGTTTCTGGAGACGGCGAAGCGGCTGGCGGGGCCGGGCGTGGCCTTGATCGCTGCGGCGGACGCTTCGCGTCTGGGGCCCGACGCGCGCGGATTTTGCGAGAGCCTGTTCGACGCCGCCTTCGACGTTGAGGCGCTGAGCGCCTCGGCGGGCATGCGCGGAGCGGGTCGGCTTCTGGAGGCGCCGTCGCCTGCCCCAGCGACGGAACCGCGTCTCATGAGCGTCACCGAGCCTCTGGAGGCGCCGGAGATCGAGTTCCTCAAAGCGAGCGCCACGCTGATAGGCCCGCGCCCTCGCACGCTGAAGCGGTTCTACAACGCCTATCGGCTGGCGCGCATGGCGGACGCGCCGCGCGGCGCGCTGGCCCTGTCGCTGGCGGCTTTGATGGCGCCGGACCCCTCGGCGGCGTCCGCCTTGCGCTGGTCGCTGGAGACCGACGGCCCCTTCGTCGCCCCGACGGCGCCGATGGCGCTGAGGACGGCCTTCGAGGCGCTGTCGGTCGAGGGGATGGGCCGCGACGCGGCGCGGGGCGCCTTCGAGACGGCGAGGCGCTTCGCGCCGTGGGGGTAAGCGGCGAATGCGACTTCTGCGGATCGACCATCAGAAGAAGTTTCGCGTCAGCGATCATGAGTTCCAAAAGTTTGGCGCGCTGGCGCCTCGCAGGAAATGCGAGATCGCCAACTGACGAGCGGGCATCCCGGGCCGCGATTTTTGGGCGCCGACAATCGATCAAGTTCCCCGTTTCCCCATTCAATGCTAGGCAACCCCGCGACGAGGTTCGCCGCTCATGCTGATCCCTGACTTCTCGCAAATCCCTTTCCGCCCCGTCGGCGCCGCAGATCCCGCGCCCGGCGAGCCCTGGCTGACGCCCGAGGGCGTCGCCGTCAAATCGCTCTACGGCCCCGCTGACCTCGACGGCCTCAAGAACCTCGACACCTGGCCCGGCCTGCCGCCCTACCTGCGCGGCCCCTACCCGACGATGTACGTCAACCAGCCATGGACGGTGCGCCAATACGCCGGCTTCTCGACGGCGGAGGAATCCAACGCCTTCTATCGCGCCAATCTCGCGGGCGGGCAGAAGGGCCTGTCGGTCGCCTTCGATCTGGCCACCCATCGCGGCTATGATTCCGATCATCCGCGCGTGGCGGGCGACGTCGGCATGGCGGGCGTCGCCATCGACTCGATCTACGACATGCGCACTTTGTTCGACGGCATCCCGCTGGACACGATGAGCGTGTCGATGACTATGAACGGCGCCGTGTTGCCGGTGCTGGCGCTGTTCATCGTCGCGGCCGAGGAGCAGGGCGTTCCGGCCGAGAAGCTTTCGGGGACCATCCAGAACGACATCCTCAAGGAGTTCATGGTCCGCAACACCTACATCTATCCGCCCGCCGCCTCGATGCGCATCGTCGCCGACATCTTTGCTTTCACCGCAAAGCACATGCCCAAGTTCAACTCGATTTCGATCTCCGGCTATCACATGCAGGAGGCCGGGGCGACGCAGGATCTCGAACTCGCCTATACGCTGGCCGACGGCGTCGAATATATCCGCGCCGGCATTGCGGCCGGGATGAGCGTCGATCAATTCGCGCCGCGCCTGTCGTTCTTCTGGGCGATCGGCATGAATTTTTTCATGGAGGTCGCCAAGCTGCGCGCGGCGCGGTTGCTGTGGGCGGGCCTCGTCAAAGGCTTCAACCCGAAATCCGACAAATCGCTGCCGCTGCGCACGCATAGCCAGACTTCCGGTTGGTCGTTGACCGCGCAGGACCCGTTCAACAATATCGTGCGCACGCAGATCGAGGCGATGGCGGCCACGCAAGGCCATACGCAATCGCTGCACACCAACGCGCTCGACGAAGCGCTGGCGCTGCCGACGCCGTTCTCCGCGCGCATCGCCCGCAACACCCAGCTTTTCCTGATCGAGGAAACGGGCGTCAATCGTGTGATCGACCCGTGGGGCGGCTCCTATTATGTCGAGCGGCTGACGGCGGACCTCGCGGCGCGCGCGCAGGTGCATATCGATGAGATCGAGGCGCTCGGTGGCATGGCCAAGGCGATCGAGCAGGGATTGCCCAAGCGCCGCATCGAGGAGGCCGCCGCGCGCACGCAGGCGCGCATCGATTCCGGAGAGCAGCCGGTGATTGGCGTCAACCTCTTTCCGCCGACGGTCGAGCGCGAACTCAACGTGCTGAAAGTCGATGCGGCGAGCGTGCGCGCCCAGCAAATCGCCAAGCTGAAGCGGCTGCGCGCCGAACGCGACGAGAGCAAGACGCAGGTCGCGCTCGCGGCGCTGACCGAAGGCGCGAAAGGGAACGCCAATTTGCTGCAACTGGCCGTGGACGCGGCGCGCGCCAAGGCGACGGTGGGCGAGATTTCGCTGGCGCTCGAACACGTTTTCAACCGGCATGTCGCGCGCACGCAAACCATCTCGGGCGTCTATCTGTCGGCGTCAACCAAGGGCGCCGACGCCAACATTCGCGTGCAGGGCATGACGGAGGCTTTCGCCGAGAACGAAGGCCGCCGCCCGCGCATCCTTGTCGCCAAAATGGGGCAGGACGGCCATGACAGAGGCCAGAAGATCATCGCCTCGGCGTTCTCAGACCTCGGCTTCGAGGTCGAGATCGGACCGTTGTTCGCCACGCCCGAAGAGGTCGCCGGGCTCGCCAAACAGGCGAACGCCGATATCGTGGGCGTCTCCAGCCTCGCGGCGGGCCATTTGACCCTGGCCCCGGCGCTCAAGCGCGCGCTCGCCGCCATCGGCATGGGCGACACGATGATCGCAGTGGGCGGCGTCATCCCCGAGCAGGATTTCCCGGCCCTGCGCGCCTCGGGCGTCGACGCGATCTTCCCGCCGGGAACCGTGATCCCGGAAGCGGCGGTCAGCCTGATGGAGCAGCTTAACCAGCGCATGGGCTACGCCCAGCGCCAGCCCGCGACGCCGGCAGGTTGAACACAAAGGTCATTTTTGCGGCTTTACAACAGCCGCCTGCCCGCGCAAGTTCACGGTCGCATGGGGAGGGCGTCATGGCGACGATCAATTGCGACATGGGGGAATCGTTCGGCCTCTACAGGATCGGCGACGATTCCGGCCTAATGCCGCTGATCGACATCGCCAACGTCGCCTGCGGTTTCCACGCCTCCGACTTCAACCATATGCGCTCGACCGTGAAGCTCGCCAAGGCGAACGGCGTCAAGGTTGGCGCGCACCCTTCCCTGCCCGACTTGCAGGGCTTCGGCCGCCGCGAGATGAAGATCGGCCGCGAGGAACTGGCGAATTGCCTGATCTACCAGATCGGCGCCCTCAAGGGTTTTCTGGAGGCCGAGGGCATGAGCCTCAACCATATCAAGCCGCACGGCTCGCTCTACGGCATGGCCGCGCGCGACGAGGCCACGGCCAACGCGATCTGCGACGCAGCGGACGTGTTCAAGGTTCCGCTTTTAGGCATGGTCGGCACGCTGCACGAGAGCGTCTATCCGGCGCGCGGCCATACCTTCGTCGCCGAATTCTATGCCGATCTCGACTATGACGACGACGGCCGCCTCATCATCACCCGCGAGCACGACGCCAAGGACCCGGATCAGGCGGCGGCCAAGTGCCGGCGCGCGATTCAGGAGGGCAAGGTTTCGAGCGTCGGCGGGCGTGACATCGTCGTCGGCGCCGCCACCATCTGCGTTCATTCCGATACGCCCAACGCGGTGGCGATCGCCAGCGCCGTGCGCGCCGCCGTGCCGCGCGCGGCCTGATTGATGAGGACCCCATGACCGAAATCGTGTCGCCCCTGCCCGGGACGTTCTACCGCAAGCCGGCGCCCGAAAAACCCGAGTTCAAGTCCGTCGGCGACATCGTCGCCATCGGCGAGGTCATCGGCCTTGTCGAAGTCATGAAGTCGTTCATCGAGGTTCAGGCGGACGCCGCCGGCAAGATCAAACGCTTCGTGGTCGACAACGAGGAGCCGGTGATGGCCGGCCAGCCGATCGTCGAGCTGGAATAAGATGCGCCGCCTGTTCATCGCCAACCGGGGCGAGATCGCCGTGCGCATCCAGCGCGCAGCCCGCGAACTGGGGCTGACGACTATTCAGGCGCATAGCGTCGCCGACGCCTCGTCGTTGGCGGCGCGCATGGCCGACGAGCGCGTGGACATCGGCCCGCCCGCCGCGAGCAAATCCTATCTTAATATCGAACGCGTTGTCGCCGCTGCGCGCGAGGCCCGCGCCGACGCCGTGCATCCGGGCTATGGCTTCCTCTCCGAAAACGCCGATTTCGCCGACGCGGTCGAGGCGGCGGGCATGATTTTCGTCGGCCCGCATGGCGACACGATCCGCCGCATGGGCGACAAAGCCGCCGCCCGCGCCGCCGCCGAGGCCGCTGGCGTGCCGGTCGTGCCGGGGTCGAAAGGCAAACTGACCGACGGCGCGCGAGCGCTCGCCGCCGCCGACAACATCGGTTTTCCGCTGATGATCAAAGCCGCAGCCGGCGGCGGCGGGCGCGGCATCCGCGTGGTCGAAAGCGCGGCGGGGTTTGAAACCGCTTTCGATCAGGCCACCGCCGAGGCGCAGGCCGCTTTCGGCGACGGCGCGGTTTATCTGGAGCGCTTCATCGCCCGCGCGCGTCATATCGAGGTGCAAATATTGGGCGACGGCCGCGACGCCATCCACCTCTTTGAGCGCGAATGCTCGCTGCAACGCCGCCGCCAGAAGGTATGGGAGGAGGCGCCCGGTTTCTGCCTGACGCCGCAAGCGCGCACAGCCCTCTGCGCCTCCGCTGTGGCGCTGGCGAGATCCGTCAATTATCGCGGCGCCGGCACACTCGAATATCTCTATGACGACCAAACTGGCGCTTTCTATTTCATCGAGATGAACACGCGCATCCAGGTCGAGCATCCCGTCACCGAGATGATCACCGGGCGCGACCTCGTGCGCGAAATGCTGCGCATCGCATCAGGCGAGCCGCTGCGCTGGCGCCAGCAAGACATCGTGGCCAACGGCCATTCCATCGAGGTGCGCATCAACGCCGAAGACCCGGACCTCGACTTCCGCCCCGCGCCGGGAACCGTCAGCGCGCTGGACATCCCCGGCGGCCCCGGCGTGCGCTTCGATACGATGCTCTATCCCGGCTACACGATCCCGCCGTTCTACGATTCTCTGCTCGGCAAGCTCGTCGTCTGGGACGAGACGCGCTCCGCCGCATTGGCGCGGCTCAAGCGCGCTTTGGGCGAACTCAAGATTGACGGCGTCGCCACAACCGCCAAACTGCATCGCCGTCTTGTCGAGGCGCCCGCCGTCGTCGAGGGCGCCTTTCACACCCGCTGGCTGGAAGGCTGGCTGAGCCCCACGGAGGGACGAAAATGAGCCGTTATTCCTTCGGCGGCGACGAGCATCTCTTCGTCGAAGTCGATGAGGCGATGTCGCTCGACGCCTTCTTCAAGAGCCTGTCGATCTGCAAGACCGTGCGCGAGGCCAAGATCGTTGGCGTCAGGGAAATCTGCCCGGCCAACGCCTCGTTCCAGATCAAGTTCGACCCGGACGTGATCGCCCCCGACGATCTCAAGCGCGAGGTCGAGCGCATCGAGGCGGCGACCGGCGCGGGCGAGGCCAACCTCAAGACCCGCATCATCGAAATCCCGGTGCTCTACAACGATCCCTGGACGCGCGAGACGCTGATGCGCTTTCGCGATCGCCATCAGGCG
>Ga0209698_10003708_pt1 | contig 16887 bp, 18 predicted proteins | sample LitLauG_LLR_2012_FD_187203 | JGI IMG/M metagenome (GOLD analysis project Ga0209698, IMG submission 187203) | Freshwater sediment microbial communities from Pennsylvania, USA - Little Laurel Run_MetaG_LLR_2012 (SPAdes) (version 2) | ecosystem: Environmental > Aquatic > Freshwater > Creek >...
GAGCTCGCTGCGCGCCGCCGCCCAGCGGTCCAGCAGCCCCCCGGGGACGCCGAGCGCGCGCCAGGGGGCGCCGATGACGAGCAGTGCGGGCACCGCGAGGGCCAGCAGCGAGAATCGGATCGTCGGGACCAGCTCGGCGGCATCGATCCACGACAGCGCCGGGGGAACGACCGCGATGAACAGCAGCGCCGCTGCGCACAGCGCCGAGATGCGGCGCACGACGTCGGGGGGCCGCCGGGGCGCGACCCCAACCGTCATCGAGAGGGGTTGCGCTGGAAGAAGCCCCACAGGAGCGCGATGACGAAGACCCCGAGCGGGATCGCCAGCGTCAGCGCCTGTGTGGCATATGAGGTAGAGCCACCTGCGTTCACGACGGTCCTTTCGCCTTACAGGACGTAGTAGAGCACCCAGAAGAAGGTGCCGACGAGTGCGATGAAGCCCCAGAAGATGCTGCAGCCGTCCACGCTGATGCGGAAGAGGCGGGCAGGAGGAAGCGCCGAGCGCGTCGCGCCGCCGTCCTGGGCCGCGGCACGGCGCAGGCGCAGCTCGCGAGCGAGATTCGTCTCGAGCCAGTAGAGCCCCGCCAAGAGCAGCGTGATGTTCATCACGGCCCAGCCGATGAAGCACGACGCGTAGCCGCTCGAGCCGGGGAAGAACGGGAGCTGGGTGAGCTGCCAGACCTGCAGACCGATCACGATGAGCACGCCGAGCACCGCGGTCCACCCCGCGACCGCCCAGTCCAGCGCCTGGCCGCGGCGGAAGCGGCGGGCGCCGAAGATCACGAGCAGGCCGCTGGCGAGCGTCAGCGCGAAGATCGCCGCCCCGGTCGCCGTCGGGGCCGTGATGCCCCGCGGGCGCCACAGGCCGGCGTTGTTCGCAGAGCGCAGGTAGAAGTACGCGAAGGCGAGCGCGGCGAACGCGAACGCCCAGATCCCCACCAGCAGCCGGCCGCCGGTCCACAGCGCACCCTCGTGGTTGCGGACCTCGAAGGCGATCTCTTCGGGCGTCTCGTGCAGCACCGCAGAGTGCCGTTGGGCCATGGTGTCGTCAGCCATCAGGTCTCCCGCTCAGCTTGCTGGTGTCTCATGGGCGCCACCGGGCGCGCTGCCGACTGGTACCGGTGCGGGGGCATCGGTGCCCAGATCCGCGACCGGGAGCGCGTCCTTCTCTCCGTAGTGGTAGGGGTCCGAGAGGACCACGGGGATCCGCTCGAAGTTGAACCACGGCACGGGCGTCGGGGTCTGCCACTCGAGCCCCTTGGAGTGCCAGGGGTTGAGCGGGGAGGCCTCGCGCTTGATGAAGCACGACCACACGAAGTTGTACAGGAAGATCAGGAACGACGCGCCCAGCAGGAAGGCGCCGATGCTGGAGATGTCGTTGAGGGTCTGGAGGTTAGGGGGGTACTCGAAGACGCGTCGTGGCTGGCCGAGGAGTCCCACGATGAACAGGGGGAAGAACGTGAGGTTGAAGAACAGGAACATCGTCCAGAAGTGCCACACGCTCAGCTTGTGGTTCAGCTTGCAGCCCGTCATCTTCGGGAGCCAGTAGTACAGGCCGCCGAAGAACGCGAAGACCAGGCCGCCCATGATCGTGTAGTGGAAGTGCGCCATGACGAAGAAGCCGCCGTGCACCGTCACGTTCACCGGGACGTCCGAGAGGAACACGCCGGTTATCCCGCCGATGAGGAAGTTGAACAGCACCGCGAGGCAGAACAGCATCGGAGGTTGGAACCAGATCTTTGCCTTCCACAGCGTCCCGAGCGTCACGAGGAACAGGAATCCCGTGGGGATCGAGATGAGCTCGGTCGTCAGCATGAACAGCGGCCGCATGTCGGGGTTGATGCCGCTCTGGAACAGGTGGTGCTGCCAGACGAAGAAGCTGAGCAGCGCCACGCCGATCATCCCCGCCGCCGCGACCTTGTAGGCGAACAGCGGCTTGCGCGTGAACACCGGCATGATCTCCATGACGATGCCGAAGCCCGGCAGGGCCATGATGTACACCTCAGGGTGGCCGAAGAACCAGAACAGGTTCTGCCACAGGAAGTTGCTGCCGCCGTGCTCGGTCACGTAGAACGCGGTCTGCGCGGTGCGGTCGAGGATCCCGAAGAGGCCGCCGACGATGAGCGTGGGCGTCGCGAGCGTCAGCAGCGCGCAGGTCGCCAGGATGCCCCAGACGAAGATCGGGACTCGGCTCCACGTCATGCCCGGTGCGCGGTAGTTGATGATCGTCGCGGCGAGGTTGAAGCCCGCGGAGATCATGCCGATGCCGATCACGGCGAATCCGACGAGGTAGGCGTCCATCCCTCCGCTCGCCTGGGTCTGCAGGGGCGCGTACCCGGTCCAGCCGGTCTGGAACCCCCCGAGGAACGGCGCAGCGAGGATCACCAGGTAGCCCGCGGAGAAGACCCAGAACGAGAAGGCCTCGACCCTCGGATAGGCGACCCTGCGCGCGCCGATCATCAGCGGGACGAACCAGTTGCCGAGCGTGCCCACGACGATCGACGTCGCCATCATCATCATCACGGTGCCGTGCTCGGACACGATCGCGATGTAGGTGCCCGGACCGAAGTGGTGGCTCGTCGGGCTGAGCAGCTCGGTGCGGATCATCATCGCGAAGAGCCCGCCGGTGAACAAGAAGACCAGGACCGCCACCGTGTACTGAAGGCCGACGACCTTGTGGTCCTCGGTCCAGCGGAAGTAACGGCTCCAGCCCTCGGTCGGGACGTGCGGCGCCGGATCGCGGCCGATGAGCTTGAGCAGCGGGTACTTGAAGGCGCCGGCGCCCGCGAGCCAGCCGGCGGCCATGAACCCGAGGCCCATCGTGTTCGCCACGTTGTTCGTGCCCGTGTTGGTCCACGTCGGGTTCGACCCTGCGATCACGTTGCCGAGCCAGTGGCCGACGATCCATCCGATCGCGGCGCCGACGAGGGCCCACACGATGTTCGGGGAGAGCCAGAACGAGGTGCTCGGGCTCTTGGATGCGCCGAGCGCCTCTTCGCCGGGGTAGAACCCCGACGACCCGCCGCCCGAGACGTCAGTGGTGTCCAATGCCATCGTTGTCAGTCACCTCTCTCGAGCGTCGCGTCGGTCCGCTGCATCGTGTGCGGCACTCAGCTACCTGCCGGCGTCGTGGCCCCGTAGGTCTCCACCGGGCTGTAGGGGTCCTTCGTGTCGGGGTAGTAGCTGCCGTCCGCCCCGTTGGCGTCGGGTGTGTACGTCAGCGCGTAGGGGGGCAGCAGCGCGGTGTTCTCCGCCAGCTGGGCCCTCGTGGCGGTCGCCCAGGCCTGGAACTGCGCGGCGGTCACCACCTTGCCGGTCGTGTACATCGCGCCGTGCCAGATGCCGCACAGCTCCGAGCACCGCACGCTGAACGTGCCCAACTGGGTCGGCGTCGTGAACGCCACGTTGTTCTGTCCGGGGTTGGCGTCGGCCTTGACACCCAGCTGGTAGGCCCAGAGGCTGTGGATCACGTCGAGCGACGTGACGTTGAACTGGATCGTTGTGCCGAGCGGGACGACCAGGTCGTTGGTCTCGAAGCCGCCGAACGACGGGTACCGGAACGTCCACTTCCACTGCTGGCCGATCGCCTGAATCTGCAGCACGGTGTGCGACGTCGGCGTCCAGATCGGGTTCGGTCCCTGCGCACCGCCCGCGCCCTCGGGCTGGACGAGCTCGTAGGTCCCGAATCCAGCGAGGAACAGCACCACCACGGTGGTGATGGCGATCCACGACGTCTCGATCGTCGTGTTGCCGCGTGCCTTCTCGCCGCCGACGGGATCGGGGCCCCCGCGCCCGTCGCGCCAGGTCACGAGCGCGTAGGCCAGGTACACCCAGATCCCGATCAGCACCGGCAGCGCCATGACGATCAGGATGTTGAAGTCCGTCGCTGCGCCACCTGCCGTCGACGACATCCTCCCCGGCGGCACGTGCGGGCCGACGAAGGCGAGCCACAACACGTCGGCCAGGACGCTCAGCACCAGCCAGATCACCAGGATGCGGAGCCCGTGGCGCGGCTCGGCGCCCTGGGGCGCGCCGGCGGGTGCCTCCGACGCGGCGCTCACGCGGTGACCTTCATGAAGCCGCCCATGTAGCCGAGGGTTCCCATGGGTCCTCCGTTGCCGTAGAGCCAGCCGAGCCCGCAGGGCACGAAGCACTGCCAGGGGTACTCACCGGGACCCGGGCTCATGAACGAGAAGGTGATGGTGTTGTGCGGGTTGCTCAGCGCGCACGGTGCGGCGGCGCAGAGGTTCGCGTTCGGGTCCACTCCTGTCAGCGGCACGCTGATCCCCAGGGTCGGGATAGAGAACGTGTGGCCGACGCCGTCGGTCGAGTTCGAGTTGTAGACCGAGAACGGCTTGCCGTTGAGCATGGCGGTGCCGCCGATCGTGCCCGTGACCTGGCCCACCTGCTGGTTGCGCAGCGGGCTCCCCGAGTCGTACTGGTAGATCGTGACGTTCACCCTGGTGTGCGCCGGCACAGACCAGATCGTCGTGTGCTGCCAGTTTCCCGATGCGTCCTGGGTGAGGTACGACACCCACGTCGGGTGGGCACCTGTGCCGTAGGAGCCCACCGTCTGCATCACGACGTTGACCTGGCCGCCCGTCGCCGCGTACGCGACGGTGCTCGGCTGAGTCGCCAGCGTGATGAAGGCCCACATCGCGGTGGCTGCCGCCAGCAACGCGAGTACGGCTGCCAGCGAGATCCTGCCCCCCTTGGCCACCTGCATTCCCCCCGGAGTTGAGTACCTGGTGCCCGAGGCACCGAGTCGACTGATGGTGACGTTAGAGCGCGCGCTCCCCCGCGTCAATCATCCAGCGCACCTCGGCGGCGTGCGGCCGAGGTGACGCCCCGGTCAGTTCTCGGGGCGAAGCTCGTGCAGCGTCGGCGACGGGCCGCGGTGGAACAGGCGGTCGACCGCGTCGGCGACGCCGCCCTCTTGGTCGATCGCGCGCTTGATCACGATCACGAGGGCCGGGATCGCCCAGAAGTCGCCGCACACCCACAGGATCGCCGCGCCGAGCTGCTGGTCCGCGAACGGCGACAGCGTGACCCCCGGCACGTGCGCGTAGACCGAGTACCACGACGTCGAGGTAAAGATGCTCATCGACATCGCGAGGATGAACATCACGACGTTGGTGGTGATGATCGCGCCGACCTGCCACATCGCGGATGCGTGCGGCCGGGCGGGGTGCGAGGGGATGATCTGCAGCCAGAACAAGGTCCCCGCGACGAGGAAGCTGCCGTGGGCGAGCCAGACGTGGACCGTCTGGTTGCGCTCTGCCAGGTCGAAGGCTGCGGGGAGGTGCCACAGGACCATCACGGCGTTGATCGCCGCCAGTGCGACCCACGGGTTGCGCGCGAACCTCCCGAGCCCGCGCCAGGCGGGCGCGGCCCGCCCGAGCAGCATCGCGCGACCCAGCCGCCGGCGCGCATCGACGGGGATGCAGAACAGCAGCGGCAGCCAGGGCGCCCCTGCGACGATCAGCATCGGGACGTAGAACGACAGCGCGAGGTGCTGGAGCATGTGGACGTAGAAGTAGCTCGAGGACCAGTAGTCCAGCGGCGACATGACGCTGATCACGAGGAGTGCGAGTCCGCAGTAGAAGAAGATGGAGCGGAGTCGTCGTGTGCGTGCCCGACGCGATTCCGAGCGGGCGTTGAGCCGCTTGAGCCCGACCTCGTGGGCCACGACGAGGAGCACGGCGACGATCGCGACGGGGTCGAACGACCAGTTCTGGACGAGGACGTGCACCCCGTTGCTGCTATCTGGAGATCGCCGAGGCGACCAGCGCAATCCCCCTGCCCCACGACGAGATCTGGGGGGCAGGAAGGTAGGCGGCTCCCGATGCGGTGTGATCGTCCATCGGGAAGGCCACGTAACGCTCGACGCCCTTGGCGTCGATGAAGTAGATGACCGAGGTGTGGATGATGTCGGCGTTGGGGTTCGGGGCGATGACGGCCACGCCGTAGTCATGCCACGCAGCGCGCAGCGCCGCTGTCGGACCGGTGACGAAGTGCCACGTCGAGATGGAGCTGAGTCCGTGGGCGGCAGAGAACGAGGTCATGTCGGCCACGCTGCGGTGGTACTGGTTCACGTTGATCGAGACGAAGTCCACGTTGCGCGCGGTTGTCCCGAGCCGCTGCGCGGCATCGATGAGCTCCCGCGACACGATGGGGCAGATGTCGGTGCAGTGCGGGTCCATGAACCCGAGCACGACCACGTGGCCCCGCAGGCTGCGAAGTGACAGCGTGGCGCCGTGCTGGTCGGTCAGCGTGAAGTCAGGCGCCGGCCGACCTGAGCCCGCCGAGAGCCCCATGAGGTACGCGAGCGGGTTGTCGACGCTCGCGGGCAGCCCCGAGGCACGCGGCGCCGTGCTCGCCGACGCCCGCTCGTCGTGGAGGTGCTTGGCCGCGACGGCGAAGGCCGCCGACGCCAGCACGACCACCGCGAGAAGGACGAGCACCACGTTGCTTGGCGCCTTTCGCTTCGGCATCGCTCCCGTCCCTGTCGCGCGGTGCGCCCCGCCGCGGCGGGCGCGCCTTTGGTTGTCACAGCATGCCACGGCAACCCCAAGGTTTCGCATCCCGTGACCGGTTCGCTCCATGATCAGGAGGTGGGATCCAACCCTTTGAGCCCGAGCGGAGCGCGCGAACCCGGGCCTGGTGTCGCCGGCCACTTCCCCGTGGACGGAACGACCTGGAAGTGGTCGATGGGGCTGCACCGACTCGACGAGGAGGCGTGGCTCGAGGTCGATCGCCGGCGCGCCGGCGAGCTCCTCGCCAAGGCGAGGCTCCTCGAGGATGCGCGGACGGACGTCCTCGCGGCGGCCCCCGGCGCCCTCGCGGCGTGCGAGGAGCTCGCGGGCCTGATCGAGGCGAACCTGACGTCCACGCACCCGGGTCTGCTCTTCCGAGACCGAGGGGCGATCGTCGAGACCACCACCTCGCTTCGCTACGACCCCGCAGCGATGCACCCCCTCGAGCTCGCCGCGCGCATCGTCCAAGAGGACCTGTGCGTCCTCGAGCGCCGCGAGGGCCACTGGAGGCTCACGGCGGCATGCGTGTGCTTCCCGAGCAGGTGGCGCCTCGCCGACAAGCTCGGCGCGACGCTCGCCGAGATCCACGGTCCGGTGCCCGGCTTCGACCGGGCGCTCGGAAGCACGACTGCGACGTTCTTCGACCGCCTGCGCGTCGAGCGGCCCGTGTGGCGGCTCAACTGGACGCTGCTCGACACCCCTGAGCTGCACCTGCCCTCAGCGTCGTCGCGACGCTCTCGCGAGGCGATTCGCGACCCTGCAACCTCGCTGTGGTTCCGCGTCGAGCGACAGACGCTGCGGCGGCTCCCGGCCAGCGGCGCGATCGTCTTTACGATCCGAACCTACGTCACGGCCCTCGGTGAGCTGCTCGCACAGCGTCCCGGGGCGGCCGCGGCGCTTCGCGACACGCTCGTCACGGTCCCCGTCGACGTCGCGTCCTACAAGGGTTGGTCGGGCCTGCTCGACGAGCTCACCGCGTGGCTCGACCTGCGCGCCTCGGACCGCTGAGCGGGACCCCGGCTCGCGGCGCGACGGTAGGGTCGGCGCAGCGACCGGGAGGTGCCATGGCGGACGTCGACGTCGAGCGGGTGGGCCGGGTCACAGTCGTGACCATCGACCGACCCGGCCGCAGGAACGCCGTCGACGGGCCGACCGCCGCCGCGCTCGTCGAGGCCTTCTCGGCATTCGACGCCGACGCCGACGCCGACGTCGCGGTGCTCACCGGTGCTGGCGGTGTCTTCTGCGCGGGCGCGGACCTCAAGGCCGTCTCCGAGGGAAGGGGCAACCGCGTGGCGGCGGTCGGCGACGGTCCCATGGGGCCGACCAGGATGCGGCTCACCAAGCCGGTGATCGCCGCGGTCGAGGGGTGGGCGGTCGCAGGAGGCCTCGAGCTCGCCGCGTGGTGCGACCTTCGCGTCGCCGGCGAGTCCGCGATCTTCGGGGTCTTCTGCCGACGCTTCGGCGTGCCCCTCGTGGACCTCGGGACCGTCCGGCTTCCGAGGCTCCTCGGCCAGTCGCGGGCCCTGGACCTGATTCTGACGGGCCGCGGCGTGGCGGCCCCCGAGGCCCTGACGATGGGGCTGGTGAACCGCGTCGTCGCAGACGGCGGCGCGCTGACGGCCGCCTTGGCCCTCGCCGAGGAGCTGTGCGCGCTCCCCCAGACGTGCCTTCGCCACGACCGGCTCAGTGCGCTCGAGCAGTGGGACCTCGACGTGGAGACCGCCACTCGCAACGAGGTCGCCCACGGGCTCGAGGTGATCGCCTCAGGCGAGACGCTCGAGGGCGCGCAGAGGTTCACGAGCGGCGTCGGGCGACACGGCACGCGCGCGCAGGGCAGCTAGCGAGACAGCTGGGGGGTCGCGCTCAGCGCCGAAGGACCGCGACGCACTCGAGGTGCTCGGTCATCTCGAACAGGTCGAGCGCCTGGACGTCGTCGATTCGCCATCCCTGGGCGACGAGACGGCCGAGGTCGCGCGCGAACGTCGCCGCGTCGCACGAGACCGACACGAGCGTGCGCACCGTCAGGTTCGCCGAGACCGCGCGCAGCGCCCCCGCGTCGATGCCCGCACGGGGTGGATCGACCACGACGTGCGTGCAGCCCTTCGAGGCCCGAGCAGCACTGCGCTCATCGACGCGCTCGGCGGTCACGCGCGCCCACGGCAGCTCGGAGAGCGACGCGCGCGCGTCATCGATCGCGCGGCGCGACGAGTCCACGCCGTGCACGCGGCCCGTGGCGCCGACCACCTCGGCGATGGCCTTGGTGAACAGGCCGGCCCCGCAGTACAAGTCGCACACGGCGTCACCCTCGTCCAGCCCGAGTCCGCACACCACGGCGTCGGTGAGCAACTCGGCCGCGCGGTCGTGGACCTGCCAGAACACGCCAGGTGACACGACGTAGCGGCGACCGAGGACCTCGGTGCTCTGGCGCGCGGCGAAGCCGGGGTCCGAGAGCACCTGCAGGCGGCTCGCACGACCGCGGGAGCGGGTGATCACCGAGACCGTCGGGGAAGCCGATCCCCCCAGCGCCATCACCTCGAGCTCGGTCCCCTCTGCGAGCGAGAGGCCGAGCGCTGCGACCGGGACCGAGTCGGCGCCGCGCACTCCGAGGGCGCAGCGGTCCACTGCGACGAGGTCATGGCTGCGATGCCGCCGCATCGCGGTCCCGCCGGCGGCGTCGACGGCGAACCGGACCCTCGTCCTGGTACCGAGGCCATCGCCGCCCGCGGCGGCAGCGGCCACCTCGACGACGCGGCCCGACAGGTCGACGCCGCGGAGCTGGGCGGCGAGCAGCGCCGACTTGATGCGCCGCTGCTCGCCGAGCTCGACGTGCTGGTAGTCGCAGCCCCCGCAGCCGCCCGGCCCCGCGAAATGGCACGGGGGCTCGACGCGGTGCGGCGAGGCCTCGAGCACCTCGACGGCGTCGGCGCGGCCCCAGGTGGCGTGCTCCTCGGTCACCGAGGCCATGACGCGCTCGCCCTCGAGCCCGTGGCGGACGAACAGCACGCGACCGGCGCGGTCCCTCGCGACGAAGCCGCCGCCCGCGGCCGGTGCCCCGAGCTCGAGCTCCTCGAGCTGCGTCACCTCGAGCTCAGGATCCGTCCTTCGCCACGAGCTGCTCGAATTGCTCGCGGTCGAAGGCGTAGGTGTACAACCGAGTCGCGACTATCTGCACGTAGCGCGCGTCCCCGGCGTCGTCCATCCAGTCCTCCGGGGAGCTCCCGTAGACCTCTCGCCAGAGCGGGGAAAGCCGACGGGACTCGTCGCTGCCACCGCGGACCACCCTCGCGACACCGTGGACGAAGACGCCGACTTGGTCACCGACGACGTGTGCGGCGCTGATCGCAGGCCGCGCCTCGAGGTGCGTGGCCTTCAGCGACGACGCCGACGTCGAGAACCAGAAGCTCCCGCTGAAGAACAGGCCGTCGACGGCTGAGCAGCGGGGCTCGCCGCGGTGCGTCGTGGTCGCCACGACGAGGTGCCGTATTCCTACGAGGTACCGGCACAGGTCCCGGGCGTCGAGCCGCCGCTTCGGAGAGATGATCCCCGTGAGGTGCTCGCCCGCCCCGTCGAAGGACCTCGCCAGCAGCTCGTCGAGGGCGGCGAGCTCCTCGCTGGTCTCGTGCACGCTTGCAGGTTGCCCGGGCGCGGTCATCGCGTCAAGGCGTCAGTCCTCGCCGAGCGGCAGCCACCGAAACGTCCGCCAGCACAGCACGAGGCCGATCAGCGACCACGCGCCGAGCATGAGGGCGACCTGCCCGAGGTGGAATCCGCCGCCAAGCTCAGCGGCCCCGTAGCTGGGCGGGAGGAACACCGAGCGCATCCCCTGGCACAGCCAGCGCAGCGGGAAGAGCGACGCGATCAGCTGCATCCACCGGGGTTCCTTGGAAAAGACGAAGAACACCCCCGAGGTGAACTGCAAGAACAGCACGATCGGCGTCGCGATCGCCGCGGCGGACTGGCCGGTCTTGGCGAGCGAGCTGAACGCGATGCCGAGGGACGTGAACGAGATCAGCGAGAGTGCCGAGAGCCACAGGAACGTGAGGATCGCGCTCGAGGTGTGCGGGAGATGGACCCCGTAGGCGACCGCGCCCAGCGTGAGCATCAGCACGACCTGGACCACGTAGATGAACAGCACGCCGCCGACCTTGCCGGCGAAGTACGACGAGTGCGGCATCGGGGTGCCGTAGAGGCGCTTGAGCGTCCCGTTCGTGCGCTCGTCGGGGATCGCGACCGAGAGGCTCTGGAACGCGCCATAGACCAGCCCCGAGGCGATCATCCCCGCCGTGAGGTACTGGGCGTAGGAGACGCCGCCATTCAGGGGCTTGCCCTGGAGGAGCGAGGAGAGCACGAGCAGCAGGATGAACGGGAGCATGACGGTGAAGATGATCGTGCGGCGGTCCCGCGAGATGAGGAGCAGCTCGACGCGGGCGCGGCCCCGCCACGACGCCAGCAGCCATGCGATCGAGCCGCCTCTTCGCCGCGGTGCCATGGCGTCGGTGCTCACAGCACAGCCTCATCGTCGATGAGGCGCAGGTACGCGTCCTCGAGCGAGGGGCGGCGCACCTCGAGCCCCTCGAGCTCCCCGCCCGTCCTCGCGAACAGCTCGGCGACGAAGGACGTGGGCGTGGGCGTCTCGACCTCGAAGTGCTCGGCACCCTCGGTCCATCGAACGATCGCGTGGCCACCTGCTCTCGCCCCGAGCTCGGCGGGGGGCGCGTCAGCGACGACCCGTCCTCGGTTCACGACGATCACGTGGTCCGCCAGCGCGTCCGCCTCCTCCATGTAGTGCGTGGTGAGCAGGATCGTCGTTCCCTCCTGCTTGAGCGTCCCGATGAGCTGCCAGAACGCGCGGCGCGCCTCGGGGTCAAAGCCCGTCGTGGGCTCGTCGAGGAACAGCAGCTCGGGACCCCCGACGATCCCGAGCGCGACGTCGAGCCGACGGCGCTGGCCGCCCGAGAGCGCAGAGACGCGCGAGGTCGACTTGTCCGCGAGCCCGACGAGCTCGATGAGCGCCGACGGCGTGCGCGGCCGCGGATAGTGCGAGGCGAAGTGCGCGACGCACTCCGCGACGGTCAGGTCGAGCAGGTCGGAGCAGTTCTGCGGGACGATGCCGACGCGCAGGCGCCACTCGCGGTCCGCGTTCGCGGGGTCCTGGCCGAGCACGGACACGGCTCCCGCGTCGCGGTGGCGGTATCCCTCGAGGATCTCGACCGTCGTGGTCTTGCCCGCCCCGTTGGGACCCAGCATCGCGACGCACGTCCCGTGCCCGATCGAGAATCCGATGCCGTCGACCGCCCTCAGCGAGCCATAGCTCCTCTGGAGACCTTGGACCTCGACGGCAGCGGACATCGGCGACACTCTTGCAGACGTCGTCGCGCGCTCAGCGCGCCGCGCCCTCGAGGAATCCGTCGACCAGCCGATCGACGCGCTCGGCGGCGTCCGCGTCGTGACGTGCGGTCTCTTCGAGCAGCTCCTCCGCCGACAGACCAGCGGCGGCGAGCTCTTCGTCGGCCCCCGCGGAGAGCCACCTAGCGAACTGAGCCGCATCGATCTCCGGGTGGAACTGCACGCCCAGGTGCGGGCCGATGCGGAAGGCCTGCACGCACACGTCGTTGCGCGCGAGCACCGCTGCGCCCTCGGGCACCACGCAGCGGTCCGTGTGGAACTGGAACCATGGCCCCGCGGGGATCCCCTCGTCCGGGGCACCCTCGAGGTCCACCCAGCCGAGCTCCATGCGGTCGGCGGGCTCGACGGTGCCGCCCAGCGCCGCGCACAGCGCCTGCGCGCCGAAGCAGATGCCCAGGACCGCGACACCTCGCCGGTCCGCTTCTCGGATCGCGTCGAACTCGACATGGATCCAGTCGCCGACGGCCGCCTCGTCGTAGACGGACCACTTGGAACCCAAGATGCCGAGCACCTCGACGCCCTCGAGGCTCACCGAGGGCGTGCCGTCCTCGACGCGGAGCACCTCGACGGCGAAGCCGCGCCGCGCCAGGGCGGCGGCCACGAAGCCGGGGTCGTCTTCTTCGTGGTGCTTGAGGAAGAGTGCGCGCCGCCGCGCCGCTGTCGCCCCGGGCATCCGACGAGACTAGGAGCGCGAGGACTCCTGTGAGGGGCGGTCCCTGAGGTGGACTAGAACCTCGGCGGGACCGCGAACAGGAGGCACGATGACCATCCCCTCGGAGGCACTGGAGGGCTTCGAGCCCTCGAGGTTCGAGGCTGACGGCTCCTCCCGCGTCGTCTGGCGGGCTGGCGCGGGACCGTGCGTGATCGTCATCGCCGAGATCCCCGGCATCACCCCCAAGGTGGTCGAATTCGCCCGCCGCGTCGTGGCCGCGGGCATGTCCGTGTCGCTTCCGCACCTCTTCGGCGACGACGGGCGGGAGCCCACGAACCGCTACGTGATCTCGTCGATGGCACGGGCCTGCGTGTCGCGCGAGTTCGCCACGCTCGCGACGGGACGCTCGAGCCCCGTGACCACGTGGCTGCGCGCGCTGGCCCGCGCCGAGCACGCGCGATGCGGCGGTCCGGGCGTCGGCGTCGTCGGCATGTGCTTCACCGGTGGCTTCGCGCTCGGGATGATGGCGGACGCCCCGGTCGTCGCACCGGTGCTGTCCCAACCCTCGCTGCCCCTCCCCCTCGGCGCGCGCCGGTCCGCGGACCTCGGCTGCTCGGCGGCCGAGGTCGCCTCGATCAGACAGAAGGTCGCCGGCGGTGCGTGCGTGCTCGGCCTGAGGTTCTCGGGCGACAAGAAGTCGCCGCAGGCGCGGTTCGACACCCTTCGAAGCGTGCTCGGCGATGGCTTCATCGGTGTGGAGCTGGACTCGTCTCGGGGCAACCCGTATGGGCATCGGCCCGGCGCGCACTCGGTGCTGACCGAGGACCTCATCGATCGAGAGGGCTCCCCCACCATGGACGCCCTCGCACAGGTGCTGGCATTCCTCGCAGAGCGCCTTGATGTCGGCGCGGCGTCATGAGCCACGTCCCGCAGAGCCGTCCGATCCGCGTCGCGATCATCGGGCTCGGACGCATCTACGACCTGAACGTCCTTGCCTACCTCGACAATCCCGACGTCGAGGTGGTCGCACTCGTGGACCCGAGCGAGGCGCGGCGATCGCAGCGCTCGCAGCAGTGGCCGCACGCTGCGTGCTTCGAGTCCGTCGACGCGCTCGTCGCGAGCGGCGTCTCGATCGACGCGGCCGAGGTCCTCGTGCCGATCAGCCAGCACGCGGCGGTCGTCGGGCAGCTGGTCGCACAGGGCTGGCACGTGAACCTGCAAAAGCCGATGTGCCTCGACCTCGTGGAGGCCGAGCAGATGCAACAGTCGGCCCTAGCCGCGGGCGTCCAGTTGCGCGTGATGGAGAACTACCTGTTCTACGAGCCGCTCGTGCGGCTGAAGGGGATCCTTGACAGCGGCGAGCTCGGGCAGGTCGCGGGCTACCACCTCAAGATGGTGGCGAGCGGCAACGGGGGCTGGGACGTCCCGTGGGAGACCTACGAGACCCAGTTCGCGCACGCGGCAGCAGGCAGGGGCATCTTGTTGTTCGACGACGGGTGGCACAAGCTGTCGACGGCACTGTGGCTCTTCGGTCCGGTCCGCGAGATCCGCGCCTGGGTCGGATCCGAGGAGGTCCTCCCGGGGATGGTCGTCGACGCCCCGACGACGCTCGCCTGGGAGCACGACAACGGCGTTCGCGGCGTCTGGGACATCACCCTTGCGCTCGACATGCACCTGCGCAGCGACTACTACACCAACGACGAGCGCTGGGAGGTCACCGGACGCGCCGGGTTCGCACGCGTCAACCGGTGCACGGGGCGCGGAATCCAGCAGCCGAGCCTCGAGGTCTACCGCGACGGTGAGATGCGCTCGTACCACTCGCTCGACGACGACTGGGCGAGCAGCTTCGCCGCGTCCGGGCGGCACTGGCTCGAGTGGCTGCGAACCGGGAGCGGTCCGATGCTCTGGAGCGCCGAGGAGGCCACCGCGGTGCTGCGCGTCGCGCTCGCGGCCTACGAGAGCAGCGCCAACGGCGGCATCGGCGTCGATCCGCGCTCGCTCCGCTCTCACTAGCGGCAACGAACCGTCCGCTCCACGCACCAGGTCCGCCCGACGACATCGTCGGTACGCTGTCGCCCGCCGGGCTCAGGGGCCCGCGACCGACGACCCAGGGGGCACGACGTGGCACGAACCGAGCCGGTGAGCGACTGGGCGACTGACTTCGACGTGCTCGACGAGTCCTATGTCGCCAATCCGTTCGCCATCTGGGACGACCTCCGCGAGACGTGCCCGGTCGCGCGCACAGAGCGGCGCGGGCCGACGCACCTGCCGACGCGCTACGCCGACGTGACGTCGATCGCCCACGATCCGTCGACCTTCAGCTCGCTCGACGTGGCCGTCATCCCGATCGAGCGAGGCGACGTCGAGGACCCACTGCCCTACGGCCTTCCGCCGATCACCTCGGACCCTCCGCTGCACACCTGGACGCGCCGGCTGCTCTTGCCGTGGTTCTCGCACTCGCGCGTCGCGAGCTTCGAGCCGATGACCAGGTCGCTGTGCCGCACGCTCATCGAGGGCTTCCTCGCGGAGGGGAGGGCGGACGCCGCCGCGGACTACGCCCAGCAGATCCCGGTCCGGGTGATCGCCGAGCTCCTCGACGTGCCCCCCGAGATGTCGGACACCTTCATCGGCTGGGTGCGTGACGCACTGGAGTTCGCCGACGACCCCGAGCGCCAGCAGCGCGGGATCTTCGGGTTCGGCGGGTTCGTGTTCGTCAAGATGGAGGAGCGCAAGGTCGAACCGGGGGACGACCTGCTGAGCTACCTCGTCTCCGAGCGCGTCGACGGCGAGCCGGTCGACGACGCGATCGTCCTCGGCATGGGGATCCTGACGCTCATCGCGGGGATCGACACGACCTGGAGCGCCATCGGCTCGTCACTGTGGCATCTCGCGACCCACGAGGACGACGCGGCTCGACTCGCCGCGGAGCCCGAGCTCATGACGACCGCGGTCGAAGAGCTGCTCCGCGCGTACTCACCCGTGACGATGGCGCGTGTCGTGACCACGGACACCGAGGTCGCGGGTTGCCCCATGCGCGCGGGCGACAAGGTCCTGATGAGCTATCCCGCCGCGAACCGCGACCCCGCAGCGTTCGAGCGGGCCGACGAGGTGATCCTGGACCGCGCGGCAAACCGGCACGTTGCCTTCGGCTCGGGCATCCACCGCTGCGCGGGCTCCAACCTTGCGAGGATGGAGCTGCGCGTGGCGCTCGAGGAGTGGCTCCGCGCGATCCCGAGCTTCCGCCTCGACGCGACACGAGAGGTGACGTGGGCGGGGGGCCAAGTCCGCGGGCCCCGCGAGCTGCCCGTGGTCTTCAGCTAGGGCGCCCGTCGGGCCCACCTGCGCGCCGCGGATCCGGCGGCGCGCAATGGGTTGACCGCTGTTCGGCGCGCCCCGCCGGCGTCAGTGCCACTTCACGCGACGGCTCAGGGGCCCCAGGGCGAGCACTGCGGGTGGCGCGCCGGCGGATTCCTCGAATTTGCCCTTGACAGGGGTCAGATTGACGTTAGAGTGACGCCATGATGACTTCACACTTGACACCCAGGGAGCACCAGCTCTGGGACACCAAGGCCCGTGGCCTCGCGCTCTCGAGCCGTATCCCGCCCCGGTGGCGCCGTCGCAGGCGCTCGGCATGACCGGTTCCCGCACCACAGAGCACGCCACAGTGGCGCTAGATTGACGCCATGCAAACGTCATGGTTCACAGAGACACTGAGGTCCGATCTCGAGACCGTCGGCTCCATGGGCTCGGAGAAGTCCATGAAGGTGGCGGACCGAATGATCGCCGTCACGATCCCGCTCGCGCGGACGAGGATGCTCGAGGCACTGTCGATGGCGCTCGCGGAGCTCTCCGGGGTCCTCGGCATCGAGCGGATCGACCTTCGCGTGAGCGGCGACGACGTCACCTTCGTGCCGGCCGAGCCCGTCGCACCCGCGCCCGTCGCCGACAGCGGCGGGGAGCAGGCGAGGTTCTCACTTCGCCTCCCCGACGACCTCAAGTCGGCGATCGACGATCGCGCGGCCCAAGAGGGCGTGTCGACCAATGCCTGGATCGTCCGAGCCCTGTACGGCGCCACCTTCCGAGGTGGCCCCACGCCCCCGAACAACCCGCCCAACGCACCGCGCAACCGCCGGCTGAGCGGCTACGGCCGCGCCTGAATCGAGGAGAACATGGACACCTTCCCCACTCCCGGAAAGACCCGCGTCGTGGTCTTCAACCCGATCGACACCGTGGACGTCACGACCGACGGAGGTGCGACGACCACCGTCGAGCTCATCGCGCGCGGCGGTGACGG
>Ga0209698_10003709_pt1 | contig 16886 bp, 10 predicted proteins | sample LitLauG_LLR_2012_FD_187203 | JGI IMG/M metagenome (GOLD analysis project Ga0209698, IMG submission 187203) | Freshwater sediment microbial communities from Pennsylvania, USA - Little Laurel Run_MetaG_LLR_2012 (SPAdes) (version 2) | ecosystem: Environmental > Aquatic > Freshwater > Creek >...
CGTCGATGAGAAAGCGGGCGCGCCAGAACGGATGGTCCATCCAGGAGCCGCAGAACTCCTCGACGTACATGCCGATGCACAGTTCCGACGATGGAATTCGCTTGAGCAAAATGCAATCCTGGGGACGACGGGAGGTGGATCATTGTGCGCAAGCCCCGGATCCGCCCAAGCCGCAAAAAGGCTGCCATTGGGCGCCTTTTCCCCCATTGACAGTCTGCAGGGCGCCTTGCTCCCGGAAGCGGCCCTGCAAAAGCCGGGTGGATGGGAAGCAATCCGCCGGCCGGGTCTGTCGGCGGTTCAGTACCGGGCGAAGGCGAGTCCGCAGCGCCGCTGTGCGCCGGCCAGCACACCGCGGGCCAGGTTGCCCGCCGACTGTGCCTGCGCGCGGCAGGCGTCCAGGACGAGATCGCGTACCGGTGTGGGCAACCAGGTCTTCTCGATGCAGTCACGTGCCCGCACGGCCCTTTCCTGGGCGTCGATCGCGCACGCGTAGGCCAGCTGGACCTGGGCGGTAAGGATGATGTTGGCGACGCGCTTGCCCAGTTCAAGGCTGAGGTCCAGCGGGCTGGCGTGGGGTGCAAGGGGCGCAGTAAGGTCCAAAGAATGCAGGTTCATGGTCAAGGGCTCCCGGTCGGATGGCCTGCCACTGCGGCGACCCTTGTGAGGTCGGGCGGTGGATTGAGGCTAGCGTCATGCTGCATAGCAGCATACCCCATTGGGCCATCGACGGGACGCTGGAAAAGGGGGCTATTCAGGGTTATTTCCGGCCCGATACCGTACCGCGGCCCTGGCCAAAAAAAAGCCTCCGCGCCATGCGCGGAGGCCCTGTGCACATGAACCGGCCGCTTCGCCACCCGTGCGGGGCGAGCGCCTGATGCGGTTGTTACTTGATCGTTGCGTTCTTCTTGAGCTGTTCGACGAATTCCTTGACCTGCTGCTGCTGCAGCGTTTCGGCGACGCGCTGCTTGACCTGATCGAAGGGCGGCGGCTGCATGGGCCGCACATCATCGAGGCGGATCACGTGATAGCCGAACTGGCTCTTGACCGGCGTGGGCGTGTACTTGCCCTTGTCGAGCTTGACCATGGCGTCCGAGAATTCCTTGACGTAGGCGCCCGCGGGTGCCCAATCGAGTTCGCCACCATTGGCCGCCGAGCCGGCGTCCTTGGTTCCCTTGGCGAGGTCCTCGAACTTCTCGCCCTTGTCGAGCTTGGCGATGATGGCCTTGGCCTGGTCTTCGGAGTCCACCAGGATGTGGTGGGCCTTGTATTCCTTCTCACCAGCAAGGGACTTCTGGCGCTCGTACTCGGCCTTGATCTGGTCGTCGCTGATCTTGTGCTTCTCGAGTTCTTCGCGCAGCAGCGCCCCGATGACGACATTGCGGGCCGCGTTGTCGGAATTGAACTTGACGTCTTCGCGGTCGCTGATCTTGCGCTTCTTGGCTTCCTGCATGAGCACTTCGAATTCAATCAGCTTGTCGCGCAGGGCGGCGCGCAATTCCGGCGTGTCCTTCTGGTTGATCTGGCGGATGACCAGTTCCAGTTCGGCGGTCTTGATGGCGTGGCCGTTGACGACTGCGACATTGCCGGCCGGGGCTGCGGCAGGCTTGGCAGCAGCAGCAGCAGCGGGCGCGGCGGTTGGCGCCGCGGTCTGCGCAAGCGCACCCGCGGTCAGTGCGGTCGCGGTCAGCGCGGCTGCGAAAAAGGGAAGAGCTCGGAACATGCAATCACCTTAGGGGAATGGAAGGAAAGAGCGCAACCGCGGGATGATACACAAATGCTCCGGGGGCGCCGGGCCGGCCCCAATTGCCGGTGGCTTGTTACAAGTGGATCCGCCGGATCCGCGATGCCGTCAAGGCGCCCGCCAGGGCCACCAGGGCGGCGCAGCCGAAGCCCACGCGAAAGGCGAAGGGGACGGCGGGATCGGGCACTGCCTGGCGCGCCAGTGCGCTCATGCGCGCCGGATCGTTGCCGGGCAGCAGTGCAAAGATCACCGCGCCAAAGGCCGCGGTGCCGATGGCCGCGCCGGTCGCACGCGACAGCGTGACAAGCGCGGCCGCGGCGCCCAGCCGGGCCCTGCCCGCAAGCGACTGCACGACGACCTGCGCCGTTGGCATTACGGTTCCCAGCCCGATGCCACAGAAAAATCCGAGTCCCGCCAACCAGGACCGCTGCAGCGGCAGCAGTGCCAGCAGGCCCAGCGCGGCGCCCGCGAGGATCAGCCCGGCCACCGGCATGGCGTTGGGACGGCCGGAACGGGCGATCAGCCGGCCCGTGGTCGTGGAGCCGCACACGATGCCTATCGTCACGGGCAGCAGCAGCAGCCCGGATTCGCTGGGGTTGCTGCCCTGGGCCAGTTGCAGGTAGATGGGCAGGAAGAACACGATGGAGAACATGGTGGCACCAAAGCAGATCACCGTGGCCGCCATGCCGGCGATCGAGGGATCGCGCAGCAGCTCCACCGGCAGGAAGGGTTCCGGGTGACGCGCTTCACGGTCGACCAGCGCCCACCACAGCGCCACCGCGGCCAGCACCATCGTCAGGCTGGGCGCCGAAAGCCAGTCGAAACGGTGCCCCGCAAAACTCACCCAGGCGAGCGTGACCCCGGCGGCGACGGCAAAGAGCAGCGCGCCCAGCGCATCGGCCAGCGGGTTGACGGCCGGATCGGCCGACTGCGGCAGGCGCCACAGGCGCCAGGCGGCAAGCGCGCACAGCGGCACGTTGGCCAGGAACAGCCAGCGCCAGCTGGCGTGATGGACCACCAGTCCGCCGATGATGGGTCCGCCGATGCTGGCGAGCGAAAAATTGGTGGCGAAGTATCCCTGGAAACGTGCCCGCTCACGCGGCGGTACGAGCTCGCCGACCATGGCCTGCGAAAGCACGATCAGGCCGCCCCCACCCAATCCCTGCAGCGCGCGCGCAGCGACCAGCATTCCCAAGTTGGGCGCCAGTCCGCAGGCCAGCGATCCGCCGGCAAAAAGCGCCATGGCCAGCAGCAGCATGTCGCGCCGCCCGTAACGGTCGCCCAAACGCCCATACAGCGGCGCGGTGACGGTCATGGCGATCATGTACCCGAGCGCCACCCAGGTGGTGTCGCGCAGCCCACCCAGCTCGGCGGCTATTCGGGGCGTGGCCGTCGCCAGCAGGGTCTGGTCGGCGACCGCGAGGAACATGGGCAGCATCACCGCGGAGAACAGCTGCAGGAACTGGCGCGTGGTGACCCGTTCGGCAGGCGCCGCTGGCGCGGGCTGCACCGGTGTCAGCGCGGCTGCGGCGGCCGGCGGCCCAGGCGGCGCCGGTTGCGGCTCAGGGGGTGGCGGCACGCGCGGGCGCTCCGGCCTCCGGATTCCAGTCGCCGCCCAGGCCGGCAAAAAGCTGCACGGTGGCGGCCAGCTGGCGGCTGTGGATATTGAGCGCGGTGACGTGGTCGTTGAGCGCGGTGGTCTGCGCGATGATGACGTTCAGGTAACTCACGGTGCCGGCCTTGTACTGGTTGTAGGTCAGGCGCAGGGTCTCCTCGGCCGCGGCGACCGCGCCGTCCTCGACCACGGATTCCTGCGCCAGCAGGCGCAACGCCAGCAATTCATCCTCGACATTTTGCAGTGCTCCGAGCACCGTCTTGCGATACGTTGCTGCCGCCGCGTCGTACGCGGCAATGCTCTGCTGCTTGACCGCGCTGCGCGCGCCCGCGTCGAAGATCGTTTCGGCCAGGGTGGGCCCCAGCGACCAGAAACGGTAGGGCGAGGTCAACAGGTTCGCGCCGCTGGGCGCGCGGTAGCCGCCCGAGGCCGATAACGTGAGCGTGGGAAAGAATGCCGCCTGGGCGATCCCGATCTGCGCATTGGCAGCGGCGGCCAGGCGCTCGGCCGAGGCAACGTCGGGACGGCGCTGCAGCAGCGATGATGGCAACTGGGCCGGCACCGCCGACACATTCAACACGAATGGCCGGCGCGGCACCGAGAATTCCTCGGGTGTCTTGCCGAGCAGCACCGCGATGGCATGCTCCATCTGGCCGCGCTGAATGCCCACATCGATGGCCTGCGCCTTGGTGGCCTCCAGCTGCGCGCGGGCCTGGGCCACGTCGGATTGGGCGGCCACGCCACCGCGGTAACGGCTCAGCGTAAGGTCCAGCGAATGCTGGTAACCCTGGACCGCCTCGTCGAGGAGCCGTTGCTGCTCGTCGGCCACGCGCAGTGCGAAATAGTCCGTTGCCAGTTCCGACTGCAGGCTGAGCACGGCGTTGGCCAGCAGCGCCGCGCTGGAGGCTTCGTTGGCGTGGGCCTCCTCGAGACTGCGCCGCACGCTCCCCCAGAGGTCCGGCACCCAGGACGCGGAAACCTGCGCCTGATGCAGCGTTTGCGGCGGGAGCTTGAGTCCGTTGGTGGCGTTGGCCGAGCGGGTCACGCCGGCGCTGGCCGATACGGTGGGGAAAAACGATGCCCGCGACTGATCGACACTGGCAACGGCCTGCCGGTAATGGGCCTCGGCGATGGCGACATCCTGGTTGGCACTGGCGGCCGCTTCCTGCAGCTGGTCCAGGTCAGGATCATTGAATGCCTTCCACCAGGGGCCGCGTGGCGCCGCGTCCGCGGGCTGCGCCGGCTGCCAGTCCTGCGCGGCCTCGCGAAAACGGTCGGGCGTCTTGACCTGCGGACGCACGTAATCGGGTCCGAGCGCGCAGGCGTTGAGCAGCAGGCTCGCGGCGATGGCCGTGACCGCCCTGCTGCGCACCCGCGCCAGGCGGGCCGGGGGAGGGGAAGAACGCATCATGCTCCGGGTTTCTCCGCGGTAAGTGGGGCCGCCGCGAGCGGCAGCAGCGCCGCGCCGGCGGCCGGGTCGTGGGCCGCTGCCGTGCGCCCGCGAACCCGCGCAAGCCACAGGCGCAGGCGGTCGAGGCTCAGGTAGACCACGGGCGTGGTGTAGAGCGTGAGCAGCTGGCTCAGGACGAGTCCGCCCACCACGGCGATGCCCAGCGGCTGGCGCAATTCGGCGCCATCGCCGCTGCGCAGGGCCAGTGGGATGGCGCCCAACAGGGCGGCCAGCGTGGTCATCATGATGGGGCGCAGGCGCAGCAGGCAGGCGCGGCGTATGGCCTCGCGCGGATCGAGCCCCTCGCGGCGCTCGGTATCGATCGCCACGTCGATCATCATGATGGCGTTCTTCTTCACGATGCCGACCAGCAGGATGACGCCGATGAAGGCGATGATGGTCAGGTCGGTATGGAAGACCTGCAGCGCCAGCACGGCACCCACGCCGGCCGACGGCAATGTCGACAGTATGGTGATGGGGTGGATCATGCTTTCGTAGAGGATGCCAAGGACGATGTAGATCGTGACCAGCGCCAGGAGGATGAGGACGGGCTCGCTCGACAGCGAGTCCTGGAAAGCCTTGGCATTGCCCTGGAAGCCCCCGCGGATCGATGTCGGCACGCCGTTGACCGCCATGGCGCGGGAAATGGCATTGGCCGCGGTGCCCAGCGACACTCCTGGCGCCAGGTTGAAGGAGATGGTGTCGGCGGCGAACTGTCCCTGGTGGTTGACGGCAAGCGCTGCATTGCCCAGTTCCCAGTGCGCGACAGCCGACAGCGGTATCTGCGCGCCGTTGGCGCCCATGAGCATGATGTCGCCCAGCGATTCGGGCCGTTGCCAGAAACGCGGTGCCGCCTCCTCCACCACATGGTACTGGTTGAGCGGCTGGTAGATGGTCGAGACCTGGCGCTGGCTGAACGCGTCGCTCAGCGCCGAATCGATCTGGGCCATGGTCAGGCCCAGGCGCGAGGCCGATGCGCGATCGATGGCCAGCAGGGTATCGAGGCCCTTGTCCTGCGCGTCGGTGTTGACGTCCGCCAGTTCTGGCAGCTGGGACAGCAGCTGCTTGATGCGGGGCTCCCAGGTACGCAGGTCGGCCAGCTCGTCGCTTTGCAGCGTGTACTGGTACTGGGCGTTGGTCGGGCGACCGCCCATGCGCAGGTCCTGTGCGCCCTGCAGGAACAAGGTTGCACCGGCCACCTTGGCCAGCTTGGGGCGCAGCCGGCTGATGACGGCGTCGGTATTGGCGCCGTCGCGCTGCGCCAGCGGCTTGAGGATGATGAAGACATTGGCGCTGTTGGTCTGGCCGCCGCCCGTGAAGCCGTTGACATTGTCCACGGCCGGATCGGCCTGGACGATGGCCATCATCTCGTTGAGCTTGCCGGTCATCGCCTGGAACGAAATGCTCTGGTCGGCCTGGATGCCGCCCACGATCAGTCCGGTGTCCTGCTGCGGGAAGAAACCCTTGTTGACGCTCCAGAAAAGGCCGAAGTTGGCCAGTACGGTGAGCAGCAGGACGAACAGCGTGATCCCCGGATGGCGCAAGGTGATATCGAGGGTGCGCGCGTATGCATCCCGGGCCGAGGCGCCGAAGCGGGTCACCAGGCCGCCCAGCGTGCGCCCCAGCCGGCCGGGCGCCCGCAACGGCCGGACGGGGGCGTGCCGCCGCAGCAGCAGGGCGCACATCATCGGGGTTGTGGTCAGCGATACCACGAGCGAGATGGCGACGGCCACCGAAAGCGTTGCCGCGAACTCGCGGAACAGGCGCCCGACGATGCCACCCATGAGCAGGATGGGGATGAACACGGCGATGAGCGAGATGCTCATCGACAGCACCGTGAAGCCGACTTCCCGCGCGCCGCGGAAGGCCGCGCGCAGCGGGGCGGTACCGTCCTCGATATGGCGGGCGATGTTCTCGAGCACGACGATCGCGTCATCGACGACGAAACCCGTGGCGACCGTGAGCGCCATGAGCGTGAGGTTGTTCAGGCTGTAGCCCAGCAGCTTCATCGCCGCGAAGGTGCCGATCAGCGAGATCGGCACGGCCACCGCCGGGATGAGGATCGCGCGCACGTCGCGCAGGAACGCGTAGACCACCAGGATGACCAGCAGCACCGCCAGCACCAGCGAGCGCTCGGCCTCGCGCAGCGAGGCGCGGATGGTGGTGGTGCGCTCCATCGCCACGCGCAGGTCGATGCCCGCCGGCACCGACGCCTTGAGCTGCGGCAGCAGGGCCTTGACGCGCTCCACCGTATCGATGATGTTGGCGCCGGGCTGGCGAAAGACGAACAACAGTATGGACGGCTTCCCATTGGTGGCGCCGGCGTTGCGGATGTTCTCCTGCGAATCGATGACCTGGGCGACGTCGCCCAGGCGCACCGCCGCGCCGTTGCGGTAGGCGACCACCAGCGGAATGTATTCGGAGGCCTGCTTGGCCTGGTCGTTGGCGCCGATCTGCCAGACCCGGTCGCCGCGCTCGACCAGGCCCTTGGGCCGGTTGGCATTGGTGGCGGCAATGGCGGCGCGGACATCCTCGAGCGCGAGGCCCGTCCGGTTCAGCGCCGGCAGGTTCACCTCCACGCGCACGCCCGGCAGCGCTCCGCCGCCGACATTGACGTTGCCCACCCCGTCGACCTGGGCGACGCGCTGCGCCAGCACGGTGGACGCCGCGTCGTACATCTGGCCGCGGGTGAGGTTGTCGGACGTGAGCGAAAGGATCATCACCGGCGCATCGGCCGGGTTGACCTTGCGGTAGGTGGGATTGCTGGGCATGCCGGTGGGCAGCAGGGCGCGGGCGGCGTTGATGGCTGCCTGGACGTCGCGCGCCGCGCCGTCGATGTTGCGGCTCAGGTCGAACTGCAGCGTGATGCTGGTCTTGCCGATGGAACTCGACGAGGTCATCTCGGTGATGCCGGCGATCACGCCGAGGCTGCGCTCGAGCGGGGTGGCGATCGTCGCGGCCATGGTTTCGGGACTGGCGCCCGGATAGGCGGCCTGCACGTTGATCGTCGGGAAGTCGATCTGCGGCAGCGGCGAGACCGGCAGGTTGTAGAAGCCCAGCGCACCGGCCAGCGCCACGCCCAGGGTAAGCAGGGTCGTGGCGACCGGGCGGGCGATGAAGGGCGCCGACAGGTTCATGGGCGCTGCTCAGCCCTGGTCGCCGCCGGGGGCCGCGCCGCGGCCGGCGCGGCTGGCCTCGCGGCGCGCCTGCCAGGCGCGCAGGCGCTGGGCGTTGCGGTCGAAGACCAGGTAGATGACCGGCGTGGTGAACAGCGTCAGGACCTGGCTCACCAGCAGGCCGCCGACGATGGTGATACCCAGCGGGTGGCGCAGCTCGGAGCCGACCCCGCCGCCCAGCATCAGCGGCAGCGCGCCGAACAGCGCCGCCAGCGTCGTCATCATGATGGGCCGAAAGCGCAGCATGCAGGCCTCGTAGATGGCAACGTCGGCGCTCTTGCCTTCCTTGCGCTCGGCCTCGAGCGCGAAGTCGATCATCAGGATGGCGTTCTTCTTCACGATGCCGATGAGCAGGATGATGCCGATGATGGCGATGACGCCCAGGTCATGGCGCGAGACCATGAGCGCCAGCAGGGCGCCGATGCCGGCCGAGGGCAGCGTCGAGAGGATCGTCAGCGGGTGCACGAAACTTTCGTAGAGCACGCCCAGGACGATGTACATGGTGACGATGGCGGCCAGGATCAGCAGCAATTCCGACCCCAGGGCAGCGCGAAACGCCAGGGTGGCGCCCTGGAACTGCGTGCTGATCGACAACGGCATGCCCAGGGCCTGCTCGGCCGCCTCGATCGCGTCGACCGCGCTGCCCAGCGAAGCGCCCGGCGCCAGGTTGAAGGAGACATTGGCGGCGGGGAACTGCCCCAGGTGGTAGATCACCAGGGAGGCATGGCGCTCGATGACGCGGGCAATGGCGCTGAGCGGCACCTGGCCGCCGGTGCCGGTCACATAAAGGCGGTCGATGGCCTCGGGGCCGATGCTCTGGTCGTGCTGGGCTTCGAGCACGACCCGGTACTGGTTCGATTGCGTGAAGATGGTCGAGACCAGCCGCTGCCCGAAGGCGTCATACAGCACGTTATCCACGGCCGCCAAAGTGACGCCCATGCGCGATGCCGAGTCGCGGTCGACTTGCACATAGGCCTGCAGGCCCAGGTTCTGCGTATCGTCGCTGACGTCGGCCAGTTGCGGCACGCTGCGCAGCTGCTGCACCAGGCGCGGCACCCAGGTGGCGAGGTCGTCGCCGTTGGGCGAATCGAGCGAGAACTGGTACTGCGTGCGCGATACCCGGTCCTCGATGGTGAGGTCCTGCACTGCCTGCAGGTAGACCGTCATACCCGGCACCTCGGCGGCGCGTTGCTGCAGCCGGGCGATGATGGTGGCGACATCGTCGCGCGAGCCGTGCGGCTTGAGGTTGATCAGCATCCGGCCGCTGTTGAGCGTGGGATTGATGCCGTCCACGCCGATCTGCGACGAGGCCGATTCCACGTCGGGGTCAGCCAACAGGGCGCGCGCCAGCGCCCGTTGCCGGTCCATCATGGCGCCGAAGGATGCGGTCTGCGAGGCTTCCGTGATTGCCTGGATGGCGCCGGTGTCCTGCAGCGGCAGGAAGCCCTTGGGAACGACCACGTACAGGAACCCGGTGAGAAAGAAGCTGCCAATGGCTACGAGCAGGGTGGCGCGCTGCCGTTGCAGCACCCAGCGCAGCGCCCGGCCATAGGCGGCGAGCAGCCGGTCAAAAGCCGCCGAGAACGCGTGCAGCACGCGCGAGCTGTGCTCGCCGGTTTCGCGCCGCAGCAGCCGGGCGCTCATCATCGGCGTGAGCGTGAGCGACACGGCGGCGGATATGAGGATGGCCACGGCCAGCGTGATGGCGAACTCGCGGAACAACCGCCCCACGACATCGCTCATGAAGAGCAGGGGAATCAGCACCGCGATCAGGGAGACCGTGAGCGAGATGATGGTGAAGCCGATCTGGCCCGCCCCCTTGAGCGCCGCCTGCAGGGGGGTTTCCCCGGCCTCGACGTAGCGCGCGATGTTCTCGATCATGACGATGGCGTCGTCGACGACGAAGCCGGTGGCCACCGTCAGGGCCATGAGCGTAAGGTTGTTGATGCTGAAGCCGGCCAGGTACATGACCCCGAAGGTGCCGATCACCGACAGGGGCACGGTGACGCTGGGGATGAGCGTGGCCGCCGCGTTGCGCAGGAACAGGAAGATGGCCGCGACCACCAGCACGATGGCAAAGCCGAGCTCGAGCTCGACATCGCGCACCGAGGCGCGGATCGTGGTGGTGCGGTCGGTGAGCGGGACGATGGTCACCGACGCCGGCAGCCCCGACTGCAGCTGTGGCAGCAGGGCCTTGACCCGGTCGACGACGTCGATGACGTTGGCGCCGGGCTGGCGCTGGATATCGATGACGATGGCGGGTGTGTCGTTGGCCCAGGCGGCCAGGCGCACGTTTTCCGCGTCGTCCACGGTGGTGGCGACGTCCGACATGCGGATTGGTGCGCCGTTCTTGTAGGCGATGACGATATCGCGGTAGTCGGCCGAGGAGCGCAGCTGGTCATTGGCGTCGATGGTGGTCGACCGCAACGCGCCGTCGAAGCTGCCCTTGGCGAGGTTCACGTTCTGGGCGGCAATGGCCGTGCGCACATCCTCCAGGGACAGCCCCATGGCGGCGAGCGCGCGCGGATTGACCTGGATGCGCACGGCCGGCTTGCCGCCGCCGCTCAAGGTGACCAGCCCGACTCCGCTCAGCTGGGAAATCTTCTGCGCCACCCGCGTGTCGACCATGTCCTCCAGGCGCGGAATGGGCACCGTATCGGAGGTGACCGCCAGCGTCAGCACGGCGGTGTCGGCCGGATTGACCTTGCTGTAGACGGGCGGGGCGGGCAGGTCGGTGGGCAGGAAGGTGAACGAGGCATTGATGGCAGCCTGTACCTCCTGTTCGGCCACGTCCAGCGACAGGCGAAGATCGAAGCGCAGGGTGATGGTGGAGGCGCCCCCCGAACTGGCCGACAGCATCTGAGTCAGTCCGGGCATCTGACCGAACTGGCGTTCGAGCGGCGCCGTGATCGACGACGTGATGACGTCGGGGCTGGCGCCCGGATACAGCGTGTTGACCTGGATGGTGGGGTAATCCACCTGTGGCAGGGCCGACTGCGGCAACTGGCGGAAGGCCACCAGGCCGGCCAGCACCACCGCGACCATGAGCAGCGCGGTGGCGACCGGGCGAAGTATGAAAATGCGGGAGGGATTCACGCGCGGCTCGCCGGCGGCCGGCTCATTCCTGGCCGTGCTTTTTCTTGCCGGAATCCCGCGCACCGGGGTCGACCCGGCCACCGGACTTGGCGGCCGGGTCGATGACCTCCACCTTGGCGCCTTCGCGCAGCTTGTCGGTGCCGTCGGTCACCACCGGGTCGCCTGCCGCCAGGCCCTCGAGCACCTGTACCCGGTCGCCTTCGGTGATGCCCAGCTTGGGCACGCGCATGGTGACGGTCCCGTTGGCCTGCACGACGTATACATAGTTGCCGGGGGCGCCGCGCTGCACTGCCGCCGTCGGGATGGTGAGCGCATCGGGGATGGTTTCGAGGCGCAGCTTCACGTTGACGAACTGGTTGGGAAAGAGCGTCAGTTCACGGTTGGGGAAGGCCGCCTTGAGCTTGACGGTTCCCGTGGTGGTATCGATGAGGTTGTCCACCGAGGAAAGCTGCCCGGATGCAAGCAGCGTGTGGCCGTCGCGGCCGTAAGCCTCGGCCACCAGGCGGGCACCCTTGCTCGTGCGCTGTACCACGTCCTGCACCGCGTCCTGTGGAATGGGAAAGATGACGTCGACGGGTTGTATTTCCGTGATGACGACCATGCCGGTGGTGTCGGAGACATGGACGATGTTGCCGGCGTCGACCTGCCGCAGCCCCACGCGGCCGCTGACGGGCGCCGTAACGTGCGTATAGGTGAGGTTCAGGTCCGCAGTCTGGATCTGCGCGCGATCGGAGTTGACCGTTCCCTTGAGCTGGCGGACCAGCGCTTCCTGCGTATCGAGCTGCTGTTTGGGTATGGAGTCCTCGGCGCTGAGCCCACGATAGCGTTCCAGGTCGACCAGGGCATTTTGCAGCTGGGCATTGTCGCGCTCCAGATTGGCCTTGGCATTGGCCAGCGCGGCCTCGTAGGGCCGCGGATCGATCTGCGCGAGCAGATCGCCGGCGTGGACGAACTGGCCCTCGGTGAAGGCCACGCGCGTCAGTTGCCCATCGACCAGCGCGCGCACGGTCACCGTGCTGCGCGCCGTGACCGTTCCCAGTGCCGTGAGGGTGTGATGGAGTGCCTGCGTCGTGGCCGGCGCCACGGCGACGGCGGCAGGACGGCCGCCGTCGGGGCGCTTGCCCGCGCCCGCACCGGGCGCGGCGCTGGCGCCCCAGCCGAAGGGGTTCCAGTACGCCACGCCGCCGGCAACGATCAGGGCGATGGTCCCGAAGGTCAGCCAGCGGCGGCGGGTGTGGGAAGCCGGTTCGCCTTCGGGCGCCTGCAGGTTCGGGACGGAGGTCATGGTGTGGGAGGAAAAGAAGGTGGGAAAACCCGGCTGCCCAGGTGACAGGCGGCCGTGGCGGCCGATGCAAGCTGCGGGATTATCACCCCCGCCACCGCGGGCGGCGGGCTCAGGCCGCCGGGGTACGCCCCCGGCAGGCGTCCGGACCGGTAAGCAGGCGCCGGTCCGGCGGTGCGTCGCGTTACTGTGGCGGCAGGGGTGCCGTCGAAGGTGCTGGCGCCGGCGCGGGCGCTGGCGCCGGCGGCTGCGCCGGAACGGCACGCCAGCCCGCCGGGCAGTTTTGCACGTAGGGGTAATACGCCCGCGCCGCATCGCAGTAGTACCAGTTCTGCGCTTGCTGGGGCAGATTGCTGTTTACCGCTGCCGATGGGGGCGCCGCGTAGACATAGGGGGCCGGATACCCGTAGTACGGGTAGTAGCCGTAGGGATAGTACGGGTAGGGCGTCCACACCCCGGCGTCGATGTACCACCAGCCAAAGTGGCCGCCGTGCCAGCCGTGGTCCCAGCGTCCGCCGCCATTCCAGCCAACGCCAACCCCACCGTGGTAGCCGGGCCCTGCTGCGCGAATGCCGCCGCCGCCATGCCAGTCGGCATGCACCAGATGCCCGGCGGGGCTGACGGAGCGGGCGTGGGCCGCGTGGCCGTAGGACCGGCCATGCGGTTCGTAGGCATGGCTGCGTCCCGGCCAGGCAATGAGTACCGCTGCCGCAAGACCCATGGCGGCGAACGTCCGCAACAGCGGCCGGCCCGGCCGCGAACTCAAAGTTTGCACCTGCGACTTCATTTGCCATCTCCCTGAGGAAACCACCGGACAATCGACGCCCGGCACCGTACATGGGTGGGAGGCGAAGGGCCCGGCAAACGTATTTTGCTACTGCCGCACGCGCTTGCGGCCGGCATTTTCGTAAACGTTGCAACAGGACGTATCCGGCGCCGGCCCTGCGGTCAGCCGCTGCGGCACGCCCTTCCGTTCTACCCGGACGGCGTCCTGCCGGGTTAGTGCGCATCGCTGACCGCGGGTGCCCCGGGGCTGCCCGGCGTGCGGCGCGCTTTCGCCAGCCAGATGAGGCCAATCAGCACGATGAAGATGCCGGCCGCGATATAAAAGAGCTCGTCGGCCGCCAGGGTGTAGGACTGGGCATCGATCATGCGATCGATGTTGCCCAGCGCCTGGGCCTGGGTAATGCCCTGGGACTGCATCTGCGCCACCGCCTGCGTGGTGGTGGCGTTGTAGTCGCTGATGTGTTCGGCCAGCTGGGAGTGGTGCAGCTGCGCGCGGTTGTCCCAGAGCGTGGTGGTCAGCGAGGTGCCGGCCGCTCCGGCGGCAATGCGCACGAAGTTCGACAGCCCAGAGGCCGCCGCCAGCCGCTCCGGCCCCACCCCGGAGAGCAGTATGGTGTTGAGCGGAATGAACATGCAGGCCATGGCGATGCCCTGGAAGAGCGCCGGCAGCGCGATGGTGTCGAAGTCCGTTCCGGTGGTGAAGCGCGAGCGCATCCACAGCACGACCGCAAAGCAGATAAAGGAAACGCTGGCCAGCATGCGTGGATCGAGCTTGTTGATATTGCGGCCGATGATGGGCGAGAGCAGCAGCGCCAGGAAGCCCACGGGTGCCAGCACCAGCCCGGCATCGGTGGCCGTGTAGCCCATGTATTGCTGCAGCCAGAGCGGTATGAGGACGACGTTGCCGAAGAACAGCCCGTAGGCCAGCGCCAGGGCGCTGGTGCCAATGGCGAAATTGCGGATGCGAAACAGCGAGAGGTCCACCACGGGGTGCCTGTCGGTGAGCTCCCAGATCAGGAAGAACACGAATCCCACCGCGGCCAGGACGGCCAGGACCCAGATCTCGGGCGAATTGAACCAGTCGAGCTCGCGCCCCTTGTCGAGCATGATCTGCATCGAGCCCACCCAGACCACCAGCAGGCCCAGCCCTACAAAATCCACCGGCAGCTGCCGGATCTGCGTCTCGCGTCCGCGAAAGACCGTTGCCGTCACCCAGGCGGCAACGAAGCCGACGGGAATGTTGATGTAGAAGATCCACGGCCAGCTCAGGTTGTCGGAAATCCATCCGCCCAATGGCGGGCCGATGATGGGTGCCACCAGCGTCGTCATTACCCACAAGGCCATGGCGATGCCGGCGCGCGCGGGCGGATAGCTGCTGAGCAGCAGGGCTTGCGACATCGGGATCATGGGGCCGGCTACCAGGCCCTGCATCACGCGCGCCGCGATCAGCAGCTGCAGGTTCGGTGCCAGTGCGCACAACAGCGACGCCAGGGTGAACAGCAAGGTGGCGTACAGGAAGACTTTCACCTGGCCAAAGCGCTGCGCCAGCCACCCGGTAAGCGGCACCGTAATGGCCGTGGATACGGCAAACGAGGTGATGACCCAGGTGCCCTGGGACGGACTGACGCCGTTGTCGCCGGCGATGGCCGGGATGGACACGTTGGCGATGGACGTGTCCAGCACGTTCATGAAAGTGGCCAGCGACAGGGCGATGGTGCCCGCGATGAGCGGACCCCCGCGCAGCGGCGCCAGCGGGGCAGGTGCGGCCGGCGCGGGTGCGGCCGGGGCGCCCCCGGCGGCTGCATCGCCCGGCGTGTTGGCGGTTGTCATGGGCTATCGGCGCGCGGGCGGTACCGATGCCATCAGCGGCGGTGATCGGCGGGGACCGCGCTGGCCACCGGCGCCGTTGTTGCCGGCTGAGCGCGGACGCTCGCGGTGGCGTCGGCCGTCGCTGCGCCCGGCGCTCCTGCGCCACCGGCAAGTGCGCGGCCCGGGCCTGCGCCGGCGACGTTGGCGGGCATGCCGCCCACGGTGCTGTTGCTGGCAATGATGCGTGCGACCAGCGAATCGGCTTCCTTTTCGCCGCCGTCAAATACGCTGGTCTGGTTGTCCGGCGAGGCAAGGTCATGCGCCGACACCACGGCGCCGCTGCGGTCGCGTACGTCGACCGTGGCGCGGATGGACAGGCCGACCCGCAGCGGGTGATCATGCAGTTCCCGCGGGTCCAGGGCGATGCGCACCGGAACGCGTTGCACCACCTTGATCCAGTTGCCGGTGGCGTTTTGTGCCGGCAGCAGGGCAAACGCCGAACCGGTTCCGGCGCCCACGCCGATGACGCGGCCGTGGTACTGCGCATCCTTGCCGTAGACGTCCGCAATCACCTTCACCGGCTGACCGATGCGGATGTTCTCCAGTTGCACTTCCTTGAAGTTGGCGTCCACCCAGAGGTTATCCATGGGAACCAGCGCCAGCAGCGAGGTGCCCGGTGAAACGCGCTGGCCGACCTGCACATTGCGCCGCGCGATCTGTCCGTCGATCGGCGCAACGATTTCATTGCGGCGCATGGCCAGGTAGGCCTCGCGCACGCGCGCCGCGGCCGCCTGCACGTTGGGATGGCCGGCCACGGTGGTGCCCGACGTGTAGGAACGGTTGGAGAGCAGCTGTTCGCGCGCGCTGGCCAGCGCAGCCTGGGCCGTGGCGACGCCCAGTTCGGCGTGGCGGATCTCCTCGTCGGAGACCGCACCCGATTCGCGAACACTGTTGCGCCGTTGCAGGTCGTCCCTGGCCCGCTCGAGTTCGGCCTCGCGCAGCGCGACATTGGCCTGCAGCACGTCGTTGTTCGAATACAGCGCGCGCGTCTCGCGCACGGCCTGCGCAAGCTGCGCTTCGCGCTGCAGCAGGTCGATGCGCGCGTCGGCAGGGTCGAGGCGGATCAGCAACTGGCCGGCGCGCACGGTGTCGGTTTCATCGGCGCCAATGGCCACGACCGTGCCCGTGGTCTGCGGGGTGATGGAAACCACGCGGCCGCCGACGTAGGCGTCGTCGGTGTCCTCGTAGTTCCGGCTCACGAGCAGCCAGTATAGGAAGGCGCCGACGCCGATGGTGGCCACCACCACTGCCGTGAGGATGAGGGCGGGGCGGCGCACCGATCCTCGCTGGCGCCCCGACGGTGCAGCGGCTGCAGCCGGCGCATCCGGCCGGGATTCGTCGTTCTCAGCGCGGACGCTGGAGGTTTGCTCGCTCATGATGTTTACTCTTTGCTGGCGGTTGTATTGGATGCCTGGGGATCGCGAAAACCCCCTCCCATGGCCAGGGCCAGGGACACGTCCAGGGCCGCGGCCCTGGCGTCAAGGTCGACCTCGGAGCGGCGCTGCGCCAGCACTGCTCCTTGTGCGGTGAGCACGGTGAGGAAATTGCCCAGTCCGGCCCGGTAACGGGTGACGGCGAGGTCGGCGGCGGCCTGGGCGTTGGCGGTGGCCAGTTCCTGCTGGGCACGCTGGCGGCGCACCGCTGCGATCGAGCTGGACGCGTCGGCAACTTCGCGCGCCGCCTGCAGCACCGTGGCGTTGTACGTGTCGATGGCCTCGTCGGCTTGGGCGCTGGCCGTGCGCAGGGCCGCACGCAGCGAGCCGCCCTGGAAGATCGGCAGGTGCACGGCGGGGCCAACCTGCCAGGTGCGGCTTTTGTATTCGAAGAGCCGCTGGGTGGTCAGAGAATCGATGCCCACGAGCGCATTGATG
>Ga0209698_10003711_pt1 | contig 16884 bp, 16 predicted proteins | sample LitLauG_LLR_2012_FD_187203 | JGI IMG/M metagenome (GOLD analysis project Ga0209698, IMG submission 187203) | Freshwater sediment microbial communities from Pennsylvania, USA - Little Laurel Run_MetaG_LLR_2012 (SPAdes) (version 2) | ecosystem: Environmental > Aquatic > Freshwater > Creek >...
CGCCCGGCCCGTCCTGGACTGAGCGGCCCGGCGCGTGGAGGTCCTGGTCGACCTGGCCGGTGGCCGGGTGTGGCTCGAGGGGTGGGAGGACTTCGGGGCTCTGGTGGTCAGCGCCAGGACCGAGCGTCCCGGTGAGGTCGATGACCGCGCGCTCGCCCGGCTGGCCGCCGCGTTGGAGGCGGCCGGGGCGGGGTGGATGGATGCCGATGGCGACGCCCGGATCCCGCCCGACTCACTGCGGTCCCTGGCGGCGCAGTCCGCCGACGACGAGGGCATGGAGCCAGGGGACGGGTGGGAGTCGGACTTCACCGACATGCTCGACCTCGCCGGCAGCAGCGGTTGGATCGATGACGATGGTGCCGTCCGGGCCCACGTCGAGTGGAGGGATGCCTGATGCGGTTCTCGTATGCCGAGTCGATGGTCGACCCGTCCTTCTACCTGCCCCTGGCGCAGGCGGCCGAGGAGGCGGGCTACGACTCGATGGTGGTGCCGGACAGCCTCTGCTATCCCGAGGTGTCCGACTCGACCTACCCCTTCAACCCCGACGGCTCACGGGAGTTCCTCGAGGGCAAGCCGTTCATCGAGCCGTTCTCCCTCATCCCGGCCATGGGTGCGGTGACCGAGCGGATCCGGTTCGTGACGTTCGTGCTGAAGCTGCCGATGCGCCACCCGCTGATCGTGGCCAAGCAGGCCACCTCGGTGGCCGTGCTGACCGGAAACCGTCTGTCCCTCGGGGTCGGCACCAGTCCGTGGCCCGAAGACTACGAGCTGGTCGGCGTCCCGTGGGAGGGCCGGGGCAGGCGCATGGACGAGGCCGTCGACGTGGTCCGGGGCCTGTCGGCGGGCGGGTACTTCGAGTACCACGGCGAGTGCTACGACTTCGACTCGGTGCTGATGAGCCCGACACCCACCGAGCCGCTGCCCATCCTGGTGGGCGGGCACGCCACCCCCGCCCTGCGCCGGGCGGCGCGCTGTGACGGCTGGCTCCACGGCGGGGGCGACCCGGCCGACCTGCCCGGCCTGCTCACCAGGCTCCACCAGCTCCGCGAGGAGGAGGGCACGGCCGACAGGCCCTTCGAGGTCCACGTGATCTCGCTCGACGCCTTCAGCGTCGACGGCATCCACCGCCTGGAGGAGGAGGGGGTCACCGATGTCATCGTCGGATTCCGCTGGCCCTACGAGGTCGGGCCGGACACCGAGCCGCTCCAGGCCAAGCTCGACAACCTGAAGCGGTTTGCCGACGACGTCATCGCCAAGGTGGACCGGTGAGCGCCGCAGCGGGGGAGCTGCCGAGCCCCCGGGACCTCGGACGGGCCTCGATGGCCGCCGTCGAGGCGGGGGACCGCGCCGCCTGGCTGGCGCTCTTCGCCGACGACGCCGTCGTCGAGGACCCCGTCGGCCCGTCGGCCTTCGACCCCGAGGGCCGAGGCCACCGGGGGCCGGAGGCGATCGCCGCGTTCTACGACAACGTCATCGGGGCCAACGAGTCGATCCGCTTCGACATCCGCCAGTCGTTCGAGTGCGGCGACGAGGTCGCCAATGTCGGGGTGATCCGGATCGGGTTCGCCGGCGGTGGTGCCGTCGAGGTCGACGGGGTGTACTGCTACCGGCGGGGCCCGGACGGCAGGCTCGCATCGTTGCGGGCCTTCTGGGAGGCCGACCAGATCCGCAGCGTCGGGTAGCCGCCAGGTCGGGTCCCCGGGGCTCAGGTGGGGGCGACCGCGGCGTCGCGGACGGTCATGGGGGCACGCCAGTCGGGCATGGCCATGATCATCTGGACGTCGCTGATGTGCCGCTCGAGGAAGGCCCCCTCGCAGAAGCAGAGGTAGAAGCTCCACAGCCGCTGGAACCTGGTGTCGAGTCCGAGCGCGGTGACCTCGTCGGCCCGCTCGGTCACGTTCACGTGCCAGCGGTGCAGGGTCTCGGCGTAGTGGCGGCCGATGTCCTCGACGTCGACCACCATCATCGGCGTGGCCCTGCGGAGCGACCGGGTGATGGCCTCCATCGAGGGCAGGCAGCTGCCGGGGAAGATGAACTCGCGGATGAAGTCGGTGCCGTTCTTGGCCCGCTCGAAGCTCCTGTCCTCGACGGTGATGGCCTGGAGGGCCATCAGGCCCCGGTCGTGGAGCAGTCCGGCGCACGACCCGAAGAAGGCGTCGTGCTGGCGCCAGTCGACGGCCTCGACCATCTCGATGGAGACGAGCTTGTCGTAGGTGCCGGCCAGGTCCCGGTAGTCCTTGTTGAGCACGGTCACCCGGTCGGCCAGGCCCTCGCCGACGACCCGCTTGGAGGCGAACTCGAACTGGGCGTCGGAGATGGTGGTGGTGGTGACCCGGCAGCCGTAGTTGGCCGCCGCATGACAGGCGAATCCGCCCCAGCCGGTGCCGATCTCGACGACGTGGTCGTCGGGGCCGAGCCCGAGCTTGGTGCAGAGGCGGTCGAGCTTGGCCCGCTGGGCGTCGGCCAGGCCCATGGCCGGGTCGGCGAAGATGGCCGACGAGTACATCATCGTTTCGTCGAGCATGAGGGAGAAGAAGTCGTTCGACAGGTCGTAGTGGGTGCTGATGTTGTTGCGGTCGTCGTGCTTGGTGGGCGGCCGGAGCCGACGGAACCAGTCCGTCGAGGTGCCGACGGCGTGACCGACCCGGTCCTGGACGGCCGTCACCGGCCGTAGCCCCCGGTTGAGCACCCGGACCAGCGTCGTGAGGTCGTCGCAGTCCCACAGGCCGTCGGCGTAGTCGCGACCCAGGCCGACCGATCCCGCCTGCAGGGTGCTGGCGTAGACGCGGGTGTCATGGATCACCATGGTCACCTCGGGCAGGCCCTGGCCGAAGCGCCGGGTGCCGTCGGGGTCGACGACGATCAGCGTCCCGTCCCGCAGGTGGGACGCCATGAACCGGAGGAACGCCGTGGCGACCGCCGTGCCGCCGCGGGCACCCAGCCAGCCGATGGGGAGCTCGGCCATCCTCAGCCCTCCTGTCCGTGGTCCGTGGCACCGTCCCGGGGCGCCGTGTCGTTCCGACCGCCCGTGGCGGCCGGCTTGTCGGGGTGCCTGTGGAAGGGTACGCCCTTGGACCGCAGGGCGAGTGCCTGGCGGTAGATGCCCCACGACACCCGCAGCGTCATGAGGGGGAACCGCCACAGCAGGCGCCCCTCCGACCGCCGGTCGGCGGGCAGGCGGGTGAGGGACAACGAGGCGGCGAACACCAGGTCGTCACCGGCGAAGTCGTCGACACCCAGGGTCAGCCGGTCGCCGGGCTCCCCGAGGGTGAACCGGTGGGAGAGGTCCATCGGCAGGAAGGGCGACACGTGCATGGCCTTGGGCACCCGGTGGCTGCCGGTGCCCGCGAGGACGTAGGCGGTCCGCTCGTGCCACGGCGTGTTGGTGACCTCGACGACGGTCGTCTCCACCGTCGTGCCCGACGGGTCGTAGCAGTAGTAGGTGGTGATCGGGTTGAACAGCCAGCCCCAGGTCCGCAGTTGGGTGAGCACGCTGATCGGTCCCGTCGGACGGGTGCCGGTGCGCTCCTCCACGAGGGTGCGCACGGCCTCGCCGAGTGGGACCGACGGGTCGCCCAGGTAGTCGCGGCGTCGGAAGCTGACCGCGTTGGCCCGCTCCGCACTCCACAGCGGATGGAGACCGCACACGGCGTCGACCTCGTCCAGGTCCAGGAGCACCATGGCGATCCGGTAGGTGAAGCGGTGGTCGACCGGGGTCAGGCGGTGGTGCACCACCCGCCCCTCGTAGATGCCACTGCGCAGCGCCGGGGACGCCGGGTGCCGGACCGGACGGGCCGGTGACGGGGCGGGGGCGGTCACAGGTCCTCGCCGGCGAGCCGCCGACACACGACGCGGGCGGACTGGACGCCGTCCTCGTGGAACCCGTAGCCCCAGTACGCCCCGGCGAACCAGGTGCGGTGCTGCCCGTTCAACTCCTCGTGACGGGCCTGTGCGGCGATGGCGGCCACGTCGAACACCGGGTGTGCGTAGTCGAAGGTGCGGAGCACCTTCGAGGGGTCGATGGCGTCGTCCCGGTTGAGCGTGACCAGGAGCTCGTCGCGCGACTCGATCCCCTGCAGGCTGCGCAGGCGGTAGGTCAGCGTGGCCCGCCCCGGCTGGTCGGCGATCCGGTGGTAGTTCCAGCTGGCCCACGCCCGACGGTTGGCCGGCAGGAGGCGGACGTCGGTGTGGAGGGTGGCCCGGTTGTCCTGGTACCGGATCGCCCCGAGCACGTCGCGCTCGGCGGGGGAGGGGTCCGACAGGAGGGCGAGGGCCTGGTCGCTGTGGGTGGCCACCACCACCTGGTCGAACTGCTCGGGCCCCGACGACGTGTGGAGCTCGACCTCGTCGGCCGTCCTGGTGATCTTGGTGACCGGCTCGTCGATGCGCACCCGCCCGCCGAGCGGGCGGAGGATGGCGTCGACGTACCGCTTGGACCCGCCGGCGACGGTCCGCCAGTCGGGCTGGTTCCCGTACTCGAGCAGGCCGTGGTTGGCGAAGAACCGGGCGAACGTGACCGCCGGGATGTCGACGAAGGTCGCCGGGTCCGCCGACCAGATCGAGGACCCCATCGGAATGAGGTACCAGTCGAGGAACTGGGACGACCACCGGCCCGATGCGAGCAGGTCGCCCAAGGAGACCGACGGGTCGGCGGGGCCGTCGAGCAGGGCCCGCGCCTTGCGGTTGAACCGGCCGATGTCGCCGAGCATCCGCAGGAAGGCGGGGCGGACCAGATTGCGCCGCTGGGCGAACACCGTGTCGAACGAGGTGCCCTTCCACTCGAGGCCGCTCACCTCGTCGCACACCCCGAAGCTCATGTCGCTGGGCTTGGTGGCCACGCCCAGGTCGTCGAAGAGCCGGATCAGGCCGGGATAGTTCCGCTCGTTGTAGACGAGGAAGCCGGTGTCGACGTCGAAGGTGCCGTCGGCGAGTTCCACCCGGACCGTGTGGGCGTGCCCGCCGGCCCGGTCGTCGGCCTCGAAGAGCGTGACGTCGTGGGAACGGGACAGGAGGTGTGCGCACACCAGGCCCGACACGCCGGTGCCCACGATCGCGATCTTCATCCGTCCCGCCTGCTTCCCATCGTCCTCATGACTCATCTCTGACTTCGGAGCAGGTGCCTGGTCGGGATGACGCCGATCGGAAGCCGCAGGTGGCTCAGTATATTTGGGGTGGCGACCCGATCGTCCGATGCGTCGGAACCACCCTCGCCGGACCCGGTGCCGCCAGGAGGTTCCACATGGCCCGGTACCGGGGCACCGTCGTTTCGACCCGATCGGCCGAGGACACGTTCGACTACATGGCGGACTTCGCCAACGCGGCGGAGTGGGACCCCGGGACGGCCACCGCCGAGCGCCTCGACGCCGGCCCGGTCGGCCTCGGGAGCACGTTCCGGCTGGGGGTGCGGATCGGCTCCCGCACGACCCCGCTCGACTACCGGATCGTCGCCTACGAGCGCCCGCACCGGGTGGTGCTGCTGGGCGAGTCGGGGACCATCCGGTCCGAGGACACCGTGACGGTGGTGCCGGCGGCGGACGGCGGCTCGATCCTCACCTACGACGCCGATCTCACGCTCAAGGGAGGGTTCGCCCTCGCCAACCCGTTCCTCGGCCTGTTCTTCGACCGGATCGGCGACAAGGGTGTCGGCGGGCTGCGGGCCACCCTCGGTGGTCCGGCCGTCGCACGTGACCGCCCCCAGGCCGGCGGCGTCGTGGCGTCGGTCGTCGACGAGCTGCTCGAGGCCACGATCGTCGGCAGCTTCTCCTCGATCGGGCCGAAGGTGCGCAGCCGCACCGCCGGGTGGACGCCCCCGCCCCGACTCGACGGCCGGCGGGTGCTCGTCACGGGGGGGACGTCGGGCCTCGGCCTGGCCGCGGCCACGGGACTGGCCCGGGCGGGCGCCGAGGTGGTCCTGACCGCACGGGGCCACGACCGGGCCGAACAGGCCGTCGCCCGGGTGGTCGCCTCTGCGCCGGGGGCCACGGTCTCCTACCTCCTGGCCGACATGGGCGAGTTCGACCAGGTGCGCGCCCTGGCCGACGACTTCCTCGCCGCCCACGACCGCCTCGACGTCCTGGTCCACAACGCCGGGGCGCTCACCGCCACCCGGACGCTGACCGGTTCGGGACTGGAGCTGACCGTGGCCTCCCAGGTGGCCGCCCCCTACCTGCTGACCGGGCTGCTGCTCGACGCACTGGGCGCCGGCGCACCCTCCCGGGTCATCCAGGTGTCGTCGGGTGGGATGTACACCCAGAAGTTCGACCTGGCCACCCTGGAGATGGGCCCGGACGACTACGACGGCACGGTCGCCTACGCCAGGGCCAAGCGGGCGCAGCTGGTGCTCCTGCACGAGTGGGTGCGGCGCACGGAGGGGTCCGGGGTGGCCTTCCACGCCATGCACCCGGGGTGGGCCGACACGCCCGGCGTGCAGGACGCCCTGCCCGGGTTCGCCAAGGTGATGGGACCGGTCCTGCGCACGCCCGAACAGGGGGCGGACACCATCGTGTGGCTGGCCGCGGCACCCGAGGCCGTCGAGTCGACCGGCGGATTCTGGCTCGACCGCCGTCCCCGGTGGGAGAACAAGGTGCCGTGGACGAGGCTGTCCGACGCCGAGTTCGTGGACGCCGGTGCCGAGCTGTGGGCGTGGTGCGCCGAGCGCACCGGATGGGACGGGCCGGTCCGGCCGGCGTGAGCCACGGTGGATCGGCACCGTCCCACCGCCGACCGGTCGGTCAGCCGGTGAAGCCGTACTGCTCGTGGGCGCCCATGACGGCGCACTCGAACATGCCGTACCCGACCCTGCCGTCGCAGGTGAACTTCGCCGCGTACTCGGTCAGGCCCCAGTCGGTGTAGTTCTCGGGGGCGGGCGGGACCTGCTGGCCCTGGACGACGAGGTCACCCTGGTACATCCCGTGCTTCCAGTCGGGCTCGAGGCCGTAGCCGCTGCCGAGCAGCAGGGGGAAGGCCAGCAGCGTCTCCACCTCCACCTCGGCCGTCTTCTGTCCGTGGGGGCCGAAGTAGGAGAGGGTGGCGCCGGTCACGGTGCGGGTGCCCGGGGCGAAGCGCAGCTCGTGCTCGGGGCGGCCCAGCCACTCGGCCTCGCGGCCCGATCCGACCGGGAACACCCGGTGGGCGTCCTGCATGATCCGCTCGCCGCTGGAGCGTTCCTGGATGATCGTCACCATGGCGTGGTCGTCGAACCGGATCGGGGCGTAGATCCAGAAGAACCCGAACGAGGTGTCGGTGACCCGGATGCCGGGGTGCTCGGACTCGCCGACCGGCCGGACGCCCCAGGACCGGTCCCGGGAGCCCCACCACCTGTCCGGGGTGAGGGCGATCTCGCGGTCGCCCACCTTCAGCGTGCCCGTCCAGCCGCCCACCTGGGCGAACCGGGTGGAGTCGAACGTCACCCGGGAGAACTGCCGGTCGAAGTGGCGGGCCTCGAGGTGCGCCTCGCTGAACCCGTCGTAGACGGCGTCGAGCTCGATGCCCCACTCGTTGGGCTCGAGGATCACCCGGACCTTCTCCAGGCCCTTCAGGACCTCGACCCGGATCGGGCCCACCGAGGCGTCCATCCGGTCGGCCCCGAGGACCTTGGAGGACCGCACCACCCGGTGGTCGTCGCCGAGCTTGACCGACACGAAGGCGTCCGCCACGCTCAGGTTCGGGTACTGCCCGACACCGATGACGCAGAACAGCTCCTCGTCGGTGCCGTGGACGTCCCCGGTGCCGTGGATGTTGAAGTAGTAGCGGTCGTAGAAATTGCGGTCCGAGGTGCCGACGTGGCGCATCGGCTCCGAGATCTGGTGGACGGGGTAGTCGTCGAGCGGGGACAGCACGTCGGACTCCTCTTCTCCCGACTGTCGCCGGGGGTCGGCGCCCTGACTCGGGCGGATCGGGCGAAGCGTAACCCCACGGGCCGGACCGCGGGCGGTCCTCGGGACGCCCGGCTACCATCGGGACAGGCTGTGCTGTGACCCGGACCGCGCTCGACGCCGGTCCGGGTGGGGGACCAGCCGGAGTGCACCGATCCGCCACCGTCCAGGGAGGACCCCATGAAGTCGTACGACCGCCTGTTCATCGGAGGGGAGTGGGTCCAGCCGTCCAGCTCCGCTGTCTTCGACGTCCATTCGCCTTCCACCGGCGAGCTCGTCGGGCGCACCCCCGAGGCCCAGAACGCGGACATCGACCGCGCCGTGGCCGCCGCCCGCGAGGCCGTCGACCACGGCCCGTGGCCCCACATGACCCCGGTCGAGCGGGCCGCCGTGCTGTCCCGCGCCGCCGAGCTCGTCCGCGAGCGGATGCAGGACATGTCGGAGCTCATCTCCAACGAAATGGGCTCGCCGGTGTCGTGGGGCCTGCTGGCCCAGGTGCTGGCCCCGACCATGATCCTGGACTACTACGCAGGGCTGGGCTCGACGTTCGCCTTCGACACGGTGAAGGACGGCCTGCTGGGACCGGTCCTCGTGACCAAGGAGCCCATCGGGGTCGTGGCCGCCATCACCCCGTGGAACGTGCCGTTCTTCCTGGCCGCCGCCAAGCTGGCGCCCGCACTGCTGTCGGGCAGCACGGTGGTGTTCAAGCCCGCCCCCGAGACCCCGCTCGACGCCAACGTCTTCGCCGAGATCCTGGCCGAGGCCGGACTGCCCAAGGGTGTGCTGAGCGTGGTGCCCGCCGGACGTGAGGTCGGCGAGTACCTGGTCAACCACCCCGGGGTCAACAAGGTGTCGTTCACCGGGTCCACGGCCGCCGGCAAGAAGATCGGCGCCGCCTGCGGCGCCAACCTGAAGCGCTTCAGCCTGGAGCTCGGCGGCAAGTCGGCGGCGATCCTGCTCGACGACGTCGACCTGGCCGAGTCGCTCCCGCTGATGCTGCCGAACGCCATCATGAACAACGGCGAGGCGTGCATCTCGCTGACCCGCATCCTGGCCCCCCGGGACCGGTACACCGAGGTGACCGACGCCCTCGTCGAGCTGGTCCGGGCGATGAAGGTGGGCGACGCGCTCGACCCGGCCACCGAGGTCGGCCCGCTCGTGGCCGAGCGTCAGCGCGACCGGGTCGAGGGGTACATCCGCATCGGACAGGAGGAGGGGGCCAAGGTCGCCGTCGGCGGCGGGCGCCCCGCCGGCCTCGACTCCGGCTGGTACGTCGAGCCCACGGTGTTCGTCGACGTGGACAACTCCATGCGGATCGCCCAGGAGGAGATCTTCGGGCCGGTCCTGTCGGTCATCCCCTACGACGACGACGCCGACGCCGTCCGGATCGCCAACGACTCCGACTACGGCCTGTGCGGCGGCGTGTTCACCGCCGACAACGACCGTGGCCTCGGCATCGCCCGCCAGGTGCGGACCGGTACCTACATGGTCAATTCGTCGATCCCGATCGACTTCTCCTCACCGTTCGGTGGCTACAAGGACTCGGGCGTGGGCCGCGAATTCGGCGAGGACGGGCTCGAGCTCTTCCTGGAGAAGAAGACCATCAACCTGCCCGCCGGCTACACCCCGTCGATCTGATCCCTGGCCCCTGCGCCGCCCGGTGACGGGACGGCGCAGGGGTTCGACGGGACCGTCGGGGATGGTGTGTCCCCCGGGGCCTCCATCTGCGAACATGGTGGCGCCATGACGCACCGTGCCCGGACCCGACAGGGTCGTCGCCCCGACCTCGGGACCCCGTGCCCGTGACCACCGACGCACTCGCGCCCACCGTGCCCGTTCCCCGGGGATCGGCCACACGCTCGGCACCCCGCGGACGGACCATCCTGTTCAGCTTCGTCCCGGCCCTGGACGGCCTCCGGGCCGTGGCCGTGCTCGGGGTCCTCCTCTACCACGGGGGGGCGCCGATGTCCTCGGGCGGCTTCCTCGGCGTCAACATGTTCTTCGTCCTCTCGGGCTTCCTGATCACGTCGCTGCTGCTGGGTGAGTGGGCCCGGCGACTCACCATCAAGCTCGGCCAGTTCTGGGCCCGCCGGGCCCGGCGCCTCCTGCCGGCCCTGTTGCTCATGCTCGTCGGGGTCGCCGCCTACGCCCGCTTCTTCGCCACCCCGGGCGAGTTCGCCAACCTCCGGCTCGACTCGCTGGCCACCCTGTTCTACGTGGCCAACTGGCACTTCGTCGTGGCCGGGTCGAACTACTTCGCGGCGGCGGCCCAGCCGTCCCCGCTCTCCCACATGTGGTCGCTGGCCATCGAGGAGCAGTTCTACCTCGTGTGGCCCCCGGTGGTGCTGGCGCTGCTCCATTTCGGCCGCCGGCTGCGCCCGTCGATGCGGCTCTACCCGGTGCTCGCGACCGCCGTGCTCGGTGCGCTGGCCTCGGCCGCCTACATGCGCTGGTCGTACCTCCACGGGGCGTCGGTCACCCGGCTGTACGAGGGCACGGACACCCGGTGCCAGGACATCCTGGTCGGCGCCGCCCTGGCCGCCGGTCTGGCCATCTGGGCCCAGCGCAGGCGACCGGTGCCGGTGCCGGTGCCGGACCTGGACGCCATCGAGTTCACCCGGCTCCACCCCTCCACCGGGACCGCGGGCCTCGGCGCCCCGCCGTCCCGACGACGGGACCTCCAGCACCGGCGCGGCCCGAGCGCCAAGCCGATCACCGCGTGGGAGCTGTCGAGCACGACGGCCCGCATGGCCTCCCAGTTGGCCGGTTGGGCGGCCCTGGCCTTCGTGATCGTGCTGTGGGACCGCCTGACCGGCCCGACGGGATTCCTGTTCGCCGGGGGGGAGCTGGCCGTGGCCGTGGCGGTGGCGGTGGTCCTGTTCTCCGTGGTCACCGCGCAGTCCGGCTCCCTGGCCCGGGCCCTGGCCAACCCGCCGTTCGTCTTCGTGGGCAAGATCTCCTACGGCCTGTACCTGTGGCACTTTCCGCTGTTCATGCTGCTCGACGCCGGGCGCACCCACCTCTACGGGTCCCAGCTCCTGGCCGTCCGCTTCGGCGCCACGCTGGTCGTGGCCACCGCCTCCTACTACCTGGTCGAGCAGCCGATCCGGCGGGGACGGACCCGCACGCTGGCGGAGTGGCGGGGCTGGCTCGTCACATCGACCGCGTTCCTCGGCGTCGTGGCCGTCACCGTTGCGGCCACCCTGCCGGCCGCCGCCGAGGCGGCGGGCCCGGCGACCACGTCCGGTTCGTACACCAGGGGTCCGGCCGTGCGGGTCACGGTCCTGGGCGACTCGGTGGCGTGGCGGCTCGGATTCGCGCTGCTGGCCGACCAGCCCCAGCAGTCGTTGGGGGTCGACATCGACAACGGGGCCATCGTGGCCTGCGGGATCGTACGCAGCACCCGGTACGTGGCCCACGGCACCCCCGACGTGATGGCTCCCCAGTGTGACTCCCGGTCGTCGGCGGCCACCCAGTGGCCGGCCCAGTGGACGGGGAACATCGCCGCCTTCCACCCGAACGTGGTGATGGTCCTGGCCGGACGGTGGGAGGTCATGGACCGGGAGATCGGTGGGCGGTGGACCCACATCGGCGAGCCGGCCTTCGACGCCGTGCTGCACCAGTCGCTCGAGCAGGCGGTGCGGGTGGCCACCGGGCAGGGCGCCTACGCCGTGCTGATGACCGCCCCGTGCTTCAACTCGGGGGAGCAGGCCGACGGACTGGCCTGGCCCGAGGACTCGACGACCCGGCTCGCCCTCTACAACGACATGCTCCGCCGGGTCGCCGCCGAGCACCCGGACACGGTGCGGGTGGAGGACTTCGGGTCCATGGTCTGCCCCGGTGGGACCTACACGACCTCGCTGGACGGCGTGCAGCTGCGTGACGGTGACGGCGTCCACATCGTGCCGACGCCGGCCGCCGGCCAGTGGCTGGCCGGCCACCTGCTGCCCGAGGTGGTGCAGGTGGGACGACTCCAGGAGGCGGGACGCAGCCTGGCCACCACGCCGTCGACCACCACCACCGGCTCGCCGCCGGCCACCGTGTCCGCATCCGGGGCGCTCACCCCGTCGGGTACCCGGGGCCCCTGAGTCCGGCACCGCGCCGTCGGAACGGGCGGTCGGCACCGGGATCCGGTCAACCGGAGTTGCCGCCGGGGGCGGTGGTGGGGGGAGGCTGCTGGTTGAACACCGAGGCGTCGGCGTTCTGGCACTGGGAACGCAGCGACGGCACCAGCTCCGACTCGGGGACCCGGTTCGCCTCGGAAAGGGTGGCCGAGAGCGACTCCCACTGGATGTCGTGGTAAGCGGCCTGGGCGGCGATGGGGATGGCGGCCAGCAGCTCGATGTACGCCTTGGCGGTGAGCGCCTTGGCTGCGACGGGGTCGGTCGTGTGCTGCGCCTTGTCGTACAGGGCGATCGACGCGTTGACGTGGGTGCACGAGGACCGGGCCAGGTCGCCCGCACTGGCCGCGCACGCGGCCAGGGCCGAGCCGGCCACGACGACCGCAGCCACACCGGCCACGATCCGGCCGGGGCGGGACCGGACCGGTGAGGTCACCCGAGCCAGCTGGGCGCCGAGTCGAGGAGGAAGCGGCTGACGGCCAGGCACCGGTCGAACACGTCGCACATCATCTCCTCGCCCGTCAGGACCCGGGCCAGCGACACCGGAGTGCGTGCGACGATGCTGAGGCGCCGCTCGGCGGCGTCGGTGGCCGACGCGTAGGAGTCGATGGCGGACACCTCGAGGGGGAGCTCGATCCCACCCACGCCGGCCAGGTCGATGGCCAGCCGCAGCAGGTCGGGACCGTTGGGGAGCGGGGGGAGGGCCCAGGTGAAGGTCAGGGCGAAGTGGAACTCGTCCGGGGGCTCCTCGTCCTCGGGCAGGCCGAAGACGGCGTCCTCGAACGACAGCAGCGTGCGGGGGTCGACCTCGAGGGCGAGGTGCAGGTCGAGCGGGCCGCCGCACCCGTCCTCGGGGTGGAGCTCCACCTCCCAGACCTGACGCAGGGAGTAGGTCTCCACGAAATGCCGCTCGTCGTGCACATGGAAGCCATGGTCGACCGAATGGTCCTTCAGGTCGGCCACGTATCCGGCCACATCGATGACTGCCACAGGAGTGTCAGCCTACCGGGTGGACCGGACCCCGGTGACGCCGTCGGGCTCCGATAACGTCGCACCATGGACGACCCCACGCTGCTCGAGGTGCTCCACGCCACCGCCACGGCCATCGCGGACGTGCTCGCCGACCTGGAGGACTGGGGCCTGGCCGGGACCATCGACGACCAGTACCGGCACGACCTGGTGGCCGACGCGGCGGCCCTGGCCGTGTTCGAGGAGGCCGGCGTCGGGGTCCTGTCCGAGGAGTCGGGCGGCCGGGGGCTCGACCGGGAGATCGTCGTGGTGGTGGACCCGGTCGACGGCTCGACCAATGCCTCGCACGGCATCCCCTGGTACGCCACCAGCCTGTGCGCGGTCGACGCGGAGGGGCCGCGGGCGGCGCTGGTGGTCAACCAGGCGTCTGGGGTGCGGTTCGAGGCGACGCGGGGCGGCGGGGCGCGAAAGGACGGGCTCCCCATCGTGCCGTCGGGGTGCGGGCGCCTGTCGGACGCCATCGTGGCGTTCAGCGGGTACCCGTCCCACCACTACGGGTGGAACCAGTACCGGTGCCTGGGGGCAGCGGCCCTCGACCTGTGCGCGGTGGCCGAAGGGGTGCTCGACGGGTTCGCCGTCATCGGCGGGTCCCGGCTCGGCAGCTGGGACTACCTGGGAGGCATGCTGGTGTGCACCGAGGCCGGCGCCGTGGTGGGCGAGGCGCAGGGGCGGGACCTGGTGACCCTGGTCCACGAGGAGCGTCGGGAGCCGTTCGCGGCGGCGTCGGGGGCGCTGCTGGAAGAGCTCCTGGCGGCAGGGGCGCTGTAACCTCGGGGCCGTCGGGCGCTTAGCTCAGTTGGTTAGAGCAGCTGGTTTACAACCAGCAGGTCATCGGTTCGAGTCCGGTAGCGCCCACTGTCGAGGTGGGGGAGAGAGGGGCCTCACCGGAGCCGCGGAACGCAGCCGCCGCGCTAGGCCGGCCTTCGGACCTGTGACCAGGGCTTACATGCGAGCCAGTTCCGCTCGAACCGCATCGCCCGGCCCTGGCAGGGGCGAGTGCCCGTCCGGGTTGGGCCAATCGGCGTGGCACCACGGTCCGCTCGTTCAGTTCGGTAATGCCCTGCCCCTGAACGGCACCAGCGGGGCACCCCAGAGCCGAGCAACTTCCTTTCCCTAACCACTATTTCTGTGCATGTTCCCAACATCCAGCAAGGGCCGAGAATCTGCTGAAATGGATGCCCGAGCAAGATCACGGAAAGGGTTTCCGATGTGGCGACGGACGATCCTGCAGGTCAATGGACGGCAGCAGGCGGTCGTCCTCAATGCCGTGCAATCGTATTTCGAAAGTAGTCGCCGATACGGGAAGTTGGAATGGTTGGAACGCGATCGTGTCCTTGCGGCATACGGCCGGCGCAACCTCTCGACCGGGAGAGAAAGCGTAAAGGTCGAGGTCAACGGCAGTGATGGTACAGCGATCGTTCAAGTTGACATCTTTTGTGTTTGTGCTCCGATATACGACTGGGGCAAGAGTCAGCGAAACATCGATGACCTGTTGAGCCACCTCCGAAACGCAGGATTCTCCTTCGAGGTCAAGGCGAACGAAGGGGAGCACAAGATTGGTGGACCGAATCGGTACCCGACGAGAGTTGACCCTGCAGAGGACTTGCCGATAGCGGGCGGACCGACAATCGGCCACAGCCAAGCCGAAGTCAGCGCCGTGGCTGGGAGGAAGAGCGTCCGATCCGCCAGAATCGCATGTGCAATTGGCCTTGTGGCTCTAGTAGCGGGGGTTGTCCTCGTAGAGTCGAAGGTCTCGCATCAACATTGGCTGAGGGCGCATGGAGTCCTGATCCCGGCAACCGTCACTGGTCAAGTAACAGGGTGTACCTCTGATGGGAGCAACGCTTATGTCCCTCTGAGGTTCTTCACCTCGGATCGACAGCGAATCCTGGTCAACCTTCCTGCTCAGGGCTGTCCAAAGCTCCCCGTTGGATCACGAACCGGGGTCTATTACAACCCAGCTCAGCCGACAGATGCGATCCTCAAAGCCGCGCCCGATCTCGACCTCGCAGCCTGGTGGGAGATCATTCTCGCCATCGCCGGGTTGGTCACGTTGATCATCGGTTCTTACCTCTGGTATCGCGGCAACAATGAGGTTCGATCGCATTCTGGGACTTCTCAACCGACCAAAGGGGCCTGACCGAGCCGCAGTAGCCCGATCCTTGTTTAGTCGGATCAACCACTGATGCCGGTCGACGGTGTTCGCCGCGCTCCCTCGTTCACAGTTCGCTCTTGACAGTCCATAGGAGCATCGTTCGGGGGCACCCGCTTCAGGATCGTGACTCACGGTACGATCTCGTCAGTTGACGGTGGGTGAGTCGACGTTTGTTGCCGATGGCGAAGGAGGCTGGCCAAAGTGACAATGGTCGAAGAGGGTTTGCCGACACTGGATCCGGAGCCGGGTCCGATCGCCGCAAAGGGTGGGTCGATCCGGTTTCGATTGGTAGCAATCGGCTTGGCACTCGCAGTTGTCGGAACTGCATTATTCCTGCTGTTCCCGGAATCCGAACCAACTCCGCAGCAGCCCCCCGGCCTGACCTGGTTCTGGAATGGCACATTCGCTGAGGGCGGATTCGGGAACATTCCAGCTGGCTACAACATCACGTGGGGTCACGGAACACCTGGGCAGGCGTACCCGGCTGACGCCCGGTGTGCGCTGGTAGTGCCGGGTGCTGAGAATCTCATCGACGTGTCGTGCTACGCCGGCGACTGGCATTGGGCTGGAAAGGGTGCCCCTCCGAAGGTTGGTTTCTTGGTGACCGAGAGCGGAAAGGCGACTGTCTTCCCCGTTCCGTAATGCGCCGCGTTGGGAAGCGCGTGGGTAGGGTCGGCATGGACTGAGAGCCGCTCTGGGTCACCGACCCGGCGATCCTGGGTAGGCCACATCAGCGCTGTTTCAACTCCGGGACGCACCCGTTGAGGCCCGACTACGGTCGATGTCGAATCCGAATGAGAGGCGATCGATGTCGGATCCTGAAGGTTCGAACACTTCTTCGGTTCACATCCGAACGACTGAGCACCAGCTGACTCAGGACGAGATAGTTCCTGTCGTCTACCGGCAGGCGTTCCACCGATGGCAGACCTGGATGCTCCCTGTCGCAGGTTTCTGCCTGGTGGTAGCAGGTGCTGCCGTCTTGATTCTGAACTCAGGCGACACCCTGGCCTGGGTTGTCATGCTGACCCTAGGGGCTGCCGTCCTGCTGATCTTCTTCGTGGCTGTCCCACTGACCCCTGACCGCATCTGGAACCGAGTGAAGAAGCAGTTCGAGGTCAGAACGCTGGAGATCACGGACGAGGGGATCTCCCGCCACACGACTCTCAACGACTCCGTCATGAGATGGCCGATGTTCTCGAAGGTGAATCTCCGCAATGATCTGTACCTGCTCACTGTCGGCAATGGTCCAGGGTTCTTCATTGTTCCAAGGCGAGCGTTCCTGTCAGAGGCGGACGAAGAGGCGTTCTTCGACCTTGCCGAGCGCTCGACAGGGGCGCATCCCGGCCATCGAGGTTCTTGACCCGACTTCGCCAGAGACGCGATGACGCCGGATCGTGGCACCCTCCCGGCGGTCGGGGACACCCAGAAGATCGATACGTGAATGCGCTCCGGCAGTAGCCCTACTCGGTGCTGATCTCCTCGAGCCTCTCAAGGCTGTCGGCCATGGATTCAATGATCGGATTGGTCCCGTTGATCCACGCCCCGCCGTCAGTTAAGAGTTCTTCCGGCAAAGGGCCGGGGTCAAAGACCTCGGTGACGATGGTGGCGTCATCACCATCTGGAGTGAGGACGTAGCCCCAGCGGTAGCCCGCTGGAATGCCGACCTTGGATGGATCATTGTCCTCGGCGCGGGATGGGTCTCCGG
>Ga0209698_10003712_pt1 | contig 16874 bp, 13 predicted proteins | sample LitLauG_LLR_2012_FD_187203 | JGI IMG/M metagenome (GOLD analysis project Ga0209698, IMG submission 187203) | Freshwater sediment microbial communities from Pennsylvania, USA - Little Laurel Run_MetaG_LLR_2012 (SPAdes) (version 2) | ecosystem: Environmental > Aquatic > Freshwater > Creek >...
CATGGTCGCGCTCGCCCCGGCGCTCGCCATAGGCGTCTGGTGGAAGTTTGGCCGCTGGCCGGCCCTCGGGTTCGTCCTCGGATGCGTCATCGCCTACCTCAATTTCCAATGGCTCAAGAAGGGAGTTGCCGGGCTTGCTGACCGTGTCACCAACACGGGCAAAGCCCAGTCGGGGAAGGGAATCGTCGCCCGTTTCCTGTTGCGCTATGGGTTGTTGGGAGCGGCCGCGTATGCTATATTAACCAGTTTTCCCGCGAGCCTCGGAGGTCTGTTTGCGGGCCTGTTTCTGCCCGTCGCGGCAATTGCCTGTGAAGCCGCCTACGAGCTGTACGCAGTCATGACCCGTGATGTGTAGCAAACGCGCCCAGACGTTGCTGGCAGCGAATTTACATGCCCGAACAACTTTGGTTTACCGAAATCCTGAACCACCTGTTCGCGGGCCCAGTCACCTGGTTCCTGCAGCATTTGGGAATTGAGCCCAAGCACGCGGAAGCGCCCATCACCAACGCGTTCGCCATGGAGTTGCTGGTTTTTTTCTTCCTGCTTGCCATCTTCCTGATGGTGCGCTCGCGGCTTTCGGTCGAGTCCCCCGGAGCCTTGCAGCACACTTTCGAGCGCGCCGAACAGTTCGTGCAGGACCAGAGCCGCGAAATCATCGGCCCCCACAGCGAGTCCTACATACCCTTTTTCACCATCGTTTTCCTGTTCATACTGATCTGCAATCTGATTGGCCTGGTCCCCGGGTTCGAGTCGCCCACCGGCGTTCCCGTCGTGCCTCTGGGCTGTGCCATCTGCTCATTTCTCTACTATCACACCCAGGGATTCAAACATGCGGGGCCGAAGTATCTTCTGCATTTTTTCGGTCCGCCGATGGAAGGCATGCCGCTGATTGCCCGCATCCTGTTAGCGGCCCTGATGCTCCCCATTGAACTGGTCAGCCACTTCGCCCGCTTACTCTCGCTCACGGTTCGTCTCTGGGCCAACATTTTCGCCGGCGATCTGATTACGCTGGTTTTCTTTTCCATGATTCCGATCGGGATTCCCATCCTGTTCAGCGGCCTCCACATCGTGGTCGCCGGCCTGCAGGCCTATGTGTTCATGCTGTTGTCGATCATTTACGTCTCCGGCGCAGTGGCCGAAGAGCACTAAAAAGCGGCTCCCGGTTCTCAGTAAGAGCGTCGGGTATGCGTAGTCGGGGCAGGGGGAAAATCAGGGCGCAGTTGTCAGCTCTCCAAACTCGGCAGCGGTTTTTTCTGAGAACTGAGAACTGAGCACTGAGAACTGAAGCTACCAGCGTGAGGGCGCCTGCAAGGTATGGCGTCAACCACCCACTGGCAGCAAATTCATACGAGGAGAAACACCATGCGTACCCTGAGCCGTCTGTTTATGACCCTGTCCGCTCTCTGCTTTGCCGTCCCGGCCTTCGCGCAGGGCGGAGGTACCAGCGAGGCCAGCTGGGTCGCCATCACCGCCGGATTCTCCATGGCCATTGCCTCCGCCGTTTGCGGACTGGCGCAAGGCAAAGCCGTCGCTGCCGCCACCGAGTCTCTAGCCCGCAACCCAGCCGCTCGTCCCGGCATCCAGTTCGCTTTGATTCTGGGTCTGGTTCTGATCGAGTCGCTGGCCCTCTACACCCTGGCGATCATTTTCTTGAAGGTGAAGTAGGAAAGTTTTCTCAACGTGCGAAAGCCTCTGCCGCAAACCAGAGGCTTTTTCATGCAGGTTTCAAGGCTTCCACGTTTCCAGGTCATGGCCGGGGCTTCAATCCCGCCAAGCAGAGAGCCTCTGCGGATGCGGAGGCTTTTGACGGTTTGCAAATCAGTGCGTGCTTTTCGGCGGAAGTCGGCTTTGAGACTCTGCAACCTTGCAACCATGAAACGTTGCGCCCGTCCGGTCTACCCCTTCCGCTGCCCGCTCCATTCCTGCCCTTTATTCTGGGGCGCGCTGTTCAACGCTTCGACCAGCAACCGCCGCAGGCGGTAGCGGCTCTCGAGATCCGTGTTCACGATTTCGAATCCGACTTCGTTGACTCGGGCTCGGCGCAGCAGCACGTGTGCCCGTATCTTTGTCCGCATACCCAGGGAAATCTCAAGGTCGGCTTCGCTTCCGATGCGCAAATTGTCTTCCTTGGTGCCCATGCCGCCGCCCAGGCTCAACTCGCGGATCATGATCCTCGACTTGCCCCACGAACTGCCAATCGTCGCAGCCACCGTCTTGGCCAGCACCAGACGCTCGTAGCGGCGCTGCCTTACCCACGGGCACGCCGGTCCGGCGTCGAGCGGGGCGATCGCCAGTTCCGCCGCCTCGAACCCGCTGTCCTGCATTACCTGCGAACTGTAGCGGGGATCGGTCTTCGAAAGCGCCTGCGCGGCTGCAATCCGGAGTTCCTTGTGGTAGAGGTAGCCGAAAGTTTTCTTGGTTTCCAGGATTTCCCGCAGAGTGGCCACCGACTCCAGATCCTTCAACCGCCCCAGCGACTCGATTGCCTTCAATTGCACGAACGGGGAACGTGACGCCGCTTCTCCCGGCCGCGCCATCGTAATCAGCGGGGGCGCCGCCGTGATGTCTCCGCTCATGCCGATCTCGTCCACCGCCTCCGGCAGCACCAGAGGGTCCAGGATCTCCGCCAGCTCCAACAGCGTGCGCCCGCGGTCCTGCGCCGCTCCGTAGGCGATCTGGCGGACCACCATGTCGTGGTAGAAGCGGTTCCACTCCGGCAACCGGGCCGGTAGCAGCTCCAGTAGCGTGCCCACGTCCAGCCGGCTCACCAGTCCCACCGCGCTCGAAGCCTGCCGCGGCTGCCCGGTGCGCAGAATCTCGCGCAACTGCACCAGCACCGGAGAGCCCAGCCCCTGCACCAGTTCGATCATCCGGTCGCACTCATCGCGCCGCATGCAGCGGAAGAAACGGTCCGCCATATGCTCCGCCCCAGCCTGCGAGGTACGCCGCAGAATCGATGCCAATTCCGGCGGAATCGGATCCAGCCGCAGGGCCTCTTCGATGAATTCCGGCAAGCGGTTTTCCACGCCCACGCGGGGGCGCAGATCGCTCATCAGCACCGGCCGCTCCACGCTTACCAATTCCATGCCTGCGCAGACTTCATTGACCGCCGCATAGTTCTTGGCCGCGCTGGCTTCCTGGCTCAAACGCACGAAAGCCGCGCTCATCAGGCTCTGCAATTCGGCCTCTTTTTCCGCAATCAGCTGTTCGCCGAGCTTGCGGATGGCCTGGGCCATGGGTTGCCCGCCCAGCCGGGCATACAGATCTGCCAGCTGGCTCAATCCGATCGCCGACTTGCGCCGCCCTTCCGTTTCCCGCGCGCCCAGGCAACTCGAATAGTTGTTCAGAATCTCCCCGGCCGCCTGATTATCGCCGCGCTCCAGCAGCACTTCCACGAACTGGCGCACGTTGCGCGGCGGTACACACGGCGCTTCGTGCGACATCAGCACGCTCTTCTTGCCCGATTCCGGCACTTCCGCCCAGAACATCCGGTCCAGGATGTCGGCGTGCGACTCCACCAGGATACCGGCCTTGCTCATCTTCTCTTCCTGCAGCCGCAGAATCTGGCGCAACGAGTCCATTTGCCGGCTCATGTGCTCCATCATCTGGTGCACGGCGTTGACCTTGATTTCGCCCTTCTGATACCGCTCCAGGGCGAAGCGGATGGCCATGTGCTCGGCCGCTTTCATCAGCAGGGGCGTGTCATCCTCCCCCGCCTGGGCCTTCGCCGCCAGGCTGCCCAGCAGCTGCTGCAGGTTCAGCCGCGTGTTCGGATCGGCCTGGCTCACTTCCTTTTGCAGGTCTTCTTCCTTGATCGTCGGATCGTGCTGCACCTGCCCAAAGCGCGTGAGCAGACGGATCGCTTGGATGACTTCCTGTTCCTGCAGCGGAACCATGCCTCCGGTCCACGCCGGGGCTGCACCCGTAGCTGCGCCGCCTCCGCCGAGCCCGCCCGTCACGCTCCCACCAGCTCCGCCGCCAGTTCCGCCCGCTCCACCGCTGCCGCCGAAATTCGGCGCACTGCCCAGCGGGACCATGGGAACTCCCGAAGCGTCCGTCTTGCCGCTGCCACCCGAAGTTGCCCCTTCGGCTGCCGCGATTAGTTGGAGCAGTTTCTGCGGATCATTCAACCATTGCTTGAACTCCGGACCGAGCGTCTGCGCGGCAATCTGGGCCGCGATGCTCACATCGCCCGTCAGCGGATCAGCAGCCACGAACTTGACTTCGTTGATCTTGATGGTGCTGTTCTGCTTGCCCGCGCCCAGCGCGTCCTTGATTTGCTTGGCGACGTCGGTTGCCTTCGATCCGGCTACGGTGAACGCCCGTACCAGGCGAGTGAAGTCCTCAATCGTGACCTCTTTGGAAAAGTGCAGGCTGGCCAGTCCGGCCGTGTTCAACAGGGTCGCGAAACTGCGTTCCGCGTTCCCCGACTCCAGCGGAATGCCATCGAGCAGCAGCTTATTCTCGGAAACTCCGAGCAGGAATCCGGCGTCACCTGTCGACGGCAGTCCCTGCTGTAGCTCGTTCCAGGCGATCTCGAACTGCCCCTCGGTGCGCTTGTGATCATAGCCATACATCCGCGCGTACTTGATCAGGATGTTCAGACTATGGACAAACGCGCGCGCCGAAGCCGCTCGAGCGTTTTGCGATGCAGGTGTGTTCGTGAAAGAAATAGCAGACTCCTTGCAAAACGCAACTCTGAAGCTCAAGGTTAAAGCGAAATCGTAAGCCCCGAAACGTTACCGAGGTAATTTGGCGAGCACTTGCGGGCCTGGCTCCGATAGGGCGCCAGGCTGCCCATCCCGTGGTCTGAATTCGGGCTGGCTCACCCGGCGAATCTCCCCCCGCGCGCGTATACTATTTGCTCGCAAAATCGTCTATCCCAGAAAGCTCAACCCGGAGGCGAGTTCCATGACTTACCCCGCCTGCATCCGCCCATGGCTGTCCCTGCTGATCGTCGCCTTGGTCCCGGCCTTTGCCGGGGCCCAGCAGTGGAAGGCGCCCACCAGCATGAAGAAGCTGTCCAACGGTCTTACGGTGGTGGTTTCCGAAGACCATTCGGCGCCCACGTTCGGGTTGTGTATTAGCTACGGCATCGGTTTCCGCCTGGAACCGGAAGGCCGTACCGGCTTTGCGCATTTGTTTGAGCACATGATGTTCGAGGGCACCCCCAATGCTCCCAAGGGCGTGTTGGACCGGGTGATCGAAGGTGGGGGAGGCAACAACAACGGCGATACTCGCTACGATCACACCGAGTACATCGAGACTGCGCCGCTGTCCGCGCTCGACCCTGTTCTCTGGCTCGAAGCCGACCGCCTGAAGACCCTTGATTTCTCGGTCAAGAACCTCGAAAACCAGCGCAAGGTAGTCGAGGAAGAAGTGCGGGTCAACGTGATGAATCGCCCCTATGGGCTTTTCTTCGGCATCGATCTTCCGGGAAAGGCATACGACACCTACCCCAATGCGCACAATTTCTACGGCGATTTCCGCGATCTCGACGCCGCCAGGATCGAGGACGTGCAGAAGTTCTACGAGCAGTACTACGCGCCCAACAACGCCGTGCTGGCTGTCGTTGGCGACGTTCAGCCGGACGAGATCTTCGCCAAGGCGGAGAAATACTTTGCCGCGATCCCGGCGCGCACGGTCCCGCCTCGTCCCAAAGTGGATGAACCAGCCCAGACCGCCGAGCGGCGTGCCAGCGAAACCGACAAGTTAGCCAAGGTTCCCGCGCTCGCGGTCGGCTACCGCATGCCCCCACGGCACTCGCCCGACGCACTGACCGGGGCCGTGACTGGTGAACTCTTGCACAACGGCCAAGCCTCCCGCCTGTATCAAGCCCTGGTCAAGGACAAACAGGTCGCCCTCTCCGTGGATGGCGGGGTGAATTGGCCTCTGGGAACGCCCTTTGAGTTCAACGGGCCGACGCTGATGACTTCCTTCATCGTCTATCCGCCGAAAGTCACCGAAGAGCAGCTCCTGGCCGCGCTCGATGCGAGCATTCGAGACCTTATCGACAAGGGACCCTCGCAGCAGGACGTCGATCGCGTCGTGACCAAGATGCGTTCCGACTGGTACGCGAATCTGGAGAATCCCATCGACCGGGCCTCTGTGCTTTCCCATGCCGTGCTGTTCGACGGCACTTTCGACGCCGTCTACCAGATCCCTGAGGACCTGACCAAAGTGACTCCGGCGCAAGTTCGCGCCTTTGCCGGCAAGTACTTGGTGCCCACGAACCGCACGGTCATCAACCGCGTGCCTTCGAAGGAAGGGGACGCAGGAAAGCAGACAGGAGCCGGACAATGAAAAAGACCGCAATGATCCCCCCGCTTGTGGCCCTGCTGGCCTCGTTGGCATTGGCGCAGAAAGAGGTGCCTCTGCCGAAAGATCTTCCTGCGTACGGGGCGGAGAAGCCCCTTCAGACCCCGGCGGTGAAGTCCGCCACCCTCGACAATGGACTGACCGTCTGGCTGGTATCCAAGCCAGGTTTGCCCAAGGTCGCGGTCTCAATTGCCGTGCGCGGCGGTTTCGCAGCCGATCCTGCCGACCGCCCGGGGATTTCGGAACTGCTCGCGAAGACCATCGACCAGGGAACCCGCACCCGCACTGCCAAGCAGATTGCGCAGGACCTGCAGGCCGCCGGCGGCGATCTGAGCGCCTCTCCCAATAAAGACAGCATGGAGATCTCAACTTCGATTCTTTCTCCCAAGGCAGACACTGCCCTGGGAGTGCTCGCCGATATCGTGCAGAACGCGTCTTTCCCGGAAAGTGAGGTGAGTCTTGCTAAGACCAACCTGGCGGACTCTCTGGAACAGCGCGAGGCGGAGCCACAGTTTCTCGCGTCGCGGGCCAGGGACAAGATCCTGTTCAAGGATCATCCCTACCATGTCACTGCCGCGACGAAGGAGTCTGTAGCGGCCGCGACTCCGGCGGACTTGCGCGACATTTTCACCCAGCGCTTCCGCCCCGACCAGGCGGTGCTGGTGGCCGTCGGTGATTTTGAGAACGAAAAGATGATGGACGCGGTCAAAAAGGCGTTCGGTTCCTGGAAAGCTCCTTCAAAGCCGGCGCTTGGTCCCACTCCGAACCCTCCGGCCGGCGTCGAGCACGCCGTATACATCGTCCCTCGCCCTGGTTCCGTCCAGACGACCATTGAGCTGGCAGCATTTGGACCGAAGCGCGGCGATCCGGATTTCGAATCAGCCGAGGTGGCCAATGCCGTCTGCGGAGGCACGTTCAGTTCGCGCCTGGTTTCGAACATCCGTGAAGACAAGGGCTACACCTATTCCCCTTACGCCTTTATTCGCTCTCTCCGAGTGACGGGCGTGCTAGTCACCCATGCCGACGTGCGCAATGAAGTGACCGGGGCCAGCTTCAACGAAATGCAATACGAACTGAACCGTCTGACCACGACCAGTCCCACCGACGAAGAGCTCTTGAAGGCGCAGCGATACCTTGTGGGCAGTGAGGCGGTGCGGCTGCAGGATCGCGCGTCCCTGGCGGGGTTACTGACGACCCTATGGGTCAGCGGACTTCAGCCCGAGGAGATCGGAAGACACGGCCAGAAGATAACCAGCACCACCATCGCCGACGTGAATGCCGCCGCCCGTAAGTATTTCCCTGCTCATCAGGCGGCAATCATTGCTGTGGGCGAGGACAAGGTCGTCCGCGAGGAGTTCGCTCCGTTCGGACTTCCAGTGCGGACCGTCCCTTAGGAATCGGCGACGTTGCCCTGAGCACGAACGAAAACTGAACAACGCAAGTCCCGGCTGACCTTGATGGCGGACGGTTCTGGCTACGTCTTTGTTACAGGAGCACTCGGGCGAGTATTCTACAATGGCCTGGTGGGGCCTCCCGCCAAGACCACCGGCTTGCGCTACTGGATGCTGCGCGTCCTCCATGAATGCGACCGCGCCGCTGCCGGATTCGGCGCCGATCCGGTCCACGACCTGCGCGTCTCGCTGCGCCGCTGCCGTTCCATGGCCGACGGCATGATGGCCATGGATCCCGATCCTGACTGGAAGGCGCTGAAGAAAGCCGGCAAGCGGCTCTTCCAAAGCCTCGGTCAACTTCGCGACGTCCAGATCATGATGCAATGGATCGAGAAGTTGCATCCCCAGCTGGAAGTGGTGTCCTCGCCCGCGTTGCCGGAGGCGGCAGAAACCTCGGCGGCGGCCCCTGACACGGTTTCCGCGCCTGCACCCGAGCTGGGCCCGCACGATCCCGCCACCAACGCCCTGCTCCACATCCTGCGATCCCGCGAATCCCAGGAGAAACACGCCGCCCGTGCTGCCCTCGATGAATTCGACCGCAAGCAATGGCGCCAGTGGGCTAAGTCTCTTCCCCTGCGCGCCGCCCACATCCGTCCCGGAAGCGCCGTGTTCAGGCATCTCGCTCTCGAGCGCTGGACCGCCGCCCGCGAACTCCACATCCGCGCCATGCGCAATCGCTCCCAGGTCGCGCTACACACCTTGCGCATCGGCATCAAGCGCTTCCGCTACATTGTCGAGAATTTTCTTCCCACCGAGCACAAGCTCTGGAGCAACGACCTCAAGCACATGCAGGACCTGCTGGGCGACGTTCACGACCTCGATGTGCTCTGGGCCACCGCGCTCTCCTGCCGCGTCTTCTCCGACGAAGCTTCCCGCAGGGCCTGGCGCGCCCGCATCGCGGAGGAGCGCACTCGCCGCATCGACGAATATCGCCAGCGAACCGTCGGCCCCGACTCGCTGTGGAATGTCTGGCGCACCGGACTGCCGCAAGGCAAGCAAATTCAACAAATTGCCACGCGGCGCATGAAGCTTTGGGCGAAGGCGCTCGATCCCGACCCGGTCCACTCCGAGCACGTGGCCCGCCTGGCGCTCGAACTTTATGATGGCCTTGAGGCCACAGGACTGATGGGCCCGCTCAACGAATCCATGAATGGCAGTGCCGCCGACGCACGCTCGGCGCTGTATGTCGCCGCTCTCCTGCACGATGTCGGGAAAGCCAAAGGCAACAAGGGACATCACAAGGAATCGCAGGAGTTGATCAAGGCTCACGGGACGCCGCTGGGATGGGATGCCGAAACCATGCAGCGCGCCGCCGTAGTGGCCCGCTTCCATGCTGGTGCCTTGCCCGTCCGCAGTCACAAAGCTCTGCGCGATCTGCTCCCCGGCGAGCAGAAAATGATTGTCCGCCTGGCCGCGATCCTCCGCCTGGCCAACGCCTTTGACGCCGCCCACGATGGCCACATTCGCAGCGTGAAGATCGAAAATGCCTTCGCGCAAACCAAGAATCGAGCACGCCGTACCAACGGATTCCTGCGCCAGGCCGCGGTGCTGGGGAAAAACGAAGCGCTGGTCATCGGCGCGGAAGGCTATGCTGCGGCCAGTCCCACCGCCCAGACCATCGCCGCCGAGAGGTACTTGCTCGAGACCGTGTTGCGCCGGCCAGTGGTCGTGAAGCAACTGACTCTGCACTCTACTTCCGTGCGCGCGGTACACTCGCAATAGAAGCTCCGCAGTTACTATCCGGAAGCGTATTTTTCGCGCTACAACGGGATCGTCTCCTATGACACACGCGCAACTGGTCGAAAAAGCCGTGCGCTGGCTGCGCTTGTACCGCTGTGGTGTCGTACTCTCCGAGCAAGCGTGCACCAGCGGCGAGATGCCCGACGCGATCGGATGGAAGCAGGCCTGCCATTCGGTGCTGGTCGAGTGCAAGGTCACCCGCGCCGACTTTCTCGCCGACCGTGCCAAGCCGTTTCGCCAAAAGCCGGAGAGGGGTGTGGGCAGCGAGCGCTTCTACCTGACTCCGCCCGCTCTGGTACAAACGGAGGAACTGCCTACGGGTTGGGGGCTGCTCGAATATCAGCGTGGGCGTATTCAGATGATCCAGCGGTCCGCCAGGGATTTGCGCACCGCGAGGGGCTTGCGCTGCGAGATGAACCTGTTGTTGGCCAGCCTGCGCCGGGTCGAAATTCGCATCGAGCCGCAGAACATTACCGACTTCCTCAAGTGGAAGAATCGCATGGCCGAGTACAACCGTGGCACACTGCCCGAAGGGATCGATTCGGTTGCGGAAGAAGAGAATATTTTCCTCGGACGGGAGGCTCGAGCCAAAGGTTCCGGCGCGTGAGCATCGGTGAATCCCACCATGGCGTCCGAGACGTAGCGCACACAGCGTCCTCGATCTACTCTGGCCCCGGAGGTGAATTTGCACTTCATCGCTACGCTGCTCGCTCTCCTGATCCCGATCGCGCCTGTGTCGGCCGACGACGGCCAGCACCAGCATGACGAACTTACCGACCAGCAACTGGGCACGGTGCACTTCCCGATCTCCTGTGATGCGCGAGTTCAAGGACAATTCGAGCGCGGCGTCGCCTTACTGCATTCGTTCGCTTTCGAAACGGCGGAGGCCGCGTTTCGCCAGGTAGCCCAGAACGATCCCCACTGCGCGATGGCCCACTGGGGCATCGCCAGCACTTTTTCGCGCTGGGGCGATCCCGATGCCGACCAGTTGAAACATGGCTGGGAGGAGATCAAAATTGCGAAATCGCTGCACGCCAGGACCGCGCGCGAACGGACCTACATCGCCGCGCTGGCCACGCTCTACGCCCATCCGGCGAAGAAAGATGATCGCCGCGGAGCGAGACATCTGAAGGTGATGGAAAGACTCTACCACCGCTACCCTGACGACCATGAGGCCGCGGCTTTTTACGCCTTCGACTTGAAGGACTCTGACCGCGACGACGATCCCACCCATGCCGCACGAAAGCAGGCGGCCGCGATCCTGGAAAAACTGTTCGTGCTGGAGCCCGACCATCCCGGAGTCGCACATTACCTGATTCACACCTACGACTATCCCGGCATGGCCGAACTGGGAATTCCCGCGGCGCGGCGCTACGCACAGATCGCTCCTGCGGCCCCGCATGCGCTGCACATGCCGTCCCATATCTTCGCCCGCCTAGGGATGTGGGACGAAGACATCGATTCCAACCTGGCTTCCATCGCCGCCAGCCGCAATGCTGCGGCCACGCATATGGGAGACCTAGGGCACCAGTACCACGCCATGGAGTTCCTGATTTATGCCTACCTGCAGAGCGGTCGCGAGCAGAAGGCGCAGCAACTCATCGAGGAAGTCCGCTCCCTGCCGAAGATGAAGGACATGTATGGCGCCGGCTTCGATCCGCAGATTTCCGCGTTGACCCAGTTCTCCGCCGGCTACGTGATGGAGATGCACCGGTGGAAGGAAGCTGAGGCCCTGCCTCTGATTTCTCCCACCGACGACGCCGACGCGTCTCTCACTTACAAGGCACGGGCAATTGGAGCGTGCCGCATGGGAGACCTGGCGGCTGCACGCGCGAGCCTTCAAGCCATGCAGGACCTTCATGCGACTCTTGTAAAGGAGAAAAAATCCCCGGTTTCGATCGGGGCGGTAGAAGACGATCAACGCGTGGTTTCTGCCTGGATCGACCACGCCGAAGGCCGGAACGAGGACGCGATTAGGACGCTTCGTAAGATGGCCGGGACGGAACAGGGAATATTCGCACCCGACGGCGGCATCCCCGCACACGAAATGCTGGGAGACATTTTGACGGACATGGGCCAGCCCGAGCAGGCTCTTGCCGAGTATGATGCGGAACTGAGGTTGAGTCCGAATCGCTTCAATTCCCTGTATGGGGCTGGACGGGCCGCCGAAGCGGCCAGGCAATCGGATAAGGCCGCAGGCTACTACCGGCAGTTGGTGAAGGTGTGCACGGGAAACTCCACGAGAACGGAACTGGCGCATGCACGCGAATTTCTTTCGGCGGTGGCGAGCTAGCAGGACAAAATTCTACATATCCCGCCGGCCTTCCATCGCTTTCAGCATCGTGATCTCGTCGGTGTACTCGATATCACTTCCAACCGGGATGCCCATGGCGATGCGCGTGACTCTTACGCCTCCGCGCCGCAGTTGCTGCGAGAGATAGACGGCGGTGGCTTCGCCTTCCACCGTGGGATTCGTAGCCAGGATGACTTCGTCGACATTACCCGCTTCCACGCGGCTAAGCAGGTTCGCGATGCGCAGCTGTTCCGGCCCGACGCCGTGGAGCGGCGAGATTGCACCGTGTAGCACGTGAAACACGCCGTTGTAGTGCTTGGTCTTTTCGATGGCGGCGATGTTGGTCGGTTCCTCCACCACACAGACCAGGCGCTGGTTGCGGGTGGCGCTGGTGCAGTAGACGCACGGGTCAACGTCGGTAATGTTGTTGCACACCGAGCACAGCCTGAGGTTGGCCTTCAGGTCGCGGACGGCCGCCGCGAGGGCTTCCGCGTCCTCGTCGCTCGAGCGCAGAATATGAAACGCCAGCCGTTGCGCGCTCTTGGCGCCCACGCCCGGGAGTTTCTTCAGTTCGTCAATCAGCCGCGACATCGGCTCTGCAAATCGGGACATTGGATAGTTGGGAAATTGATTAATTGTGTAATTGAAAATCGGTTGAGATCATTTTAACTGCTGGCTGAGTTTGGCGACCCAAATTGCACGATTACGATTACCCGATTACTCAATCGGTCTTGGGTACCGTGTACTCGAAATCGTAAGAATGCTTCCCGTCTCCGGCAATGTTGATCCTCATCTTTCCCACGATGCCCATTAACTGCCCGGTGCCCGAATCCGGGACAACGGTGATCGTCAACTGCGGAACTCCGCGCGTCATCATCCCGCTGTGCTGGAGCGCGAAGCTGCCGGAGCGTCCCTTGAGGGTGCCGGTCACGCGCTCAACGGCTACATACGCCGCTGAGCCCTTGACGTCGGTGCTCGCGGTGAGCATCTGCCCTTTGCCCGTGGCTTCCAGGTCACCGTGATACTGCTTGTCGAGCGACATTCGCCCCAGCGTCGCCTCGATCTTGTCGTCCTGGGGAGTGACTTTAACATCGAAAGGCCCGACGGCGTGACTGGTCACAGGAGCCTCTTTCTGAGGTGCATTCTGTGCGATTGCGGCAGAGACGAGAAGCGCACACACGCACGCTGCGACTCGAATGGAAAAGCGAGCGGGGTTCTTCCGCGTTCCAACAGCAGATTCCATCGATACCTTGCTCCGGGGTTGTCTTTGCGATCACCACCGCGTGATCCCGCGATCGGGTTACAGTCCCGGGATCCCCATGCCGCTGAGCATGCCGCCCAGGCTGGACTGCACCTGCGCGTCAACCTTACGGGCGGCCTCGTTGATGGCGGCGAGAATCAGGTCTTGCAGCATCTCGATGTCGCCGGCTTTTACCGCCTCCGGATCGATGTGCAGGCTGAGCAGTTGCTTGCGGCCGTCCATTTTGGCGGTGACCGTTCCGCCACCGGAACTGGCCTCGACCACCGTTTCCTGCATCTTCTTCTGCAGGTTGTCGGCCTGCGCTTTGGCCTTCGACATCAGTTCTTGCAGATTAAATCCGCCCATACTCTCTTTCCTGTGTCATCCTTCGCGCCGCTCGGGATGACAAGCTGATCAGCGTTTTTCCTTGTAATCAATCACAGTCCGAATTTCTGCCCCGAACTTTTCCCGCAAACGTTGCACGACCGGATCTTGCTCGGCTCGGCCCCGGCCGCCGGGGCCGCCGGAGTGAGAGGCTCCGTTGCGCTTGTTTTCCTGCGGCGCCACTGTCGAACCGGGCACGACTTTCAGCTTCACCGCGCGGCCCAGCATCCCGCTGGCTGCAGCGATGCCGATACGCTTGGCCTCTGCGCCCAGCGACATGTCCACAATCGTCTGCGATTCCCCGACTTTGATGACCAAATCGTTGCCCTGCATGCTCCACTCGCCCGCCGACAACATCGAGACGAGGATGCGTTGATGGTTATCGGTGAGAGCCTGCAGGACTGCCGTTTGCAGCCTTTCGATTTCCTCAGGCCCCATGGCCGACGCCACCGCCGGCGCAGCGGGCGACGGCTCCGGTTGCGCCTGAGGCTCGGGTTCGGCCCGCTTGACCGCTTCGGCGGGGACGTAGTTGGGTTCATCCCTCCGATCTGGAGCGGCCGAACCCAGGATGACTGGCTCCGGCGGGCTCGTCGCTGCGACGACGCGCGGGCCGGGTGCGGGCACGGATTCGGAAGAATCTTCCTGCCGCGGCGTGCCCTTGCGGGCAGAATCGGCAGCAAACGGGCTGACATAATTGGGCCGCGCCGGCGGCCCCTCCGGACGCTGTGCCCCCGACGGGACTGCGCTGCTCACGATTGCCGGCCGCGCCACGGTCCGCGGCGCACTCGGTCCCGCGGCGGCGACATTGCTCAGCAATTGCTCGATGGGCAACAGGCGTTGCGCGTGCGCCATTTTCAGCAAGCCGAGTTCCAGGTGGAATCGTTGTTCCTGCTTGTATCCCAGCTCGCCGTGAGTGCGCAGCATGATCTGCAAATGGCGCGTGAGATCCTCTTCTCCAAAAAGTTCGGCCACCCGCGCCACGCGCGCCCGTTCCTCGCTGGAAATCTGCAGCAGAGAAGAGTCCTTGCCGGCGATCTTGGCCACAGTCGCATTGCGCAGGAACCGGACCAGCTGCCGCGCGAAGTGGGTCGGGCTATGCCCCTGGCTGATCAAATGGTCGAGTTGCTGCAGAATCTCTTCGCTGGCCCCTTGTGACACCGCCTGCATCACCTCTTCCAGAATGTGTGCCGGAGCGGCACCGACCAGGTTGCGAACCGAGTCCGCGGTCAGCTTCTCGCTGCTCGAAGCGATGGCCTGATCGAGAATCGAGAGGGCGTCACGCATGGACCCGTCACCGGCTTCGGCGAGCAGGGCTAGGGCATCGTCATCGGCCTCGATCTTTTCGCGCGTAACCAGGTCGCGCAACTGGCCCACGATGTCATCAAACTTCACGGCGCGAAAACTGAAGTGCTGGCAGCGCGAGCGGATGGTCTGCGGAATGTCTTCCGGCTGCGTCGTCGCCAGCATGAAGACGATGTGGTCGGGTGGTTCCTCCAGCGTCTTGAGCAGAGCATTGAAGGCAGCGTCGGTGATCTGGTGCGCTTCGTCGAGGATATAGATCTTGAAGCGATCGCGTGCCGGGCGATAGCGTGCCGCCTCGCGTAGTTCCCGGATCTCGTCGATTCCACGGTTGGTGGCGGCGTCGATTTCGATAACATCGACGGCGTTGCCGGCCCGAATCTCCGTGCAGGACTCGCAAACGCCGCAGGGTTCGGGCACCGGTTTGTTCGTGGACCGGCAGTTCAGCGCCATCGCCAGAATGCGGGCGACGGTGGTTTTCCCAATGCCACGGTGGCCGCTGAAAATGTAGCCGTGCGCCGTGCGGCCTTGTTCGATGGCGTTCTGCAGGGTCCGCGTCACGTGCCCTTGTCCAATGACCTCGGAGAACTTCTGTGGACGATATTTGCGCGCCAGGACGGTATAACTCATGAGCGGAAGACACAATTATACGTGATGGACGACAGCGAGTGCCTGCTGTAGCGGGCGAGGCGCGGCCAAGGGAAAGGCATGCCCGCCCACGACTGCGCTTGCATAAACCGCGTGGCAAGGGATAGGCTGGTGCGTCAACATTATGTGAGCAGGCGGGTGAGGCAAATGGAAGTCCACCAGGCGGCCGCAAAGGAGCCTCCATGCAATTGAAACTTAAGAGACGCACGGTCGATGGAATTCTGGCGATTGAGTGCAACGGGCGCATCGTGTTCGGCGATGAGTCGGCCCTGCTGCGCGACGAGGTGAAGAAGGCCATAGCCGAGGGCAGCAAGCGCATCGTGCTCAACCTGGCGGAAGTGAACTACATCGATTCGGGCGGGTTAGGGACGCTGGTGGCTCTTCACACCACTGCGCTCGGCGCCGGAGCCATTATCAAACTGGCGAACCTGACCAAGCGCGTGGGCGATCTGCTGCAAGTCACCAAGCTGCTCACCGTGTTCGACGTGCGAAATACGGAATACGACGCGCTCGAATCTTTCCGCAAGGAAGCGGTCGCGTAACCGAACGCCCGACCGCGGTCTCACCGCGCGCGGCCCAGGCAGGCCCGCGAAGCCGCGCCCTGTCTCCCTCCAAATGGTCTCGCAAATCATCTTCCTCGGCTGTCTGCTGCTGAGCGGTTCCGGACTGGTGTCGCCCCCGGTGGCGCTGACCCTGGGGTTGCTGTTCGGCCTGTCTCTGCGGCATCCCTACCCTGGCGAGGCGCGGCAGCTTTCCAAGTGGCTTCTGCAAGGATCGGTGGTTGGCCTGGGATTCGGCATGAACTTGAATGAAGTGCTGCGCGCCGGTCGCAGCGGGTTTGTCTATACCATGCTGGGCATCAGTTTTGCGCTCGCCGGAGGAATGGCCTTGGGCGCCATGCTCGGGGTCAAGCGCACGCCTGCGTTTCTCATTTCGACAGGTACGGCGATTTGTGGCGGAAGCGCCATCGCCGCGGTAGGCCCCATCACCCAGGCTAGCGATGAAGAAATGGCGGTCTCGCTGGGCACCGTCTTCGTGCTGAACTCGGTAGCCCTGCTGGTGTTTCCCTGGATTGGAGGGGCGATGCGAATGTCACAATCGCAATTCGGACTGTGGGCCGCTCTCGCGATCCACGACACCAGTTCAGTAGTCGGCGCGGCGGCCAAGTACGGAAGCGCGGCTCTGGCCGTCGCAACCACGGTAAAGCTGGCGCGTGCCCTATGGATTGTTCCCCTGGCACTGGCGACCGCCGTGGTACGACACGCCAAGGCAAAGATTGAGTGGCCCTGGTTCATTGCGTTATTCTGCACGGCGGCGGTGTGCAACACGTACCTGCCGGCCGGGACACACGCCTACGCCATCGCCGTGAAGGTCGCGAAGATGGGATTGACAGCCACGCTGTTCCTGATTGGCAGCGGATTGTCGGTGGCGACGCTGAAGCGGGTGGGGCATCTGCCGTTGCTGCAAGGGATCATTTTGTGGATTCTGGTTTCGGTGGGAT
>Ga0209698_10003713_pt1 | contig 16867 bp, 15 predicted proteins | sample LitLauG_LLR_2012_FD_187203 | JGI IMG/M metagenome (GOLD analysis project Ga0209698, IMG submission 187203) | Freshwater sediment microbial communities from Pennsylvania, USA - Little Laurel Run_MetaG_LLR_2012 (SPAdes) (version 2) | ecosystem: Environmental > Aquatic > Freshwater > Creek >...
GTCGCGGGCGGCGCCGCCGCCAAAATTCCCGGCCATGAGAACGGCTATTTCGTGCAGCCGACGGTGTTCGCGGACGTGAGATCCGACATGCGCATCTTCCAGGAGGAAGTGTTCGGCCCCTTTACTTCAGTGACGCCGTTCAAGGACGAGGCGGACGCGCTGCGGCTCGCCAATGATTCGCCGTTCGGGCTCGCCGCCGCGATCCGCACCCGCGACATCGCCCGCGCCCATCGGCTCGCAGCAAGCGTCAAGGCCGGCATCGTCTGGATCAACGACCATCACCGGCTCGACCCGGCCTCGCCCTGGGGCGGCGTCGACGATTCCGGGGTCGGGCGCGAATTCGGCACCGAAAGTTTCGACGACCATTTCAACGTCAAGAGCGTGATGGTCGCAACCCACGATCAGCCGTTCGACTGGTACCGCGACACAGCGACCCAGCGACGCCTGAACTAACGCGAACAAGACGCGGCTGCCCCAGATCAAACAAACCGGCAGCCGCGCCGTCAAACGGAAATCCAAGGGGGGAATTTCATGACAACCGCAGTAAACGCCGGCGCACGACTCGACCGGCTTCCGATCTCGTCGTTTCACTACCGGGTATTCTGGCTGGTCGGCGCCGGCATGTTCTTCGACGGCTACGACCTTTATGTCGCCGGTGGCGTACTGGCGGCAGCGGTCCAGAGCAAATTCTCGACCATTCCGCAAAACCTGCAATTCATCTCGCTGACCTTCGTCGGCATGACGCTGGGCGCGCTGATCACCGGATTTGTCGGCGACAAGATGGGCCGGCGCTTCACCTATCAGATCAATCTCTTGATTTTCGGGCTGGCGTCGCTGGCCGCCGCCTTCGCGCAGGACATCAACCAGCTGATCGCCTGTCGCTTCGTGCAGGGACTGGGCCTGGGCGCCGAAATCGTCGTCGGCTATTCGACGCTGACGGAATTCGTGCCGCCGAAGACGCGCGGGCGCTGGCTGTCGATGATGGTGTTCATCGTGGTCGCCGGCTTCCCGATCACCGCGCTGCTCGGCTATCTCATCATCCCGGCCTTCGGATGGCGTCCGATGTTCGTCATTGCCGGCATCGGCTCGCTGATCGTGTGGTACCTGCGCAAGAACCTTCCGGAATCGCCGCGCTGGCTCGAATCGCAGGGCCGCAACGAGGAAGCCGAATCCCTGATGCAGGCGATCGAAAAGGAGGCTTCCGACGGCAAGCCGCTGCCGCCGGTGGTGGTGCCGGCGCCGGTCGCCCAGGTCAGCGCATCGGACATGCTGAGACCGCCGCTCCTGCAGCGCATGATCGTCGGCTCATGGGTGCTGGTTACGATCAATACGCTGATCTTCGGCTTCGTGCTGTTCCTGCCGCAGTTCTTCCTGCGCCAGGGGCTGACCATCACCAATTCGCTGGCCTATACGCTGGTGCTGTCGATCGCCTCGCTGGTTGGCTGCGCGCTTGGCGCCTATCTGTCCGACGCGGTCGGGCGGCGCTGGAGCATCATCGGCGCGTCGGTCGTCACCATCATCGCCGGCTACATCTATGCCCGCTTCGACGCGGCTTCCGATCCGGCGATCGTGCTTTCCGTCGGCTTCGTGCTGATTGTCGCGATCTACGTGCAGACCGCGATCCTGTTCGGCGTCTATACGCCGGAACTGTTCCCGACCGAGATCCGCCTGCGCGCCAACGGCATCTGCAACACGCTCGGACGCGGCGCGACCGTGGTCTCGCCCTTCATCGTCGGTGCACTGATGACATCCTACAAGCTGCCGGGCGTGCTCTGGCTGATGATCGGCCTTGTCATCGTCCAGATCGTGGTGGTGTGGGTCTGGGGCGTGGAGCCGCGCAATCGCGGGCTGGAGGAGGTGGCGATCGCCAAGGCGTGATTGGCGCGACGGCCAGCATCGTCATTGCGAGGAGCAAAGCGACGGAGCAATCCAGCTTCTCTGACCCTGGATTGCTTCGCGAAGCCGGTCATCGGGCGCACATTCGCGCGACCCATTGGCTCGCAATGACGATTTCAGATCGCGCGCGCGAACCGGCGGAAGCCGGGCGCGCCGGTCACGGCTTCGAATGCCGGGTCGCGCTTTTCCTCGGCGAAGGCAAAACCGGCCTTGGCGTAGCACCGCTCCGCCGGGTCGTTGCCGATCAGGAAGGTGATCGACGCCTGCGCAAAACCCGCGGCCTTGCCCGCCGCGAGCGCGCGGTCGATCAGGGCCTGTACCAGTCCGCGTCCGCGATGGGCGGGCTGCGACGCCACGTGTTCGATCAGCCAGTCGCCTTCGCCGCCCTGCACCCAGCAGCCGGCCGCATAGGCGCCGCGCCGGAATATCGCCGCCGGTTCGGAGGCATTCAGCCCGGCCTTTTCGGCCACTTCCGCGATTGCCAATCGCGCGGCGGCTCCGGTCCCGGCCGCAGGCAGGGCGCACAGCGCCGCCGCCGGCGCGCCGTCGACCTCGGCAATGATGAATTTCGAAACGTGCCACCAGGATGGCGTATCTGCGGTGGCGATCCGTTCGATGAAGGCGAGGCATTGCGGTTCGGGCCAGCCGAGCGCGATGTCGAACCAGCCGCGCGGCCGTGGGCCGCGCTGCGCCGCCAGGATGTTGCGGGCAATAAAGCCGGCGTCTTCGGAGCGAGCGGGCCGGATCGCCTGCAACGACCGCCCCATCCAGGCCTCACACGTTCTTCAGCGCCACCCGGAACTCGGCTTCGGTTTTCGACTTCACCTCGTCGAGCGTGACGCCGTCGGCGAGTTCGATCAGCGCCATGCCGTCCTTGCCGTGCTTGTCGATGGTAAAGACGGCGAGATCGGTCACCACCATGTCGACCACGCGCTCGCCGGTCAGCGGCAGGTTGCAACTCTTCAACAGCTTCGCGCCATCCTTGGCGGAATGCTCCATCACCACGACGACGCGCTTGACGCCGGCGACGAGGTCCATCGCGCCGCCCATGCCCTTGACCATCTTGCCGGGGATCATCCAGTTGGCGAGGTCACCGTTCTGCGCCACCTGCATCGCGCCGAGGATCGACAGATCGATATGTCCGCCGCGCACCATGCCGAAGGAATCCGCCGAGGAAAAATAGCTGGTCGAGGGCAGTTCGGTGACGGTCTGTTTTCCGGCGTTGATCAAATCGGGGTCTTCCTCGCCCTCATAGGGAAATGGTCCCATGCCGAGCATGCCGTTCTCGCTCTGCAGCACGACGTCGACGCCGTCGGGGATGAAGTTCGAAACCAGCGTCGGGATACCGATGCCGAGATTGACGTAATAGCCGTCGCGCAGTTCCTTGGCTGCGCGCGCCGCCATTTGTTCGCGGGTCCAGGCCATCAGACTTCCTCCCCGGCGGCGGCCGCCGCTTCGCGTTTGCGTGTCGTGCGCTGCTCGATGCGTTTGTTGCCGGTTCCGACCTGGACGATGCGCTTGACGAAAATGCCGGGCGTGTGGATCTGGTCGGGATCGATCTGGCCGGCGGGCAGGAGGTGCTCGACCTCGGCCACGGTGACCTTCGCGGCGGTGGCCATCATCGGATTGAAGTTGCGCGCGGTCTTGCGGTAGACGAGATTGCCGGCGGTATCGCCCTTCCAGGCATGGACGATGGCGAGGTCGCCGAACAGCCCGCGCTCCATCAGATATTTCTCGCCGTCGAATTCCTTCACTTCCTTGCCCTCGGCGATCAGGGTGCCGACGCCGGTCTTGGTGTAGAACGCCGGAATTCCGGCGCCGCCGGCGCGGATGCGCTCGGCGAGCGTGCCCTGCGGGGCGAATTCCAGTTCCAGCTCGCCGGCGAGGAATTGCTGGGCGAACAGCTTGTTCTCGCCGACATAGGACGAGATCATCTTCTTGATCTGCCGCGTCTCCAGAAGCCGGCTCAGCCCGATGCCGTCGACGCCGGCATTGTTGGAGACCACGGTGAGGTTCTTGACGCCGGAGTCGCGGATCGCGTCCGACAGGGCCTCGGCGATACCGCAAAGACCGAACCCGCCGGACATGATCATCATGCCGTCCCTCAAGAGCCCTTCGAGTGCCGATTTGGCGTCGGGATAGACCTTGTTCATGAAATGCGACCTGGATGGAGGACAAGGCGCTGACGGCCTTAATCGAATGGGGGATTATTAGGCGAAATCTTCGCAATGCGTCAATGACGGGCCATTTGGGCTTTCGGATCGGCTCGGATCGCCAGAACCGCCGTCAAACCGTCTTGGGACCGGCGTTCAGCACCGCCCTGAAGACGGCCTTGAAAGCGTCAAGAAAACCCCTCAAGTTGCCGAAATTGGCATGGCAATCCACGTCGGCTTTTGCCGACTTGGATAGTTTGCTTTGCCGAACTCGGGTAAACCCGAGTTCGGGGGCACCCTGCCCGCCGCCCCTTTTTCAACCGCAACCTGACATCAACCCGGTTACGGTTTGGCCAGACTTGGTTTAAGCAGACTCTGGACTTAAGCAGACCTGGATATGTCATTGACGATGGCCCAAGGAATGAAGCGCCTGGGGACGCCGATCGCGGCGTTGCTCGGGATAGCGCTGATCGGCCTGGTCGCGACGTCCTGGTTTCTCAACCGGGATGCACTGCGCCAGGCGGTCGAAGCGCAGATCCGGGGCGTCACCGGCCTCGATCTGGTGGTCCACGGTTCCATCGATGTCTCGGTGTTTCCGGCAAGCTACGTGTCCTTTCATGACGTCGGGCTGAAGGGCGCCGCGGCCACCGACCCCGCGCTCTCGGTCGACGTGCTGACCGCCAATCTGCGCCTGCTGCCGCTGCTGCTGCAGCGGTTCGAGATCGCCGATGTCATGATGCTGCGCCCGCATATCCGCGTGGTGCGGACGGCCGATGGCGAGAGCAACTGGACCCCGTTCATCGATACCATTGCCCGCACCATGAAGCCCGGCGCCGACAACCCGGTGTCGTTCTCCGAAATCCGGATCCAGGACGGCGTGCTCAGTTATGAGGACGCCGCCAATCATCTCTCCGAAAAGCTTGATGATATCGACCTTTCGCTGGCGTGGCCGTCGATCTCGCGCTCGTTCGCCGCGACCGGGCAGTTCGACTGGCGCGGCGAGCGCGTCGACGGCGCGATCTCGGCCAGCGACTTCCTCGCCGCATTGTCGGGCGACCGTTCCGGCCTGAAGGCGCGGCTTTCCAGCGCCCCCCTCAAGGTGGCGTTCGACGGCAGCGTCGCCGACCGCACCAGCATGATGATGGAAGGCACGCTGACCATCGACAGCCCGTCCCTGCGCAGCGCCATGGGCTGGATGGGCGGCGCGCCGCCCGGCACCGGCGGGTTCGGCCGCTTCGCACTGAAGGCGCGCGCCAATGTGGTGGGACCCTCGATCGCGCTCACCAACGTCAATGTCGAACTCGACGGCAACGTCGCCGAGGGCGTCATGACCTATGCCAATAACGGCCGCCAGACGCTGCAGGCGACGCTGGCCGCGGGCAATCTCGACTTCACGCCCTATATCTCCACCTTCCGCCTGCTCGCCAGCGGCGCGCGCGACTGGAACCGGCAGGCATTCGATCTCGCCGCGCTGTCTTCGACCGATCTCGACATGCGCCTGTCGGCGGCGCGGGTAACGATCGGCCCGACACGACTCGGCCGCACCGCGTTCGGCGCGAACTTGCGCGGCGGCGCGCTGGCGCTCTCCGTCGGCGAGGCGCAGGTCTATGGCGGCATCGCCAGGGGATCGTTCGGCATCGCGCGCTCTGACGCGATCGCCGACGTCAAGGCGCAGTTCCAGTTCACCGATGTCGATCTGCAGGCCTGCGCCAGCGAATTGTTCGGGGTGACGAAACTGTCGGGCCGGGGCAATCTCAACGTCTCGCTGGTGGCTTCGGGCTCGAGCCCGTTCGGGCTGGCGTCGTCGCTCGACGGCACCGCATCCCTGACCGGTCATGACGGCGAGATCTCGGGCTTCAATGTCGAACAGCTCCTGAAGCGGCTGGAGCGCCGGCCCTTGTCCGGCGGCGGCAATTTCCGCTCCGGCTCGACACCTTACGACAGACTGACGATCGCGGTGAAATTCGCCGACGGCATCGCCACCGCCGAGGATATCCGCGTCGAAGGCCCGGCCGCGCACCTAACCTTGACCGGCACCGCTTCGGTGCCGACGCGCGAATACGACATGAAGGGCGTGGCCAGCCTGAATGCGCCCCCGGGCGGCGCTCCCGGCTTCGAACTGCCGTTCGTGGTGCAGGGGCCGTGGGACGATCCCCTGATCTTTCCCGATCCGGAAAGCCTGATCCGCCGCTCGCCGGCCTCGGCGCCCTTGCTCGACGCGGTCAAGGACCGCAAGACCCGCGATGCCGTGAAGTCGGTGCTGGACCGGCTGACGGGCGGTGGCGCGAAGCCGGCGGCGCCGGATGCGGCGCCGCCGAGTGCGCCGGTGGCGGCGGACGGCAAGACGAACTGAGGTTTCCGTCTAGCGGATCCACGATACTCGCCGGCGCGACGGTTCGGCAGACTCTGGTCGATCGCGCGCTCTGCCGCGTTTTTGACGCTGTTGGACCCTAATGCAGCCGGGGATGATGGGTGGGGACGCCGCCGGCCTTCGATCGACAGGCTAGGCGCGGTTCAAGGGGCGATAGCGGCATGCTGACAGCGTCGGAACGTGCGTTGCTACGGAAACGTTGCTTGCGTCTTCTCGCCTTCGGGGCCGTTTCGCTGCTGATCGGCAGTGCTGCAAACGCCCAAAACCTCGACAAGGGCAAATCGCCCGCCAAGCTTTTTGCCGATGGTTGCGCAACATGCCATCACAGCGCGCGCGGTCTCACCAAGGGCCGCTTTCGGCTGACACTCTTCATGTTCCTGCAGGATCACTACGCGACCAATTCCAGTTCGGCGTGGGCGCTCTCCTCCTATCTGGAATCAGTCGATAGCGGGCAGCGCGGCCGGTCGCGCGACGCGAAGCCGGCGCCTGCCGCAGCACGCTCCTCACGGTCCGCGCTCCGCCCGCCCGGGTCTGTGCCGGAGCATTAGCCTGGCGAGCCACCGCCACGGCGGGGGTTCCCGGCCGTCAAAGCACTTTCGCTCTGATGAACAGGGCGCGCACCGCGTTGGTCGCGGGCACGCTCAGCATTGCATCATCGGCGGCGCCCTCGAGCCGGCTGATGGCGTCGGCATGCAACGAGCGAAATTCCATCCACTCGATCGAACTGAGATTGGTCAGGAAGCGATAGGCCTGGCCGACGGTCGCAATCGATACGGCCTTGCCATTCAGCTTGATCTTGAAGGTGGTTCGCAGCGGCGTTTCGCAGCTGGACGCATCGCTCATGACGGCGTGTTGGAGTGCTGAGACGCCAGTGTCGCGTTGCTCAGGCTCGGGACGACGACGAGGCGATTGAACTGCCCGTCGTTGAAGGCCTTGAGGAATCGATCGTAGTCCCTGATCGAGACGCAGCCGTTCGAATCGCCATCGGGGCCGAGCATGTAGCTGTGCGTGAGCAGCCCGGAACGCCCGTTGGTGCTAGTGCCCTCGGCGGGAATCATGCGGAGCGCCTGCACGCCGTGAAACAGATGCTCGCGCGGCTTCAACTCATAGATGGCGGGCGGCGTCGCGCCGGCCATCCGCACGCTGACATGCTCGGGATCGTCCTTCAGGCTGCCCATTCCCGAGTGCGCCTCCAGGCTCAGACCGCTCGGCAGGTAAACCGCATGCGCCGAGATGTCGTAAACCGCGGTGAGACTGTCGTAGCCGAGAGCCGCCAGATCCGGTCCCTGACGAAACAGCCCGCCGTCCGGCGCGAGCGAGGCCAGCTTGACGTTGCCCGGCAGCAGGTCGGACAGTTTTTGCAGCAGCGTGCGATCGTCCGACCCCGGCGCCTTGTCGGCCTGCGCCGTGACCGATCCGGACCGCAAATCCACGTCCGCCATGACGGGACGGGCCCTTGGCAAGGGAATGCCGGTCGAAGCCGACGACCTGCTCTCATCGGCCCGGTTTTCGTCGACCCTGTTTTCGTCAGTCCTGCTTTCGCCGGGCCTGCTCGCATGGACGCTGTCCTGGTCGAGGCTGGCCTGATCGACAAAGCCGCTGCGCCAGTCCGGGGACATCAACTGTCGGGCAAGCGTATCCCTGGCGAGACGGACCTTCAATTCGGGGGCGGCCGATCCGCTCATCGGCAGCGGAGAAAAACGTTCGTTGAAGGAGATCGGATCCGGGCCGCGCGGCAAGGCCGCCGATGCGAGCGCGGTGGTCTGATCGGAATCGGAAATCCAGGCCGCCGCGCCCAGTGCCAGCGCGACCGCGGCCAAAACCAGCGCAGCCGTATCGGACCGCCTCATGCGGCGGCGCGGCAACAGCCCCTCAGCTATCGCGGCATCGAAAGCCATCAAATCCCCAAAGCCAATACCCCCGATTCCACCTCGCAGGATGCCCCCCGCGAGGATTCGTCGACCGGCCAGACGCTATATGAGAGCTAAAAGTGCGGCATAATCGAGACAAGCTCAAGGGGGGAAGCCAAATCCGCGCCTCCCCCGGTTGGAAGGTGCCGATTGGCCGGCCCCCAAAACCGCGGCCGCTGGTCCGGGACGGGCCCAACATGCCCGCAGGCCCGCACCCATATTTTTGTCGCGACGGCCAGCGATTCCGTGACAGAATTGCTACAGTTCAATGTCGGTTCGGTTACACGCGGAGCGGTCCATGAGTTTGGAATGGCGGGCGCGGTCAAATTCCCTGTCCTGGTCAAATCCGGTGACCTGGTGGTGGGCCTGGTTGACCCTGGTCAGCGGCGCGAACATCGCATTTTGGTTGGTGCTCTACCGCCAGCTCCACGAGCAGCCGGCCGGCGGCCTTGGCAGCACGTCCGGCATCGAGCTTATGCTCCTGCTCTGTGCGGCCTATGTTTTTGGCTGCGCCTTCAGGTCGTTCCTGCCGCGCGCGGATGTCCAGCGGATCTGCCTGTTCGACCATTGGCTGTCGAGTGTCGTGGTCGGCCGGTCGGTAGCAACCGTGGCCGAGATCTGCTTCGCCGCCCAGTGGGCGATCATCCTGCACCAGCTCGGCACCATGACGGGAGCCGACACCACCTTGAACGCCGCCTGGGTGATCGTGCCGCTGATCCTCATTGCGGAATGCTTCTCATGGTATGCGGTGCTGACCACCCACTATCTCGGCAACGCCATCGAGAATTCGATATGGGCGGTGGCCTTCTTCATCGTCGGGGTTGGCCTTTGCCGGCTGCTGCCCGAGTTCGATGGCGAGGCTCGCGTGGTGCTCGTCGTCGCGATAGTGGGAATTGCAGGTTATTTGGCGTTTCTCGCAACCGTCGACGTGCCGATGTATTTGAGCCGGTGGCGGGCCGGGATGGCCGACGGCAGCAAACGTATGCGACCTCTCGAGGGTCTGCGTGACGTGAGCACGCGATGGGTCGTGACGCACGACCTTGCCGAGTGGAAGGAAGAGATTGTCTGGATGTCGCTTTATTTCAGTGCCGCGGTCTGGGCCAGCCTCGCTTTATGCGTTTGTTATTCGCTCGAGAATCGAGCCCCGCGCGACCAATCCACCATCGCCCGGCTCGAAAATGGTCACACGCTTCCGGGCGCCAATACCCTGCTGCGCTAGGCCGGATAGCCGGCGACAGGTTTGACGAGCCGCCCGCTGGCGGTCCGAGACCCGTCGCCTGTGGGGAGGCGCGGGCACGCCGGCGTTCTCCCGATGGCCCGGTTCCCCAAGCGCTTGCCGCAACCAGCCCCAACCTCTCCATCGTACCGCCTTGCTTTGGTCAAACCGCGGTGAAGTCTGGGGCAGGAGTGACGTTCATCTCACGGAAATCCGCCGGCTGCCGCGATGCCGTGACGTAGGACCGAGCAGGGAGCCGCCCATGCAGACCGCGCCGAACCCGAAGCCAACCGATGATCCGCACGATATCCTGGTGGTCGCCCCCGGCGTGGCCGTGATGGTGCCCACGGATGAAGAGCTTTCGAAGCTGGCGCGCAGCCTGCGCCATCCTCCTTTTCCGCAAGCCCCCACCGAGACCCACCTTCCTCCGGAGCCAACCGTTCCACCGGTCGATACGACGTTTCGCCCCACAGCCGTCGGCGATGTGAGGGTCCCGGGCAAGCAGACGACGACGGGCGGAAAGGCGGCACGCGCCCTCGCGGCCGCGTTGGTGGTGGCAGCGTGCACGGGCGGCGCTTCGATCGCCTGGCAGTCCTATGGCGATGCCGCAGAGACCATGATCGCGCAGTGGGCGCCGCAGCGCATCCTTGCGCTGCTGCCGCTGGAAAAACCGACGCAGTCCGCGCAGCAGCCGGCCCCGCCGGCCGTCGAGCCAACCGCTGCGAACGCAGAGCCCGCTTCGACGGCGACTGCGACCGAGAACACCGCGCAAGGTGTGGCACCAGCCGCCGGCGCTCCATCGGCCGAAACGGCACCGTCGCAGGGTTCGATGGCGAACGAACTCGCGAGCGCGCGGCAGGAGATCGAGCAGCTCAAGGCCACCATTGCGGACCTCAAGGCCAGCCAGCAGCAAATGTCCCGCGACATGGCCAAGGCTCCTGACGTCAGGACCTCTGACGTCAAGACTTCCGAGATCAAGGCTTCTCCAGAAGTCAGGGCGTCCGAAGCCAGGATGTCGGAGGTCAGACCCTCCGAGCAGAATCTGCGGCCGAAGATGCCGGCGCATCCGCCGCGGACGGTCGCGCGGGCGCGAAAGCCGATGCCGCCGATCCAGCAGGCCGCAACAGCTCCCATGTTGCCGCCGCCGCCCGCGGCTTACATGCCGCGGCAAGTCGCGCCGCCGCCGCTGACCACGGGCGAGACGCTGACCGATCCGGAACTGGCATCGGTGCCGCGGCCGCCAATGCCCGTGCGCTAGCCGGGCTCGTTCATCTTCACTTGCGGCCTGGCCCGTCCGTTGCCGGCTCGCGGCGGCGGCGAGGTCCCTGCGGCATGCCGATTGCTTCTCTCACCCGCGAGGTCGACGGCTTCTTCGTCGGGCCGATCGGCAGGCGAGGTGATAAATGGCGAATATTGTTGGAACGATCGGCGCAATCATGCGCTTCCCCGTCAAGTCGATGCTGGGAGAAAGCCTGGACGAATGCGACATCGTAGCCGGCGGCGTTGACGGCGACCGCACGCATGCCCTGGTCGACCCCTCGACCGGAAAAATCGCCAGCGCAAAGCAGCCCAATCTTTGGCGTGATTTGCTGGCGTTCAGCGCCAAAACAAACGCCAGGACGAGCGCGACGAGCCGCTCCGAAACCAATCCTGCCGGGATCATCGTGTCCGACGGCGGTGGCAACCATGTCGACCTTCTGGATCCGGATTTCGATGCGAAGGTGTCGGAATGGCTGGGACGAAAGGTGAAGCTGATCGACGTCAGGCCGGCGGGCATTGAGCTCAACCGTGCAAGGCCGGACGAGGTCATGAGCGAGGGCGTCGACGCGACCGTCACCCAGGACGTGCTGGCGATAGCGTCGGCCGCGCCGGGCGGTGGATTTTTCGACTTCGCCCCGCTCCATGTGATGACCTCGGCTTCGCTCGATGCCACGCGCGCCGCGGCGCCCGCGGCGTCGATCGAAGCGGCGCGATACCGTCCGAACATCGTCATCGAATCCGCTTCTTCCCAGGCGTTCGCCGAGAACGCATGGGTCGGCCGCCGGCTCCGCATTGGAGCCAACGTCAGCATCGAGGTGATCGCGCCGACGCCGCGCTGTGCAGTGCCGATGCTGGCGCAGGGAACACTGCCGCACAGCCGCGAAGCAGTTGCGGTGGTGAACACGTTGAACCGAATCGAATTTCCGCCACTCGGCCCCGGAACATTCCCGTGCCTCGGCGCCTATGCGACGGTCGTTGCCACCGGCCCGGTGAAGCGCGGAGATCAGGTCGTGCTGGAATGAACGGCGCGGTCGCCGCGCGCACGTTCGCCCGGCGCCCTCCTTCGCCGCCGACATCGAAGCCGGCCGATTAGTGGAACCCGTTCTGCCCCTATCGCTACCGATGCAACCAAGGAATGGCGGCGCGGCCTTACAGCGGCGCGGCGCTCTCACCTCGCGCGCTCGACAGTCTCGAGGCCAGCGAGGCGATCACGATGACCACCGCGATCAGCGCGATCACCAGCGTGCAGATGGCGTTGATTTCGGGTTTTACGCCGAGCCGCACTTCCGAATAGATCCGGATCGGCAGCGTCGCCGAGCCGGGGCCGGTGGTGAAACTTGCGATCACGAGATCGTCGAGCGACAGCGTGAACGCCAGCATCCAGCCGGCGGCGATGGCGGGCAAAATCAGCGGCAGCGTCGCCGCGACGAAGGCGCGGGCGGGATCGCAGCCGAGGTCCATCGCGGCCTCCTCGAGGCTGCGATCGAGCGAGCCGAGCCGCGACTGCACCACCACGGCGACGAAGCACATCGTCAGCGAGGTGTGGGCTATGGTCACGGTCCAGAAGCCGCGCTCGGCGTTGACGGCGACGAACAACAACAGCAGCGACAGTCCGGTGATGACTTCGGGCATCACCAGCGGCGCGTAAAGCATGCCGGAGAACAGCGTGCGGCCCGGAAAGCGTGCGCCGCGCGACAGTGCCACCGCGGCCAGCGTGCCGAGCAGCGTCGCGATCGTGGCGGAAGTCGCCGCCACGCGGAAACTCATCAGCGCCGCCTCGATCATGGCGCGGTCGTGGAAGAATTCAACGTACCAGCGCAGCGACCAGCCGCCCCATACCGTGACCAGCCGCGAGGCGTTGAACGAATAGATCACGAGGATCACGATCGGCAAATACAGAAAGGCGAGGCCCAGCGCGAGCGAGGCGGCGTTGAAGCGCGACAGCCGGTTCGGTCCGCGCGCGGTCATCGGGTGTCCTCGAGCTGCCGGCGCTGCAGGCGGTCGTAGAAGATCAGCGGCACCACCAGCAGCAGGAGCAGCATGACCGCGGCGGCGGAGGCCACCGGCCAGTCCTTGTTGGTGAAGAACTCCAGCCACAGCGTCTGGCCGATCATCAGCGAATTGGAGCCGGCGAGCAGATCGGGAATCACGAATTCACCCACGATCGGGATGAAGCAAAGCAACACGCCGGCGGCGACGCCGGGCAATGACAGCGGAAACGTCACCAGCCAGAACACCCGCAGCGGCGAAGAGCCGAGATCGGCGGCCGCCTCCAGCAGCGCCGGGTCCATTTTTGCCAGCGTCGCATAGAGCGGCAGGATCATGAACGGCAGATAGGAATAGACGATGCCGAGATACATCGCGCTGTCGGTGGAGAGCCACACCACCGGCGCGGAGACGACGTGAAGCGCCAGCAGTATCTTGTTGAGCAGGCCGTCGTGCTGCAGGATGTTGATCCAGGCATAGATGCGGATCAAAAACGAGGTCCAGAAGGGCACGATGACCAGCATCATCGCGACCGGCTGCCAGCGTTGCGGCAGCCGCGCCATGCCGTAGGCGATGGGATAGCCGATCACCAGCAGGATCGAGGTGGAAACCGCGGCGACGACGAGGCTGCGCAAATAGGACAGCACGTAGAGGTCGTCGGAAACCAGCAGCCTGAAATTATCCAGCGACAGCGCCGCGAACGCTGCCTTAAGCGCGGCCGCGCCTTGCGCCAGGTCGAACACCGGCAGATACGGTGGCTGCGCGATCGCGGTCTGCGACAGGCTGATCTTCAGCACGAATCCGAACGGCACCAGGAAGAACAGCACCATCCAAAGCAAGGGCGCGATCGCGGTGAGCCGCGCCGGGCGGGTGAAGATCCGCCGCGCGCTCATTGTTCCAGCACCACGCAGTCGTCGGGCGTGAACCACGCCACCACGCGATGACAGGCCTGATAGGCGTCGATCTCGATCCGCGCCGTGTTGGCCATCGACGAGCGTATCACCGCCCCGGAATCGAGCTTCACCTTGTAGCTGGTGACGCCGCCGAGATAGCTGACGTCGGTCACGACCCCCTCCAGCCGGTTGATCGCATGCGCGCCGGCCGCCTCGCCGGGCGCCGGACCGCGGCGCGACAGCTTTATCTTCTCGGGGCGGATCGCGACGCAGACCGCGGGTTTTGTCACGGGCTGGCGCGGTGACGTCACCGCCAGCGTGCCGGCGTCTTTGGTCGCGATCAGCAGCCGGCCGGCTTCCTGCTTTTCGAGCTGGCCTTCGAAGATGTTGATGTCGCCGACGAACTCGGCAACCCAGCGCGAGGCCGGCTCCTCATAGAGTTGCCTGGGCTTGGCGACCTGTTCGAGCCGCCCCGCATCCATCACCCCGATCCGGTCGGCCACCGTCATCGCCTCTTCCTGATCGTGGGTGACAATCACGAAGGTCGTGCCGAGCCGGCGTTGCAATTCGACCAGTTCGAGCTGGGTGCTCTCGCGCAGCTTCTTGTCGAGCGCGGCGAGCGGCTCGTCGAGCAGCAACAGCCGCGGCCGGCGCGCCAGCGAGCGCGCCAGCGCCACGCGCTGCTTCTGGCCGCCGGAGAGCTGGTCGGGCTTGCGCTTCTCCAGTCCCTGGAGCCTGACCAGCGCGACCATCTCCGCCACGCGGGCGTCGATCTCCGCGCGCGCGATGCCCGCGCGCTTGAGGCCGAAGGCGATGTTGTCGCGCACGGAAAGATGCGGGAACAGCGCGTAGTTCTGGAACATCATGTTGACCGGGCGCTGATGCGGCAGCACCTGCGCGATATCCCTGCCGTCGAGCAGGATGCGGCCCTCGTCCGGCGTCTCGAATCCGGCGAGCATCCGCAACAGCGTGGTCTTGCCGCAGCCGCTTGGGCCCAGCAGGGCAAAGAACTCTCCGGGCCAGATGTCGAGCGACAGCCGGTCCACCGCCGGGAAGTTGCCGAACTTCTTCACTACCGCGTCGATTCGCAGCAGTGGCATGTCGATCGCCGCCTCTGCCTGCGGTTCGCCTTGCGGGTGTTCCTCGGCCATCTTCCTCGCCAGCCCAATCGTGCCAGCACGCTAGCGGTGGATCGGCCCCGGCTCAACCGCGCCGCTGTATGTAGTCCCAGGATTGTCGGCGCCACCTGACGTCGCCTTCGCCATATACGCCGCCAGCGCCTCGCGATCGGCCGGAATCATGGTCAGGCCGAGCTTGGAGCGGCGCCAGAGAATGTCGTCCGGAAAGCGCGCCCATTCTTTCGTCATGAGATGGCGGACTTCCGCCCCCGTCAGTTCGGGCCCGAACGCCGGACCGAGATCGGCGCGCTGCCTGGCGTCGCCGAGCACGGCGGCAAGACGGGACCCGTAGGCGCCGACCAGGCGCAGCGCCTCGGCCTCGCCGAGGAAGGGCCAGCGCTCGCGTGCGCGATCGACCTCGGTGTCGAAGCGGGCCCACGCAAAATCGCCGCCGGGCAGCGGCGCCTTCGCGGTCCAGCGCGGCGACATCGGGTAGAACGGCGTCAGTTTCGAGACCGCCCGCTCCGCACGCAGCCGCGAGGTCGTGACATCGCCGCCGAAGATTGTCAGCAGCGGCGCCTTGCGGCGCCGCGCCTCGAACGTCATGGCCCCGTCGCGTGCCGTTCCCCGGCTGGCGGGGTCCACGGCCATGTTGGCGCCGGAAATCACCCTGATCACGTCGGACGGTTCGACCCGCTCGCGAAAATACCGGTTGGCGGCGTCGCAGAGATAGGCGACGTCCGCCGCCGCCATCGACACTGCGGCCGGATCGCCCTTGAACGGATGGCTGACGGTGCCGATCAGCGTGAAATCGCGCGCATAGGGGCTGGCGAAGATCAGACAGCGGTCGCTGTTCTGGAAAACATAGACGTTATCGGTCTCGAACAGCCGCCGGACCACGATCTGGCTGAGCTGCATCGCGGCGGCGGCGCGCGGCGGCGGCTGCCGCAGGACTGTTTCCGCGACCGACGCGGTCCAGGCGCCCGTTGCGTTGACCAGCGCGCGGGACGTGATGACCCGGCGCCGGCCGCGATCGATCACCGCCAGCCGCCAGATCTCGAGCCGGTCGGCGCGAACGCAGCGGGCGCCGGTGCGGATGTCGGCGCCGCGCTCGGCGGCGTCGACGGCATTGGCGATCACCAGCCGCGAATCGTCCACCACGCAGTCGGAATATTCGAAGGCGGTGCCGAACGGACGCTTCAGCGCATTGCCAAGCGGATGATGGGTGACGTCGACGGTCGCCGCACCCGGCAGGCCGCTTGGCGGGCCGAGCCGGTCATAGAGCCATAACCCCGTGCGCAACAGCCAGGGCGGGCGCTCGTCGGAATGGGCGGGGATCGCGAACCGCATCGGCCGCACCAGATGCGGCGCGATCTTCAGCCAGATGTCGCGCTCGGCAAGCGCCGTGCGCACGCGGCCAAGTCCCCTGCGCTCCAGCACCGCGAGATCGCCATGAACAAGCCGTGGCGAGGCCGCCGATGCGGCAGAACCGAGGTCGCCCTGCTCCAGCAGGACCACCCGCAGGCCGCGTCCAGCGGCGTCGCGCGCAATGCTGACGCCGTTCAGGCCGCCGCCGATGATCGCAAGATCGTAATCCGCCATACGCGAGCTAAAACGTCTTCAAGCGAAGCCCATCCCGCGCCTGAAGCTCGATGAATATCCGGTTGGCGTGAAGAAAACGCGGCAAGACGAAAAAACTTTAACCGGTCTTGCGTGCAACCTCGACGGCGTCGCCGCCATTGCGGCCCACCAGCGCCGCGTACTGGCCGATCGGCAGCGGTCTGCCGAGGAAATAGCCCTGCACCGCGTCGCAGCCCTCGTCGGCGAGGAAGCTGAGCTGCTCCTGGGTTTCCACGCCCTCGGCAACGATCGACATTTCGAGGCCGTGCCCGAGGCCGATGACGGCCCGGATGATCGCGGCCGATTGCGGATTGCGGCCGAGATTGATGACGAAATCGCGGTCGATCTTGATCTTGTCGAACGGAAACGCCTGCAGATAAGAGAGCGACGAATAGCCGCTGCCGAAATCGTCCATGGAAATGCGCACGCCGAGCGCCTTCAGCC
>Ga0209698_10003714_pt1 | contig 16866 bp, 20 predicted proteins | sample LitLauG_LLR_2012_FD_187203 | JGI IMG/M metagenome (GOLD analysis project Ga0209698, IMG submission 187203) | Freshwater sediment microbial communities from Pennsylvania, USA - Little Laurel Run_MetaG_LLR_2012 (SPAdes) (version 2) | ecosystem: Environmental > Aquatic > Freshwater > Creek >...
GAAGGTTGGAAAATCAGTAAGGACAACGATACATGGACGCATCTCTGCCCCAACTGCCGGTCCTGAGTTACTCGGCGCTCAATACCTATCTGACGTGTCCGCGCCGGTTCCACCATATGTACGTGCTTAAAGACCTGCCGCGTGAAGAAAAATCCAAAGAGCAGTTGGAAGGCACCGCCGCCCACGAAGCACTTAAGAAACGCATGCGTCTTGGCGAGCCGCTGCCAGAGCGATATCAAGCATATGAGCCCATATGCCGGGAATTGTTCACGGAGCCGTGCGTCAAGTGGACCGAACAGAAATTCGGCATGACGCACGACGGCAAGCCGTGCGATTTCTTCGCTGACAATGTGTGGCTTCGCGGCGCCTGCGACCTTGCTCTTGTAGCTTCGCCACGGTCCATGCTGATCGATTGGAAGACCGGCAAGAAGAGGGAAGATCCGTTCGAGTTGGAGGTACAAGCACTCCTTCTGCGCACGCATTGGCCAGACATCGAGATGGTCATCGGGCATTATGTGTGGTTGCGTGGACCATACCTTGGGGCTGCACACAACTGTAGCGATACGGATTTCACGCTCAGGCGGATTCGTACGATCAAGGAGAACATGAACTACCGACTGGCGGCGAACGATTGGCCAGCGGACGAAGGCCCGCTCTGCGGATGGTGCCCAGTTTCGAAAGACAAGTGCGAACACAAGAGGGAACGAGATCCATGACATCGGACTGGACTGCCGAACTGGAATCCATCCACCGGCGAGCGGTTGAGAAAAATATGATGCTTGCCCTGGTTGGCGAAGTAGAGGGACTGGCCAACATCATTGAAAAACAATGGCGTGGCGATAATCGGGCTATGCCGGAATCTGATCCAGAGATTCGCAAAAAGCTGGCCGACATCCGTATCTATCTTCACTTGCTGGCAACAAGTTTGGGGATTGACCTTGACGAAGCTATCGAGGAAAAGCTGCCGATGATTCGGGAGAAATTCAAATGAAAATGGTTCGTATCTTCATCAAACCGGCCGGTATGAACTGGATCGACATACCGATGGCCGAAGGAGTGACGCTCCCTCAAGTTTGGGGATCTGCAACACGGGAAGGTGCCATCACGTGCAATGACGCCGTTATACCTATCGAGTCGGTATTATTTGCGGCAACGTGGCTGGCCAGTCCGCAGCCGGCGGGACAAATCGTACCTTTCACAACTGGCCACGGCTGGCCGCGCGAGGTGGTGAAAACCCCGGAACCGCCGAAAGAAGGCGTATGATCCGCTACAAAAATTTGACCATCGACATGAAAAACCGTGTGGTCGTGCATGACGGCTGGTCTTGCGAATTTTCGCGCAACCCGTGCAATCCAAGGGTGCGTCCCGATGTTCGGTTCAAGCTGGTTTGTGCGCTTCTGCTGGCCGGTCCGCAGCCGCGCGAAAAACTGATGGACCTTGTCTACAGCGGTGATGTTGAGGGTGGGCCGCTGACTGGCTGGCTCGTACTCGGAAGCATGCTTTCGCAACTGAAACCTGTTTTTACAAGACTTGGTTTAAGTCTGCATCGCGAACGCAGGTCCGGGAACTGTTATTACTGGTTGGAACCGACATGAAAACCCCCGAGGCCAAGGTCAAGGATGACGTGAAAAAGTACCTTGATTCGATCGAGACCTATTATTTCATGCCTGTGCAAACAGGATACGGGGCAACTACGCTTGACTTTCTGGTATGTTATAAAGGTGTGTTCATTGGTATCGAAACCAAAGCACCAGGTAGGAAAGCGACAGCACGCCAACGTCGCGTAATCGAGAACATCAAAAAAGCTGGGGGGCACGCCTTCGTGGTTGACGACGTGAAGCAATTAAAAACATGGTGGGTTGCTGGCTGTGTGGCATGACCCGACTACGAACACGCTAGTGTACGAGACGCACGATCCGCGCGTGCTTCAGTACGTGCCGGGCGCTCGCCAGCTTATGAACGGATACATCGGCTTGCCGGCCAACATGCTCAATCTGCAAATCATGCGCGTGCTCGGTTTCCCGGTGATTCGCCCTCTGGACGGCTACGACTGGCCGCGATCGCCGGCCATCAACCAGCCGTTTCAGGCGCAAACCGAAACTGCCAACTTTCTCGCTGTGCACCCCAAGGCTTGCGTCCTTTCGGATATGGGTACCGGCAAAACTCTGTCCAGCCTATGGGGGGCGGATGCGCTCATGCGCGATTACGAGGCACGCGGGGAGAAATTCAGGGCCCTTGTCGTCGCTCCCCTGTCCACCCTCACGACGGTATGGGCGGATGCAATCTTCGGGCATTTCATGAACCGCAGAAAGGCAGTGATTCTTCATGGCAGTTCCGAACAGAGGATCCAGGCGCTGGCGATACCTGCTGACTTCTACCTCATTAACCACGACGGGATCAAAGTCGGTGCGAAGCTGGTCCGCAAAGGACATAGACAAATGGTTGAGCTTGGTGGATTCGCCAAAGCACTCGCCGCTCGTACGGACATTCGGCTGGTGGTCGTTGACGAAGTTGGAGCCTTCCGCGATTTTAGGTCGTTGCGTTCGCGTGTCGGGAAGTCCATTCTTTCCGCACGTGACTACCTTTGGCTTATGACCGGTACGCCGACTCCCAATGGTCCGGAAGACGCCTACGGGATCGCCAAGCTTCTGAACAACGCGCACGGCGAAACATTCACAGGTTACAAGCAGCGTGTCATGATGCAGGTATCCCGGTTCAAATGGGTACCGCGCACCGGAGCGCACGAAGCAGCGCAGAAGCTTATGCAGCCCTCTATCCGGTTCGCGATCGAGGATTGCATAGACTTGCCGGAACTGACCACGCAGACCCGCGATGTGGATCTGTCCGCCGAACAGGCCAAATTGCTGAAGCAGATCAAGAACGATCTGCTTCTCGAAATGCAGAAGGGCACCGTTACGGTCGCCAACGAGGCGGCGCTGCGCATCAAGATCATGCAGATCGCCTGTGGTGTAGTCTATGATTCTGAGCACAAGGAGAACAAGGTCGATTGCGCGCCGCGTCTGAAGGTGCTCAGGGAAATCATCGAGGAAGCCGGGTCTAAGGTGATCGTGTTCGCTCCATTCATTTCAGTGGTGAACATGCTGAACTTTTCTTTGAAAGACTACTCGCGGCGTGTCATATTGGGCTCGACACCGGTCAAGGAACGCAATGACATAATCAGAGCTTTCCAGCAGGGGAGAGATCCGCATGTCCTCATCGCGCACCCGGAAACCATTTCTCATGGTCAGACGCTCACGGCTGCCGCCACGACTGTCTGGTATGGCCCGACAGACAAGACGGATGTCTACATCCAGGCCAACAAACGGATGCACCGACCTGGACAGAAACACGCTTGTACTGTGGTTAATCTCGCGTCCACACAGATAGAACGCGAAGTCTATCGCCGGCTGGCCGGGAACGAGAGCTTGCAGGGTCTTCTTCTTAAAATGGTGGAGGGGCAGAGACTATGAATGCGGAAACAGGCCCGACGGCCGACGATATCGTGCGCCGGTATATCGAGCTGCGCGATTACGTGAAGGCGCGCACCGACGAAATGGAGAAGACTGGGGCGACGGAACGAGACAAAGGCATGATTCGCAGTATGCGCGAAGCTGTCGAAGAAATCATGAAAACGCCCGGTGGTTTTCAGTTTTGGACTGATCTAATGAACGAAGCTGCGGACCGCCTCGAACAGCTTCTCACGCCGCTGGCCGAGTTCAAATCGAGCATGAAGACCCTGGAAGGCGCGGCTGACCTGCTGATGAAACAGACCGGCCAGAAAGCCCTCTCGACGGAACATGGTACGGCCTTCTATAAGCAAGGCTCGTCCGTCACCTGTAAGGACGCGCAAGCCTTCCTCGATTTCGTCTTCAAACACAACGCCCGCCAGTTCCTCACCGCGCATGTGTCCAAAGAGGCAGTGGAGAACTACATGGAAGGCCCTGGAGCCGGCCACCCGCCACCGGGCGTCAGCGTCGAGTCCTTCATCCAGGTTCAATTCAGGAAAGCATGATGCGCGTGACTTTGACATCAAACCCGAACGATCTGACACACAAAATTGTGCTTGAGAGTGCTGTTTTGGCTAGCCGGAAGGATGCTGACGAATATATTCGCCAGCTTACATCCGTTCGCAATATGCTGTGGCCCCCGCCACCCGACCCGCTCGAGGGTATGTACAACAAGGAGCAAGGCAAGTGAACATCTTCAGTCGCCCCGGAGTCCGTACCGTATCTCAGGATGCCATGGCCGATCTTGGTCCCGGCATGCACCCCCGCATTTCGATCAAGGGTGGCCGGTTCACGCTGATCGACGCGGGAGGCGTCAAATACCCATGGCCGAATTTGATCCTTCCGGTCATCGTAGTCGGGGCCAATCCGAAAAAGTCGAAGGTCTACTACGAAGGCACCTTCGACCCGGATGCCAATACCCCGCCGACCTGCTATTCCGACAACGGGATAGGACCGTCGCGAGACGCTTTTGTCAAGCAGGCACGTACCTGCGCCGAATGCCCGCTTGGCGCGTGGGGCTCGGACACCTCGCAGATGACCGGCAAACCGACCAAGGCATGCAACGATAAGAAGAAGCTGGCTGTGATCGTGATCGGCGATATGGCGCAACTGACTTACGAGCTACAGATCCCGCCGGCCACGCTCAAGAACTTGAACAAGTACGCGGCTTTCGTCGGGTCGAGTACAACGCCGGACGGTGCGCGCAAAGCGGACCTGTGCGATATCGTGACTAACATCTCGTTCATGCCCGACCAGGTCGGTATCCTCGATTTTGCTGCCGCAGCCTGGATCGACTCGGTAGGACCGGACGGATTGCTTTATCAGGGCGAATCCCCGGACGGCGGGGCCGCGATTGCGGCACGCATCGACCAGGTTGTCGACTCCGGGGTTGTGGCCGACCTGGTCGGGCTAAACGACGTGCCGTGGCAGGCTGCCCTGGAGGCCCCGGCGCCACAAGCGTACCTAGAACCGCAGCCACAAGGTGGCGCCTTGCAACGCGGGTCGAACCCACAGGCACAATTGACGGGTGCGACCCCGCATATCCCTGGGCACGTCACACAAGAACGTGCTGCAGTTATTGGCCACGCATTCACAGGTCCTTTCGCAGGCCCGGCAGGGGCACAAGCTGTCCAGCCGCGGCCGGCCTTTGTCGGCCAGCCAACGTCTGGACAGGCTCCAAGTGCGGCTGGACAGGCTCCAAGTAGTGTGGGAACGGGAAGGCGTGGTCGGCCGCCAAAGTCTGCTTTAGCGCCAGCGGATAACATTCACGTCATGCCGCCCGCCGGCGGACACGCCGCACCCGGACCTGCGGAGGAAGCCATCCCCCCGTTTCTGCGGCGGGCGGTTCCCGCGGATGCAATCGCTGGTCAGGCTGCGAATGAGGCAGCACAGGCCAACCAGCAGCCCACGGGCCCGTTCACACAACCGGCCGTGCCTTCGGGCGAGATCCAGGATGCTATCAAGAAGGCTTTCACTTTGAATGCCAAGAGGCCCTGATGCATGATTTTACCAGGAATCTGAATTGGTGCCTCAAACACGGGCACCTCACCATCTCGGACATGGCCCGCTGGTTTGGACGGCCACGGGCCACCGTCCACGAGTGGGTACGACGAGAGCGTGGTCCGATTGGCGCTGGCGCGCACACAGCGTTGAAAAAAGGCTGGAAACTGTGCACGGCGATCAGGCTCAAAGAAGGTTTCCCTGTGCCCATTGACCTCAACAAGTGGGACCGTGCACGCTACATGAACCTGCTTGGGGAGGGAAAGCTTGAACGCGCTCGGCTTTTTGCATCACGTGCTGCCGAGCAGCGGGTGGCTGATCGGCTTCGTCAGGAAAGGCGACCAGCGAAAACAGCAGGCGTTCGCAAGCGCCGAAAAGCTGCTGGCGTGGCTGCTTCGATATGACGCCGATGGCTGGGATGCCTATCATGCGGTTGCGTCGTTTTGCGAACCTCGGATTTGGAACGAGCGTCGGAAAAAATGGGAATTGCGAAGTCACGAAAACGTAGCCGAGCTTTGCGAACTGCACCTTGATATCGATACGCGGGAGAGCAAACCCAATGCAAAATACGCAGACCGGCAGGAAGCGTGGGAGGCTGTGGTCGCGTTTTGCAAAATGGCGCGAATTCCACTCCCAACATTCGTTAGTAGTGGTGGAGGCCTGCATTGCTATTGGCCCCTGGATGTATTCCTGGATCTTGCGCAATGGGAGGGTCTGGCCAAAGGACTTAAAGCTGCTTGTGCGCATTTCGGCTTGGCGGCAGACCCGTCTCGGACCGCTGACGCTTCATCGGTATTACGTACGCCGGGAACACACCACCATAAAACGGGACGTGTTGTCGAACATGGTGAACTCACCGGACCATACCCCGTCGAACAATTCGAACACCTGAAGGGCTTCGCCAGTGAACCAACCGTACAACCGCAGCGATATCGACCGCCTCAGTTTTCACATTCGCCGCTCGCAGCAGCTGCTTCAAGCGTCAGCGGGGATGAATCAGGCGATCTTGAAACTGTCGCAAGAAATTGTCGTCAGCTTGGACAACTTGTCGGTCGCCCTGGAGCTTGTCCAGAACCACTTTGGTATGCTGCTTGCGGCCTTGCCGCCCACTGCGGAGACGCCGGCCGCGAATGGCTGCACGGACTCGCTACCTCCCCCGAATGGATCCCCGCCATCGATGCCAAAATTGCGCAGTGGGAAGCGCAAGTCACGGGGCCGCCGACGTGCGCGTATTTTGAAAGCCACAACCCCGGCGGCTGCGAAGGCTGCCCGCACCAAGGCCGCATCACAAGCCCAATCATCCTCGGGCGCGGATACTACGCGCAAGTCATTCTCCGACCCGAACCGCTCGGCAGCGGCGAAACAAGCTTGGGTAACGCGCCGCAAGAACAAAGCCAAGTAGCTCCACAGCTTCCCGCCGGTTGGGACTGGGGACCGAATTTCCAGCTTCTGTTCAAACAAGAGGGGAACCAAGGTGAAAATCTCGACGTGGTTGTTTCCGAGCATGCTATTTATCTGTCTGGCGTTCACGCCGCAGAAACGACCGGACTTGTCTCCTATACCTTTCAACAGTATCTCCCCCAACATGGTTGGCGAGCCATCAATATCGGTGCCAGCGTCCTATTCAGCAGTAACGGTATGGGCCACCTCGCCGATTCCGGTGCTGTCGTGCGAGATGGCAAGCTGTTTGTCCGATACGTCCATGACCATCTGGACGTGTGGCACAAGGTAAACCGCATGGAAGCACGCTATGAGCAATGCGGGTGGAAGGAGCAGGACACCAGGTTCCTGATCGGCAACCAGCTTTACGGCCCGAACGGCATAACCACGGTCACCAGCACCGACGAGATTGCGACGCGAGCACAGTTCCTGCGGCCCGAACCCGGCGGCGACGTGCGCGAATGGACGAAAGCCGCCAACCAGGCCATCGGCGGCGATCCGGTGCGCGCCTTTGCCATGCTGGCCAGCTTCGCGGCGCCGTTGATGCGCTGGCAGTCGAAACACGAAGGCGGGACGCTCTTATCACTGGTCAGTCGCCTGTCGGGCACCGGCAAGACCTTCCTGCTCAACACGGCGGCTTCAGTTTGGGGCACCATGCAAGGACTGGAAATGTCGAGCCTCGACACGCAGGCGTCTCGTGGCCTCACTTTCGCGGTGCTCGGCAACCTGCCCGTGGTGTTTGACGAATTGGGACTGATAGCGCGCGGCAAGGATCCGGAAGCCCTGCGCAACCTCGTCATGCTGTATTCGGTCGGGCATGACAAGGCGCGCGCCCTCCAGCACGGCAGGGGGCTTCTGCATTCGCAGAACACGTGGCAGGGCGTGCTTATTACCGCTAGCAACGTGTCCATCTTGGACCAATTGGCCGTCTTCGCCCGCGACACCGACGCGCCGCAATGGCGGGTGCTCGAGCTGAGAGCCGAGTTTCCCCAACATTTCGACTACGCGGCCGGCGACCGTCTTCGCGTCAAGCTGTTCGAGAATGCCGGCCATGCGGGCGCGGTGTTCATCTCCTACCTGCTCCAGCCGCAAATCATGGACTATGCCCAGAAGGCGCTGGAGCAGTGGACAGCCGAAATCTGGAAGGCGACGAAATGGGGTGCCGAGTACCGCTTCTATGTGCGCCTCTTGGGCTGCATTGCCGTGGCCGGCGACCTTGTGCGCAGTCTCGGCTTGCTGGCCGTCGACCCGATGGAACTGATTGCATGGGCAATCAGGGAAATCACGAACGAGGTTACACCGCAGGCAGTCAGCAGCGCCGTCGAGGTGCTCGGACAGTACATCATGGCTCACACGCGCAACAAGCTGACCGTCCAGGAGCCGTGGCGCCATCACATGGATTGCGCGTTGGCCGGACCACTCCCGACCGACCAGTTGAAGATCCGGCAGGAACTCAAAACCGGGCGCCTGTTCACGCCGGTGCGTGATTTCAAGGATTGGGTTGTCAAATATGGGGTGAGCTACGGCGACGTGATGAAACAGCTTATCGAAGCTAAGATCGTGGTGAACAGCCGGCGCGTGGTTACGCTCGGGGCCGGGACGAGCCTGCGAGGGGCACCGATACCGTGTATCGAGTTCGATATGAACCACTCGCAGATTTTGCTGATGCCGGTTCTCGTAGGCGATCTGGATATGCGCGAGGCACGGCAATGAGCAGCTTACCTTCATGGCTTCAGTGGCCACCTAATTGCTGCGAAACCTGCGAAGGGCCGTGGATCAAAGCCGGTCCGTGGGTTGGCGAATGCGCGAATGCGTCTTCGTTGAATTACGGAGAGACAACCGACGCACGGTTCCGCTGCCAAGACTTCAAACGCAAAGCTACAAATCCAGTTTCGGATTCGCCTTCTTCGCTTGTTGGATCATTTCGATAAGCTCGGGCAACACGTCCAACTCGCGCTTGCGCAACGAAGCTTCATCCACCCGCAGACGCGCCGCCAGTACATCCCGGCCGGCCCGCAATTTGGCCTTCAACCACATGCCGATCTCGCCCGGCGGACGGGCGTGCAAGGGGACAGCAAGAATGCGGTGGTAGTCCTGGAGGGCAAGCGCCGTCAGTTCGTTCAACTGGTCGGCGGGGCCGAGAAGGTCAAACCTTTGGCGTAGCCCAGCTTCTGGAGGACCGGTAGTTGCCGGGACAGTCTCAACCCGATGTCCGTTCGATACATGGGCGAGCCCGGCATACGCCTGCGCACCCGCTCCAGCCGCTTGTAGACCTTCGTCCGGGCGTCCTGCACCGTTTCGGCGACGGCCGTCATCGTCAGTACGTAGTCCCCCGCCGTTGCCGGCACCGGCTGCTTCACCAACTGGCCGGCGCACTCGCAATACGCTTCCGCTACCATCATTTCGCACGGGTGCAAGTGCTTCATCAATCCGGGGGTGATACCGAACAGCGGGATCCCCGTCACCTCCTTGCGGGTGATGTGCGAGTAGGGATAATCCGGCACGGACAGCACAACCCCGATCGCGACCTGGTCGAGAAAAAACGGATTGGCGTCCCGGCCGGTCGCCAGAGCATAAAGCCATTCAACGGGATCTCCTTTCAGAAGCGCACACTGAAGCTGGAATGCCGGCCACCCTAGGCGCGTCGTGAACTCCAGAGGCCACGGATTGCCCTTGGCGTCGATAATACAGTTGACGTTAATATCGCCGATGTAGCCGGCTTTCTCAAGTTGTCGCGATAGCGGAACCAGAACCTTGTCGGCCAGCTTAGACTTTTTTACATAACGGAGGACCGTCCCTTGCTCGCCAGTCGCACACCCGATCTCGCCGTTCATCAACTTTTTGAACTCGAAATCCTCTTCCCACCCCTCATTCCACCCGTGCGGGCCGTGCCAACCGGATGCGCCCATTTCGATACCTGGAATGAACTCTTGCAGGATAAAACTACCTTTCAGCTTGTCGGCCTTCTTCCACCGCTCCAGCATGTAAATCATGTCGTCCGGGCCACTACTGCAATAGCTCAAGGCACGGTCAGCGTTCGCATCGTTACAGGGCTTGGAGACGAACCGCTGCATCGTCTTTTTGACATGCGCAATCGCATCGTCATAGGACGAAAACTCTTTCGCATCGGGTATTGCAATGCCGGCTTTCTTGAAGACCTGCTGGCCGAGCTTCCGGTCCAGTTCCCATTGGGCCATTTCCTGCGACGCTGCGACGACGATACCCCCTTCCGCGCGATGGCGGTCAAGATCGCGAAGATACAGGCCGTTGTCGGTGCAGACCACCAGGTTCGCCCATCGCAACCACGGCCTAAAGTCGGTCACGACCTCGATAAACCCGCGACCGATGTTCTTTGATTTCTCGTCCTGCCGAATCGCCAGCTTGACCTCGTGACCGGCGTTCTGCGCACGAATGGCGAGGTCGAGGCCGTGGCCGGGGGGGTCGACGATAAGCAGTCTCACGAAGCCCTCGCAGTACATTGTGGACACAGAGGTGGCTTAGGGATGGGATCAAGCACGACTGTCCAGCCCTTCTTCTTGCGATCCTCAATGTACTCGACATGGCTGACGAACTGCACGGAGTTGCCGGCATTGATATGGGAGTCCGTTTTCCCGCAGTCGGGGCAGGTCAACCCGAAGATGAGATGCTCGCTCACTCGACGCCTCCGTACCGAGAAGGATCAGGATGCACGGTGATTTGCAACGGCTTACGTGTCTTCTCGTCCTTCGTGCCCTCATAGGCGCCGCGCGCCGCGCCGGCCGCGCGCTGGCCGGGCACAGTACGAGGTGGAATGTTCCGGGGACCGGCTGCCGGCGCCGTGCGACGGACCAGTTCCTCCAGATTCTGCACTCTGCCTCGCGTGGCGCGGTTGGCCACGCCTTCGGCTAGCATCTGGATCGCGCCTACGAGTAGGTGTGGACTGTGGCCAGCAGCGATCGCCGCGAGGGCGCCGCGGCCGAGAAATCGCGCTGGTCCGGATGTGCGAGAAAACGTGCGCGCAAGTTGGCGTGTTGATACCGGTGAATTGTCAGCGCCAATTATATCCCGCATAAGACGCAACTCTTCTTGTGTTTTTGGTATCTTCTGGTTGTCGTATAGAGCCCTAATTCTTTGGCGCAATGCATTGTCGATGTTAGCCCCGCGCCCGGAAGCTGCTGCGGCCATTTCGCCTCTTTCCGCAGCCTGTGCAACGTCGCGCGCCATGCTCGCAGCACGCCAATTGGCGTCACCAGCACGCATATATTCGGCGAATTGCGGGTAGTTTTGCCGCAAATACCCGGTTATATCCCTTCGGGCCATGCGCGCAGCCTCTCTTACGCGCGCCGACGAATCTAAACGCTGTATCTCGCTTAGCTCTTTTTCAATAGAAAAAAGCTCTGTTGAGGATATAAATCTTGGCGGCGGCGCCGTCGCGCGAGGCCCGGTCAGTGGCGCCATGTAATTGATCTTGGGGGGCACGACTTGATGGTGAACGCTCTCTAGTTCCCGAAACACTTTACCATAATTTTCCCGGTACATACCCGCCAAATTGAGGCGGTCCATGATAGATCCCACAATGTTAGAAGCTTCTTGCGCAGGTACGGGTATTCGTAAGGCTTTTGCAGCCTCATAAGCCTGGGTACCGGCGTCACGGATTTCCTGGATCGCCGGGGGAGGGCGCTCCGGTGCCGCGCGACGCACACCTCCCGCCAGCCCACCGACCAGTCCGCCGGCCAGTCGCCCCCAGACGGAATCTCCCGACACTTGTCCGCCCAACTCGCCACCAGCAGCCCCGCCAATGCCGGAAGCAACCTTGCGGGCCACCGCGCCTGGACCGGCATAGGTCAGCGGATCGCCCAAGGCGCGACCAATCGCCGCTCCGTATTTTCCCGTAGTCGTTTCGGGCCGGTGCAGAGGCCCAGTCAACTGTTCGATCTTCCCGACAGTTTCTTCGACCGGTGTACCGGGCCGGTTCATCTGACCGGGGAAGCCGCCGGCAAAGCCGACGTTCGGCCGCTTGGCAGACGGGATTTGCGCGGCGCCTTCGGCCAGCCCACGCGGAATCGACTTTAGAAAGTCCATCCAAGACGATGGTTCTTCAGTGGTTTTCGGGGGTGTAGGTTCGGCCGGCGTCGCATACTGTTGCTGCACCCGCGCCAGCACGTCGGCTTGCGAGGCACCTTCGGGGGCTGTTACCTTGAACTTGCGCCCGTCCGGGGCCGTAATGTTGAATTCGGGCATTATTTGCTTCCACCATCCAGGTCAATAACCTGCGTCCTGAAATTCTTGGTTCGAAGCCCCGAGATTGTCTTGGCATCGGGAAATCTGGTTTTGATTTGCGTCAGCAGATCCCTGATATTGTCGATTCCGACGCCTTCACCTTCGACATACTCGACAATAAGCGAATCTTTCTGCTTGCGCAGCCGCATTTTTCCTACCGGCTGGCCTTGTGCATCGCGCATGTCGAAGGCGTACTTGATCCCGTAATAGCCGCCAGTGTCGTGCTTTGCCGTTTCCTTCAGCATCAGCCCTGCGGAACCTATAAAGCCTTTAGGCTTCAGCATTCCCAGCAAGGGCGCTCCAAGTTCGCCGGTGCCGACGATATTTTCCGGATGACGGGCAACATCGACCAGCGCCTCCTTGATCTTCTCGCCTTGCCCGACTGTCCACGCTGTCGCCGCGCCTTCTTGCCGTCCGCCTTCCGGTTTCACGGCCTTGCGCTGGCGCACCGCGGCCACCTCGAACGGGCTGGCCGCGCTGGAGCGTTCCTCAAAAGGGCTTGCTCCCGACCCTCCCGGCTTTATCTCTTCGATAGTCCAACCTTCGGTATCGGCCGGCGCCGCAGGCGCGGTCTTGCCACCCGCAGCTTTACCGCCTGCCACCGGGGGCGCCGAATTGTAGCGCCCACCGCCCGCACCGCCCATGCTTTCAATAGCCTTCATGCGATACTGAATCAGGTTCTGGATTTCCTCCAGCGAAGCTTGCAGCTTGCCGACGCTGTAATTGCCGTTGATTTGCTGGTTGGCCAGTTCCCAAGCAGGTCCTGTCGGCGCATAGCCACCTTGCGCCAGACTGGCGAATTCCTCCTTGAGTGTGTTAATCGCCGTCAGATAACGCGTGGCCAATTTGCTGTTCGGCGTATCGCCCTGTGCCTGAATATAGGCAAAAAGTTCAACGCGATTGACAAGTGGAATGCCCTTCAACTGCATCTGTTCGGCAAGTTTGCTGACCTCGCCGATGGTGTTGTCCACCGTCTTTGCCAGCACCGAGAACCGCGTCATCTGCGGCCCGTTGAGGGACGCAGTCTGGCGTTGCGCTGCCTGCCATTCGCGCTGTGCCGTGGCGAGGTCGAAACCATCCTTCGCCAATGCCGCGCGCACCGCAGCGCCCTTGCCGTAAAGCCCGGTCACGGTCGGGGGTTGCGTCCCCGACTTGATGCCTTCGACGATCTCGGAAATTTCAGTCGCAGCGGTCTCCTTCTTCTCTGCCGCTGTCGCCGCCTTGATTTCCACGCCACCGGCCAGCCGGCTTTCCCGAACTCCGAATTCGCGCTCGCGCTCCTGAAGCATGCGCTCGCGAATGTCGATCGTCTGCATACGGTACTGCGCCGCGACCTCCGGGTTGACGACGGTCTTCATGATCTGGTCCATCGCCCGAAAGAATGTGTCGGGCTTGATACCGGGATTCGCCTTCGCAAGCGCGGCCGCAGCCTGCCGCCAGTCGGTTATCGGCACCATCGGGGCGGAAGGACCTCCCGGTCCCATATTGCCGGCCGGACCAGAGGTGGGACCGGGAGGTGCCTGCCCCATCGGAGGCTGCGACGGAACAGGAGGACGAACCGGCATGGCACCGGGCATGGCTTGCGGTCCCATCCCGCCGGGCGGAATGGTCGGCCCTGTGAGGTTCTGAGGCTGGCCAGCCACTTGTCCGGGATTGACAAATCCCGGAGGCGGCCCACCGGGGAGCGGGGGCGCGCTACCTGGACCAACGGACTGTGGCGGGCCGGCGATCGGTCCCATGCCGCCAGCCTGCGGTGGGCCTGCGGGCGTGCCCCCAGTAAATGGGGGAGGCGCCGCAGGACTGCGCCCGCCGCCCGGAGACGGCCCGCCGGGCGGAAGGCTCGACGGCTGGACCGGCAATGAGGGCTGGGCAGGCATCTGGGGCGGCTGTATCGGCATGGCGCCCGGCATGGCCGCGTTGCCTTGCAGCAGGAACTGCAAGCCGCGCCCGGCGGCTTCCTGGGCTGCCTGCGTGTCCTCCAGGTTCCGCCGCCGCCAATAACTAACTGCACCCTCGTCATAGCCACCAGGGACCGCCGCCAGACCTGCCAATCCACCGAAGCCGGCCATCGATCACCCTCAATAGTATCCCGAAGCACCGTATTGAGCGTAGGCAGCAGGGGCACCGGCAGCATAACCGGGGTTATAGTTTACCCCGCCACCGAACATATTCTGAAACAGAGGCGATCCACCAAAGCCACCGCCGCCGTATCCCTGCCCGATTCCATAGATGCTTCGGCCCAGCATGTTGCCAAGCTGCATGTTCTGGTTGAAGCCCTGATTCTGCTGCTGGAGCGCAAGCGCGGCCTGCTGGTTGGCCACCCCGCCAGCCTGGTTGCCGACACCAAGGTACGCCAGGTAGTCCTGAATCTGCGTGTTGGCGAGCCCTTGCGCGCCCTGCCCGAGCCCGAGCATCGACTGGATCGCCTGATTTTGCCCCCCGCCAATCCCCATCGAAGTCGCGTAAGGCATCGCCGCCGCGCCCGCATACTGGCCGGGGGCCGTGTTCATGATCCCGGCCCCCATGTTGATGGCATTGCCGCCGGCGCCCAACAAGCCGCCCGCCGCGCCCGCCGCCGTGGCCTGCCGGCCAAGCTGCTGGTTCTGCCAGTCGATGTTGAAATTGGCCATGGTCTGGCCCTCGACACCTGCCCCATAGGGCGAAGTTGCCATGCCAGTCGCTGCCAAGCCGGCCAAAGACTGGTCCTGCGTCTGCTGGGCGGTGCGATTGTAGAGCGCCTGTTGGGGGTCAAACCCGGTCTGCATGATCTGGCCAGCAGCCGGGAGCGCCATCATGCCAGCGCCCATGAGGTTGCCGCCAGCGCCATAAGCGCCCAAGGCCGCGTTCATGCCGAGCCCCGAAGCCGTGTTGGCACCAGCCTGTGCGCCGCCCGCGTAGGGGTTATTGTAGAGACCTTGGAACGTATTTTGCGCATAAGGCATCATCGAAGAGCCCAGTTGTGTGTACTGGTCCAGGTTCCCGATACCCCCGTAGGCGTTCTGCGCCGCGCCGCCCATGTTGGGCATGTTGAACTGCGGGGGAAGCTGGACGGAGTTTGCCCCGCCGCCGCCGAACAGACCTGCGAGCGCCCCGCCGGCCCCGATCAAGCCCATGGACATGCCCATTTTCAGGACTCCAGATAATTTTTAACGGCTGCAAATTTTGCGACTTCCAGACGTCCGATCATATCGGGGCTGCTGGTCGTGCTGGTCCGGTGCGAAGACCACGTTCCGTCAGGATGCTTCACGATGATGTGCATCTCAGCAATATCGCCTGCGTCAAGCAAAGCTTGAAGATCGGCAACGATCTTGGCAGCGTCCTTTCGGGCTTCTTCTGCCACGGACGGCTGAGGAACCAGAGAAACAACTGCCATCACAACACCTTTCGCATCACGATATCGGTTGCCGTGTAGCCGAGCCGGGCCAGCAGGCGCCCGACCCGCGCATCCTTGAAGTGCAGCTTGATGTTGACAACTGCCACCTCGACCCCGCGTGCCTTCAGCCCGGCGATGTTCTCCAGGAACATCCTAACCGGTTGCCAGCCCTTGCGATAGGCTGGGTCCAACCAGAACATTTCGGTGTGGGCAAAGCGGGTACTGGCGTAATGCTGGTGGCCGCCTATGAGGTTGAATACGTAGCCGACAAGAGGGGGGCGCGCCGTGGCACGATGCGTGGCCGGTACTACGCTGCCACAGGTATCCGCCATGCCGGCAGGTGCCACGGCGCGCGCCGTTAATACGTGAAGCACACCCCGCAAGGCAAGCTGGAAATAGCTGTCCCAATCAGGATCAAGCGGGACGAAGTCCTGATCGAGCGCAAGCGCGCGCCAGTGGCGGTGGAACAGCGGCGGCAGTTCGCGCGAAATATCGGCGAACTGTTCCCACTGAAAGGTGAGTTCAGGCCGTGCGGCCCCGGATCGAAGGGCTTTTCGGAACGTCGCCGGGGCCACGGACTGCGTCATCGTTCACGCTCGCAGTTTTGCCGATCATGCCCCCCTTGTCCGGCCACGTCGCGGCGTCGTTGGACAGGCCGTCGTAAAGATTGGTGGCGTTGCGGCTCGACCCGCGCCCACCGCCGTTGTCCGAACCGGACTGGTTGAGATCGCGCGGTTTGTTCGTCTTGCCGTCCCCTCGTGCCATGATGTGCTCCTTAGTTAGTGCAGGCGAAGGCCAGTGTGCCCGTCGTCACCGCGTTGGCCGTGGTGCCGGCATTTACATTTGTCACCGTGAGCGTGCCAGCGGCGGGCACCACAGTGGCTGCGATCACCGCCGAACCTGCTGTGAAAGTGGTCTGCCATTGCGCCAAGCAGTCGGATGCCGCCGTGACCAGCGAGTTGTTGATAACCAGATTCTGCGTCGTCCCGGTCGTAGTGATCGTGATACCGGTAAAAGCCGCCGAACCGCGCGTGGCGTTGCAGGTGATCGGGGAAGCGCCCGCAGCCGGCGCGCAGAACGAACCTAGTGAGACGATACCGCCGGGCTGTGCCGCATAGCCGCCAAAGCCGAGCGCGTTGCCGTTCAGTTGGTTGATAAGGGCGTTGAGCGTCGCAACGATCTGCGAAGCCTCGTTGTAGGTCGGGCTGGACGGGATGGTCGGTACCCCGCCGCCGAAGCCGAGCACGGCCCCGAGAATCGAACCAAGAAGCAGGCCGGCGGCCAGAA